>Ga0310697_10000399_pt1 | contig 60489 bp, 75 predicted proteins | sample 172DNAGHGlowgp2_FD_203883 | JGI IMG/M metagenome (GOLD analysis project Ga0310697, IMG submission 203883) | Sheep rumen microbial communities from Palmerston North, Manawatu-Wanganui, New Zealand - 1728 DNA GHGlow gp2 (v2) (version 2) | ecosystem: Host-associated > Mammals > Digestive system >...
AGACGAAACCGTGAACACGGCGGGGAAAAAGCAACCACAACTCGACCTCGACCGGGTGGGCATCCACGAGGTGCAGAAGTACCTGAAAAAAATAGCGAAAGGAGGCCGCAAATGACAGGAGAAAAGAAATCGAAGAAAAACAATCATCAAATGAAACCAAACAATATGAAAGAAAAAATTAAAGCTATCAGAATGATTTGCGGAATGTTTACAAAGGGAGGAAAGAACACGGGCATCGTTTTATGCAAAGGAACAAAGGGAAGTTTAATACATATCCGAGGGAACGGTATAGACATCTCCAAGAACATAGCATTGTATATGAGAATAGATGAAAATATTCGTGATATCTTAGCTTCCAGTGTGCTGGCTCACATACTCGCAAGCCAATCCATTCCAGAAGTCCTGAACGAATCAGGGTTGGCCGATCTGAGAAAAATCTTGGAAAAGACTATTGCGGAAGGAGGGGCGAGATGAAACAGTTCGACATCGAGAAAGCGAAAAACGGGGCGGCCGTGTGCCTGCGCGACGGCACCCCGGTGAAGATCCTGGACTTCGACTACAACGGAAATATTCTGTACGAAATCGTACGACACGGAATAAAGAATCACTGGATTGCGAATAATGAAGGCGTATGTATCGATCCGTTCGATGACGCGTGGTATCCAAAATATAATTTATATATGGCCCCCGTGTACGGCTTTATGAACGTGTACAAGAACGAAGCAAACATGACATTGGTGGGCGGCGTGATCAGCGCCACGCTCGAAGAGTGCATCGGAGCCGGGAAGGACGCACCCATGGAGAACCTGAAGTGGTCCTGCCACGCAAGGGTGGAACTGCTTGAAGAGGAGGAATGGAGGAAGGAATGTGCAAAATAACGATATGGCGCGAAAGAAATCTCGTCGGATGGATCATACTAAAAGGAAAGAGAAAAAAGATATGGGAGGAACTTACAAGAAAAAAACAACTCGAAATCATCGAAAACTTGGAAAGAGTGCATTGGTTTCTCTGTGATCATATCAAAGAAGAGAATAAACAAAAATCAAATTGACAAAGAACAATACAAAGAAACGGAAGGAGGCAAGGAATGAAAAAAAGAATGTTCAACGACAAATTCCAGTTAACGTTCGCCGTGATTCAAGGATGGAAGACCATGACCAGCGACATACTCCCCGAACTCGGACCTGAAACGGAACTCGTCGGAACCATCGGGAAAGGCGATTTCGAGTTCCGGATCGGCGGCAGCTACGAAACGGTGATCATAAAGCCAAAATTCAAGGTCGGGGAAGTAGTGGCGGTGGCAGAAAGATATGAAACGTTATACGAAAGAGACGACTGGAACTACATAGACAACCCTGACCTTATCGACAGGTGGTGCAAAACGGCCGGATGGTATAACAAGATGTTCGTCCGCGCAGATCTGATGCCGCACCGAATCAGGATCGAGAATGTAAAATGCGAACGGCTGCGGCAAATTAGCGAATTGGATATCTTAAAGGAAGGAGTCCTCAGATTCGAAAAATGTTTTGACGATTATCCGAATGTCGTAGAAAGATACATTTACAGCATACCCGGAATAGACTACAGATATAATTCGGCGTTGGACCCTTTCCTCCGGATTGTAGAAGATATATTCGGCAAAGGAACATGGGAGAAGAATCCTTACAGAATAGCATACGAATTCACCTTAATCAAATAAATCATTATCATGAGCAAAGACAATAACAATAGTTCAGTTGAAATGGAAATAAAATTCAAGAGCGTAGTAAGAGGACCAGAAGTGACAAAGCTTCAACGCGACATAGCAAATATATTGATACAGGCCACTCCGGATAAAACAAAAATACCGGACGCACTGACGGCAGGATGTCTGTATGTCGCGAAAATCGTGGACGACTGCCTACCTGAGAGGGAATTTTTCAAAGAAGCATTTTATGCAATAAGCACATTGGCTGTAGGATTGATCAACGGACAATACAAAGAAACGGAAGGAGGCGGGGAATGAAAAGGCACGTGACGATCCCCATAACATCGGTAAGCGGGAAAAAGAACCTGGACAACAACCAGCGCGACCTGCTGGTCATCCTCGAAGACGCCGCCGTGCGCTTCCTGCGCGACGAGATCAGGTTCCTGCGCAACCTCAAGGAGGTGCAGTCCTCGGGGCTGGCGATGCTGAACCTGGCCGAAATCCTCGACTTCATCGACAGGCGCGTCCGGGAGATAAGGCGGGTGTGGCCGCACGACCGGGCGGAGCTGTACGAAGAGAAAATGCTGGTCGCCGTAGATAAATGCGACCAGCAGAGACATGCGCTCCACAAGGAGATAAGGAACGCGCTGCTGCAGAAGGTGGGATACCAGCACATCCAACGGGCGGAACACATCGCCGTGGCCGGAGGGCTCACCGACAGCGCGGCCCGCATCCACGAGTGGCTGACCGGCAAAGTACACAAGTACGACCCCGTGCACGAGAGACTGGGATGGATTGACGAGAGAATCGGCTGCTGGCTGCTTAACGAAGGCAGGCTCCCTGAAATGGACGATGCATCGAAAGCCTTCTCCACCCTGTTCGACAGGCTCTGCAGCGCAGTGCTGGAGACATTCACGCACACGGAAGAGAGCAGAGCTTAATGACGGAAAACGAAAGATCAATCAATATGGAAGAGGAAGAAAAAATACCGAACACGACCGCCGTCTTCATCACCGACCGGGAGGGAAAGACCTACAAGATAAACGCAAAAGCCGGAGCATTAGAATGGCCGGCAGGTGAAAAGGACGATGAGCAAGTAGAACCCAAAACATACACGGCGACACTCACAGTCAGGATGGGAAAGAGAACGAGAACGAGGCTGGTTTGGGCGCTGAACGGCTGCAAGAGCCGGAAGGAATACCGGAAGCTCAAAAAAACAAACAAAATGATGAGGAAACACGTGAGGGTTATATTTGCCACGGCAAACCCTCACAATCCAAGGAAAAAGAGGAGTCTTGCCTGGATTGAGAAGCTGAGAAAAAATCGAAGATTGCTGATTGTGAAAGAAGATACCGAATCAAAAGTAGAAAAAACCCAAAAAGAAAAAAACATGAAAGAACCAAAAGACATCTCCCGGATGGGAAAAGAGGAACTGAAAAAAGAATACGAAAAGATTGTATCGGAAATAGAAAACTCCCGGATCTATGACGGCCGGGGCAAGGGTATAGACATCTATCACTGCGACAAATGCCAAACAAGCATTTTCACCCGATATAAAGACAAAGGAGTCACACCTTACATCATCCCCTGTGAGCGATGCGGCTGGATGATGAGGCACGTGAAAACGGTTGAAGACAATGTAATAAAAAGACAAGAACTGGTGAGAAACTGGGTGAGACCCTCGTTCGATCAGATGATGAAAATGAACATCGCAACCATCGATCATGTCCTGAAGGGAGGACTGGTGCTTGAAGATGAAGTGGAATAACAAAAAAGAAAGGATCGAAAAAAAAATGAAGTGCAAAAACTGCGGGACGGAAATGAAACCGTCGAAAGAAATAAGATTCGAATGTCCGGAATGCGGACATTTTGGCTGGCAGCCTGCGAAAACAAAAGAACAGAAGCGGGATGAGCTGGCAGAGTACGTGTTCAAGGAATTGATGAGGAGAGAAATCATTCCAGACTCTAAGCAAATCGCGGAAATGTCGGTGAGATATGCAGAAGACTTTCTCGACAGAGTGGACAAAACGCGGGAAGAAAAGCGAGAGAAGGAAACCGGAGAGGGAATACAACGGCAAAGCACAACAGAGAGTACAATCGACTGGCCGGAGAAACGGGAGAAAGACGGCCGACCCGTCACCGAGCGCATCCGCAACATGAACGACGTGCTGGCAGAACTCGGACCCGACCACCCGCTGGTGGCGCAGTACCGACACTACATGGAGACAACAGAACCAGGACAGCGCGACGACTACCTGGCCACCTTCATGCAACTGCGCATGGTGACGGAAGCCATAAACGAAGGATGGCACCCGGAGTACAACGATGACGAAAAATACTACGTCATCCTCATATACTCGTACAAAACACTGGAGGACGCGGAACAATGCAAAGATGAAGATGAAATCGTGATGGAAATCCCCGAAGCTGTGCGGTGCGTCCTGTCCGGCGGTAGTGCGTACTACGGCGCGACTTACAGTGTAGCTCATGCGGACTTGAAATACGCTCCCACGTTCACGCCCGTGAATGTCGGATCCCGCCTCTGCTTCAAAACAAGCGAGCTCGCGAAACACGCCGCGAAGAGCTTCTCGGAACTGTGGATCAAGTTCTATTTCATGTAATATTGTCAAACCCAAAAAAGATATAGTATGAAACTTAGAATCAGAACAAGGAACGACAGAAAGAACAAGAGAAAAAGAGGGATAGGAACATTCCTCGACCGACTGTTCGGAATTATAAAAGCAAAGCACCCGAGCTTCTGGCAGCTGCGCGGAAGAAGATGCAAGACGTGCGAGAACCCGAACAAATTACGCTGCAGCAAACCGATACTCCAGGTGAAGCAAATGCACCATTGCTGCGACAACTACGTCCCGACGAAGAGAAAATCATGCTAAAACAACGAGCAATGACGAACAAAGAGAGAATCATCGAGCGGCTGAACAAGCTGAAGAAGATGCGCGAAAACGGAGAGGAGGGCGAGCGGACGAACGCCGCCGCCCTGATCGAGGACATCATGCGCCGGCACGGCATCAGCGAGGAAGACCTCGGGATGGAAGAAGACGAACCGTTCTGCCTGGAGGTGCCGGACAGAATGCACTACAAACTGTTTGTCCAGACAATGGCACTGACAGGAGGCAGGCACATAAGGCTGGCGTACTTACCGGACTGGCCGGAAAAAATGCAGCGGGATGCGGAACGCGACTGGAAATTCCTGCTAAGGGATGGCGAAAAATTCAATGTGATAGTATTCACGAAAAAGAGCGTGTTTGCGGAAGGGATGGCAAAATACATGATGTACAAAGATGACTTCAGGAAGAACATGGACAGGTTCTTCTACGCCTACCTGCACCGCAACGACCTGCTTCTGGATTCGACCGAAGAACAGAAACTGAGCGACGACGAGAGGGAGGACATCATGGCCAGCCTCAGGATGTCGCAGAACATCAGGCGCGCGGAAGTGCTGAGGCAGCTGGAGAAAGGGGGCGGAAGATGAAAGGGGACCAGGACGTGTATGTATCGGAAACATGGGGCACGACCGTGTTCAAGGAGTCGCCGAAGGACTGGAGCCCCATCAAAACGTGCCGGCACTGCATCCTTCGCGAGACCATCGAGGACTGCCGCAGAGCCGCCTGCAGCCCCGAGTTCAGGGGGGACGGCAAGGACGGGTACTACACCGTGCAGGACATCCCGAATCCGGAGAAAACCTAACTTCGCGACCCTGTTTGCGGCCACAAGTGTGGCCAGTGTGTCAAATTATTAAAAGTCAAACAATTAAAAAAATAAGAAAGACATGAAAATCGAAGGCATATTCCAAGGAATGGACCCCGTGCAGACCGGGGTGTCAATGGCCGGCAACAGCTGGCAGAAAACCTATTTCGAGATCATCACCAACGAGGGCGAGCGCTCGCGCAGAGTGGCTTTCTGCGCTTTCGGCCGCTCGGTGGAGCAAGTGAAGGCGGTGCCAAAGGGAGCCACCGTGGAGGTGAAGTTTAATGCCGAGAGCAGTAACTATATTGACAAAAACGGCCGGAAAAGATACGACACAGAACTGAGATGCTACGGACTGGCGTTGATCACCAGGCAGAGCATGCAGCCGCAGTACATGCCCGGTCAGCCGGCGGCACCGCAGTACATGCCCGGTCAGCCGGCGGCACCGCAGTACCCGCAGCCGCAGACCCCGCCGTCGGGCTATCCCCCCGCACCCCCCGCGCAGGCGACGGCACCAGTAAACCAGGAACCGCAGGTGCCGTCGGCCCCTGCAGAGCCTTACCAGGCGCAGATGACCGGCTGGCTGCCGCCGAAAAACATGGGGTTCGAATACTAAAGCACGCGAGATGCCATGAAAGAAGACCTGCTAAAGAAGATATACGACGCCACGGACAACGGTCTGGACATCATCCTGTACTACTACCCGCAGGCAAAAGGGCCGGACGGGAACCTCAGGAAGACATTCAAGATACGCCCGGAGAGGACAGCATCAGCCAGCGTGGTGATGATCCACGGAGTGTGGCGAGTGACGGACTTCGGCGACACGGGCAAGGCGCTGCAGCCCGTGAACGTGTGCATGAAAGAGGAGGGGAAGGAGTTCCGCGAGGCGCTCCTGACCCTCGCACAGCGCTACGGGGTGAGCCCGACCATCAACGCCGCCGTCAACAGGGCGAAGGTGGAGAAGACCGACGCCACGCCGGAGCAGAAGGAGGGATGGTACGAGGTGAAGGTGAAGGAGAAAATGACAGAGGACGAGCTGGAACTGCTCGGCCCCCTCGTGACACAGGAGGTGTGCGACAAATACAGCTACTTCGCCCTGGAATGGTACCGATTCACCAAGGACAGGAAGACCGTGACGGTGACCGCCAACGACGACTACCCTATATTCATGCACGACTGCGGAGAGTTCAAAAAAATATACCAGCCCCTGGCAGCTGACAAAGCGTACCGGTTCCGCTACCTGGGGAAGAAAGCGGCGGACTACATCAACGGCCTCGACGAGCTGAAGAAGGCGCACGAAAAATGGCTGAAGCAGCAGGGCGACGACCAGGAGCTGGACGAAGCCGCCGGGGATGCCGGCGAGACAAGGAAGAAGAAGTCCAAGAAACTGCCGGAAGCCGTACTCTGCTCAGGCGAACGCGACGCGCTCAACACCGCAGGCCTCGGCTACCTGCCGCTGTGGCTCAACAGCGAGACCGCCGACCTGGACCCCGCCGCCTACGCCGAGATCATGAAACGCGTGGACATCCTCTACAATCTGCCCGACATGGACAACACGGGCGCGAAGGCGGCCGCCGAACTGGCAAAGAAATACATCGACATCCGCACCATAGAGCTCCCCCGGGAGCTGACCGGATACATGGACAACCGAGGCAAGCCCCGCAAGGACATGCGCGACTGGGTGGACACGCAGATCAGCACATCGAGGCCGGGGGAGAGCGAGGAGACCAGGAAAGAGCGGTTCAAGAGAGAGAAGGAGAAGACCATACGCAAGTTCAAGGAGATGCTGGAGGTGGCCAAGCCGTGCCGCTTCTGGGAGAAAGTGAACGACGGCAAGAAGATCCGCTACGAAATCAACACCCTGTACCTGCTCTACTTCCTCAAGGTGCACGGATTCGGAAAGATAGTGGACCCCGACAACGACGTGGTCACCTACGTGCACATCGACGGCTTCAAGGTGAAACTGATCAGCACGCGCAACATCCAGGACTTCATCATCGAGTGGGCGGAAAAACGCAAACTCAACGTGGGAATCCAGAACCTCATACTCAACTCCACGCGCATCGGGAACGGCGTGTTCGAAAAAATCGAGAGCGTGAACCCTGACTTCACCAGCTTCGACGAAAACAGCCAGACCATCTTCTTCCGCAACAGGGTGGTGAAAGTGAAGGCGGACTCCATAGAGGAGAGCACGGGACCGCAGAACGGGGTGTACGCCATGGAGAAGACCGTGTGCCCGCACGACTTCAAGCGCATAGAGCCCGCATTCACAGCCGACTGGGAGACCAACCCCGGCTCGTTCTCCATCAAGACCAACCACATCCGCAGCCACTACTTCCGGTTCCTGATCAACGCCAGCCGCATCTACTGGCGAGAGGAGCTCGAAGACAGGGCCTCCAGGGAGCCGGCCAAAGAGGAGGCATACCGCAAGGAGCACCACTGGGACATAGCAGGCCCGCGCCTGACGGAGGAGGAGCAGATGGAGCAGCAGCGACACCTGGTCAACAAGCTGTTCGCCGTGGGCTACATGATGCACTCCTACAAGAGCCTGGCCAAGGCGTGGGGGCTCTGGGTGATGGAGAACAAGATCACCGAGGAGGACGAGAGCGGCGGCGGCTCCGGAAAGACCTTCATGATACGGTTCCTGAAGAACTTCAAGAACACCGAGACCGTAAACGGCCGGGACAAGAAACTCACCGAGAACAACTTCTTCATGGACCGCGTGACCGAACGCACCGACCTGCTGCTCATCGACGACGCTGTGAAATACTTCAACTTCAACTACTTCTACAGCATGATCACCGACAACATGGTGGTCAACTACAAGAACGCGCGCTCCAAGGAGATACCCTTCGCGCTCTCGCCCAAGATCGTGTTCACCTCCAACTTCCCGCCGCCGGCGGGCGACGGATCCACGGCGCGCCGACTGCTGAACTGCGTGTTCAGCGACTGGTACCACCAGGCAACCGCCGAAAACGACTACGAGGAAACCGTGCGCATAGCAGACGACTTCGGCTACGAACTGTACAACGCCGCATACAAGGAGGAGTGGTGGAACGAAGACTTCAACTTCGCGGCCGACTGCCTGCAGTTCTACCTCCAGTGCTCGAAGCGCAACATCATGCTGCAGCCCCCCATGGAGAACGTGGACCGCAGGATGCGCAACCAGACCATGGGCGAGGACTTCAAGGAGTGGGCCGAGGCCTACTTCGCCCCCGGCAACCAGATACATCTCGACAGGCTGCTGACGAAGTCCGCCGTCAAGGAGGACTACGACCCCAAGGGCAAGATGACCATGAAGGGGTTCACCAAGCGCCTGAGGGCCTTCTGCGCCAACGCCGAGCACATCGAGGCGCTCAACCCCGAGGAATGCAAGGGATGGTACAAGGGCAGGCTGATCAGGACCATGTACGGCGACACCAAGGAGTTCATCTACATCAAGACACACGGAACGCCCATCAACGACGACATAGACAACAGCATCTGAGGGCCGCCGGGACACCCGCAGCCGTGAACACCGCCCTGTTGAAAAAAAATATTCCCCAGGGGAATAACACCGGAAAAGAAAAAGTGTATTTTTGCAGCGTTCAACCTTCAATAATAAAGTGTGCAGATAAAACAGAAAATTTATTTGTCACGGTATAACAGAAAGCCCGTATGGAGCAGGCCGAGGAAACAAAGCCAACAATCAAGCACGCGCTTGGAGGTTGAACACTCCTGCAGCGGGCTTTCTGCATTTATGCCACAAAAAAAACACAAAATTATGTTCAACCTCAAAAAAAACAAAGAGACGAACAACGCGCCGGCCGCGGGGATCATGCGGCTGGTGAAGAAGACAAAACCCATGGAGCGCGTGCAGCGCGGGGAGCCGTTCCTGGTGGTCGGCGACCGGTTCAACAACCGGTACCGCTTCGACAAAGTCGACGCCCAGCACTGGGCGCTCTGCTGGAACAACCTCATAGTGGCGGTGGCCACGGCGGGGAACTTCTTCCCGGAAGGGTTCATCCTGAACATGCGCGTGCTCGGGCAGGTGGCCCGCCTGCAGGTGCTCAGCGAGGACATCCGCTTCGCGGCGGACGTGGAGGAAGGAGGGGCGAGATGAAAGACACCGAAATGCTCACGGCCATCTACAAGGCCACGGACAACGGCATGAAAATCATAACCGGCCACATCCCCGAGGCCGTTGGATGCGACCGCGTCGGGGCGTTCTTCAGGGCCTACAAGGGGCAGAGAACCCCGTCGTGCCACCTCATACAGATAGACGGGGTGTGGCACATCATAGACTACGGCATGGCAGCGCACACCATGTCGCCCGTGGGACTGGAGATGAGGATGAACGGCCTTGGGTTCCGCGACACGCTGAAACGCCTCTACCGCGAACACATAGACCCGCAATGGACAGGCACGGTGGAGGTGGAGTCGGACAACGAGCTGAAGGAGAAACACGTGCCGTCGCAGCCTGAGCCGGACGCGCAGACGCTGGCCTTCCGCAACGGCTACTTCAGGGTCACCGCCGACGGCGTGGAACGGACCCAGGAACTGCCGGACAGGACAGTGAAGGTGTTCCCGTGCGCGTTCACGCGCATGCCCTATTTGTTCACAGCGCAGGATGTGCTGCGCGTCATGGACCCGCACGGCGACAGCAGCCCCGTGTTCCGGCTCCTGGCCATGGCATCAATGGAGCCCCGCAGCAACAGGGACGCGACTGCGGAACTGACGGAAAGCGAATCGAAGAGCCTCGCCGCAAAACTCTTCGCCATCGGCTACCTGCTGCACTCCTACAAGGACGAGTTCAAAGCCGGGGTCTGGTTCCACAACGCCCAGCCGGACTCGAATATGCCAACCGGGAAAACCTTCGTTGCACGGTGGGTGTCGCTATTCCGCAACACGTTCCCGATATACGGGAGGTATCCGGGAATGCACAACAGGAGGTTCCTGTTCGATGGCGTGAGCAGGGACACGGGGATGGTGATCTTCGACGACCTGATCCCTGCGAACGCTACCCACCACCTCCGCGAATATGTCAAGGATGGAATCACCGTTGAGCGGAAGATGTGTCCGCAAACGACGCTGGACTACCACGATGCACCGAAGATAGCGGTCACGGCGGTCATGCCTCCGGAACATATCGCTTCCGCGCATGACGGCGTGTGGCTGACCTGCGGATTCAGCGACTGGTTCGACCCTCTCTACAAGCCGTCCACACAATTCGGAAGGATACTGATGGACGACAGATACACGCAGGAGGACTGGAACAGGGACGCGAACTTCGCCGTGGACTGCCTGCAGTTCTACCTGAGATGCAGGAAAAACGGGCTGGAAATAACGGAGGAAGGAGGGCTGCTATGAACGACAGGACGATAACACCCGCACAGGCGGAAATCCTCGAAGCCTTCGCGCCCGGCACGGACGGCGACATCACGTACAACATATCCGGGTCGCTGCTCAACGAACTCAAGCTGGCCGTCTGCAACATGACCATGGCCACGCACATCCAGTGGTACCCGCTACACGATAGGACCATCAAGGCAGTGTGCGACACCGTGGATTGGCTGGAATGCTGCATAGAGGGGTTGAGGAAAGAAAATCAACCATCCGAGAATCGCACGCACGCGTGAGGCAAATGACAGTCAAATAGCCAACGCGCTGCAAAACAGCGCGTTGGATTAAACAACAAGGAAAGTAATAAAACAAAATCAAATAAAATGACATACAAAACAAAGGGCGTGGAATTGCCCGACTCAGGAGATCTGGACAGAATAGTGAAACAGGAGATGATGTTCCACGACATGCCGCTGCACAGACTGCCAACAGTCAAAATGTTTGCGGCATACACATGCACGGAATCCGACAAACTGGAAAGAATCATGACACACGCGGGAGACGCATTGGCGGAGACCGCGAAACTCGTGATAAACGCCGGGAACGCCGCGATAAGAAATTACATAAAGGAGTCGCGGGAGGTCTTCGCGACAATCAGAGAAGAATTCGTGACAGCAATGCGGGAAGAGACAGAGAAGAAGACCCACCGCGAATCCAAAACAGCGACATTCGGACTGCACAACGAATTCGACGAGCTGGTCAATACATTCAACAACTTATTAGCCGACAGTGCAATAACATGCCAGATGGAGGACTACAGCAGGGCAACGGTGTCGTTTGCCGTCAGCACGCGACCCGGGTTCCCGACCGACAGGAATCCGGCAATACACCTGATGGAGGAGGGGAGTGTCTTCGACATAGCTTACTGGCTGGACAACAGCCGGATGGACCCCCGCGCGTTGAAACTGTGGATAGAGTATCGCGAAATGCTGGAGAACTCCTGCGCGGGCGAGTACCTGAACGCCCCGTCGCTTGAGGACTTCCACAAACACCCGGAAGACATCATACCGGCAAGTAAGGTGGAAGAGATAGACAAACTGATCGCAAAGGTGCATGAAATCAACAAATCACGCGCCATAGAGATACATAACGTTGTCGGGTCGAAACTCGAGGACTGGCTCGTCTTCGGGAAGCATCAACAACCCAACGAGAATCGCGCACAGGTCCGCGGTCCGCACGACAACACGCAGGAGACAACCACGGACGGATGACATCGAGTCCGGGAAAGCGTAGGAGAGGCGGTGCGCGTCAAAGTCGCGCGCCAGCCAATGAAAAACGCCCCTTCGGAAGGGCGTTTTTCATTTATGGGAGATCAAAGCCGCCCCTGAGGGCGGCTTTGTCCTTTTAAAACAGACAGTTAACGCTCCCTCCAGGAAGGGAGGAGGGGCGTTAACAAACGCCACTCCCCTTTCCCCTCAATCAAATTTTAAGGAAAAAATCTGTAATTTTGTAATTGCAGGGGGGCGGACGTCTTATTTCATTAACTATTCGTTTAATTTACTTACAGTTAGAAAGAGAGAGAAAAGATTACAGATAAAGGATTACACATCGGCCACACATCCATTACACATTTGCGGAAAATCCGGGCTTTGCAAGCCTGGCAAAGCCAGTTTCGGGAATTTCAAATGTGTATTCTTGTTTTCCAAATGTGTAGGCCAAATTGTAACCGCTGAAAACCAATACTTTGCATCCAAAAAACACACTATTACACAAATACACTTTTTTTCCCAACTTTCAGCCATGACGGAGAAATCCGCGACCGTTCCCCGCCGGGCGTCTTAACAATTCGGGAGGGATTGTCACGCTTCGGCGTATATAAACAGGTGTGGAAAACTTTTAACTTGAAGTACTGCTTCAAGTAAACGGTGCATTCCGTTGAAAATATTATCTTTGCAGCCGAAAACAGCAAGGGAAATGATGTGCCAGTACAATGTCGACATGAAGGTTGACCCGTTGGTGGTCAAATGGATGGACGCGCGGTTCCGGAAGGTCCGCGGCATCTACCGCCTGCAGGAGTCGCGCTGGTACACGCTGGTGAGCATGGCCCTGTGCCAGAGCGCCAGGGCGGAGCGCGTGAGCCTGCCGCCGGAGAAGTACGCGGGCTTCGTGCCCGTGAAGATCGGCATCACCGAGTACGACTTCTACCACTACGGCTGGGAGGTGAACATGACCCAGGAGATCAGGATGAGCCGCCTGCTGCGCGACATCATCTGCGACGAGATACTCCGCAACGCCGCCATCATGCGGGCCAGGTACGCGATGAGCCTCTCCAGGTCCATAGGCAACATCATGGTGTTCTACAACCTGGCGGAGGAGGACGTGCGGTTCGAGACACTGCGCAAGCGCTACCGCAGGGAGTACCTGAAGCTGGAAGAGGAGTACCGCGCCCTGGACCGCGCCGCGCTGAGCGACTTCACCGGGGACGAGACCGCCCTGCCGCCGCCGCGCAGGCTGAAGCTGAAGGCGAGCGACACGCGCGGGCAGCTCGACATATTCGACACGGAACCAAAAATACCGACTATATGGAAGACATAAGACCGCAAGAGGAATGCGGCGGCATGCCCGGCATCGCCGAACTGCGCGTAGTGAACGTGAAAGAGGTGGCCTCCATGCAGGTCACCGCCGCCGACACCGTCGGCGTCACGCTGAAGCCAGGATGCGCATGGGGCAAAATCGACGGCACGCGGATGGCCGCGGAAAGCACCGGGGAAAAAACCCACAAGAACAAGATCACAGCCCGCATGGCGGGATGGCCCGGCAACGCCGACACTCTGGCCAAGGGCAGATATGTCGCCACATGGACCGACAACCACGGCAGGCGGAGGATGTGCGGCTTCGGCGAGCCGCTGCGGATGACCGTCAGGCGCACGGAGCCGGAGGAACCCTCCGGACAGTACGGCGCGGAGATCAACCTTGAGAACGAAAGCGAGTTCGGCTTCCTCGAACTGGCAGAATGACACTTGAACCATTGATGTAATCCATACTCATAATTATTTGGTTGACAGTGCCTCCGACGGAGTTCCCAACTCTATCCGGAGGCACGTTTTATTTTTGCAGCCTTAAAATCATCACCAAAAAAGACTGCAATGGATATCAATAAAAGACGCATCATGGCCACAGTCCAGGCCGGCAAACTCACGATGAGCGTGGCCGAGCCAGAGAACGGCGTGGTGCGCATCAACATAGACGGCGACATCGGCGGCTGGGACTGGGACACCTGGGAACCGGTGAATACCGGCAAGCAGATCCGCGAGGCACTGGACGCCGTCGGCGATGCGACCGAAGTGGAAGTGCTGATCAGCTCCCTCGGCGGGGACGTGGACGCGGCACTGCAGATCTACGACGCGCTCGCCGAGAAAGCGGCAAAATGCAGGGTCACGACCATCGTGACGGGACTGTGCGCCTCCGCGGCCACGGTCATAGCCTGCGCGGGAAGCGTGCGCAAGATCTCCCCGACCAGCCTCTACCTTATCCACAAGTGCTGGGGAAGATGCGTCGGCAACGAGAACGAGCTGAAGGAATACCTTGACTTCCAGCAGAAGGTCAACGGGCAGATGATGAAGATCTACCGCAGGGTGTTCAAGGGCAAGAACTCCGAACTCGACGACCTGATGGAGGCCGCAAACGGAAACGGCAAGTGGATCACCGCCGAGGAGGCCGTGAACTACGGGTTCGCCACCGAGATGTGGGCGGATCCGGAAGAGGCATCCGCGAAGGGCATGAGCTCAGGGCTGATGGCCTCGTTCCTCAACCACGCCCGGATGACACTCGGGGCGACAGTCAACACGAAAACGGACAACCATGACGACAATGGTTCCGAAAATAATCCACCTATCACTAATCAAACCCACACCGAGATGAAAAAAATCATCACCACATTCGCGCTGCTGGCCGCCGCACTGGCCTACGGCGCAGAGAAGGAGTTCGACGAGACCAAGGGGCTCACCCTCAGCCCCGACGAGCTCGGCAAGCTGGAAGAGGAGCTGAAGGCCGGCAAGCAGGCCAAGGCGGACCTCGAGAGCGTGAGAGCCGAGCTGCAGAAGAAGACCGACGAACTCAAAGCCGCACAGGAAAAGGCGGAACAGGACAAAACCGCCATCGAAACCCTCACCGCCGAGCGCGACGACTTCAAGGAGAAATACGAAGCCATGCCGGCAGCCGCCACCCAGACCAACGGGAAGGACCCCGAGGAGAACCCCGAGGACACCTTCGCCGCGTACGTTGACAACGACCCCTACTACAAGCAGATCAGCGAGTCGATGGGTCTCTAAAAGTATCACCAACCAAAACAAACCGATATGTCTTTACAGAACGTACTTACCACACAAAAAATCGTTGAGGAATACGGAAGATACTACGAGAACGCGGGGCAGAACCGCCAGCGTCTCGTCAGAGCGCTCATGACCCCCGCCGTGACCCTTGAGAGGAACGCCCACAGAATCCCGACGGAGAACACAATCTACAAGGCCGCCAACTTCAAGACCTCCAGCGTGGTGCAACCCTTCACCCCCGAATTCACCCCGATGGGGGGCATGGAGTTCATCCCGAACTCGATCCCGATGCGGCAGGTGAAGACCGATGTCCCAATCGTGCCGAACGAGATCGAGGAGAGCTGGCTCGGCTTCCTGGCCGCGAACAACTGCTCCATCAAAGACTGGCCCATCGTCCGGTTCATCATGGAGGAGTACCTCAAGAAACAGATCGAGGAGGACAGAGAACTGAAGATGGTCTATAACGGCGTCTATGACCCTGGCGCGACGGAGCGCAAGCCCGAGAACTGCCTCGACGGCATTCACAAGCTGCTCGTGGACGGCGCCGTCGCCCAGTACCCGATCAACGTCATAGAGGGAATCGGCGAGCTTTCCGCCGCTACCGTCTTCGACCAGGTGGAGGCCTTCAACGCCAGAATCCCTTCCCGCTACTTCAGCGAGAAGCTGACGCTGTTCATGGCGCCGGAGATGGCGCTGGAGTACCTGCGCAACAAGCGCGAGAAGGGCTACTACCAGATCAAGGGCGACGAGGAGATCGGCTACCGCATCGACTTCACGAACCACACGATCTTCGGCAGCCCGGCCATGGCCGGCACCAAGCACCTGTGGGCTTCCGTGCAGCGCAACCTGCTGTGGCTCACCAAACGCTACCAGCCCGTCAGCAACATCCAGGTACAGGTCTTCGACCGCCAGGTCAAGCTGCTGCTCGACTGGTGGGAGGGCCTCGGGTTCGCCTGCAACCAGATGGTGTGGGCCACCGAGCCGACCGTTGACAAGGAGACGACCACCCCGGACGAGGGCGGCGACGACACGCCCGAGACCATTGTGGTGACCCCGGCCGTGGAGACCGGAGAGGCCAGCGACGTGACCGCCGCCGGCGCAACGCTCAACGGCACCGTGGCCAACGCCCCCGAAGACTCCACCGTCAAGTTCGCCTACGGCACCGACGCCACCGCCCTCGACGGGGAGGCGGAAGCCGTGGCCGGCGAGAACGGATCCTACAGCGCGGAAGTCACCGGACTGACCGCCGAGACGAAGTACTACTTCCAAATCCAGCTGACCGCGGGCGGGAACACCCTGCGCGGACAGATGGCAAGCCTCACCACCCTCGCATCCTAACCATTCGTGCACGGGGAGCCGCGCCACGGCACGTCTCCCCATTTTCACCTTAACAGAAACTTAAAACACCAAATCCAAAAATTATGGCTGAATGCAAATATAAATTGGACGACCTCCGCAGCGGACAGGGGTGCGAAACCGTGATGAGCGGCGTCAAGACCGTGCTCATCGGCCTGATCGACGACGTGGCCGTGTGGCCGCAGGAAATCGATAACCCGGCCTCCATGGAAGAGAACGTGATGCTCGTCGGCGTGCCCGTCATGAAGCCCGGCAAGCGGATGTTCAAGCTCTACAGCAAGAACGACGCGGGCGAGTACCAGTGCACCGGACAGGGCGAGGAGGGCTCCCGCTCGCAGCAGGCGAACCTGAACATCTACAACCCGGGGTTCCGCAAGAGCATCAACGGGTTCATCCGCGCCGTGCAGAACGCGCAGCTCTTCATCATCTGCCTCACCAACCAGGGCGAATGGCACGTGATGGGCGACCGCTACAGAGGCGCGGTGCTCTCCGAGTTCACCGCCACCAGCGGCAAGGCCACCACCGACGCCAACGGCGCGGACATGACCTTCATCTACAACACACCCTCCGACCGCGTGATCGAGCTCACCGACTCACAGGTCGACATCCTCTGCAGCGTCAGCGGCGACATGACGCCTGCCGCCATCAGCGCGGTCGGCGAGAGCAACGTGCTGGCCACAGGAGCCACCCTCGGGGCGACCTTCACCGAGAACGACGAGGCGATCTCCAAGGTCGGCTTCCGCTACAAGGAGGAAGGCACCTCCGCCTGGGAGACCGTATCCGCCACCAACTTCACCTCCGGGGTCCCGTGGACCAAGGCCGTCACCGGACTCGCATCGGGCAAGGACTACCTCTACTACGCCTTCATGGTCGTGGACGGCCAGGAACGCTATTCGGGAACGTATTCCTTCACCACCGCATAGGACTCTCTCACCCGAAAGGGACGTTTTGTTAATTTGTGATTTATGTTAGCGGAAGGGCGGGCGCCAGCCCGCCCTTTTCAAAAAGGAAAACAAAGCTATGGCAAACATCATAAGAGTGCAGTTCCCGGAGACGCAGTACGTCAAGGAGGAGACCGCCAAGACGCAGATCGTGCTCCACCACACCGCCAGCGGCCCGGGCATCGACGGCGACACGACATGGTGGCGGAAAACCCCGGAACGGGTGGCCGTACACTTCATCGTGGACCGCAACGGCCAGATATACCAGCTCTTCGACCTCAAACACTGGGCATGGCACCTCGGGCTCAGCAACAAGGACTTCGCCTCCATGGGCTGCACGTACCGCAACCTGGACAAGGCCAGCGTCGGCATCGAAATCGACAGCTGGGGACACCTGCAGAAAGCGCAGGACGGGAGGCTCTACCCCACGGGAATGGCCGGGAAGGCACGGCCCGTGGCGGACGCGACGGAATACTGCAAAGATAACAAATGGAGAGGGCACACCCTCTACGAGAAATACACCGCGGCGCAGATCAACGCGCTCAGGGACCTGCTGCGCGAGCTGTGCGCCACGCTGGGGATCCCGAAGAAATACAACATCGACATGTGGGGGGTGTCCCGCAACGCCCTGCAGGGAACGCCCGGCATCTGGACACACGCCTCGTACCGCAAGGACAAGTCCGACTGCCACCCGCAGCCGGAACTGTGCGACATGCTCAAAATGCTATGACCATGAACATGAACGGAAAGGACAAGGAAAGAATCGTCCGGTGGCTGGAATCGGACATGGACCTCCAGGAAGGCAGAAGGCTCCTGGCGGACATCCACCCGAACAGGCGGCTGGCCAGAAACGCCCAGCGCATGAGCGCGAACATGACGGCCTACGAGCTCAAGGCACTGCTCGGAATACCGAAGGAGGCACTCTTCACACAGAGATGCAGCAACAAAGAACTCATCAACAGATATGTCACAAGAGAAACAGGACAAGAGAAGCGCAACGTCGCCGGAAACGCTCCGCGCGGAAATGCTGCGGGACATGCGGCGCAAGGAAAGAAGGAAAAAGCTCGCCCGCGTGTTCCCGCTGACGACCATCTTCTGCTGCAGGCTAAAGAGGCGGTGGCGGAACTGGCTGTGGAAGCGTCGAAGCTACACAACGCCCTCTTCGAGACGGGAGAGGTGAACAACGCGAAGAACAACAAGGCACGCGCGGAAATGCTGGAAGCGCTACGCACGGCCACAGACCTGAAAGAGTCGCTGTGGGACGAGAAAGAGCTCTACTGCGACACGGGCAAGCCGAGCCAGGCGCTGAAGGACATGCTCGAAGCCTACTACAACAGAAACGAACCCGGAGACGGGGAGAAGGAAGACCTGAAGGCCAAGGACAGCGCGTGGCTGGTGAAACGCAAGGAAAACGTGCGCAAGTACATCACCAAGTGCCGCAACCGCCTCGAATACGGCACCAAGACGGCGCAGGCGGAGAAAAACCCCATGCCGCCGGGACCCGAAAGGGCCAAGACACAGAAACGGCTCGACGAATACATCGGCGAGCTGGAGAGAATCAACAAGGAACTTGAAAGGAGGGGCGCATGAACATCATGAACATCTTCGAGGGCGAAAACATAACGACGCTGACCGGCGTGATCCTGCTCATCTGCACGAATATCGCTTCGCTCATCGCCTGGATAAAGGAGAAAAACAAACGCAAGTACGACGACGTGCGGGCCAAGGAGAGCATCGTGGACGAGCTCTCCAAGAAAAACGACGAGTGCATGCGGGAAATCCTGTCGCTGCGGCAGGAAATGAACAGCCTGAAAATCGAACTGGAGACGCAGAAGCGGAACGCCGCCAGACAGGACGGCCGCATCCGCGAGCTTGAAAGCGAGAACAAGACGCTCCGCGAGAACCAGCAGAAGCTCCTCAGCGAGAACGAGCAGCTGAAGTACAAACTCGAAACCCTGCAGTACGCCGGGAAGAAGAAAAAGCCCGTGCCGCTGAGAAAGGAGGCGCCATGTTCGAACTGAAAGAGACCGTCGCGCCGAAGCGCAAGCCGCAGAAACTCTCCGACTACCCCTACGACCCGCTGTTCCCCCAGCACATAGACTTTGTCGGGGAACCGTGGGACATCCTGTCGAAGCACGTCGGGCAGGTCGAACACGGCGGCATCTACAACTTCTGGACGTTTGGACGCTACTGCATGACTGATATCATCAACCACCTGCTGCGCATCACCGGCCCGGCGGACGTCACGGCCACCACCTGGTCGCTCAACGCCGCCAGCGTGCAGACGATGCTCAACCGGCGCAAGGACGGCCTGCTGACGAGCTTCCGGATGTGGATAGACCCGCGCGTGCGCAGGGCGGCCCCCGAGCCGCTGGCGCTGCTCAGGCACAACTTCAAGACGGTGATAGCGCCCGTCCACGCCAAAATCGCGCTTATAGGCAACGCCAACTGGAAGATTAGCGTGAGCGGCAGCGTCAACTTCACGAGCAACCCACAGCCTGAAAGAGGCATCATCCAGTGTATCGATGCGGTCTATGACCGCGACAAAACTATCATTGACGCGGAGTTCGACAAGGGCGACCGGCTCAAGCTGTCGGACTGCGAGAAAGGAGACCTCGATGACGAATGAACAACATGACAGCGTGTTCGAACTCGGAAAGCTCGGCTTCCCCATCTCGGCGGTCGCGCAGCTGATGGAACTGCCCGAGAAAGAGGTTTTCGCGCAGTTCACGGAAAAACGCGGCGAACTCTATTCCGCGTACACGGCAGGAAGGATCCAGGGCAAGGTCGATCTCAGGAGGACGCTCATGGCCTCCGCCCTCAACTCATCCACCCCCGCAATCGAGAAGATGCTGGAGTTCTTCCGGCAGAGCGAGTACGAGAACACCGACATCTGGGAGGAATAGGGAATGAAGAAATCACTTGCACAAGCGAACGAGGAAAACTACAACGCCATCGCGCTCTACTACAGCGGCACGACGGACGTGGAGCTCAGGGACGACCAGAAGGCCGTCCTGGAGCGCTGGCGCACGGCGCACGCCATCCTGCGCAAGTACCCGCGCCCCTACGTGGCCGCCAAGATGCTGCAGTCCCGCTACCCGGAGATCTCGCTGGCGCAGGCCCGCGTGGACATCCAGTCCGCAACCAGGCTGTGGAACGTCTCCGAAAAGGTGGACCGCGACTTCCTGGAAGGCTGGTTCGTGGACACCCTGCTCAAGGAGATCAGCAACCCCGGGGCGTCGGAGGCCGTCAAGGCGCGGAACCTGCAGACGCTCGGGGCCTGGCTCAAGGCGCAGCCGCCGGTGGAGATAGACCCGCACCTGGTGGAGCGCAACCAGATCAACATCGTCTTCAACACCGACAACCGCCGGATCGTCTATTCCGAGGCGGACATCCTCCACCTCAAACCCGCCGACCGCGAGCGGCTGCTGGGATCGATGCCCAACAGCCTGACCGAGGCGCAGGCGGCGGAAATCCTCAACTCGTAGCCCATGGAAATCAACATCCCGGTCAACAGGATACAGCTGATGTGCAAGGTGCTGGCGCCCCGCAGCCTCGTGCTGGTGTGCGGCCGCGCCACCGGAAAGTCGTGGATCCTCGGCCAACGCCTGGACGAGGCCATACGCCTCATGCCCAGATGCATGATCGGGATGCCGGTCAAGACCTTCGGCGTGGGCTACACCGGCACCTTCCAGACCATGCTGTCGGCCCTGGACAAGTTCGGCTACGTCAAGGACGGCAACTACGTGGTCAACCGCCGCCCGCCTGAAAGGTGGGAGGACAGCTACGGCAAAATCGAAAAGTACGAGAACTGCATCTCCGTGGCCAACGGCTGCAAGATGGCCATGTTCTCGCAGACGGAAAGCGACAACATGCGCGGCGTCAACGTGGACAAGATCATGGCCGACGAGGTGCTCCTGCTCAGCGAGCAGAAGCTGCTCAAAGTGGCTTTCCCGACCAACCGCGGCAACCTGGAGCACTTCGGCAAGGGCGCACACCACGCCTGCCACCTGCACCACGGCTTCGACCTCACCACCTCCATGCCCTACACGCGGGAGGGCCGCTGGATCTTCAAGTTCGCGGAATACTACCGCGAGAGGTTCGGCATCGAGATCATGCAGGTCTGGAACCGCATCGTCCACCTGCAGCAGCAGCTGCTGGACACCGGCGACGCGAAAGAGTTCGCCGAGTGCTGGAACGACATCGAGAATGTCCGGAAACTGATGCCGCCGCGCCTCTCCGACGACGGCACCCTGTTCTACGTGGCCAACGCCTTCGACAACCTGGCCAACATCGGGCTCAAGTACATCAAGGACCAGCGCGACGCGCTCACCAACCTCGAGTTCCTCATCGAAATCCTCAACCTCTACGTGGAGAGGGTCGAGGACTGCTTCTACAACCTGGACGAGCAGCGGCACGTCTATTACACCGGCTACGACGTCAAGGCCATGGAGGAGGCGGGGCTCACCTCCCACGCCGAACTCGGGTTTACTGGCAAGATCGAGAGCGCCAGGTTCGACCGCGACTACGACCCCGACCGGCCGCTGGAAATCGCCCCCGACTGGGGCTCGCAGATCTCGCTGTTCGTGGTCTGCCAGACCTACAGGCTGGAGCTTCCGTTCGTCGCGGCCACACCAGGCTACGAGCCGGAGGCCGGCTTCCGGGGCGACTACCTCTACCAGATCAACGAGTTCTTCGCCAAGCCGGACGGCTCGGACACCGTCATCGACGACATCTGCAACCGGTTCTGCCGCTACTACGCCGGCCACCGCAACAGGACGCTGTACTACTACCGCGACCGCTACGGCGACCACAGAAACCCCAACGTCGTCAACTCCCGCTCCTACAACGAGCAGGCCATGGACATCTTCCGCCGCAACGGCTGGAACGTGGTCGCCAGGGTGCACCGGCGCGGCGAGCCGCCGATGAGCGACAAGCACCTGCTGTGGCAGGAGATCCTCTCCGAGAGGCCGTCGTGCCCCGTACGGTTCCGGATCAACGGCAACCGCTGCCGCTACACGCTCATCTCAATGAACAACGCCCGGATGGTCTATGGAGGCAACGTCTTCAAGAAGGACAAGCGCTCGGAGAAGCCCACCTCGGGCGTGCTGCCCGAGGAGGCCACGCACTTCTCCGACGCAATTGATAAGCTGGCTTGGACCAAATACGGCGACACCGTGGGCAGGAAGGTGCGGCCGTTCATCCGCACGAGCATGGGCTGAAAACCAAAAGGGCGCGCCGTTCGGCACGCCCTTCCACATATCAAATTTCCTTCCAAACTCAAAGGAGTTCCCGGAAGTTGCTGTAGAGGTACTCGCCGATCTCACGGAGTGCGGTAGCTTTTTCAAGGGCCGTCAGATCTTCGGTCAGCAAAGGCCGGTTGGTCTCGTTGTACATCCCCCTCTTCCACTCTACCCGGATTCCGGTCACGGAGTCTTCGACGATGTACCATCCGCTCTTGTTGCGGATGGTGCGGACGGTGAACCTGGTATCGTCCACGGGCTCGATGGGGATGGGCTTCACGCCGATGCTGTCCACCGCCTTGCCGTCGCTGAAGGCGCGGAACTGGTCGTTGTTCATCAGCCGCGCGACGGCATCCTTCTGGTTCCGGGCGGTCACGCGGTTCTCCGACCGCGTGCCGTCCTTGAAAATGATGGTGATTTTATAGCGTTTCATTTTATTTCTACTCGTCGACATCGATACGATGGTGAGATATATCGTTGAGTACCTTGCTAAGTTTATTGCAGAATTCATAACCAAATCCGTCGAACATTACTTCATGTTTCGGCCTATTATAGATAATCCATCTATTATTACGTTTCATTGGGACATATATTTCGTCCTCATAAACTGATACTATATACACGTCGCATTTTATTCCTGCGTTTCTTTTCTCGTCGCGATTTTTGTTCGCGTTATCTCTTTTTAGATAAATTTCAAATTCTTTTTTGTCCGTGATAATGACATAAATTTTTTTCATAATCTTGATTTTTAAGTGTAATATATTTTTTTGGATGTTATTTGCTTTAACTTATTTGCGCATCGTTGCTCATCCCATCTTCGCTAAGTTTGTTCTTCGCGAAATCGAATGCTTCTGTCCTGGTTTCCCCAGCTTGATAGATCATCATTAGTTCTTCATTGTCGCAGTCTTCTATGTACTTGCAAACCCACATGTCGTAGGTTCCGTCATAGTCGATGGTGCCGACTTCCTTGCCGTAGTCCTCCGGAGTGACGACCACGCTTCCACCGTCATCGGAGAGGTACGGACGGCAGAACCGCCCGTTGCTGTCGCGGTTTACTACATTTAGGTACTGATTCTGTGAATTGCACAGCTGCGTGAAATTGATTTCGCCCTTGTAGGTCTTGTGACCAGGGTTGTAGAATTGGCCTCCGCGGCCGATGTGGAATGCCACCACGATTCTGTTGTCGCTGTTGTTTGTCATAATGTTCTTGCCAGTTTATCCTGTCGGCTCGTCAGTTTTTATGTGATTGATGTCTTATAATGCTTCGCTTTCGTCGTAAACTTCCAAGGCTAAATCAACGTTTTTGATCAACATCTCGCAGCCCTTGGCTATTCCATTGATTTCGTATTTCAACTGCATCAGTTCCGCTGCGGCTGCAGCATCACCTTTCCCGTCATGATTCGAGAATAGGAGATCGCAATAACTGGTGTCGCCGTTCTCGGAAACAAACTGGTTGAGTTTGTTGTAAAACTCTCTCGCTTTTTCGCTGAAAGTTTTCAGATTTTTTTTGCTGTCGCTGTTGTTTGTCATAATGTCTGTCGCCTGTTTTATCCTGTCGGCCCGTCAGTTTAATTATTATTCGTTTGTTTTGTTTTGCAAAGATAATAAATTTATCGTTGCGGTCCGCTGCGCGGATCTTTTTTTTTGAAAAGGATTTTGGTTTGTACCTGCCGGTCAAGGCCCTGGCGGGCCGTCCGGCAGGTGGGCTGGTTGCGGTGGTCGGGGAATCCCAACCACCGCAACGGTTTAAAACGGCAGGTCGTCAACCGTGGCGACCTCCACGGGGGCGGCTGATTTCTTGCCGCGCCCGCCGCGCTTCTTTGCCGCCTTGGGCGTTTCCGCCGTGGCGGGCGTTTCGCCGTCAAAAAAACTGTCGGCGATGTCCTCCGCTTCCTGCGACCTGCTCAGCAGGTCGGACGTTGGCGCGGTGGCGGTGTTGTCCATCGGTTCGGCGGGAATGTCGGCGGCAGGGTCGTGGTTGTCAACTTTTAGAAAGTTCGTGCAGTCGAAAGCCGCTTTCGGGAAAAACCGCGCCGCGCCCGTCCGTTCGCACCATTCGGGGCTGTTTGCCCCCCAAATGTCAATTGTGGGGAGCGTGTGAATCTGTTCGGGCGTTAGGCCGATTTCGTCAACACATTGTCTATAACTCCGAAGATTTCGGAAATTTACGCCGCAATAAAGGGCGATGGCCTCATTCGCGCTCACGTTTTTGTGTGCGCGGCGGGCGGCGTTGGTCACGGCCTGCAAGTTTGCGAGGCGGTTGTCCGTGTTACTTCTGCGTGCTCTGTTAACTGATTCTGTGTAAGTCATACTATTGCGGGGGTTATCCACACACCCCCAAGACTTTTAAAGGAAAATTTGATATGTTGAAAAAAAATTGGTGTCGCTCTGTCAATATGTCAAGGAACGCGGGCGGGCTGTCGTTGTATCAACCCACTACAAAGATAGTATTTTATTTGATATTGTCAACACATAATCAAAATTATTTTTATCTTTTTATTGTTTTTATTTATCTGTGTTTCAATTAGTTACAACATAATAAACAAAAAAAATATCGTGTGCCGTTTCCGTGGGTGTCATATCTGCAAAAATCCGTATTTTTTAGTATAACAAATTGATTATCAATAAATTATAATTCACTGATAATCAACGAGTCGCGCAAAATCGGGTTTTTCTTGCAAAAATCGAACGCGGTTTTTTATAGCTTATAACAAATTGAATATCAGCATTATACAAACAATTGTTTTTATAACATACTGAATATAAGGAAATTATATTTATCTGCCGTGGCGGTGGTCGCCGTCTGTCCAGCCGTGCCGCCGTGGTGCTTGTCGCCGTCCGTCCAGCCCTGCCGCCGTGGTGCTGGTCGCCATCCGTCCAGCCCTGCCGCCGTGGTGCTGGTCGCCATCCGTCCAGCCCTGCCGCCGTGGTGCTGGTCGCCATCGGGGCGCGGCTCGTTGTGTCAGTCACTGTGGCGGCTGCTGTGTGACGCTGTGCAGCCTCTCATATTTGCGTGTTCGGGGGTGCGGGCGCGCGCCTCACGGGGTAGGGCGTGAGGCGGGCGACTTTATACATAAAGTATCGGCGCGTTAACCGCGCCGAGCTTTTTTTATTGACTTTAAAGGAGTTGCAAATCCATAAACTAACAATCACGAAAAAGCAGAAAAAACAAAAGCGGGCGAAGCCATCACAGCCGCGCCCGCTCCAATCAAGAATTTTTCCGCCTCTCGTAGTCAGTGACGAGAAACCGCAAGAAATCCGATACGCTCATTTTTTCATTTTGCGCCAAATCTTTCAATTTTACGCGAAAATCGGGAGTTGTGCGGATGTTCAGATTCACGGCCTTTTTCCCGTCGGGGGCTTTGCGCCCCGCGTTTTCGCGGCGACCGCCGCGGGAGGCTTTTTTCTCGGAAACTTTTTTTTCGTCCATTGCTGTTTGTTTGAGGCGGCAAAGATAAGACTTTTTTGATTATGTATTGACATTATCGACTGAAAAAGATAAAAATATTTTTGATTGTGTGTTGACAGTATCAATAATTTTTGTATATTTGTGCATTGTTAAAGGGTTGAGGCACAGCACCGACACCCCGCGACAACGGCGAAAGCGGGAAACGCACCGGACAACTAAAGAAGCAGAAAAGGACAAAACAAAAAGAGTGTACCAGGACCCCGCCGCGACCCAACCCGAATTTTTTCGGGTCCGTTCATTGAAAGACTGAAACCGCATCGAAGCAACAAAGAAGCCACCGCGAGAAGTGCGGCACGGAGGCAGGGCGGGAACCGCGAGGCCGCCAGTATCGGGAAGACCAAAGCACCGCCACAGGGCGGACGACAACAGCAGCGGGCAGGCGCACGCGCCAGCCGCCCGCGAAGGATTTCGGGCGCGGCAAACTGAAAAGCCAAACAAAAAAAATCCAACAAAAAAACTCACGAGCCAAGAGGATAACACAGGCAACAATCAAAATGAAGAAAAACAACGAAACCAGCAAGAACCAGAACAACACCATCGAAACAACCGCTGTGGTGCTTGATTCGAAAGACCTCGCAAAGACGAAAGAGCAGATTGCAGAGGCCATCGCAGGAGCCGCGGCAGACTCAAAGGGCACGGAGATAGTACCAGCGACGAAGCCGGCAAACTTAATGCAAGACCCGGCGGAACGCGAACGGATGATCAAGAAAATCATCGAAGAGGGCAAGGAAAGGGAAGAAGCCTCGAAGAAACGACAGGTACTCCTTAACACAAGGGAGGAACTGAAGGAACTCAAATCGAAGCTGGAGAAATCCAAGGACTTCGAGGTGGACTTCTGCAAGCTGACGCTGAGGAAACTTGCCTCGGTAGGGTACAACGCCGAGTTCAAGGACATGTTCAACATCTCCAACAGGGAAATCCTGAAGGAGTTCTGCGAGTGGCTGGATACCAAGATTGAAAGCAAACTCAAGAGCCTCGAAGATGAAATCCTCAGATAGCAAACAGAAAGGGGGAGGGAGAAATCCTTTCCCCTTTGTTTTATCGATTTAAAAAAAAGGATATGAACGCATCGACAAACAGCGTGATAAACGCGGCGACAGTGATAGCCGTGAGACACGAGAAAAGAGAGCTGATCAGACACGAAGAGTGGAAAGAACTCAAAGAATCACTGGCAAGATTCTACAAATCACTCGAAAAGGAAGAAAAGAAAGTCGGATTTCACAAAAGATAAAAAGAAAGGAGAAACAAAATGGAAAAATTCATGGAAAAATTCAAAGAATGGGCTCCGAAAGTGTTCGGAAACAAAAAGACGGAAAAAATAGTCCGCCTGGCAGAACTGAGGGAGACCACAATAAAATCGTACGACGAAATGTACGACAGAATGAAAGAACTGAACGAGAACATGAGGAAAATCGACCCGAAAATCCAGGATTGGTACGGAAACAACAGCTATCGAGGAATGAGAACACCGGAAGAAATGAGGGAAGACACAGACGAATGCGTATTGGAAAAGGTATGCCAGATAGCAGCGGGGAAGTTCTGGGACAAAAGAAACTACGGAGCGGAGAGATGGACGGCAAGCATAAGGAACCAATTCAGCGGGAAAAATGCGACAGGAGGTGAAATAGACGAAATGTGCTACGTGATAGCGCTGACAAAAAGAGCCGCCGTGGTGGAATGCGCGACAAGAATAAGCTGGAGGATGAACAAAGACAGAAGCTGGATAGAGGATACAGAAAGGTTAAGGACGTTCGAATTCAAAAGCAAACAGAAAATCCACGGAGACGCGACAGCCCAAGTATCGGTGGCGGAAACCATACTGGGGATTGCGCAATACACATCAGGGGCGGACATCCCAGCGATAGAGGAAATGATAGAAGAGGTGAAATATCCGGAAGCAGGGAAAATTCAGGAATGGAAAGGGATAATGAAAATGAAAAGCTTCAAAGAGACGTGCGACATCACAATTCTGATGCCAGGGCTCACCGAAAAAATCAACGAGTTCGTGAAAGAAGGACTGAAAAAACGGATTGAAGAGAACGAAAGAATGAATGAAGAAAGAATGCGTGCATAAAAAGAACAGAAAAACTTAAAATCAAAAAAAATGGAACAAATAACAAACTTAAACACAGAATTCCTGGACTTCGAAAAAGCGAAAGTGCAGACACTGACTCTTGAACAACTCAAGAGGACACACGAGGAAAACGACATCATGGGACACCCGCTCAAAGGAATGTACCATTGGCAAGTGATAGAGATGTGCAGGGACATCGCGGAAAGACACGGGCTGAAGATGAAAATAGAGGAGATCTTCGCGGCACAGAACAGAGACAAATCGCAACCGGGAGTGGTCCTGCTGCCGGAGGTGGAAAAAAGATACGGGTACAAAGCGGTGGAAGCACATGTGCTCAGAAGAGTGTACGCCAACATCAGAATACTCGACTATGACACGGAAGAGTTCACATCCAACATGGCCGTGGCGTTCCATCAGGACGGAATACAGGTGGCTTACGGGACCATGGTGAAAGTCTGCCACAACCAGTGCATCCTCGGGGCAGACAGAATGGTGTCGAACTACGGAAGGAACAAACGGGACATGAACCAAATAAGCGAAGAAGTTGAAAGATGGATGGCGGAAAGCGGGAAAATCATCGGAGAGGAACAGGAATACATCCGAAGAATGAGAGAAACAGTCATGAGACCGGAACAAGTGCTTCAGATAATCGGGGAACTGACAGCCATGAGGGTGGCACATGACAGCTCGAACCCGGAAATCCGGATGAAGGACACATATCCGTTCAACCAGACGCAAATCAGCACATTCACGGAAGCGCTATTGATAAAACAGAAACAACAGGGAACAGTGACGCTGTGGGACATATACAACACCGCGACAGAACTGTACAAAGCGGACAAAATGGAAATACCAAACGTCCTGCCGCAGAACATAGCAATGAACAAATTCCTGGACAACTACCTGATTTAAGAACAAAAGTTGCGCACGACACGTATTTAGTGCATTTTTCAAAAAGAACTCAAGAGCCAAGAGGATAACACCGGCGAAAAAAAGATGGAATCATACAAATACGAAATAAAAGCTAAAAAAACGGAATGCTTCAAAGAAGCGTATGTGAAGAGTTCAGTGGACGCATACAACTACGCCATGGAGTTCTATCATGAAGACATAAACTTATACGAATCTTGCTTCATGATAATGATAAACAACGCAGGAATGATCATAGGGTGGATGAAGATATCGCAGGGAGGGGTGGCGGACACACCCGTGGACGCAAGACTGGTTTGCAAAGCCGCGCTGGATACACTGGCTACACAGGTAATACTCATACACAACCATCCGAGCGGTTCAACAAAACCAAGCAAAAACGACAAACTTATAACAGAGAAAGTTAAAGCCGCATTGGAAATCTTCTCAATAAACCTGGTGGATCACATAATAGTGACTGAAGACAAATACTATTCGTTCGCAGAAGAGGGATTGATTTGAAACAAAGTATGAGAAGACATGAAAATCATCACCATGGGAGAATACAGAACATACAGAAAAATGTGCCGCAAAGTAAAGGAAGGAGACGTCGAATCCATAGAAAAAGCGGCAAGAGCACTCTCGACAATGATACCTGAAGGAAGCACACTAATACCGATACCGGGAAGGTTCGGATATGCTGCATATACATTGATGCTTACAATAAGGATAGCGCAAAAAGGAGGATTCAAAGTCGAAAACTGCCTTAGAGGCGAAGTGCGTGACGGACTGTGCGAAATGAAAAAGGCGGGAAAGCGTCCAAAAGAACCAGTGTTCCGAAAAAAATACAGACATGAAATACGGGGAAATTTCGTGCTCATCGACAACGTATATGACACGGGAATGACAGCAGAGGCGGCAATGAAAGCACTCGGGAAAAAATGCGACATCGCTGTGATAGGAATGACAAATACAGACAAAAAAGCAAAAAAAATGGAAAAAACAAAGACATTGAAAAGCGAAAGTGGACGGGTGCAAGTGGACGGAAAAAAGCAAAGTGGACTGACGACAGTGGCGGCGGGAAAGCAAAGTGGACGGGTGCCGGTGGATGCGGAAAAGCAAAGTGGACGGGTACCGGTGGACGGAGAAAAGCAAAGTGGACGGGTACCAGTGGACGGAGAAAAGCAAAGTGGACAGAGCGCGTTGGAACGGTTCGTTGCGGCGTTCAATACCGGAATAAACATCGTCAATAAAGGACAGATAACAAGACCTGACGACAACGAAAGAACCACGGCACAGAAGTATTTCCATTTTTATGAGCCGGCAATAGGGAGAAGATTGTCCTATACAACAGCCGGATGCAGATACGACCACAGCTTATGGGAAGCGCACATCGGGAATATGGCTTACTATCGGGAACCAATGGATATCTCTTTAGCGCTCCACGGGCCGTACCGGATACTTGACATCAGAATTATCGAATACCCCACTCCCGGAATGCCTTCGAAAACCGAAATATGGATAGACAGATTCGACTTCCTCACGCCACTATCCCCGGCGAGACTTTACAAGGCGGAAATGATAGACGCCTTGCTTTAAAAACAATGCACACACTTTGCAAATAAAAATATTTGCAAAGTGTGTGTATATTGAAATATTTTGTATTTTTGCCGCGAATTTAAAAACCAAAAATTATGAACAAGAACATCACGTTAAGAATCCCGGAGGAGATTTACGATAGACTCTCCTCCAACGACCAAGGCATCAACCAGACCGTCCTTGAAATAATCGAAGAGCATCAGCAGATGCTCAAGTATTCGGAAGATGAGCTGAAGGGGAAATTCTCACCCGAAGAGTGGACAGCGTTGATCGACTTGGTCAACAGCAGGATGCTCGTGCCGCAGTACATCTGCGTCAAGAGCCTGATGATGGCCACCATAGAGGACGGCGAGAAGTTCGAGGGAACCCTCACCCGCCACGGCGCCGACCTTGATACGATGCGGAAGAAGGTGGAAACCCTCACCGCCGCGCAGACGGCCGCGATGATGAAGCGCGCGAAACGCTTTTGGGAAAAGCCGGGGAACAATATCGAGGAATGGTCTAATTTCTAAAAACCTCGTGTCATGGAAAAACAAATCATAGACGGTCCGATGGACATAGACCAAAGAATAAAACTTGAGCGCGCGATATACGATATAGTCAAGACATCCATGGATCAAAGACGCTTGAGCTTGGCGTGGTGGGAAACATACTGCTCGGTGGATTTTTTCAGCGAACTAAATGAAGTGACGGACGATTTCGGAAACGTTCTCGGAAAAGGAATTGAAACAGAGGATTGCATTTATGTCCTGAATGAAAAGTCAGAATTCGATTTTACGACATCTTTCCACTACGGCAAGGACAGGGCTATACAAGAAATAAAGAAAAAACATGCACCTAACCCGATGACGTGGATGGCACCGATTATCGGAGGCATGGGAGGATGAAAAAAACAGAATTGAACAGAGGGCATCGCCACAGGCGATGCCCTTTTTTTTGTCCCAACCCGAACGGAAGAACCGAAGTAATTTTGCCGAAAATTTCACGAGATGAAGAAAATCAAACGCGCAATGGCGCTGAAAGAAATGGAAATCAAGGAGGCTGGCGGAAAGCCGGTCTATTTCTCCATATCCTTCTACACAAGGAACGGGGAGGTGAGATTCGTCCAGCGGGCGCAGACCTGCGGGCTGAAGATGGACATGGAGGCCAACAGGATGCGGGGGATACAGGAACACGACATCCACGGCCTTCCCGTCGGGCATCCCATACCCGTGCGCATCGACTTCATCCGGACATTCAACGAACAACGAGTGACACTATGACAAAGATTCTCACCAACAAAAAGTTCGTACCGCTGGCCATGGTGGGCAAGACCGCCGTGGTGACCGCCTACGACGACAGAAGCAGCCGCGAGAAAAAAGCCACGACGGAGAAAGCGGAGGATTGGTTCAACTTCAAAGGTACAGATTACGTGCCGTGGGGATACGACAACAACTGGCCCGGTCGGAGTGCCGAGCTGGTCGGATCCATCGGCGTGCTCAACACGGGCATCGACTACCGCTGCCGCACCTGCGCGGGCAGCGGCGTGGTGCCCGTCACGCTCAAGGGCATCGACGAAAAGTTCAAGGAGATATACGAACCGTACAACGACCTTGACGTGATCCAGATGCTCAACAGCCACTGGTTCCGAAACCACCAGTTCGAGGCCCTCCGAGACCTCTTCAAGTTCGGCAACGCATTCCCCGTGCTGGTCTTCAACAACGGAGGCAACAAAATAGTGCGCGTGGACACCGTCAACGCCCGGCACTGCAGAATCAGCGTCAAGAAAGACAAACTCCTTGTATACAACGACTTCGAACACGGAGACCCGGACGACACCGCATGGGTCATCCCCATGCTCGACGAGAAGATGCCGCTGGAGGATCTGATGTGGCGAAAGGACACCGGCAAACTGAAAGGCAAGGGGGCGGTGGCGTTCCCACGCCTCAAGAACTACTTCTCGAACAACGACTACTACGCCCTACCCGCATGGGACGCCGTGAAGAAATCCGGATGGATAGACGTGTACAAGGAAGTCCCGAAGTTCCTGAAGACCATCTACAAGAACGCGATGTCGCTGATGTGGCACGTCAATGTGCCGTACTCCTACATCGACAACAAGTTCAGCGAGGAGAAATACGCTTCCATGACACCTGAGGAACGGCAGAGGGAATACGAAACCTGGCTCAACGACCTGGAAAAGAACCTCTGCTCGGTGGAGAACGCCAACAAGGGGTTCTTCACGCCCTACATGGACGATGCGCAGGGGCGCGGCGACGGCAAATGGGAGGTCAACAAGCTCGACAACAAGTCCAGCGCGGACGAGAAGCTGACGACCAGTGTGGCCGCCAACTCCGAGATTCTTTTCTCTCTGATGATCAACCCCGCCGTCTTCGGCGCGGGGATGCCCGGAGGGGCATACGCCGGCAACAGCGGCAGCGGCTCCGACATCCGCGAGGCCTTCATAGTGTCGATCATCCTCAACCACTGCGAACGGCAGCTGGTGCTCGACCCCGTGGAAACCATGCTCCGTTTCAACGGACACAAATACATTGACATAAAATACCGCAACCTGCTGCTCACCACACTGGACACAGGTCATTCGACGGAAGAAAAAATCCAATAGCATGAACCCGAGACTATTCAGCCAGGAAAAGAACACCAAGGCGGAGGAACTCAAGAAGTTCCTCCCCGTGTCGGTCAACTTCAACATCAAGAACCTGCTCCCATCGCTCGCCGAGGCGGAGACCACCTACATCGTGCCCGTCATCGGGACGGGACTGTTCGAGCGCGTGGCAACCTACTATGACGAAGGCGGAACCGGCAACGCCGTGATGGACACGCTCCTGGAGCTGCTGCAGAGCGCGACGGCCAACCTCGCCTACGCGGACGGCTACTACGCCATCAGCGTGAAAATGGACGATTCCGGAGCGACTTCCCCGCAGGGAAGGGACAAACGGCCGTACCGCTACCAGGAGGACAACCTGATCCACGCGCTGCGGCAGACGGGATACAAGGCCATCGACGCGGCGCTGGAGCACTGCGAGCGGAACATCGAGGAGCTTCCGGAATACGGGGAATCCCCATGGTACAAGGAAAGCCGGAGACACATCATCCGCAGCACCGCCGAGTTCAACAGCATCTTCAACATCAACAACTCGCGGCTGGTGTTCATCCGCATGAGCCGCTGGTGCGCCACCGCCGAGGAGCTGAACCTGCACCACCGCATCAGCCGGGAGCTGACGGAGGCCATCATCGAGGACCGCGACAACGAGAAATACAAACCCGTCATCGGGGACATCAAAAAGTACCTGGTGTATTCTGCCGTCGCCGAATGCGTGGAGGAACTCAAGATCAGCCCCACGGAGCGCGGCATGGTGTATGAGGAATTCTTCGCCTACAACGACGGCAGGCAGATCAAGCAGATTCCGCTCGAAGAGGCCCTGCGCATGAAGAACAAATACGCGCAGCTAGCGGAACGCTATCTGACCAAGGCTACGGACTGGCTCAACGCGCACGCCGGGGACTTCCCTGAATACGAACGCCAGCGCGGGCGCAACAACCCCCGCAGCGGTGAGCTCAGAAGAGACAACACAGGACACAAAATAGTAATGGCATGAGAAACGACACTATCAAGGACTTCTACGCCTTCCTGAGAAACGAGGCGGAGACCAACGAGATGATAGGCGCGAAGGAGGGCGAGAAGCACTTCTTCAGAGGCGAGATCAACGAGTTCTACACGGGGCTCCGCAACGACTGCGCGTTCCCCGCCGTGATAGGCGAAGGCTTCGCCAACGACTACGAAGAGGAGGGCAACGGCGTCTGGAAACGCCGCGAGACCGCCTTCGCCGTGGTTGACGGCTACGAGGACACCAACGACTGGGACCAGATAGACAAAGCCTACGCGGTGGCGGAGACCATCGGCGACGACATCCTGCGCAAGCTCATCGACATCTACCGCGGCCAGCGGTGCATCGTCACCGTCAGCAAGATGCAGTGCGAGCAGGTGGAAAACCAGCCCGAACGGTGGGCGGGGCTGCGCTACCAGATTGAGATATCCTCCTACTGGAAGGAAAACTGACCATGGTGGAACTCAACATCATAACAGGCAGGAAGGCGCACAGGTACCAGGTGCCGGAAAGCTGGGAGGAACTCAACGGCAGGCAGCTGAAGCACGCCATGCTCTACAGGGCCGCCGGTTCTTCCGGGAACTCCGATGAAGAAGCCAGGCGCATCCTCGGAGTGAAGAGGCGAGTATGGAGGGGAATCCCGCCGGCGCAGAAATGCATGATGAACGAGGAACTGCTCCGCTTCGTCTTCGAGGAGACACCGTCGTTCCGCGACAACAAGATACCCGTCGTCCGCGCAGGCGCGCGCCGCCTGCACGGCTTCGACGACATGCTCTCCGACATGACGTGGGAAGAGTTCATCTTCGCGGACACCTTCATGCTCAAGAAGATGTACCACGAAACGGTCACGGTGCTGTACCGTCCGGCAAACCCGCTTACAGGCAAGAAACGCCCGTTCAGCGAAAAGGACCTTCCGCGCAACTCGAAACGGACGGACAGACTGGACGATACGACGGTGGCGCTGCTGGCCCTGAACTACAGGGCCGTGCGAAAGAAAGCGGTGGAGGAGCTGAACGGCTACCTGTTCCCGTCCATGGAAGAGACCTACATGGACGGCAAGAGGATCACCATGGAGGAGGAAGGGGCGCAGGCTCCAAGCCAGGCTGCGGGATGGGCGGACACCCACCACATCCTGATGGGCAACCTGGCATACGAGGAGGAGAAATTCCTGAAGAGCAAGGCCACCACCATCCTGGCGTGGATAAACCGCAGGATCAAGGAAAGCCGGGAGGCGGAAAGGAGAAGGAAGAGATGAAAGTCGGCAAGTACGGCCATATAAGCCAGAAGATACAAGGCCATGCCATGACCATGGCCGAATGGAACGCGACCACGAAGAAGTGGTCTCTCAAGGTGCTGGCCATCCAGCGCAACAAGGCCAAGAAGTTCCCGAAAGGCAAAGGGTCTCCAGGAGAGCCAAAGGACCCTCATACATACAAAAGAGGGAAGAAAGCCGGACAGACGGAATACAAACTTTCGGAGAAAGGCGGCGGAGCATACGTCTTCAAGCTGCGCCATGAGCAGAAGGAGTACTACGGCACCGAGTTCAAGCCGCCCATCCACGGCATCTTCCGCGAATGGGGCGTGGGCAACGGCCAGCCCCGCGACCCGAAGAAGATGAAGCGCGCGTACCGCAAGAAACGCACCGAGTCGGACTGGATATCCTACACCATGGAGAAGAACGCCGACGAACTCGCCGACACCGCCGCACAATACGTCGGCGACAAAGTATTGGTCAACACATTCGGAGTGAAACTTATCAACCTTAAATAGACAGGACAATGGCAAAAGGAGCAGTAAGATCGGTAAACATATACGTCAACAACAAGGATGCCAAAAAGTCAATCGACGAACTGACAAATAGATTGGAGAAAGAGAAGGCAGCGTGGAAAGCGATGGCTAAAGGCACACAAGAATACTACGCCAAGGCGGCGGAAATATCCAGGATGCAAGACGCTTTGGAACGTGAGGAAAGACTTATAAAAAGTTCAACGGAAAAGAACAAGGAACGTCTTAACCAGATCAGCATGATAGGCTCCGTGTTGTCCGGCATCGTGCAAACCGTACAGTTCCTCGGTAGAGGTCTGCAGAAGATGCGCGACCTGGCCTCCGACATGGCAGGACTGGACGACGCCATGGGAAGGGTGCGCAAGACCACCATGCTGTCGCGGCAGGAGGTGGCCGACCTTAACAGGGAGTTCACCAAGATAGACACCCGTACATCGAGGGAGGAACTCAACGAGCTGGCCTACGCCGCCGGCAAGCTGGGCGTGAACGGCAAGGAGGATGTGCTGGAGTTCGTGAAAGCGGCGGACGTCATCAACGTGGCCTTGGGAGACGTGCTCGGCGGCACCGACGCCATCATCGAGGTCACCAAGCTGGCGCAGGTCTTCAAGGACACCACCAGCGAAATCCGGAACGCGGGACTTGAGGAGACGCTGATCCGCACCGGCTCCGTCATCAACGAGCTGGGCAAGACCAGCACGGCCAACGAGAGCCAGATCGCCAAGTTCCTCGGGCGCATCGCCTCCTACGCATCCATCGCCGGCATGAGCCTCGACCAGATGGCCGGTCTCGGCAGCGTGCTGTCGCAGAACAGCAAGGCACCTGAGATGTCCGCCACCGCCGTCACCAAGATCATGCAGCAGATGATAAAGAAGACCGGCAGCTTCGCCGAGATGATCGGCATGGGCGAGAAAGAACTGTCGGACCTCATGGCCAAGGACTTCAACCAGGCGTTCCTCGCCGTGCTGCAGAAGCTGCACGACATCGGCGACGTGCAGGCCATTGTCCCCATATTCAAAGACCTGGGTGCTGACGCAACAAGAGCGTCACAGGTGATCCTCGCCCTGTCCACCAACATCGACAAAGTGAGGGTCGCCCAGGAGACCGCCAGCAAGGCCATAAAGGAAGGAACCTCCATGAACGAGGAGTACTCCGTGATGAACGAGACCCTGCAGGCGCAAATGGAGAAGGCGAAGAAGACCGTGTTCGATGCCCGCGTGGAACTCGGCGAGAAGCTCTACCCCTACATCGTGAAATACACGATGTTCGGCGGGAAGGTCATCAAGTGGCTGTCCAGAGTGACGGACCACGCCGAGAACGCATGGATGGCCATCGGCGCAGCCGGAATGCTCGCCATCAACAAAGTGCGCAAGAACTGGGACAATCTGAAGAACAGCTTTAATGAAATCGGAATTGTGCAGGAGTACAAAGGGATGAAGGTGGCACAGAACCAGATAAAGATGGCGCAAGAGCAATATAGGGAGAAAGAAGATGAAATCGCCATGGTCGAAAGACGACGTGTCGAACTGCAAGAGCAAGTCGAACGGTCCAAGAAAAGGGAAGCTGCCATGCAAGAAAATCTCAAAGATCTTGAGGCGCAAAGAGAAGCGGTAGCAAGAGGGAGCGATGCAAGACTGAAGGCCGAATATGCTCTCAACAAACAGATAGAAATTTCCAAACGCACATCCCTTGCATTGGAAGAGGAAATCTCAGCGTCCGCAGCAAGGACAAACACGCTGAAGAAAAGCCTGCAGGAATCGGAGAACAGAATCCTCGGGTTGAAGATGCAGGGCAAAGCAAGCGAAGCGGAGATGAACTGGGAGCTCCAGAACAAAGCAAGAATTGAAAACGCCATAGCGACAGAAGAGCAACGCCAACTGCTGGCTAATGCACAGCTCACCAAAGAAAAAGCCCTGCAAAAAAGTCTCGAAGCGCAGAAAAACATACTTGCCAGCACCACGCTGACCAAAGAAGAAAAAATCGCTCAAATAAATGAAATCATCGCTGTCCAGGAAAAAGACCTCCTGCGAACCAAAGAGATAGAGGCCGGTGTGAGAAATCAGATTGTCAACCTTATGCAAAGGGAAGAGATTCTCAAAAAGAAAATGAGCGGTCTCGAAAATGAAATTGGCGGTCTAAAAGAAAAAGCAACTCTGACCTCCCTGCTGAAAAACCACTGGATGCTCATCGCCACAATCGCGGCTGAAGTCCTAATGCTGATAATCAAGATTGTGAGAGAGAGCAGAGAACTCGAAAGAATACACAAGGAAACCGCAGTGGAAATGGAGAAAGAGAAAGACAGGGCGGAAAGACTCTTCAACGCATTGGAGAATGTTAACACCACCGAGGAACAGAGAGCGGAAATAATGAAGACGCTCAACGAGAAATACGGAAAATACCTTGCAAACCTGACCAACGAAGAAGGCCAGCTTTGGAACATCGAAGCGGCGCACAGAGCGGTGATCAAGGCGATAGAAGACGAAGCAGCGGCAAAAGGGTTCCAGAAAGCGAAAGACAAACTCACCGACGAATACATGGGCGAAGGGAAACACTTCGGTCAGAACCTTACGGAAATCCAAAACGGATTTGAAAAAATATTACTCAAATGGGTGAAAAACCCTGACGAAAAAGACCGCGCCGAAGCCGCGCGAAACGCATCAAAAATAGCCGAAGCGCTAAGAGCAGGCAGCGGAAACGAGGAAATAAAAACCCTTTTAAGCAGCATGGGATACACGAGAGACATCAACGCTCTTCTCGGAACACGCGAAACATTCGTGGCAGGCAAAGGAATGAAAGGAGAGTTGAACATTCTCGTCAGCCTGTCTGAAAGCATGGACAGATACAGGGAGAAGTTCTCGGAATTCAACGAAAAGATAGAGACAGAAGCGGCTCGATACGGCGTGAATCTGAAAAGTGGAGCGGAAAAACTCGCGGCAGACCTCAAAGAACTCAGAAAATACGAGAGCGAATTCCAATCGGAAACCAGCAAGATGATCAAGGCAAGCGAAAACATCCGGAAGCTCAACGTGAAAAAGGCAGGTTTCCAAGCATTCGGAACTGAAGATTACGCCCCAACCGCGACAAACGCTTCAGCTGCGGCCGCAGAAGCCCTTGCTTACAAAAAAAGATCCGAGATGACAGGCGAAATAGTCAACATGATCATAGACAAACTATTTGACGGGAAGACGATAGACCAAGCAGACGACAAAACCCAAAAGGCTGCATTGACAAAATTGGAAAACGAAGGAATAAAACTTCTCGGGAATGATGTCGCAACAATGGGAGAGGAAGTCGCTGAAATGTTCACCAATGCCGCAGCAATGGTGACAGCAAGGATCCGAAATGCATCACATGATGGAGGCGGCGGAAGCTACAACGCCGAAACCGACGACTACGACCCGTCAAGCCCGGTAACCAGCGGCAAGGAATCCGGCAAGACCCCGGAGGAACGCTGGGCGGACCTCATGAAGAAGACCGCGAAGCTCAACGAGAAAGCCTCGGCGGAATCCCTCGGCATATCCTCCGCCAAGGAAACCGTGATCAACACCTACAACGCCATCATCAAGGAAGTGGAATCGTTCAACGAGACATACAAGGGCTTTGAAGAGAGAGCCGCAGCGGAAAGCGCACGCCTGGAACAGGAGAAGTGGGACGAGATAGCGCGGATCGAGGACGAGGAACGCGCGAAAAGGCTCAAGAAGATCGATGACAACCTCTCATCGGTGACAGAAAAGCTCAACAAATTCCGCCTCAAGCAGCAGCGCAAATACCAGACGCAGCTGGAGACGGACATGAAGGAGATGGAAAACGACTTCGGCAAGCTGGGACAGAAAGCGGAAGAGGAACGGAACAAGCTGAACGAAAGGAAAGACGCTTCACTCACAATAGGGAACATGTTCGACTGGTCGTCCGACACGGATGTGGTTGAGCAGGCATTCGAAGACAACGCGGAGCTGTTCGGGAAAATAGGACTGACAAGGGAGAAATGGGAAGAGGCGATGAAACAGAAGCCGCGCAACGCCCAAGACCTGCTGACACTGCTCGGCCTCAAGTTCGACGACGAGGACCAGCGCAAACTGGACAAAGTGACCGAGGCGATAAAAGAGCTTGACAAGGCGAAGCTCGCCGAGATGCAGGCCCTGACCGCCGAGCGCTCCCGCGAAATCGTCACCGCCATGTCGGACTCGGTGACACGCCAGTACCGCGAGGCGATGAAGACCCTCGAGGACCAGATCCTGACACTTGAGGTCGCGCAACAATACCTGCAGGAGCACAACGACGGGGGCGAGAACGACGAACGACTAAAGGAAATAGAGAAGACACTGGCGTTTCTGAAAGGCCGGAAGAGCGACATACAGACCAAATACGACACGGCGTTCGGCAAAGACACATGGGCGACGCTGTTCGGCATCACAGAAGAAGACTGGGCTGCGTGGGACAAGAACTGGGAGGACAACCTGTCGAAGATGACAGACCGGCTCAGGACATTCGCAGACAACGCGTTCGAGCTGTGGTCGGCCATCGACAGCGTGATGCAGAACCAAGCGGACGCGGAGCTGCAACGCTACGAGGAAATGTATGATTCCAAATCGGCCGTCCTGAAACGGCAACTCGACAGCGGGCTCATCTCACAGAAGCGCTATGACGCGCAGATGGAGCGGATGCAGAAAGAGAAGGAGAAGAAGGAGAAGAAGCTGAAGCATGACGCCTTCGAGCGGGAACGCACGGCGAACCTCATACAGGGGGCCGTGAACCTGGCGCTCACCATCTCCAGCGTCTTCGCCAACGAGCCGGGCGGACTCATTATCAAAAGCGCGGCATCCGCAATAGCGGCAGCGATACAGGCAACACAACTCGCAGTCATCGCCTCCCAGCCCAACCCGTACTACAAGGGCGGCTACATCCACGGCAGGCAGTACGCTGTGATGGGCGAGCAGGGCGACGAATGGGTGGCCAGTAACCGCCTGCTGCGGGACCGCGAAACCGCAGACATCATCGCGGCCCTCGACGAGTACCAGCGCGGCGACCGCAAGGCCCTCGCCGGAATATCCATCCCGCAGCCCGACCTGAAAAACGTGTCCCAAGCCGTTCGCGCGGGAAGCGGTACTTTTGCACCGTCAAACCAGACAACCACCAACAACTACTACCAGAACGACAACGGCGAGCTGCTCAAGGAACTCAGACAGATGAACGACTACCTGCGCGACCCCAACAACCGCCGCGCCTACATCAGCCGGAAGATACAGTTGGAGTTCGACGATCAGGAACGGGAAGTGAGGGAACTGGCGCGACTGTGATACATATAGTGTATAGAGCATGAAGATACAGAAGGAGCCATATCCGATTGACTTCGCGGGCAACAGCCCGGAGTTCGTGGTGCGCACCACGCCCAACTTCACCGAAGGGCGGCCCTACACCCGGACGTTCGTGGTGAACACCCTGCCCGCCGGGGACCTCGTGATGGAAATCGACGAGGAGGCGCTCACATGGCATCTCTCCAACGACCCCGGCGACGGGCTATACGACATGATGGCCGCCCCCACAGGCGTGGCCGCCATGCTCGACACCCTGGAAGCCAAGCTCCTCTACAACCCCGTGCTCAACCGCGACTTCACCGCCTCCTGCGCCGTCCGCAACGGACAGCTGCAGGTGAAGGTCACGGCCCGCGAGCCGGGAGGCCACCTGGTCACCCTGCGCCATTCCGGCTCCCCGCTCTTCGTCACCTCCCTGAGCTACGTCACCGGCCGCGACGGCAACCCGAAGCCGCGCTACCGTGTGAAGGCATGGTTCAGCATCGTCAGGAACGGCTCCACGGAGCAGACCCCCGCCATGCTCCTGGAAGACAGCGGCGGCACAGTGCGCATCCCCACCGACATGCTGCGTCCGCTCTTCGGCAAACCCGACATCCCGCGCTGCAACAAGCCCTTCGAACCGCAGCCCTGCCCGGCGAGCAGCATGGCCGTGCGCCTCATGGCCGGCGAAATGCATGCCGACACGGACGCCGGCAGCCCCACGCTGCGCACCCTGCAGCACAGCCGCCGGATCATCCTCGTCAACGGGGAACTGCACCCCTACGCGGCACAGAACAACATCCCCGACTGGATCGCCCTCGACGGACGGCACCTCCACCTCAAGAACGGACTCGATATCTTCGGGCAGGACAACGACGACACCGTCGCCACCCCGCACGACGCGCCGCAGTATCTTTACCTCTACAACTACTCGGCGGAGCCCGTCACCGAGGACATCCGCCTCTCGCTGGTCTTCGCCGACGGCTCCGTGGACGACGGTTTCGCCTACACCCGCACGTTCCAGCCCGGGCTGAGCCGCGTGGAGGTCGGCCTGGAAGACCTGCAGCTCGACCACCCCGAGGAGGTGGTGCGCTGGTCGGCGGCCATCGGCGGCATCCGCAGGACGTTCCTGACGCGCGACTTCGCGTGGGGATTCCACTCCTTCCTCATGCTCAACGCGCTGAATCTCTACGAGACGTTCATCGTGGAGGAACTCTCCCGCGAGGAGCAGACCGAGGGGGAACGGCGCGTCATGGCGGGGGTTGACGGCTACGGCACCACCGACCGGCAGACCGTCTTCACCGCCAAATGCCACCCGCGCAACGCAAAGGGGCTGAAGCTGCTGCGCACCGCCTTCGCCAAACAGGACAACCTCCTGCTGGAGGGCGAGTATGCCTGGCGCATCGACATGCTGCCCGGCAGCCTCGCCGTCAGCGACGAGAGTGCGGACGTGCTGGCCGCCGAGTTCCAGTTCCGCCTGCGCGAGAAGGTCAACCGCAACCCGCAGACCATCGCCGCGTCCGGCGAAATCGCCGCCGACGCGCAGGTGGTCGCCACCGACACTGAATTCAAGTGACATGACAATCAAGTTGAAAAACACACAAAAATATTAACATGATGATAGCCTTCATAAGAAAAATCTGGACATTCGCCAAGAAGTACCTCAAATGGATCCCGGTCGTCGTCGCCGTCATCGCGCTGGCCGTCGGGTGGATCTCGGCCGGCAGCAAGGGCAAACAGCTCAGGGAGGCCGACACGCAGATCGCCGTCCTGCAGCAGCAGGTCATCAGCCAGCAGGAACTCATCCAGAAGCTGGCAGCCATGGAGAGCGTGCACTGCGAGGTGACGCTCACCGTGAAGAACTCCGCCGTGATGGGCGCGGTGCACGCCGGCGCCGTGAAGCAGGAGTCGGAGCAGATCGCCTCCTACCTGCGCGGCGAAATCATCGACAAGCTCATGAACGAGGAACGCAAGCCCCTCTGCAGAAATCCCACCCCGGCCACCAATCCCACAACCAGATAACCCCCTAACCAACCCAGTAAGACACCATGGCACAGATAGAACTTTTGCAGATCGGCTGCACCGGGCAGCAGCTCATCGACACCATCAACGCGCTCGTGGCCGCACACAACGAAGGGGTCAGCGGGCAGGGAATCTCCTACAGGGACCTCGCGGACAAACCCACCCTCAACGGTGTGGAACTCAACGGAATGCTGACGACCCGGCAGCTCGACATCCGCATCATTGACACCGCCGACTACGACACCTACGAGGCCGCCTGGGCCACCAAGGACTACACTAACGGCAAGTACGAAGAAGCCGTGGCCGCCGCCCAGGCCGCCGTCACCGCCGCCCTGGACAACAAGCTCGACAAGGACCTCTCCAACATCGAGGCCACCGACACCTTCCCCGGAGACGCCCTCGTGCCCGTCGTCACCCCGTCAGGCATCCGCAAGACCACCCTGCGCAACGTCGCCTCCTACACCGAAGTCACCAACAACGCCACCCGGACCGTCCTGAGCGAGGCCGTCAAGGCACAGCTCAAGGTCTTGCCCATCACCGGCGAGCAGAACGACAGCAACGTCAAGTTCGCCGTGGAGGACGGCTTCACCACCGGCACCTCCGTCCTCTACTTCAACGGGCAGCTCCTCACCGCCGGCAAGGACTACGCCGAAGACGGCTCCTACGGCATCGTCATGCTCACGCACATCCCCGCACCCTCTGACGTGCTCGTGTTCATGGCCGTTCCCATGGCATTCAGAAAAGCATAACCGAAAACACCCGAAACTATGGCAAAAACCCTCATCAGAAAAGACCAGATACGCATCGACGAGTTCATCCAGGCACTCGGGGGAGTGAACTGGGACAGCGACACCCTCACCGCGTCAGCAGCGGCCATCGCCGCCAAGATCCGGAGCGAGGTCGTGGGCGTCACCGGCGCGATGCTCTACCGGGGCGCATGGACGGAGGCGGCCTCCGACACCATCAAGAAAGGCTACGTCTATGTGTATAACGGCAACGGCACCGCCCCCACGGGCGTGACCCTTGAGGAAGGGGACACCCTCATCGCCAACACCGACGCCGCCAGCATCACCAACGCCAACCACTGGACCATCGTGCAAGTGAACATCACCGGCGCGGTGACGCAGGCCAACCTCGTGGACCAGCTCCTCGCCGCCCTGACCAGCGGCAACGGCGACGCGCTGACCATCGAAAAGGTGCCCGCCACCAACGACACGCCCGCCAAGCTCAAGCTCACCGTGAAGTTCCCCGAAGTGCAGAATGGCGAGGCGGTGAGCGGGCAGTACGTGAGCGGCATGAGCATCAACCCCGACACCGGGGTCATCACACTGATCCGTGCCACGTTGCCCGCGCAAATCGACTACGGCGCGATGGTACTGTTCGAGGCCGCCTGCACGGGGAGCGTCAACGGCACGAACAAGGTGTTCAAGACCCCAGGCTTCGTACACACCGCCCAGGGCGCGAACGCCGCGCTCTACATCAACGGCGTGAAACAGGCCGAGGGTGCCGCCAACGACTACACCTACGCCATCGACGCCAGCGGCTACGGCGTGTTCACCCTCACCTCCTCCGCCTACGTGCCCAAGAGCGGCGACACCGTGACCTGTTGTTTCATCAAGAGGAACCAGTAAGCCATGATCGACCTCGGACAGATAAGGGATGTCGACACGCTGCGGGACATCGTGGTATATACCTTCGCGGGAGAAACGATGAAAGACGCTAATGGCAACGTGGTGACAGCGGATCCGATAGTGTCTGACGCGATGAAAGGGAAAACCGTGATGTGCCAGTACTATGGGATCCGTCTCATTTTGACCGCATATTCCGAAGCGGGAAACGGATACCCTGGCACATGTGTCTTTGCATCTCTCGTACACGATGAGACTGGAAACGGCACAAATGAAATGCATTGGTTACAATACTACAGTTCAGATGGTGTCAATTTCCAATGGAGAGAAGGCTATTACCCTTTGCAAAAAAAACTGGTCAGCGGCACGAACATCAAGACCGTGAACGGGAACTCGCTGCTGGGGAGCGGCGATTTGTCGCTGTCAGGGAAGATCTTCCAAGGGGTGACCTATTCCGCATCGTCTGAAACTACGAAGGTCGTGACGATAAACACGCCGGCCAATACGACGTTCGAGGACGGAGACCTCCTGTTTCTCAGGTTCTACAACGACGTTGCTGCAAGCGTTACAGGGACCATAGTATCCATCGGCTCAAAAACTTACGGCATAGCCTACAGAAACTACGGATTGCAAGCGGCTGGCGTCATCAAGGCCGGAGACAATGTGTTGCTACATTGCTTTGGTGGATATGCAATCATCATCGCCATCGACCGCTGGGGCGCGGACATCGCCTCCAAGCAAGACGCATTGCCGCCCGTCGCCAACAATGCCGGCAAGGTGCTGGCGGTGAACAACACGGCCAACGGGCTGGAATGGGTGGCGCAGAGCGCAGGAACGGAAGAGGTCTTTGTGTGCAGCTATGATGCGACAACCGGCACTATGGACAAGACCACTTCGGAAATTTCGCAAGCATCTAATGATGGTAAATGTGTGCTGTGTGTGTCAGAAAACGACATCTATGTTCTTGTCTCAAATAATATATTGACGTTCTCCAGAACACTTGGTGAACAGACCACATATATAACATACAACCAAAGCACCGACAAATGGACTAAAGGGAGTGTTTCTCTACAACAATCTTTAGTCTCCGGGACGAATATTAAGAAAGTTGACAACACAACTATACTTGGACCGGGCAATTTGTACACTGGACGCTTTTTTTCTGCTGTGCAAGAAGCCTCAATCAGTGACACGTTCGTGCTTAGTTACAGAACTTTTAGAGTTCTACACATCGCCAATGGAATCACCTCTACTTCTTTGTCGGTTGTAATAACACAGTACGACGCATTTATAATATATGACAATTCAGACAACTCATCTGACGTTGATGTCTCTATAGTAACAACCAATGCGATTTTTTATTACAAACAAGGTTCAGACCAATTTACAATACCCGCAGGAAAAGCAGCTAAAGTAATGTTCATTAGAATAAGCTCGCGCGTGCTTTTAGAGGTGGAAAACAATCTTGATGTCGCAAAAAACATAACAACCGAGTAATCAATAAATCAGAAACGTACAAAACCAACGATATGAACCCGAACCACCCCGACAGACCACACCCCATCACCCAGCGGCAGGGCGACAGCACCACCGTGGCGGTGAAGATCTCCGAGCCGCTGCCCGAGGGCATGGACGTGAAGATCGGCTTCTACTCGCCATACGGCAAGCCCCTCTTCGAGGCCACCATCTCAGGAGGCGGCCTCACGCGCATCGACGACACCCACCTGCTCGTCGAACTCCCCCACGAGATGACCCGCCGCATGGCCGGCGCCACCACCCTCCGCGCCGTCATCTACGCGCCCGACCTCTCGTACGTCAACGCCGGCGAGAACGCCGTGCCCGTGGTCTGGGAGGGCGAACCCGCAACCCAAAACCTCAAATAGACCGACGACATGACCATCAGCGAACTGACAATGACCATCACCCTCTCGCAGCCCTCGCTGCGCATCGACGCCGCCTGCGCCGCCGATGCGGAACAGTCGGCCGTCATCACCTTCGGCCGCTGGTTCAAGGGCGACAAGGGCGAGAAAGGCGACAAGGGCGACAAGGGCGACCCCGGCGAATCGTGGGACGCAGACTTCGAGACCGCCACCGACGAGGACATAGACGGCCTGTTCGAGTGACGGCCGAAAAACGAATAACCACTTATCACCAAAAAAAAGACAAGAATGAAAGAAAAACTCATCACGCTCAGCAACATGGCTGAGTTCAAGACCAAGATGGAAGCGGCCATAGCCGTCAAGGGGTTCGTCACCAAGGCGGTGGACGACCTGACCAACTACTACCTGAAGACCGAGACCTACACCAAGACGGAGATCGAGGCGCTCGTGAACGCCGTGAAGCAGTTCACCTACGAGAGCGTGGCCGCGCTGCCCACGGCGGCGGAAAGCACCATGCACAAGATCTGGCTGGTGCCCGCCACGGGCGGTGCCGGGCAGAACGTGAAGGACGAGTACATCACCATCCAGGACGGCAACGCCTACAAGTGGGAGAAGATCGGCAGCACCGACATCGACCTGTCGGGCTACAGCACCACCGAGCAGATGAACGCGGCCATCGCCAGCGCGGTGAGCGGCTTCAAGACCGAGGCGCAGATCCGCGCCATCGTGGAGGACTACGGCTACGCGACGACCGCCGCCATGACCACCGCCCTGGCGGACAAGGTGGACAAGGAGACTGGCAAGGGGCTCTCCTCGAACGACTACACCACGGTGGAGAAGAACAAGCTGGCGGGCATCGCCGAGGGCGCACAGGTGAACGTCATAGAGTCCATCGAGGTGGCCACGGGCGGCACCGACGCCAACAACACGGCCGCCATCACCGGCAAGACGGCCAAGCTGGTGATCGCCTCCAACAGCGAGATCGACGACATGTTCGGCAGCAACTAAGGAGAACGCGCCATGAATGACAAATTGATCACAAAGGGCAACATCGAACGGGTGTTGGGCTGGATCAACACCGCCCTGCAGGCGGTGCAGGAGGATATTCCAGACATAGTGATTGTGGAACTGACAAAAGACACCAACGGGGTATATAGTTGTGACAAGTCAATAAGCGACATCTACACCTTGTTTCGTGAAGGAAAGATAGTGCTTCTGAAATGTCAGCCTTATGAAGGTTCAGATATGGATGTGATACCATGCATACACGTAGAATCAGGACTTGTAGTTTTTCAAAGTGTTACTACACAACTGTTCTCCAGTGATTTATTTATTACTCATGCTTATGGACAATACAATCATTCCACTCTTGAAGACAGGTGGTCTATGTCAGGAGAACTTATACCAACAGGTTCCTCTTCTGCCGGCACGCTAAACACCGACAATTCGACGGCGCAGACGGCGCAGAGCTCGGAGTCACTGGCGGGGGCGGTGAACCTGCACAGGGTCGCCAAGACGGGCAGCTACAACGACCTGCGCAACAAGCCGACGATTCCCACGGTGAACAACGCCACACTGACCATCCAGCTCAACGGCACAACCATCGGCACCTTCACCTCCAATGCCTCCGCCGACAAGACCCTCAACATCGAAGTCCCCAACGAGCAATTACCGTCCAAAACGGGCAACGCGGGGAAGGTGCTGGCCGTCAACTCCGAAGCCGACGGACTGGAATGGGTGTCTAAAGGTTCCGGCACAGGCGGTCTCACCGAACACGACTTCACCCACACCGCCAACACCACAATCAGCGGAAGCGCGGCCACCGTCACCTTCGCAGCCGGGCAACGATGCACTCGGATGCTCACCGTCTCCGCCGACCTCGGACTGTCCATCGCCTGCAACAACCTCTCCGACAACTACCTCTGGATCCGCAACAGCGGCTCTTCAGAGGTTGACGTGACCATCAGCGCGGTGACGCTATCAGGTACCTCCGTGTCCAACGTCTATGTGCCATCCGACGGCATCACCGTCCCCGCCGGCGGCGTATGCGAAATAGGTATATTAGTCAACAGCGACGGCGCTTTCATAACAACACGTAACGATTTATCATTGTAACGACTATGGATATTGAATTTTTAAAGCAAGAACTGTTATGGGACGCCGTCTTTGCGGGCGTTGGCTTGGTAATTATCGGAATCGTGATTCTGGTTCTGTGGATTAAATCAAAAAAGTATTAAAAATGGCATTGAGAGACAACGAACAATATTACTATTTCAAAATGCGGCTCGGAAAGCCGTATGAGATAAAAGTCACAGCCGTGCACGTCAACACGATCCTCAATCGCATCTATCAAGAGATGACAACTGAACAGCGTGAGTTTTATCTCGAACACCCAGACGCGACCGTGATGGAGGTATGGGACTGCGAGCTTGTGCCGCCATACGTGCCGCCGACTCCCGATGTGCAAGAATACGCAGCAGAGAAAGTCAAAGAACTCAAAGAGGTATGTTACTTATCGGTGACGGTCACGACATTGGAATTCGCTGTGGCTATCGATAAAGTTGAGAATCCCACGGCAAGCTGTTATTACGGCTTGGCCGAAGCACAGCGTGTTGTCAGCGACTTCCGCACGCAGAGCAAGAAGGCAATGACCGTGTACGTCACATACAAGCCGAGGATAGAGGCGGCATCAAGTGTTGAAGCGATTGACGAAGTGTATAACCAAGCAATGGAGGAGTTATGAGGACATTAAGTATAGACTCGAAACTTATAAAGGCGGTCATCGCGGCATTGCTGCTCTGCGCGGCATTGTCGCTGTGCAGGTACATGACAATCTCGCGGGTTTCTGCGCCTTCAATCACAACGCAATGGACGGCGGACAGCAGCTGGGCGAAAGGAGGCTGGCAATGAGACGAGAAACATTTGAAAAAGGCGGCGGAATACCGTTCGAAGAAAATCTTGTATTTTTTGCACCGTTGACCGAGGGGGATCTTACAGACCATGTGAGCGGACAATCATTGGTATATCCTTCAGGTGGAGTTGTGTTTGATAGTGAAAGGGGAATGTATTTGTTCAGCAAAATGTCAAAAACCAATGAAATTTACTTCCCAGTAAACTTGTATGCAGCAGGAATCCAACAGTGTAGATACACCATATTCGTTGACTGTCAAGCACAAACCTATGGATACTATAACTATCCACCCTACGTAGTCATAGGTGGGTATTCGGACACTACCTCATGGCGTCCAAGCGTTGCATGTATAAGAAATGAGAGCAATACGACTAGAGGGCTTCGGAAAAAACGCGCCTTTGTTGCTACTAAGTCAGCCACGATGGCTCCTGAGTATTCAGCCTATTATATTGATGATGCTGGTGTACATTATGTATTTGGTGAAAATAATTTATCATTAGGAAGTGTAATAGACCCACAGAATTGGACACCAATAATGAAACAACGTGTTTCGCTTAACCCAAAACGGGATAGTAATGATACGAATTATAAGGTTTACTTGAAAGATATTCGTATTTATAATAGAGCACTTAGTGAAAATGAATTAGCACAACTATGAGAAGAGGATTTAATCAAACCATAGAGCCGTCCGTGCCTGAACCATCACACTTCTTCCCGTTAACGGCAAATGCGACAGATGTGACTGGGGACTGGGGAACCTTGAGCGGGAGCTGTGCTGGATTCAATGCCGATGGCGCATTCTTCAACGGCTCGGTAGCAGGATTTCAACAATCATTGCAGGTTCCTAACAGTGAGTTTGCGGTTGTTGACTTTGAATATATGTTCCCCGTCTTTTATGCATCGGGGGTGTATCGAGGCGTTAGAATGCTGTTCGAGAATGCTGGCGCAATAAATGTTTTCTATGCTCCAGACTGGGGACAAGACCTCAATTGTAGCATTTATAGCGCATCAAGCACTTATACAGCCTTGTCTTTGGCGGAAGTCCCGTTTACAGTGAACAAACACTATAGAATTACAATTCGACAGAATCTCTCGCAAAACACCTCTGACCTTTTCATAAACGGAGAACATAGAAACCATGGAACGATATGTATTCCGTCTAACAGACGATTGCGTTATCTTTGCATTGGAAGAATAGAGAACAGCAGCACAGGGAGGTTCAAAGGTTACATAAGAAACTTAAGAACATATAACGTTGAACTTACTGACGAACAAATAGCAGCGATATGAGAAGAAATCACTATCAACAAGGCACAATACCAGCTGGTTATACGCTGTTGAACTATCTTGAAAGTAACGGCAATCCCTCAGGTAGCACAGGACAATATATTAACACGGGGATAGATACTTATAAATTAGAAACAGAAATAAAGTTTAAGGAGTGCCAAGTGTCCCAACCTACCTATAAATTACAATTGGTTGGAGGTTGTTGGAATGCAAACAATAACAGATATTATATTTCATCACATATTCATGATAGAGATGATGCTTCTGCTAGTAATTATCTTTGTTCGGTTACAAAATCAAACACTCCTATAAGACTACAATTGACGGATTTAACAAAAATAAATGTTGTAATATATAATAATGATTACAACCAAATTATTTGTAATGGTGAAGTAAAAGGAACCATCCCCGATATAACAGCACAAGGATTGACAAATAAAATTTTGCTGTTTGCCGGAGTTGAAGGAAACGGTGCCATTACACGTTCGTCTTGGAGAATTTATTATGTAAAGTTTAGACGCAAAGACATTAACAAACTTGTCGGTTATTTTGTTCCTGTTCAGGATTCACAAGGAGTACCGTGCATGTATGATTATGTGTCGAAGAATACATTTTACAATCAGGGCACAGGAACATTTTTATACGCATAAGCCATGATCAAGATCCAAGTCAACGGTCACACACTCTCCCTGCGGCGGGGCACCGCGCTGACCGTGGAGCTCAACAACGCGCTGTTCGCCGCACCCGACATCGAAGGCGACGTCACCTTCGCCTTCTCCCTGCCCGTGCAGGGCAACGAGGCCGCGTTGGGCTTCGCCCACATCCCGCAATGCGAAGGCTCCCGCCGCCTGCCCTGCACAGTGACGGCCTCCGGCGGCCTCGCCTGGAACGGAACCCTCGTGGTGCAGAAAAACACCCCCGAGACCGTCACCGCCGCACTCGTGCTCAACCCCTATCCGGACGGCTTCGCCGACCGCAGCCTCACCGAGGACGCGGACCCTCAAATCATCATCTCCCAGACGCGGGAGACCCACACGGCGGCTTGGGCGAGGTTCCTTGCTGCCGCCAAGGACGACCCCGACATCAAGTTCGCCCCTTTCCTCAACGACGAGGGCTACGGGTCCGACAACGAAAACTGGGGCTTTTGGAGAGGCCACGCCCGAACGAAAATCGTCAACAGCCTTTTCCACAACCCCGCCGGCGAACTCATCGAAAGCACAGGCCGCGCCTTCTCACAGACCGCCAACCGATGGTTCGAACTGGAAAAAGAAGACGGAACGGACGCGGACGGGAGCCCGGTCACCACGCAGTACACCGAGATCAACCAGCTGGCCTTCTGCCCGCAGATCCGTCTGGCAAGGATCCTGGAAATCTGGTGCCGCAACGCGGGCTACACCTTCGTGAACCACCTTGGCGAGGACTTCAACGACACCTACCTGCAGTCGCAGAAGTCGCTCGACGGCACCATGGCGCAGTACGGGGGCGAGGACAGCACCTTCAGGACGGAGACCTACAACGTTCTCCATGGCCAGGACGGAGACGTCCACTACATGCTGGATTCGGAGGATTCCGAGACAGGCATCCATGTCACCGCAGACGGCGACCTGCAACTGCTGCAGACCGGCTGGTGGGAAGTCGCCCTCACGCCGTTGCACACGGCCAAAGACAGACAGGATGTACTGAACCACTGGAGCACAAACGCCAGCAGCCGGCAGAAAGCGGAAATCAATTCTTTCGGATTCCGAATGGCCATATATTCTGAAAACACGGATCTGATCACGCTGGACGAGACCAACACCCTGGCGATGTGGAAATGCGACAACAGGACGAAAAGCGTAAAACTCTACATCAACGACGTGCTGTCGGCAAGCGGCATACGTCTCGTCATGTTCTGCAAAAAGCCGTGGGGGACACGTTACATCTATCAGGCGGTGAACCTGAAATGGGAGGTCGTGCTGCACCAGGTCGGCCGCGACACGGTGCTGACCGGCTTCAACATCTTCCGCCGCGCCTTCCGCATCCCAGAGCTGCTGCCCGACGTCTCCAACGCATCGTTCCTGAAGACACTGCTCGAAACCATGGGGCTGTGCTGGTTCGTGAGCGCGAAGACCGGCCTGGCCGAGCTGGTGCCCTACGCCATGCTGCGCCACGCGCACAGCCTTGACCTGACCGCCTATGAGCTGACCCGCGAGACCGAGGTGGCCGAGGGGGAGGAGACCATGCGCACCTTCCGCCTCACCCCGCTCACCGACGAGGGATACAGCGAGGACCTGCGCCTGCCCGACGTGGACATGAGACTCCCCGACGCCTACGCCTGCCATGAGCACCTGGTGCTGCGCCGCAAGACCAACACCCTCTACCGGGCCGCCGTGCAGGAAAGCGCTGCGGACAACTGGACAGAGAGCTGGGAGGAGCACAGCGGCAACCCAGACCGGCTGGAGGTCGGCGAGGGAAAGGAGGAAAGGCGCGAGCCCGCCGTAAAGATCCCGCACCAGCGGATCTTCGGCCTGAGCCGCCGCCGGCCCGGCATCGACACCGCCACCGGCGACGCGCCGCAGCTCGCCGTGGCCAACTTCACGATCTGCAGCGACCTCTACAACGCCTCCGAGAAACCATCCGACATCATCCTCACCCAGTACCGGGGCTTCCGCCGGCGCGAATGGCAGCCTACCAGCGAGGAGCCGCTGACCTACCTCAAGAGCGAGGTGATGCTGCCCGTGTGGGCTGACGGGTTCTCCCTCACCGCCAAGGGCGCGAACAGCCTCGGCGAAAAGTACGTCAGGCCGGTACTGGAGCTGCTCGGCCACAAGACGGTGACCTACAAGTTCAGGCTCCCCGCGAACATGCTGCAGCAGGTGGAGGACCTCCTGCGCCCGTCAGAGCTCGCCCCGCAGCGGCAAACCCGCTTCCTGATCGTGCGCAACGTGAAAAGCGTGCCCAAGAGAATCACCATCCAGATCGAGAACGACCGCGATGACACGGTGCTGTGCCAGGTCGAGGCGGTGAAAGTGTATTAAAGCCGCAAGTGGTTGTAAGAGAGAATCTTTTTGGCATTGGACTTGTGCATATACTTTTCTGTCATTTCAAGCGAATGGTGGTCCGCAAGTTCCTTGACCAGCTTGGCCGGAACACCGGCATCCAGCATCTCCGTGATGCCAGTGTCTTTGAGAGAGTAGAACTGATAGGACTTCGGCAGCCCGAGCTCCTCGCGCATCTGCGACCATGTACGCCCCGTGTCACGTGTAGTGAGCAATTTTGTGCCTGGTTCGTAATGCTCAGAGAAAATCAGATAATCGGAATTGCTATTCCTCAAAGACTGGAACTTCGCCATCAGGTCTTCAGGTACGGCCACCACGCGGCCATGGTGGTTCTTGGCGACCGAAGGCGGGATGACGATTAGGCCGTTGTCAAAGTCAAGGTCACGGATGCGGAGCATGAGGATTTCCTTGGGTCGGATGAGCAGGCGGTAACACAGGTCCATCACAGTGACGAAACCGGGGAGGCCGATATCCATATAATAATTGACGATGCGTTTGCGGTCGGCAGGAGGAATGATTGTCCTGATCTTCGTGTCAACCCGTTTCCGCTCAATACCGTCGAAAGGATTTCCGGAAACATATCCCTTGTTAGCCATCCAAAGGAAAAGGGTGCTGAAGAAGCGAAGATAGTTGTTGTAGGTTTTAGGGGACAAGCGACCGCCGGAATCCGTGTCACGCATGAAACGTGACGCATGGGGCTTGTCGAAGGAGAAGCAGAACTTGTCAGAAAGTGCCTGCGAATCGCACCACAGACGGAAGATACCACACAAGGAACGGTAGGACCTCATGGAATCAGGCCTCAAGGATCTCTCCTTTTCCTTCAGGAACTCGACCAGAGCGGCGGCGATGGTTCTGCAGCCACGGCCTTTGAGCTCGTCAACGAATGGGTTCCACCCGTTGTAGAGACGGCTGTTGATCTCGCAGGCCAGAAGGCGGCCGAACTTGCGACGTTCGGACTTTGAGTGAATGTGATTGACACGGACACGCTTGCGCTCCAAGCGGTCGGTCATAGGGTTCTTTGCATAATAGGAGACATAGTTATCAGTCTTAGTCTCAACATATTGTGCGGGTTTGAAGTCGATAAACGGACGCGACATTTTTTTTATCCTTTCATTTTCTTTCGATCAACAAAAGGACGTTTAGACTTTGGCGCGATTTTGGCGCAGTGATTTTATAAAACCCCGCAACGTTTTGTAAAACAGCGCGTTGCGGGGTTGTTGCGGAGAGAGCGAGACATTCCAACTCTCACAACACAAAGCTAAACGCCTGATAATCAATTATACATTTGTCAAAAAACGAGTTGTTTTTGGCGCAAATTTGGCCAGGCCAAAGAGGTAAAAATAAGCGTGCAACTACATAAAAGACAAAACGTTACACGCTACGAATTAAAACGTTTCAGTGACAGATTCAATGGGTCTGAATTTGATTTTGAGCCCTTCAACCTTATAGCCTACAGTCGAGAGATACAAGGTGTAGTCATCTGTGAGGTCGAAGACAAACAACGCACCGTCAGAATATCGTTCACCGTGAGCCATCACGTAACGGTCATACATCTTACAGAACTTGTCGAAATCCCTGTCTGCGAATTCAGCAAGAATCTGAGCGTATTCCAGGACAGAATACCATAAAGGTGTGCCAACTTCCTGACTGGCGAGATAATCGTTGAAAATTTCCTTAATGTCTTTCATAATACAATAATTTGGTGATTAAAAGTTCATTACAAATCGCACAATTTGTCGGTGAGCTTTTCAATAGCATGGGTTAGCGACTGGATAGATGCAATCAGACCACGAGTAATATCATCATCAAGTCCTTTGGAAACGGATGAAACTAAATCATCAGTCAATTTGTCGCCAACATGAGCAGGGCTGACAACAGAATTTTGATTTTTGATAGAAGATTTTCGCAATATATCACCGCGACCGGATATCAGAAATTCTGGATTAATATCTACGCATTTTGCATACAGGATGTCAATGTTATACATATTTCTGCTATGCCAAGATGATAAAGTCTGAGGCGAAATGCCTAAAAAACGGGCAAAATCAGCATCCGATTTGAATCCTAAAGAACATTTTATTTCATTGAGTATCTGACGTTTATCCATAAATATTAATTTTTATATTCAAGATGAGTACATCGTATTCATTTTATTTATATTTTTGCCGCATTATTTCAACAATATTACAACAGCAAATATATAAAAAAGAAACGGTATGAAACCCATAACGAAAAAACAAAAGAGAAACGAAAAAATTCTCGTGGAGTACGAGAAACTCATCGCAGAAGGGTGGCCAAAGATGGATGCATACAAACATATCGGGGAAAAGCACAACTTGAAAGAAGGCGGTGTCAGATCCGCCATACAAGCCGCGTACGTACTGCGTGCGAAACAAGTGACAACGGAACAAAACATGTAGCAATATGAGAAACAGAATCACAGACGACATGGCTGAAGCAGTCAAAGCCTGCATGAGGTCAAAGGTTGACAAAAGCACCATCAAGCAGGTGGTGCGCGGTTACTACAACGCGTCAAGCAACGATATAAAGGAAAGGAACAAGATGATTCTTCTTCATTACGAGAAATTATCCGCAATCGAAAGGAGACACAAGACGGATTGCGAGGAGGAAATAAAAGAGTATATCAAAAAAGTGAAGGATGGAAAGACATACCCAGAAGGATCCCCAAAGCCATAATCAAATCAGTAGGCCGACCAAAACCCTGCGAGGTACCCCTGCATGAAAGCCCGGCGGCGCGAAAGATCCATAACGATCAACGTCGTTTTTCAACGGCACCAAGCCGCCGGCAACCATACGGAAGCGTCAGGATCCCGCTGAAGTACTCCGCCGCCATCGGGGCAACGATGGGAGTTTTCGGAACACCTTGCGGCCTCGCGCCCTAATCTGGAGCAAGGAGGAAAGAAAAGTTTGGCCAAGAGGTAACCAACCCTCCGGAGTACTTTCTTTAAGAAATTTAAAAAAGTGAAATATATGACAAAAGAAAAACCGAGAGCGGAAAAGAAGAAGGAGGATTTGTGGGAGCCGCCCATCGACAACGAGACAGGAGGCGAAAGATGAAAAAGACTCACGCGAAAAGGGCGATCGACAAACTCTTCGAGCGGTGCCCGCTCGAAACAGAAAATATCGTGCAGATAACAATCACGCAGTTAACCATCACGGATCAGGATGAAGACGACACGGACACCTACATGGAAGTGGAATTCCTGACGGAAGGCACCAACTACATGTATGACAAACCGAAGTACGGCAGCGTGACATTCAACGTGACGAAATAATCAGGGTTCCGGAAATCCTAACTCAAGGAGGTGCGAGTATAAACAGCCTGAGTTCTTTTATTTAATGGTCCAGGTGTGGGTTGCAATCACAGCGCACCTGGAAACGCCGGACAGTTGCGGAGCGGATGGAGTGACAAGTTCAGTTGTATTGCCATAAAATAACAAGAAAACTTCATAACGGGTTCGATTCCCGGTCCGGCGACGGCGAATAAAAATCACAAAAATGAGAGAAACAATAGTTATAACATGGATGATCGGCTTTGTACTGGCCATGACGCTGACGTTTGTAAGCACAAAGCACAGCTCAGACGACTTAGGAGAGAGAATAGTCGGCTCGATTCTGATGGGAGCACTGTCATGGCTGTTTATCATAACCGTGATAGCGGTTTTCATATCAAGGAAGAAACATAAAAACGGCGAAAGATGATAAAGCTGCTCTACATAGACCTTTTCTGCGGCGCGGGAGGCACCACCACGGGTGTAGAATCCGCGCGGCTCGGCGGGAAGAAGGTGGCCAAGACGATTGCCTGCGTGAACCACGACGCCAACGCCATCGCATCCCACGCGGCCAACCATCCGGGGGTGAAACACTTCACCGAGGACATCAGAACCCTCGACATACGCCCGCTGAGAGACTTGGCAAAGAAAGCTATGAAGCGCCATCCCGGAGCCAAGCTGGTGCTGTGGGCCAGCCTCGAATGCACGAACTTCAGCCGCGCCAAAGGCGGCAAGCCGCGCGACCCGGACAGCCGCACCCTCGCCGAGCACCTCTTCAGGTACGTGGATGTTCTGGATCCAGACTATATCCAGATTGAAAACGTGGAGGAGTTCATGGCATGGGGACGGTTAGACGAGTACGGTCGCCCGGTGAGCAGGCTCCGGGGCTGCGACTACCTGAAATGGGTCGACAAGATGTGCTCCTTCGGCTACTCCTTTTCATGGCGCATCATCAACGCCGCCGACCACGGCGCATACACCAGCCGGAAGAGATTTTTCGGAACATTCGCAAAGCTCGGCCTCAAGCACAACTACCCGGAAGCCACCTACAGCAAGCAACCCGAAAAATCGGACAACCTATTCCACGACACGCTTCGCCCGTGGAAGGCCGTGATCGATGTCCTCGACATCGGGGACGAAGGAGAGAACATCTTCACACGGAAACGGCCGCTGGTGGAGAACACACTAAAGCGCATCTATGCCGGACTGGTGAAGTTCGCAGGAAACGGCATAGACAATTATACAATAAGATACAACCAGGTGAAGCCGGAAGAAACGGTGAAGTCGATCGAAAGCCCGTGCGGGGTAGTGACCACCGAGAACCGCTTCGGCCTGGTGAAATGCGTGTTCCTCTGCAAGAACTACAGCGGACACGACAGCAGCAAGAACATCAGCGCCCAAGGCCCGTCGGGGACGATAACCGCCCGCGACCACCACGCGCTCATCACCTACTACAAACACGGCCAAGCATGCGGATGCGACAAACCGGCACCGGCGATACTGGCAAAAGACCATTTAGCCAAGGTCACGTTCCTGGCCAACGAGTACTCCGGCGGAGGCCAGGTGAGCGACGTGAACGCCCCGTGTCCTGCAGTGCTCAGCGTGCCGAAACAGAAACTCGTAGAGTGCTTTATCTTAAACCCGCAGTACAGGAGCGCGGGCGGATCGGTGGAGGCCCCATGCTTCACACTCGTCGCCCGCATGGACAAAGTTCCGCCCTACCTGGTGACGACCGTCAAAGGCGACACGGGAATCGCCGTGTTCGAAGGCGACAGCCCCATGACGGTGAAGATAAAGGAGTTCATGGCCGCGCACGGAATCACGGAGGTGAAGATGCGGATGCTGAAGGTGAACGAGCTGAAAGCCATCATGGGGTTCCCGAAGGACTACGTGCTGATAGGCACGCAGTCTGAGCAGAAAAAGTACATCGGCAACGCCGTGGAGGTGAACATGAGCCGCCGGCTGTGCGAGGCACTGGCCGAAGTGAACTGAACATCAAATAAAAAAACAAACAAATGGAAAAAGAGAGCAAAGACGAAACCGTGAACACGGCGGGGAAAAAGCAACCACAACTCGACCTCGACCGGGTGGGCATCCACGAGGTGCAGAAGTACCTGAAAAAAATAGCGAAAGGAGGCCGCAAATGACAGGAGAAAAGACATCGAAGAAAAACAATCGCCAAATAAAACCAAATAATATGAAAGGGAAAATTAAAGCTATCAGAATGATTTACGGAATGCTTCGGGAGAAAAACACCGGCATCATCTTATGCAGAGACTCAAAAGAAACTCTGGTTATTATCAGAGGGAAAGCCGGAGACATAGCCAAAAATATAGCGACAGCTATGGCTAAGGATGAAGTTTTTCGTACTGTTATTACTGCCAGTGTGCTTGTTAACAAGCTCGAAGAAGGATCCGGACCAACCCTGAATGAATCAGGGTTGGCCGAGCTGAGAAAAATCTTGGAAAAGACTATTGCGGAAGGAGGGGCGAGATGAAACAGTTCGACATCGAGAAAGCGAAAAACGGGGCGGCCGTGTGCCTGTGCGACGGCACCCCGGTGAAGATCCTGGATTTCGACTGCAACGGGAAAATGCTATACAAAATAAAAAAAGAGTTATCTAACGGGAAAAAAGCAGATGTTTTGAGATGGGCTACTACAGAAGGGGAAGGCTTAGAAGGGAAAGGCCTTGGCATAGATGAAAGTAAAAGTCTATACATGGCCCCTGTGTACAGCTACATGAACGTGTACAAAAACGAAACCAACAAAGTGCTGATCGGCGGTGTGGTCCGCGCCACGCTGGAAGAGTGCATCGGAGCAGGGAAGGACGCACCCATGGAGAACCTGGAATGGTTCTGCCACGCAAGGGTGGAGCTGCTGGACGAGGAGGAAGGAGGCGAGGGATGAAAAAAAGAATGTTCAACGACAAATTCAGGCTCACGGATATGGTGCTTCAAGGGAAGAAAACCATGACCAGCGACATACTCCCCGAACTCGGACCTGAAACGGAACTCGTCGGAACCATCGGGAAAGGCGATTTCGAGTTCCGGATCGGCGGCAACTACGAAACGGTGATCATAAAGCCAAAATTCAAGGTCGGGGAAGTAGTG
>Ga0310697_10000400_pt1 | contig 60461 bp, 46 predicted proteins | sample 172DNAGHGlowgp2_FD_203883 | JGI IMG/M metagenome (GOLD analysis project Ga0310697, IMG submission 203883) | Sheep rumen microbial communities from Palmerston North, Manawatu-Wanganui, New Zealand - 1728 DNA GHGlow gp2 (v2) (version 2) | ecosystem: Host-associated > Mammals > Digestive system >...
GCATGCCGCAGGTGCATGGTGCCTCGAAGGATGCCATCGACTACGTGGCCTCCGTCTTCAGCGAGGAAATCAACGCCGTCACCGACAACCCGACCATCTTCCCCGACGACGACTTGGTCATCAGCGCGGGCAACTTCCACGGCCAGCCGTTGGCCATCACCTTGGACTTCTTGGCCATCGCCATGGCTGAGTTGGGCAACATCAGCGAGCGTCGTATCTACCAGCTCATCAGCGGCAAGCGCGACCTTCCGTCGTTCCTCGTCGCCGAGCCTGGTTTGAACAGCGGCTTCATGATCCCGCAATACGCCGCCGCGAGCATCGTCAGCCAGAGCAAGCAACTCTGCACACCCGCCTCGGTCGACAGCATCGAGTCGTCGCAAGGACAGGAAGACCACGTCAGCATGGGCGCCAACGCCGCCACGAAAGCCTTGCGCGTGGCCGAGAACTTGGAGCGCGTGTTAGCCATCGAGCTTTTCAACGCTTCGCAGGCTTTGGAGTTCCGTCGTCCGTTGAAGTCGTCGCCCTGCATCGAGCAGTTTGTGGCCGAATACCGCAAGCACGTGGAATTTGTGCGCGTCGACAAGGTGATGTACACCGAGATTGCCAAGAGCGTGCAGTTCGTGAAGGACTACCCGCTGGATTTTGATGTTTTGAAGAACGAATAATTATAGGTTGTAGGGCTGTCGTATTACGGCAGCCGCATGAAATTCAAGGCGGCTGCCACAATGTGACAGCCCTACAAGCCAAACGAAAAAAATGGGAACCACCAACGCCACACCACAACCCAAGCGCCCATTGGGGATGACCATCCTCCTCGTGCTGTCGTTCCTCAACGCCGTCCTCAACATCTTCAGTTCCATCATCATGTTTGTTGGTACGCCAATGATTGCCGAGATGGTGAAGACAGGTCAATTGGAGGAAACGATGGCGCCTTTTTTGGCCACGGCCAACGAAGAAATGCGAACCGCCATGATGGATTCGATGACCGCCTTGGCCAACATCAAGCCAGTCTACTATCTTCTTATGTTGGTTTTGTTCGTGGTCTCACTGATTGGTGTTGTCAAAATGCTGGAATTCAACAAACCAGGCCTTCATTTCTATGCCATTTCGCAAATTCTGATGCTCATCGTGGCTTCCATCTACAAATACCCTTTGATGCAGCCGTCACCCTTCATGACCGACTTGCTACTCACCTGCATGTTCATTGCCGTCTACTACCTGTATTTCAAACGAATGGAGATGGAAAACATGAAAAACACCCCCAACACCCTTGAAGAATGAAAGAGCGCGAAGGAAAGATTTTCAACCTGAAGCCCGAGCTGACCCTTGCGATGAAGTTAGCGGCCACTTTTGCCATCACTTACTATGGCTTGATGCTTGTGTATGAAATCTTTACCTTGGTTTACAGCCGCTATTTCATCGACTCCTATTATTTCAACAACGGTGATTTGGCCCAAGGCAAAAAAGAGCTTTGGATACAAATCATCCAACTTGCATTATCCACAATATTGGTTTTCAGCTTGATACAAATCTTCAGAAAGAAAGTGCACGGCAAAGCCATTTTTTTGACAGCGTCATTGGCATTAATTGTCTTCCAGCTGATGGTCACAGGGCCTGTGCCTATGGTAAAATACATCCTTGAGGTTTTGCTCGTGCTCATCATAGCGCCAATCCGAGTGAAGAAAAAACTCAAACTGAAAGGCGGAAAGATACAATTAGAACCCGTGGAAAACGCTGTAAACCAAGCAGAAGAAAACACAGAGGCTAACGAAGCATCATCGCAGCCCGACGCACAGCCCTGACGAAGATTTCCACTTCATCCAAAGTATTGTATAACGCAAACGAAGCCCTCACCGTGCCAGGGATGCCGAAGCGCGTCATCACTGGCTCTGCGCAATGGTGACCCGTGCGCACAGCCACTCCCATCTTGTCGATAATCGTACCTAAATCGTAAGGATGAATGCCTTCGATGACAAACGAAACCAAACCACTCCTATGCTCCGCCTCGCCAATAAAGCGGATGCCTTCAATCTCCGAAAGTTGTTGGATAGCCATCTGCAAAAGTTGGGCTTCGTGTTGCTCAACTTCTTTCCTATCAAGGCTTTGCATGAACTGAATGGCCGTTTCCAATCCTAAGGCCGCACCCACATTGGGCGTGCCTGCCTCAAATTTGTAAGGCAGTACATTGAAGGTTGTCTTTTCAAAACTCACCGTGTCGACCATTTCGCCACCAAATTGGTAGGGAGGCAACTTTTCCAGCCATTCCGCCTTGCCGTACAAGCCGCCAATGCCCATCGGGGCGTACATCTTATGGCCCGAAAACACGAAGAAATCACAGTCAAGGTCTTGAACATCAATGGGATGATGGGCTATACTCTGAGCACCGTCAATGACCACGGGAATGCCGTATTCATGCGCCATCTTCACCATTTGCTTCACTAGATTAATGGTTCCCAACACATTGGAAATGTGGGCAATGGATACCACTATTGGCTGCTCTTTGAGCAATTCCTCGTATCGGTTCAAGTCCAAAACGCCTTTGTCGTCCATTGGGACAACGAGAAGCTGACCGTCATGCCGCTGCACCATCTGCTGCCAAGGCACAAGGTTGGAATGGTGCTCCATCGCTGTGATTAGGACCTTGGGGGAGATGTTGGGTTTGACTCCCCCCTGCCCCCCTCTGAGAGGGGGAAGGGTGAGAAGCATGTGCTCAAACGAAGTCGCCAAAAGGTTCAGCGATTCCGTGGTGCCTCGGGTGAAAACGATTTCCCTCGCTTCCTTGGCATGGATGAAATCGGCAACAGTCTGTCGGGCGTGTTCGTAGGCTTCGGTCGCCTTCTGGCTCAGGTAATGTACTCCACGGTGAATGTTGCAGTTCTCGTGCAGGTAATAGTCGCGCTCGCGCTCGATGACACACAAAGGCTTCTGCGTGGTGGCCGCATTGTCGAAATACACCAACGGCTTGCCATAGACCTGCTGGTCAAGGACGGGGAATTGGTTTCTTATTTCTGTTATATCCATCATTTTTCTTTTCTAACAAAACATACAAAACCATCAAAACCGCCATTTCTTTTGAGCTTTGCAACGGCTGCCAACCGGCTCCCGTTGCCTCTCCGCCTACGGCGGCCAAAAGCCTCATGAAATCTTCGGGCATCCGTAAGGATGCGTTGGGGAAGCGAGCCAGTTGGACGCTTCCCTTCTTGCAACAAGGTTTTGTGAGTTTTGCAGGTTTTGTTCCATTAAATCTTCGAATAATCAATATCAAAATTATATTCCTTCGGATGGCTGCAACGCAGGACACAGTTCTCGCAGCTCGACAATTCACCGCGCAGGCGACGTTTGATCATGTCATCGATGTGTTCGTGCAGCATCTCGTTGCCAATGTGGTTGCTCACCTCGGCGGCAAAGGCGTACATCAACAATATCCTTGCGTTAGCTTTGCTGATACCACGCTGACGCATGTAGAACATCGCCTCTTGGTCAAGTTGGCCGGTGGATGTACCGTGCGAGCACTTCACGTCGTCGGCATAAATTTCCAAAAAAGGCTGGCTATTGATTTTGGCCGTAGGCGTCAGGATGATGTTGCTGTTGTTTTGGTGGGCATCGGTCTTTTGCGCGTCTTTGGCCACATACACATGTCCGTTGAAAATGCCCGTGGCCTCATCGTCCAAAACGCCTTTGAACTTCTCGTTACTTGTGCAATGCGGCACGTTGTGGTTCACCTTCAAATAGTTCTCCACGTGCTGTTTCTTGTCGATGAGATAAAGTCCATACACCTGGGTATCAGCGCCTTCGCCGTCCAAATCAATGTGATAGGTATTGCGCACATCGCCGCCATTGAAGGTGATGACCACGATCTTCAAGCGACTGTCGGCCATCTGCCTGACCTTGAATTCGCGTTGGATGGAAGCCTCGTTGCTGATGTTTTGAAGCACATACAACTCAAGACTCGCGTTCTCGTTGAGGATGATTTCGGCCACCTTCGGCTCAGTCGAAAGATGTGCATCATCGTCATACTCAATGATTTCGCGACTTTGGTTGGCAGCTATGATAAGTTGGTTGTCCATAATCAGAGTTCCTTAATCCATTCGTAGCCTTTTTCTTCGAGTTCGAGGGCGAGGTTCTTTCCGCCCGTCTTGACGATGCGTCCGTCGTACATCACGTGGACGAAGTCGGGGACGATGTAATCGAGCAAACGCTGGTAGTGCGTGATGACCACAAAGGCGTTCTCAGCGTTGTGCAACTGGTTAACGCCATGAGCCACAATGCGTAAGGCATCAATATCCAAGCCCGAGTCGGTTTCGTCGAGGATGGCAAGGCTGGGTTCAAGCATGGCCATTTGGAAGATTTCGTTTTTCTTCTTTTCGCCGCCGCTGTAGCCGACATTGACGAAACGGTTTTGCAGCTTCTCAGTGATTTCAACCATGGCTTGCTTTTCCTTCATCAACTTCATGAACTCGATGGTGCTCATGGGCGGAAGTCCTTGATACTCACGCTTCGAGTTGACGGCGGTGCGCATGAAGTTCTGTATGCTCACGCCAGGGATCTCGACGGGATACTGGAAACTCAGGAAGATGCCCTCGTTGGCGCGGTCTTCGGGCGACATTCCGACGATGTTCTTCCCCTTGTACCAAATCTCGCCTTCTGTGATTTCGTACCCATCGCGCCCAGTGATGGCCGCTGCAAGGGTGCTTTTACCGGTTCCGTTGGGTCCCATGATGGCGTGCACTTCGCCAGCGTTGACACCCAGATTCAATCCTTTCAGGATTTCCTTGCCTCCGATGGAGACGTGTAGATTTTTGATATTCAGTAGCATAGTTTATTATTTTTCTTGTTTCTTGCTTGCTGCCGTAGGTCGCGACCTACGGTTAATAAAGTATCGTCCCTTCGGGACGAGGTTTAGCCGACGCTGCCTTCCAGCGTAATCGACAATAATTTTTGCGCCTCAACTGCAAATTCCATGGGAAGTTTGTTGAGTACATCTTTGGCATAGCCGTTGACTATCAGACCGATGGCTTTTTCGGTCGGGATGCCGCGTTGCTGGCAGTAGAAGAGCTGGTCCTCGGAGATTTTCGAGGTGGTGGCTTCGTGTTCAAGGATGCTGCTGTCGTTGCCGCACTCGACGTAAGGCCATGTGTGGGCACCGCATTGGTCGCCTAACAATAAGGAATCGCATTGCGAATAGTTGCGGGCATTTTCAGCCTTGGTCGCCACTCTCACGAGACCACGATAGCCATTTTGGCTGTGGCCTGCGGAGATGCCTTTGGAAATAATCGTGCTGCGGGTATTTTTGCCCAAATGGATCATCTTCGTGCCCGTGTCGGCCTGCTGATAGTTGTTGGTCACCGCAACGGAGTAGAACTCGCCCACCGAGTTGTCGCCCAGCAGCACACAGCCCGGATATTTCCAAGTGATGGCCGACCCCGTCTCGACCTGCGTCCAAGAAATCTTGGAGCGGTCGCCGCGACAAAGGCCGCGCTTCGTGACGAGGTTGTAAACGCCGCCCTTGCCGTCCTTGTCGCCAGGATACCAGTTTTGTACGGTCGAATATTTCACCTCGGCATCGGTCTCGGCAATGATTTCGACGATGGCGGCGTGAAGCTGGTTTTCATCGCGTTGCGGAGCTGTGCAGCCTTCCATGTAGCTCACATACGCACCTTCGTCGGCCACGATGAGCGTGCGTTCAAACTGGCCCGTGTTGGCCGCGTTGATGCGAAAATAAGTGGAAAGCTCAAGCGGGCAACGCACGCCTTTCGGGATATAGCAGAACGAGCCGTCGCTGAAGACCGCCGAGTTCAAAGCGGCAAAGAAATTGTCGGTGTAAGGCACCACCTTGCCGAGGTATTTCTTCACCAAGTCGGGGTGCTGCTTCACCGCCTCGCTGAACGACATGAAGATGACACCGTGCTTCGAGAGCGTCTCCTGGAAGGTCGTCTTCACCGAAGTGGAGTCCATCACCGCATCGACGGCCACGCCTGAGAGTTTCTTCTGCTCATCTAAAGAGATGCCGAGTTTGTCGAAAGTGGCCAGGAGTTCAGGGTCCACCTCGTCGAGGCTTTGCTTTTCCTTGCGTTTGCGCGGTGCGGCATAATAGATGATGTCTTGATAGTTGATTTCGGGGAGGTCGAGATGCGCCCAATTGGGTTGCTTGAGTGTTTGCCAATGGCGGAATGCCTTCAGGCGGAACTCCAACAGCCACTCGGGTTCTTCTTTCTTCTTGGAAATGAGGCGGATGATATCCTCGTTCAAGCCTTTCGGCACAAAATCGGTCTCGATGTCGGTCACGAAGCCGTATTCATACTCCTTGTTCGTGACTTCGCTGATGATATTTTCGTTCGGATTTGTATCCATTTTATCCTTATTAAGAATGATTTCAAATTGGGCTGCAAAGATACAATTTTATTATGGTACATTCTGTATCATTTTATAACTTTCAGCAAATTTCGAGTGACACGGGACCTAACTTCGAGGAATTGGCTGCTGCGAATGGGATGGACAGCTTCCATATCGAACTAATCTCGCGACGATTGAAAGAGCTGCGTGGCTAAACCCACGAGGCAATTACCTGCTTGGTACTTTGGTATTAATTGGCAAAGACAGCGATTTTCCCAAAAAACAGCCCAAAAAAACTTGAAAAATACGCAAATTTGCGTATTTCCATCCCGTTTTTTTGTTATATTTTTGCCGCATGAAATCTAATTTAATGCAAAACACAATTAAAACATCAAAAAAATGAAACGAAGATTTATCTTTCTTTTCGCCTTCGCCCTCATGGCGCTGCTCATCCCTTTGGGAGCTAAAGGGCAACAACAACTAAGCATCCGCCAAGTACGCCAATTGGCAGGCACCCACACGCCCGTGGCTTTTACGGGTACGGTGGTAGACGATGGTAATGATATTTATATAGTGCAGGCAACGGATGCTTCCAACGTCACCTCTGGCATAGCGGTCTGCTGTTCTGATTATTATCTTAGTTTAGGCCAAATCGTCTCCATTCGTGCCAATGAAGTCAGTTATGATGAAGATTTTGGCGAGGTTTATATCGGCAATGACGCCATTACCGATGTCACGTCCATAGGGTACGATTTCGATGATGCATCCTGCGTAAGAAACATTACCCTTGAAGAGCTGAAAAACGCCCACTATCCCGCCACGCGCCAACGCGTCATCAACGACATCTACCAACACACCCTCGTGAAGGTGAGCAACCTGACAGTCATTGGGCATCCAGATTACCCTTACGGTAACAACGACAACGACTATATTGTGGAGAACGCCAATGGCACTCGCGACACCCTTACTATTGATAATTGGTGGTATACCAACTTTTCACCAGGGCAGCAGTTGGCCAGCGTGACCGCTGTCAATTGGAGGATAAAGGTAGGCAATCCAAATAGGCTTTACAGTAAACTCTTCGTCCGCTCCACTGAAGACATCGAATGCGCTAATACTAATATCAAAACCATCCAATACGTACGCACGCACTTGGATAATTTCTATTATGTGAAGGGCTTAGTGAGTTATGTGGATGAATGGTCTGAAGACACTCAAACTATTTACATCCAAGATAATACAGGAGGCATAGAAGTCAGGCTTCCCAGGCTTCCCAACCAACTCCACTTTCGGCAAGGCCAAGAATGCATTATTAGATTAAAGGCTGTGGAAAACTTTTCTGACGGCATAGACCGAATTGCTGCCTCTATGAGCGGTAACCAGATTGTTGCAGAGTTTCCGTACCATTCTTTCGATCCAAAGCCTATGGATCTTCATAATCTGTACATGTCATACGGCGACCAAATCACCGTCAACGAAATGCAATACTCTCATGATGACTGTGTTTACGCCCTGTTTAAGAACCAAACTATGCTTGTGGTGAGCAAGGAAATGGGAAACGAAGGCGACCCCTACCAATGCTATGTGAAACTCGGCTTAAGCTCTATCAGTCACCCCGATGAGATTCTCTATGCCATAATCAAACAAAATAACGACCATACTGTCTTCCAAGATGCATGTAATATCACGGTCGGCCAATTCGTCAGTTCCATAGAAGGAACATTGTCTGTTCGAGCAAAAAAAGTTTGGAATGGGGGCAATCCATATTTCACAACTCATTTTGAAATCTATCCAAGCGTCATAAATAGCATCCAAATAGCGACTCCGGACGACATCAACCTTTCGGTGTATCCAACAGAGCTAAGCACGGTCACGCTCACTGCTTCGCTCAGCCAGAACGGGAGTGATCCTATCACCGAAGCCTATCCTGGCCAGCAGGTCTATCTGCACCTCAGCACCCTCACGCCCGACAACACCGGCCTCGACTACCTAAAGCCGAGCAACAGCAACTACAGCAAGCTGATGCTTCATTCATTAGTTACGGACGTGCCACTTACACAAGTGAACAGCACTTGCTGGAGTTTCATCATGCCCTCTACTTGGGTCGATATTATGTTTAAATTCATCCCCAGCCCCAACTTCGAGGCCATTGTCAGCGACGTGTGGGAAGCACGTGAAGGGGCAAGACAAACCGAAAACGACCCATCGAAAGTGGCTTACTTGGCTGGTAGGGTAACCAGAGTCAGGAACGGCTACGGTTTCTACATGGAGGACATACACAACGGAAACACTGGCGGCGACCCACTCAAAAGCAACAACGCCATCCGCGTTTATCTTGGCTATTTTGACAATTCAGTCAGTGTAGGCGATTTGGTTTATGTGCAAGGCTGTCCTACTGTTGATTTTGGCGAAATTGAACTTGAGCATGCGTTAATCATAAGCAAAGTTGGGCACACCGACCTTGAGCAACCCTACGTTACTGACTTGACCACCCTTTACAACGACCTGTTTGGCGAGGGTCAGACCGTATTTAACTCGCGTTTGCAAGACCGTTTGGTGCAATTAAGTAACCTTCGCGTGGATTCTCAGAGTGAACCCAGATTGTACAATGTGTCGCAGACCATTGGCAATGTGACGCAAGAGGGGCAACTCTGGGTTCCTGACGGAGTAACTCTTCAAGAAAACAGCTTCATCACAGCCAAGGTCTTCAACTATACATATACCAATGACACAAAACCTATTTTGAGTCTTCGCAGCGAGGACGACATCTTCGGGTTCAACGAGATCACCTTCGGCACCGACCGCGTGGAGTTCGACGAGATGGGCGGATCGGTGAGCGTGCCGCTCTATATCGGCGCCAACCTTGAAGGCACGCCCGTGCTCAGCACCTATGACTCCGACCTCAGCTTCAACGCCACGATGAACAACGACTACACGGCCATCAACATCACCGTGCCCAGCTCGAATAGCCCCGATGACCGCCTCGGATTGATCACCGTTACCGTGGGCGATGTCGACAATACCATGGCAGTCTTCCAATCGGGTTGCGCCCCGGCAGAGTTCGCGCTCAACCCATCGTATATGGTGTATGGCGCTGACGACACCCAAGCACACACCTTGACGGTGAGAAACATCAAGCATGTTGACATGAACTCGACCGACTACGTTTCAGTACAAGTCGAGGAAATAGAAAACATGGGCACCAGCTGGATTACTTTGGGCAGTTGGAATGAACAAACACACAGCTTCACCTTCACCCTTTCCGAAAACGCAGGCACTGATGCACGCGGCGTGAAGATTGTCGTCACCATGAGAGGTACCGACGGCACGACGAGCACCCAAGAGGCTACATTATGGCAAAACCCGCCTGCGGCGGCCATGAGCCTCGACCCGACCGAATGGACAATGGGCGAAACCCCGCTTTGTGTGCCCGTCACCCAAACCATCACCGTCTATTACGAGAACGCCTTCGACCAAACAGACTACGATGCTGACTACGTCTGGCTGGACCTCTATAACTTAGGCAGCGATTTCTACCCCGACATCGTCGTTGAGCCTGAAGCCATTCCCGTGGACGATTCGGGCTTCGGAACGGCCACCTTCACCCTTACCTACACGCCCCACACGACAGGCTACCACGACGGCACCCTTTGGGCACGTATAGGCGAATACGACTTCACCGAACACGAAGGCATCCCGGGCGGCGCAGCCAGCCCGTGGATTTGGGCCTCGGCTATGGCCATCGATCCTTTCGGTGGATTGAGCAAGGTGACCTCGACAAGCGACATCGAGTCGATGACCTCGACCAATTACATGCTGGTGCCCATGGACGACACAGAATTAGGAGAGGGTGTAAAATTCTATTGGGTCAGTTATGAAAGTGCCTACTGTATCCAAATGATGACGGACTACCTGACATGGGACGGAAGCAGCCTGAGTCAAGAATATTACGACCCGTGGGGGATGGAATATCCCGAAAACCGCTTCCTGTGGACCATCAGCTTCGACGAGAGCGGCAACGCCATCATCAGGCCTAAGTATGATTACACCGACTACTACATCAGTTGGAACAACGATGACGAATACGATATGTATTTCGAGTGCGTCAACGAAGGCGGCAACCCAGTGCAGATTTATAAGGAAAACGACGGCAGCCTGCCCAACCCTGTCATCAGTGCCGAATCGGAGTGGTTCATGGACGGCGACATGCTTGAAGTGACCCTCACGCCTGCCGAAGGCACCTCGATGTACTACACCACCGATGGCACCGAACCCATTGCCGATGCTTCAGGCACCTACCAGATCTTCGAGCCTGTCACCCTCACCTTGATGGAAACCACCACCATCAGGGCCAAGTCAAACACCTGCTCTACCCCTGGCTCCGAAATCAGCCACACCTATTACAAGCTGAGCAACATTGCCGATGTGCGCGCCGCAGCCGACGACGGGAACACCTATTATATCAAAGGTGTGGTGACCTACCGCGAAAACAACCGCAGCCTCTGCTTCCTGCAAGACGAAACCGCTGGCATCCAAACCAGTTTCGCAACCACAGTCTATGCGTTTGAAAACGGCTGTGAGGTCATCCTTAGAGGTACGCCTGTCGACAACGACGGCTATATTACCTTGAACAATGCGCAGTATGAAATCACCTTGAGTTCCGACAATGTGGTTGAACCCGTTACCGTCACCTATAACGAACTGGCTTCGGGCAACTATCAGGCCCGGCTTGTGAAGGTGGAGAACGTCACCGTGGGCGCACATGGCTCGGGCTACTACCCCTTGACCCAGGGAAGCACCACCTTGTACCTCCATGATGAGTACGAAGGCCCTTATCCGTTCACGCTGAGCGAAGGCCAGGTCATCGACGTGACCGCCGTCTATGCCCACAATGCAGAATACATCGACTTCCTCATCCGCGACGACGATGACGACATCCTTGTGAAAGAGAACCACAACGTGAATTTGGTTGCCTGCACCAATGCAGAACTCAACCAATACGATTCGGGGTGGGACAGCAACATCCGCTTCTGTGACGCAGAAGGCAACCTGTTGGGAAACAACAATTCGTATCGCACAGGCAGCAGGGTCTATTTCACCTTTGTGGACGGTTTCGGTGTGGGCTGCGATGCCTTCGGTACTCCCATCATTGCCGTTGCCGACGCAAACACAGGGGAGGTCTATTGCGACACCTACATCAACTTCAACATGGAAGTCAACGAGCTCAACGGCATCCCCAACCGCATCTTCTCCTTCGAAATGCCTATGGCCGATGTGAGAGTCAAAGTGTGGCTGCAAACTGAAGTGCGCCGCACCATTGAAGGCTACGGCGACAGCGAAAACGCCAAGTGGGCTTTCATCGCCAATCCCGTCGCAGGCACCAACGCAGCCTATAGCGTGGACAACCTCTTCTGCAACGAACACGACCTCTACCGCTTCGACCAGACCGAAGACCAGGAATGGCAGAACTACAAGGCCAATACCTTCAGCTTCGCCAACGGACAAGGCTACCTCTACGGCAGCCAGCAGGAGGTGACCCTCGTCTTCAAAGGCAACTTCTACAACGAAGCCTCCAAGACCGTTGAACTCGATTACACTGAGGATCAAGACCTTGCCGGCTGGAACCTCATCGGCAACCCCTACGGTGAAACCGCCAACCTGCCTGACGGCCTTTCCTACTACACCTTGAATGATGAGGGTTCGGAGCTTGAGGCAAGCACTGCTACCACAATCGATGCCACGGAAGCCATCTTCGTGAAAGCCACCGCTGCAGGCCAGTCGGTGACCTTCACCAAGCCCGACCGTGGCGAGGCAGGCCGTTCCAACGCCACCTTGTCGCTCAACTTGAGTGGCGCCTCGGCAGGCACTATCGACCGCGCTATCGTCCGCTTCGACGAAGGCAACACCCTCTCGAAGTTCATGCTCAACCCGAACCACACCAAGATCTATTTCCAGCAAGGCAGGAACGAGTATGCAGTGGTGCGCAGTGGCAACCAAGGCGAGATGCCCGTCAGCTTCAAGGCTTCGCGCAATGGCAAATACACCCTCATTGTTGATTTGAGCGAGGTGGCATTGGACTACCTGCACCTCATCGACAACATCACTGGTGACGATGTCGACCTGCTGGCCAATCCGAGCTACAGCTTCGAGGCCAAGACGTCAGACTATGCCAGCCGCTTCCGCCTGGTGTTTAACGCCAATGAGGGCAACGCTCTTTCGGGCACAAACACCTTCGCCTACTACAACGGCAGCGAATGGGTGATTGGCAACACGGGTCGCGCTACCCTGCAAGTGGTTGACGTGACGGGCCGTGTGCTGAGCAGCGAGACCATCGACGGCAATGCCGAAATCAATATCGACCAACCTGCCGGCATCTACATGCTCCGCCTGATCAACAACGACGACGTGAAGGTGCAGAAGGTGGTGGTGAGATAAATAGGCTAACGAACAACAAGATTGAGTCAAACAATAAAACACCGAATAAAATGAAAAAACGCATCATCACCACAGCCATCATCCTCGGTCTGGCCATGACGTCGTTTGCCGACCCCAACGGCAGCGGTCTGTTCCAGCGCGGCGACACGCCTGCGTACAGTGAGAGGAATGCCAATAGCGGTATGCCCATATTGCCTGCCCACGGCCTCAGCAACAACCAGAATGCCACGGTTCCTTTGGGCACAGGTGTCGCTATCCTCGCCAGCCTGGGTGCAGCCTATTTTGTAGGAAAGAAACGCAAGGAAAAACAAGTAATCAAATAACTTTTCATTATTGTGAAAGGCCGGCGGTGGCAACGTCGTCGGCCTTTTTTCACTAAAACACTATCTTTGCACGCTCAATTGCACCCAATCTGTGACCCATGAAAACACTATTCATTCTATTGTGCTGCCTGGCATTGACCATCGGAGTGGCGGCGCAAGACGCCAGCGCGGGGAACTCAGCTCCAGAGCCTGCCGAAGCATCGGCAGCCGCCCCTGACAGTCTCTCGCTCAAGGAACGGATTTTCTATTACTACGACCGCTCGGAGTTCGTCCAAGTGGTCCAATGCTGCAACGAAGCCCTCGAAGTGTATCAGGCCACCGACGACCTTTTTGAGATGGCTGGCTGCTACAATATTCTTGGCATTGCCTACCAGCGCCTCGGTCGCTTCAAGGAAGCCATCGCAAGTTATCAGCTTACTGCCGAGACCATGGAAAAGCTGAAAGAAAGCGAAGTAGCCCTGCACAAGGAAGGCGCGGCTGCGTTCTACGACAAGAACATCCGCTACACAAACAACAACATGGCCACCATCTACTTTGAGTTGGAGGAATACGACCAGGCCGAAAAGCTCTACCAAAAGTGCATCGAGATGCTTGGCACGCCACACGACACGATAGACTTTCTCGATTTGGCCACCTACCGGAAGAACCTCGCTGAAATCACGGTTATGCAGACGGCTGGGATGGAGGGAGTGGAGAGGGAACAACACTTGAATGAGGCCGTGAACTTGGCCGAACAGGCTTTGCAACTTTCGGAACAGTATGGCGACCTGCCTTTCAATTACATCAGCAAGAAGCTTCTGCTCTCGCAAACCTACCACGCCGTCGGGCGCACCCCAGAGGCCTTGGCCCTTGCCGACGAGGCGCTGGCCTTGGCCCAAACCCTTGACGATGCCTACCTCTTGGCCGAGATCCATTCCGTGTATGGCGAGTTTGAAGCCAACGAAGGCCACTACCAGGCAGCAGAGCACCATTATCGCGAAGCCGCCGCCATCGCCACCGACAACCACTTCGACGAGCTGCAACGCGCCGCCCTCGATGGCGCCTATACCGCCGCCCGCCATTTCGACAAAGGGCTGGCTTTGGACTATCTCGAACAAAGCATGGTCATCAAAGACTCCATCTTCAATGCAGAGCAGCAGCGCCTTCTGCGCGAATATCAGGTGCGCTACGACCTCAGCGAGAAAGAACACCAGATTGCCCTACAAGAGCATCAAAACAAAATCAACAGGATGCAAGTCGTCATGCTCTCGATTTTGGTCCTGCTGCTCGTGGTGATGATAATCGTAGGGTCTTATTTGGGTCTCAAACGCAAGCGCCAGAATGCATTCCTCTCGCGACTCAACAAGACCAAAGACCACTTGCTTTCGGTGGTGTCGCACGACTTTAAGACCTCTGTGGTGTCGCAAAACATGATACTTGACACCATGAATCAGTTTTTCGAACAAATGACAGCCGAGCAAGTCAAGGAGAAGCTGTTGGCCTTGAAAACCGCTTCCGACTCATTGAAGGAAAAGATGTTCAACCTGTTTGAATGGATTAAGGTGGAACTGGGGTCGGGCCAAAGCGAAAAGACCGATGTCAATCTAAAGAAACTGGTGGAAGAATGTGTCGCCGCCAACACCACCGAACTGGAACAGAAACAGTTGGAAGTCGTCACTGACATCCCCGACCTGCAGGCTTTCGACAACGTCAACATGGTGCGCCTCGTGCTGCAAAACCTGCTCAGCAATGCCATCAAGTTCTCGTGGCCGAGGCAGGAAATCAGCATCAGTGCTGAGCAAGAAGGTGATTGTATATGGGTGACAGTCAGGGATAACGGCATGGGCATCAGTGTCGACCGTCAGGAAGCACTGCTGAAATATGCGGTCACGCCCACGCAAGGCACCAAAAACGAGTCGGGAACGGGCATTGGCCTGCTGCTTTGCCATCAGCTGCTCATCCGCAACGGAGGCAAAATCACCGTTGAAAGCAAGGAAGGACAGGGAACAACGGTGCGGTTCAGCCTGATGTCAAAACCCTAAAACCAGTCTTATGATGAATGACAAAATCAGAATCTTTATTGTAGAAGACCATCCCATCTATTGCGAAGGGCTTCAGTTGATTTTGACGCTATCCAATATCAACTGTGAGATTGTAGGTCAAGCGGCCAATGTAAGACAAGCCATCAATTGGCTCGAAACCCACCCCGATGGCCTCGACTTGGTTATTCTCGACTATTTCTTTCCTGACGGCAATGCCAGCAATGTGCTCACAACTTTGAAGAAGTTGTTTCCGCAGGCCAAAGTGCTGGTCATCACCGGTGAGATTGACCGACCGGAGGTGAAGGCATCCGTCGAAGGTAAAGTAGACGGCTTCATCAGCAAGGACATACAACCCGCCATGTTGCCTAAGATGATCATGTCCATAATGAACAGCGGGAACCATCCCAATGCCGCAGCGGCATCGGTCCTCGCTGACGATAGTCCGGAAGGGAAAAGCCTCTTGACCCAACGCGAGCTTGAGGTGGTTAGAATGTGTGTGCAAGGGAAAAACCCAAAACAAATCGCCAAAGAGATGAACATCAGCAGCCGAACTGTTGAACGCCACAAGAACAATATTTTCAGTAAGTTGGGTGTCAAGTCCTCTTCCGAACTGCTGAAATACGCAGTCCTGAACGGGTTGGTGTGACATCTAAGTTCAACATAGAAGTGCGAAAAAATAACAAATGATTCTTTGTTAAATGAACAAAAAGCCCTACTTTTGCACTCTTGAACCGAATTGTTAAACAACGGTCGTCTGGCAGATTAATGGGTTCTGTTTGTATGGACGGCTGAAAAATGTAAAAATAGAACCCACTATCGTATAGTAACCTAAAATAATAATGTAATGAAACAAAAAATCCTTATTCTGTCAACAGTATTGATGTTTTTGGCTCCCATGAGTTTCAAAGCTCAGGATGCCAGCGATTTTAAGCCAAACAACGTGCAACAATGGGCTATTGACCAGCTCGCAAACTATGACAAACTTCCTCCGTCTCATAACCTAATGCTTTACAAGGATGGCGACCACGACAAGAACGCCACAACGCTCATTGATGTTGTTCAGACACCTGACTGGATGAAAGACTTCGTGGACGGCATGGGTTTAGCCACTACAGAACAAGCTCAATCTGCCAAGGATTACATGAACAGAACCATGAGATTCTACAAAGATGTCATCCGCGCCATCGAGAGCCTTCCCGAGAATTATCTCTCCAATTATGACAAAACCAACACATTGACAAGAAATTATTGGGCTATCCGCAGTCAGGTGTGCTGCTACTATTGTCTGCAAAGGGAGATTTCCGAGCAAATGGGTCTTAGATTCATCGAGCTGAATGTCAAAAAGAACGCTCAGGGCAAACCCATCGACAAGTTGCTTTGCCCCGGATTCCCTTGCGTTCAGAAAGACCCTTCCGACAACAAATACAAATTCCACGAATATGAGAAGAGTCCCGTCCATCTTGACGAGAAGGACATGAAAAAAGCCCAGCAATTCCTTTCATGGCTCACCAATGCTTCCATTCTGCTTGACCGTCCTGACGACGAAAGCAATTTGGAACTCTACAGGTATATGACCAGCTTGTCAAAAAACTACACCGAAATCAACAACGAACTTGAATTGGATCGTTACAACAAGCTTGAGCTTGCTATACAAATGCTTACCGAGGCCATCAAGAACAACTGATTCTCTAGCTTTTTTGACTTTTTTGACCTGGCATGCAAATAGAGTGGGAATCCCTTCGTGGAAGTTCCGTCGCGGGATTTGGTTTTCAACAGGAGAGCTGGCTCAAAGCCAGCTTTCCTGTTTTTTTATTGTCCATCTCGTTTTTTTCCGTTAGTTTTGCACCCAGATAAATAACCTCTATGGACAAGGCAAAGAAACACGGTTTTTGGTTCTATTTTGGCAGGGTGATGGCCGGTCTCGGCATAGCACTTCTACTGATCATCCTGTTCGTCTATCTCTCCGTGCCCACCTACAGTTTCAAGGAACCGCGACCATTTGAGGGCGAATACCTCTACAACCCCTATCAGGACATGAACCCCGACCAATGGAAAAAGTACCATTTCCACTGCCACTCGCGGAAATATTTCGGCCTGACCAACGGGCGAAAAAGCAAAGAAGCCACCATCGACAGCGTGTATCAAGCCTTGGGCTACGACCATTATGGCATTTCTGACTACATGAGTATCAACAAGCATGGCGCTGAAAGAGAGGACTATATACCAGCCTACGAACATGGTTACGGACTCATCCGCAAGACGCACCAAATCTGCATCGGAGCCGAAAAAGTGTATTGGCCCGATTTCCCTTTCATGCAAAACATCAGCATGAAACAACACACAATCAACAAGTTAGGAGAAAGTTGCCGTTTCGTCATGCCTGCCCATGCCTCATTCACGAAGGGCTACAAGGTGAGCGACATGAAATGGCTGAGCAACTACCGACTAATTGAAGTGGTCAACCCCTTCGGCAACGCCATTGAGCATTGGGATGTGGCGCTTTCCAACGGACACCGCGTCTATGCCCTCGGCGACGACGACACGCACGACATCACTGACGTGCACGAGGTGAGCCGCAACCTGACCATGGTCAACACGCCCGACCTGAACGCCGGAAACGTGTATGATGCCCTGGACAGAGGACTGTGCTACGCCGTGGAGTTCGACAATTACTATTATCATCCCCTGACCCTCGAACAAAAGGCGAAAGAGACCCACACCTTGGACCATCTGACGCAGGCCCAACTGGTTGGCGACACCTTATTTGTGTCCACTTCGGCCACGACCATGCGCGAGGTGCAATTCATCGGGCAAAACGGCAAGTTGCTGAAAACCGAAGAGAATGTGGCAACGGCCCATTACGTCATCCAGCCCGAAGACACCTATGTGCGCACCCGCATCGACCTCAACGGGAGGAACTTCCTGTATCTGAACCCCGTCACGCGACACCCCTCCTCCATCGTCGTCGAACGCCGCCTCGACAGCATCAACTACACGCAAACCGTCCTCTATTGGGTGGTCTATGCCGTGGCCTTCGTGGCCTTCGTTTGGTATCTCATCAAGAAAAGAAAAGAAAGGAAAACCGATGCCGATGCAAGTTAAAGAACAGGGAATCAAGCGGATGCTTGTTTGGCTCTTGGCCGTCAGCGCCATCGTGAGAGGCATCATGGCCGCATGGCTCGAGTTTGGCAACGACGAGGTGTATTATTGGACCTACGCCCTCTATCCCGACTGGAGCCACTTCGACCACCCGCCCATGGTGGGTTGGATGATCCAACTGTTCAGCCTCAACTTGTTGTTAGACAGTGAGTTTTTCATCCGATTGGCCTCCGTACTTTTCATGACCGCCGACACCTATATTATATACCGCATTGGGAAGGACATCAAAGATGCTCAGACAGGATTTTACGCGGCGCTGCTCTACACGGCCTCCGTCTATTGTTTCGTCATCACCGGCATTTTCATCATGCCCGACACCCCGCTGATGCTGTTTTGGTTGCTCGCCATTTGGATGGCTATCAGGTATTTCGCTGGATTGCCACGCTTCGCTCGCAATGACGCAGACGACGACACGCTTCGCGTCATTGCGAGGAGGAACGACGAAGCAATCCAGAAAAACAGCTACCTGCTTTTTTTCGGCCTCTTTGCCGGCCTTGCCATGCTATCCAAGTATTCAGGCGTGTTCCTTTGGGTCGGAATAGGGCTTTACATATTGGTTTTCAACAGGAAACAACTAAAGAACCCTTATGTTTACGTTTCACTACTCATTTCAGCCCTATGCTGCATCCCCATCCTTTATTGGAACCTGCAATACGACTTCATCAGCTTCAGTTTCCACGGCGACCGCGTGGGCTTGGGCAAGATCAATTTCGCGACGTTCGGAACCGAGGTGGCGGGCGAGTTCCTCTACAACAACCCCGTCAATTTCGTCCTGATCGTCATTGCCGTAGTCGCGGCTTTCAAAAGGAAAATCCATCTCGAAAAAACAATCCAACGGCTGCTGCTTTGCACGACGCTGCCACTGATAGCCGCCTTCCTGCTCATCTCGCTCACCCGCCCCACCCTACCCCACTGGAACGCACCCGCTTACAGCACACTTATTTTATTGGCAGCCTGCCATTTAAGCGACAAAAAGCCGATGAAAGAAGGGCGTATCATCATCCCGAAAGGCATCGTGGCGGCATTGTGCGTCATGCTCTTCGTAGTCGTTTTCGGGGCCGCCGAAATCCAAACGGGCTTCATTCCCCTCGACCGTCACACCGATCCTGAGATGCTGGGGCGCAACGACTTCACCCTCGACATGTACGGCTGGCGACAATTAGAGAGCAAATTCTCCGACCTACGCCAACAGAAAATTGATGAAGGCTTGATGAAAGAAGAAGACGGCATCGTGGCCGACGAATGGTTCCCCATGGCCAACCTCGACTATTACGTGGCACGACCCTTGGGCATGAAGGTGATGGGCATCGGCTATCCCGACAAACTCCACAAATACCTGTGGATCAACGGCGAACGAGGCGGTTTCACCAAAGGCGAGGACTTCTGGTTCCTCACCGACAGCCGCTACTACAAACGCCCCGAGGCACTCTACCCCGGCGGCTTCCAGTCCATCGAGTTCATCGACACCATCACCATCGAACGCGGGGGCAAACCCGCCAAAAACTTCTTCGTCTACGCCTGCAAAGACCTGATTTACATGCAGCCAAGCGTCAATGACCTGATGGCCCAACGCGAGGCCGAAAAACACAAAACCGACGAGCCATGAACCTTTGCAAGACACCGAACAAACTGCAATCCGCGCTCGAATGCCTTGTTTTATTAGCCTTGGCAATGGCTTTGCGTGCCCTTTACATCGGCAAGACCGACCTCGGCGGCGACGAGAGTTTCACGCTCTACATGGCCTTGCAAAGCCTTCCCGACATCGTTGCGATGCTCACCCGAGGCGACAACCCGCCCCTTTGGGAAACCCTGCTGCATTTTTGGACCAAGGTTTTCGGCATCTCCGAAGTCGCCATCCGCTCCTTGTCGCTCATTTTCAGCGCATTGACCGTCATACCCATCTATTTGCTCGGCGAACGGCACATCCAACGTTTCGTAGGTGTCGCAGCATCGCTATTCTACTGCTTCTCAACGTTTTCAATCTATATGGCGCACGAATGTCGCGTCTACAGCCTCATCGGATTTGCCACGGCATGCTCGGTCTACTTGTTCATCAGCGCCATTCATCGGCCTAAGCCCCTCAAGTTCATCCTCCTGACCCTCGCCAACCTCATGCTGATGTATGGCCACTACCTATCCGTCTGGATTATCGTGATGGAATTTGCCATCGTTCTGGTTATCAGACCGATAAGGAAGAAGATTTGGAAGCCCTACCTGATTCATGCCGCCTCGCTCGTCCTGCTTTTCACGCCCATGTTTCCCGTGCTTTTCCGACGTTTTTTGGACTCGGGCGTCAATGGCACATGGATCGAGAAGACCACCAGTCCCGAAGCGCTCTACGACTTCCTTTGGCGCATGTGCAACGAACCCGTGACAACGGTTTTGGCCATTGCCATCCTCGCCTCAGCGTTCATATTGTTGATTTTCAATGTTTCAAAAAAGAACTTTCACTTCGGAAACACGGCCATCCTTACCTTGCTTTGGGTGGTTCCGCTGCTGGTTTCGTTCGTGCTTTCCTATTTCACTGGCTTCTTCCTCGACCGTTATTTCTACTTCCTCTTCCCCATTTTCTACCTTGCCATCGCTGCGTATTGCAAGTATCTGTTTCCCAAGCGAAAAGCCTACGGTTGGGCACTCATGGGCATCTTTGCAGCGGCCATGGCCTTTTCTTGCACCCCTGACAGTTCCACAAAACGATTCAGCGGCTGGCATTCCAACATAAAACCGATTGTCAACCAATTGGTTGAAGCCAAAGAAAAAGAAAACGTCCTCGTTATACTGCCCGAATATTTCGACAAGCAGTTCACCTATTATCTGGACGAAAACCACGACATTTTCCGCACCCAAAGCCAGCCGACCAACTATTACGTCTTTCGCGATTACCTTTTGAATGAAGGTTATTATTACGACTACAACTACAAAAAAGCCGATTTCGAGGCCCACGACAAGGTAGCTTTCCCATATCACAAAGCAATGCCAATCAATGGATTAAAGGAATATTTGGAAAGCCTTGGATTCAGGCTTGAGCGGGAACAAGACGAGCCTCCTTACAGCGTCTTTTATTATTCACGGTGACGGTCATGGCTGCTTCCGACGGAACAGATAGAGATTCCCATCGGTGGCAAGCGTCTCGTATTCGTCGCGATTGTCGAACAGCAACTCGCCATTCCGCTCGAAATTGATGTAATGCTCCGTAATCAGCACATAATCAGCGTCTACCTTGGTCGCATTCGCGAAGTTCAGTATGTTGTCGCGCAAAGCCAAATGTGGTACGAAATTCGTTTCGGCACACACCGAAGCCTCGTCGGGAATCATCTCGATGAGCTGGCGGGCATAATCCACATCGAAACGCTTTTGCTCGTAGTGACGACCTTGATACACACAAATATGGTCGAGCCAAACCTTGGATTTGGGCACACCGATGGTGTAAAAAGTGGTCAGCACGGTGGAAAGCAGCAAAGCCAGGCCCAAAGCCATCCGCCAACCCCGTTTTTTCAGCTTGAGAATCACCAAGAAAGACGAGACCACCAACACGGGCACAAACTCGATGGAATATTGGAACGAAACGCCCCAAAACACAGCGTTGGAGGCAAGCATTTTTTGTGCGATAAGCGGAATCAGCATCAACAAATAATTGGGTTTCAACAAAGTAAGAAGCATTCCCGAAGCCAAGGCGCAAAAATAGAACTCGGCCTTCACGCCATCGTAGCGGGCAAAATAGCTGGTGTTGACAAACAGGAGTTCCAAGGTCCTGCCAGGATGCAAAACCAGGTTTTTCGCCATTTCGGCATAGTTGTCGCCCAAATACGCATAGCGTGCAAAACCGCCGCCGTTGCCGCCCAATTTTGGCATTACTATCATGTTGATAACGAAGAAGTAAGCAATGGAAAACACGGCATATGCCGCCAGATGCCAAAGCACTCGCTTGTCCTTTCGGTAATCCCACATCAGGCCAATGGCGATGAAAAAGAGCCACAACGACATGTTCTCCTTACCGATGACGAAAAGCACGACAAACAAGGTGGAAAGGCCAAAGCTCCGCTGCTTGATGAAATAAAGCAACCAAGGCAACATCATGGTTGTCAGCACATTGGAATGATAGTCAAACGCAATGGCATGGATGATGCCAAAAGAGAAAAAGAACACAGCCGAGGCCAAAACGGGCATCCACTCGTCGTCGGTGTAGAGACCGATCAGCTTGTAGACGCCCCAGCCGCCCAACAAAACCGCCACTATCTGCACGATGAGCAGCGTGTAGCTCCCGAAGACATAAACCAAAGGCGACAACAGGGGCAGATACAAGTCGAAATGGTCGGAAAGCAGGCTGGCATGTGTAGGCTTGAACATGCTGCAGTCGGCCATGCGGAAATGCGCATAGTCGTACATCGCATGGGTGTAAAGCCCCAAGTCGAGCGCATAAGTCTTGAAAAAGTAATGGTTGACCAACGAGATGAGGCAATACACCACACCGGCAAGGGCGAAAACCGATGCCATAGTAATCTTGTTCCACTTGCCGCTCTTGATTGGGTTCATTTTTTCTCCTTTCGGTCTGCAAAACTAAAAAAAATCGCCATTATTGCTTTGATAATTCAAAAAACACTATCTTTGTGACGTTAAACCCCTAAAAAACAACACAACATGATGACAAGACCTGACATTAGAAACTACGCCCTCGGAGTGCTTCGGGGCAAATGGACACAACCCGTTTTGGCCGCTTTGATTACGGCTCTCGTTAGCGGGATTTCGCAAGGCGGCAACCAAACCAAATCCGCCGGTTTCATCACGGTAGGGTTCCTCGTGGCCTTGCTCGTTGGCTGCAACCTCCAATATGGTTTTTCCGTCGGCATCCTCCGCTTCCACCGCAACCGCGAGGAGACCATCAAGGAAATGTTCAGCGCCGGTTTCAAGGAAGACTATGGGCGCGTGTTGGGCATCGAGCTGCTCAAGACCGTGTTCATTTTTCTTTGGGCATTGCTGCTCATCGTCCCCGGCATCATCAAGGCATATTCGTATGCGATGACTGAATACATTGCCGAGGACAATCCCGAGCTTGGTCCCAGCGAGTGCATCGACCGCAGCATGGCCATGATGGAAGGCCACAAGATGGACCTTTTCCTCCTCGACCTCAGCTACATCGGATGGATTCTCTTGGGTTTCATTACCTTAGGCATCGGCATGCTTTGGGTGGCTCCATGGATGGAGATGGCGCATGTGAAATTCTATGAAGAGCTGAAGAACGAAGCTCCGGCTTACGCTTAAGCGTAACAGGAAATCTTAGGCAAAACAAAACGGCTTGCGGAAACATTTCTGCAAGCCGTTTTTCAATGGTTGGTGTTTTCAAGAATGCTCCATTAGGAGCTGACTTTTCATTGAAACCACCGAATCAATCGGTTATGCTCCGTTAGGAGTTTCCTTTACCAAGCCAATCCCAACCCTCATTCCGCCTGGAACAAGGTGATGATGTTCAGAATCACCTCCGAAGCCTTCATCATGCTTTCGAGCGGCACATATTCGAGCTTGCCGTGGAAGTTGTGTCCGCCAGCGAAGATGTTGGGGCAAGGCAGGCCCATAAACGAAAGGTTGGCGCCATCGGTGCCGCCACGGATGGGTTGAATTCTCGGCTTCACGTTGGCCATTTCCATCGCCTTGATGGCCTTCTCGACGATAAAGAAATGTGGCTCCACCTCTTGGCGCATGTTGTAATACTGGTGTTTCAGTTCCAGCTGCACCACATCGCCGTATTTCTTGTTCAAAAATTCGGCAACCGAAGTCATCAACGCTTTCTTTTCCTCGAACTTGGCGCGGTCGTGGTCGCGAATAATGTACGACATGTTGGTCTCTTCAACAGTTCCGTTGATGTCGGTCAGGTGGAAGAAGCCTTCGTAGCCTTGCGTATAGCGCGGCACTTGCTCCACGGGTAGCATCGCGTTGAGTTCCATGGCGATAAGCATCGAGTTCACCATCTTGTCCTTGCCGTAGCCGGGATGGATGTTGCTGCCTTGGATGTGGATCTTTGCAGCGGCGGCGTTGAAGTTTTCGTACTCCAACTCGCCGATTTCGCCGCCATCCATCGTGTAGGCGTATTTCGCGCCAAACTTCTTCACGTCGAATTTCACCACGCCGCGTCCGATTTCCTCGTCGGGCGTAAAGCCGATCTTGATTTCGCCATGCTTGAAGTCGGGGTGTTCCATCATGTATTGGGCCGCCCACATGATTTCGGCCACGCCCGCCTTGTCGTCGGCACCGAGCAGGGTCGTGCCGTCGGTGGTAATCATCGTCTGGCCTTTGTATTGCGCCATTTCAGGAAATTCTGACACACGCAAAACGATGTTCTTTTCCTTGTTCAAAACGATGTCGCCACCATCATAGTTCGGGATGATTTGCGGCTTGATGTCCTTGCCCGATGCATCAGGCGACGTGTCGACGTGGGCGATAAAACCGATGGCAGGAATCTCACGGTCGACATTGGAAGGAATCGTGGCCATCACATAGCCGTATTCGTCGAGGGTGGCCTCAATGCCCATGGCTTGCAGTTCGTCGCGAAGCATCTTCAACAGGTTCAACTGTTTGGCAGTGCTGGGCCGCGACTCGGAATTTTCGTCGGAAGTGGTCTCCACTGCGACGTATCTCAGGAATTTGTCTAATAGTTTTTCCATTTTTGCAGGTTTTAATTTGGCACAAAAATAGGAATAATTTCTATGCGGATTACAAATCCGCTCTTCAAATGTCAGGGATTGCAAATCCCCTCCAACTACAGACGAAAAAAACCGCAGCCGGATTGCTCCGGACTGCGGCACCATGAAAAAACAATCTATCTACTCTTTTTATCTCTTTTCTGCATGTTTTCTTGCCTTGTGGCGGTCTTTCGACCACAAGCCGTACACCTCGCTCACGTTGCCTGCGGTGGTGAAGGCGTTGATTTCGTTCCTGCCGAGGAATTCCATCAGGTTGGAGAACTCGTCGTTGGTGAGCAGTGCTTCGAGTTCGATCGACTTCTCGTTGGTATAGCCACCGATGACCTCATACAAGGTGCAGCCACGTCCCAAATCGTCGATGATATAGCGACGGATGCGGTCGTAGTCCTTCGACACGATGCACACGCGCTTGCGGCGGTTGAGGTTGGCCGTGAACATGTTGACAACCATGCCGTTGATCCAAGTGGCGATGAGGCCGATGACGACCATCTGGAACGGGTTGATGGCGAAAGCCGTGAGGCAGATGATGGCACCCGCCACGCTCACCGACTTGCCCATGTCGAAGTGCAAGTACTTGTTGACGATTTTGGCCAAAATGTCCAAGCCGCCCGTTGAGGCGTTGATGGAGAACATCAGCGTTTGCGCCGCACTCAGGATGATGACGCAGCAAAGCAGGTCGAACCACGGGTTGCCCATCACCGAGAAGGCTTGGTCGGGGGCGACACCCATATTGACAAGGTAATCGTTGGGCGTGGCAAAGTTTTGCCAAGGATAAATCCATTCGCACACCTTGGTCATGGGGCCGAGGATAAGGGCGCAATACACAGTCTTAAGTCCAAACTCCTTGCCAACAAGAAGATAGGCCAGCACCAGCAGGATGGCGTTGATGATGGTAATCATCGAAGGCAGCCCGATGTTGACGCCAATGCTGTTGAAAATGTTGGTCAGCACGATGGAGAGACCCGATATGGAACCCACGATCAGCTTGCTCGGGACGAGGAAATAATACACGCAAACGCCCGTCATAAACATGCCGAAGGTCATGATCAGCAGCTCCACCCAGAACTTTTTGCTGGCCAAAGCCTGGCCGATTTCGTTCATTATGTCGTTAATCTTACTCATAAACTATTGATTTATAATTCCTTGAAACGATTTTCTCTCTCGATTTTTGCGGCTGCAAAGGTCGGAATAATTTTTGGAATAAAGAAGGGTTTGTGAAAATAAATATTTGTGGCGAAAAAGAAGGTCGGAAAATAGTGTCTATACTTCCCCAAATCTATCAAAAAAAATGAGTTTTGGGGAGCTATCGGACATGTTTTTGATTCACAATAGAGGAAAAACAAGAAAAAAACGCCGATTTCAAAAATAAATGCCTAACTTTGCAAACGTAACACAACGATGGACATCATGATTGACGAAAGAAGAGAACGCTACATCAACCCTTACACTGACTTCGGTTTCAATTTCCTCTCCCCAGAAGAACTTGAAAAGTTACCTACAAAAGAACGTAAGGAATACGAGGAACGTTTGAAAATCTACCGCGACCTGAAGAACTCGATGGACACCTCTTTTAACAAAGGCAAGGCAGAAGGGAAAGAAGAAGAAAAAGTCGCCATGGCCAAAAAGATGAAAGATTTAGAGATGGCTATTGAAACCATTGCCGAAATTACCGGACTGACGGTTGAAGAAATTGAAAGATTGTAGTTCTTTTTTTCAGTCCAATGACCCTCCTCGACTGGCTCCCGATAACGAAAAAAGAGACCGACCTGCGCGGTTGGAAGGAGGTGGACATCGTCTTCGTCACCGGCGATGCCTACGTCGACCACCCCGCTTTCGGTGCGGCAGTCATAGGCCGCGTGCTCGAACATGCAGGCTTCCGCGTGGCGCTCATCCCACAACCCAATTGGCGCGACGACTTGCGCGACTTCAAGAAGTTCGGCAAACCAAGGCTGTTCTTCGGCGTGTCGGCAGGCTGCATGGACTCGATGGTGAACCATTACACCGCCAACAAACGCCTGCGCAGCAACGATGCCTACACCCCTGGCGGCGAGGCGGGCTTCCGTCCCGACCGCGCCACCATCGTCTACAGCAACATCCTGCGGCAACTCTATCCCGACACACCTATTATTATAGGCGGCATCGAAGCCTCGCTGAGAAGGGTGACGCACTACGACTATTGGGACGATTGCCTGAAACCCAGCATCTTGTTGGATTCCAAGGCAGACTTGGGCGTTTACGGCATGGGCGAACTGACGATGGTGGAAATCGCAAAGACCATACAAAGCGGCAAGAAAGTCAACGAACTGACTGACATCAAGCAGACCTTTTTCTTGCAAGACAAAAAAGAAAAACTCCCCGATTTTGAGGGCCAAACCATCGAGCTTGTTTCGCACGAAGTCTGCCTCAAAGACAAAAAGAAATACGCTTCCAACTTCCGCCACATCGAGGAGGAATCCAACAAGAAACACGCGGCAAGACTTGTTCAAGAAGTTGGAAACCAACGGCTCATCATCAATCCGCCTTTGCCGACCTTCACCACGGAACAGATTGACGCTTCTTTTGATTTGCCCTACACAAGGCTGCCCCATCCGAAATATGCCAAGCGTGGCGTGATTCCTGCCTACGAGATGATTCGTCACTCGGTGAACCTGCATCGCGGCTGCTTCGGTGGCTGCGCCTTCTGCACCATTTCGGCACATCAAGGCAAGTTTGTCGCTTCGCGCAGCAAGGAATCCATCATGCGCGAGGTGGAAAAAGTCGTCGAAATGGAGGACTTCAAAGGCTACATCAGCGACCTTGGAGGGCCATCGGCCAACATGTACAGAATGAAAGGCAAGGACGAACGCCTCTGCGAGAAATGCGCCCGACCCACCTGCCTGCAACCCACCGTTTGCAAGAACCTCAACACCGACCACCATCCGCTAATCGAGATATACAAAGAGGTGGACGCACACCCGAAGGTCAAGAAAGCGACCATCGGCTCGGGCATCCGCTACGACCTGTTTTTGCACGACTGCACGCCTGAGGAAAACCGAGCGATGGGCTACGATGAGTATTTCCGCCAGTTGGTGACGCGCCACGTCAGCGGGCGGCTGAAAGTGGCCCCCGAGCACACCAGCGACGCCGTGCTGAAACTCATGCGCAAGCCCAAATTCGACATGTTCGTCAAACTGAAGAAGAAATTCGACCAAATCAACGAAAAGGAGCATCTCAACCAGCAACTGATTCCCTATTTCATCTCCAGCCATCCCGACTGTTATTTGGAAGACATGGCCGATTTAGCTGTGAAAACCAAGGAATTAGGCTATCATTTGGAACAAGTTCAGGACTTCACGCCCACCCCCATGACCCTGGCCACAGAAATCTATTATTCGGGCTACGACCCTTACACTTTGGAACCCGTTTTTTGCGCCAAGTCCAAAGAGGAAAAACTCGCCCAGCAACGCTTCTTCTTCTGGTACAAGCCCGAAAACCGCGAATGGGTGAAGAGTGCTTTGCGGCGCATCGGTAAAGCAGAATGGGTGAAAAAGCTATACAAATGATTATTTTCACTATTTTTGCCACAAATTTCCAACACATAAACACATGAAGAGAAACCTCATCGGAGCCATCGTGCTCATCGCCGCCCTCGCCATGGCTGGCTGCGGCAACAACAACGAAAAGAAAGAAAAGAAAGAGAAAAAGGTGAAAGAGAAGACCGAAAAGGTTGAAGCACAGGCCGAAAAGCCCCAACTTCCCAACCGTTTGCTCATCATCGTTGACCCGCAAGTCGACTTCACTACGGGTAGCTTGGCCACCAAAAACGGCCCTGCCGCCATGGACTACCTTGCCACAGCCTTGAAAGAAGGTGCCTGGAAGAACTACGGCTGGATCATCGTCACCCAAGACGAGCACCCGGCCAACCACTGCTCGTTTGTCGAGCAAGGGGGTGACTTCCCGCCCCACTGTGTGTTAGGCACCGACGGCCAAAAGGTCTACCCCGCCCTGCAAACGGTGTTGAGCGACATTTTGCGCGACATCCCCAACATCCATTACATGCAGAAAGGAAACCTGCCTGAGAAAGAAGAGTTTAGCATTTTCCAAAACGCACAATGCGGCGAAAAGCTCCGTGCCGTCATCGCCAACGAAAAATTCGAGGGCATCGACATCTGCGGCATCGCCACAGATTACTGCGTCTACGAAACAACCAAGGACCTGATGGCCTTCTATCCCGCCAACCAGATCCGCATCGTCACCAACTGCCTTGCCGCCGTCGACGAAAGCGACACCAAGCTCGCCGACATGATGAAGGAAAACGGTATCAAGGGGATTGAGTTTTAATCAGTTAGGAGTTAGGAGTTATTAGTTATAGATTGATGACGAAATTCAAGTCATTCCTACAACGCAAGGGCGTCGACATGACCTGGAAGGCCTACTTTGTCGATGCCCTTGGTGCTATGGCGCTGGGCCTGTTCGCCTCGTTGCTCATCGGCACCATCTTCCAGACCTTGGGCGACAAGACAGGCATTGAGGCCTTTGTCACCATTGCCAAATACGCCAAAGCCGCCACTGGAGCCGCCATTGCTGTGGCCATTGCCTACAAACTTGGATGCGAAGGTTTGGTGCTGTTTAGCGCCATCGCCGTGGGCATCGCCGGCAACGAACTTGGCGGCCCGATGGGTGCCTACGCAGCCGTCATCGTGGCCATTGAGTTGGGCAAAATGGTCTATAAAGAGACCCAAGTCGACATCCTTGTGACCCCAGCCGTAGTCATCATCAGCGGCGTGCTCGTGGCTTATGCGGTTGGCGCACCTATTAATAAGGTAATGACCGCCCTCGGAGCCTTCATCGAAAACGCCACACAGATGCAGCCTTTCCTCATGGGCATTGTCGTCTCGGTGGTCATCGGCATGGTGCTCACCTTGCCCATCAGTTCGGCAGCAATTTGCTTAGCCATTGGTTTGGGAGGCATCGCTGGAGGAGCGGCAACGGCGGGATGTTGCGCCCAGATGATTGGTTTCGCCATTTTGAGTTTCAAGGAAAACCGTTGGGGCGGCCTCGTGGCACAAGGTCTCGGCACCTCGATGCTGCAAATGGGAAACATCGTGAAGAACCCAAAGATTTGGATTCCCGTCCTGCTCACCTCGGCCATCACCGGCCCGATTTCCACTTGCATTTTCCGTTTGGAAAACATCCCAATCGGCTCCGGCATGGGCACCTGCGGCCTTGTCGGTCCCATCGGAATCTACACCGCCATGCCCGATGGCGGCTCGAACATGTGGATTGGAATGTTGCTGGTTTGCTTTGTGTTACCTGCCGTCCTTACTTGGCTCTTTGGCTTAGTTTTCCGCAAAATCGGATGGATTAAAGACGGCGACCTCAAAATCGACTGCTGATGCCACAACGTCCCACAAAACCACTTACGCCCGACCAAGTGTTGGACAAGATGGCCAAATATTGCGCCTATCAGGAGCGTTGTGTGAAAGACGTGAAAGACAAACTGAAAACCTACGACATTTCACAAGAATCGAAAGACGAAATCCTTGATTATCTGTTGGATAACCGTTTCGTGAATGATGAACGGTTTGCGCGGAGTTTCGTCAGGGGCAAACTCAACCAAAGCGGCTGGGGCGTGAACAAAATCCGCTTCCATCTCATGCAGAAAGGCATCGACAAAGACGTGATTGACGAAGCCTTTGGCCAAACCGACGAGGAAGTCTACAAACAAAAACTGATTGACATTCTGAAAGCCAAATCCAAAACCGTCAAGGCTGAAACCGACTTTGAGCGCAAACGCAAATTGGCCGCCTTCGCGATGCAGAAAGGCTTTGAAGGCAGTTTGGTTTGGGAGGTTTTAAAGGAATTCTGAACCCCTTAAAACGAAAACAGATAGCACTTGATGTATTGCCAGCGACGATTCAGCAGGTCATCTCTGGAAATCAGGAAGTTGAGCATCCCGCAGTCGTAGAAACGCAGGTTCCAGTCGTCGCTCTCGTCGATTTGCAGGAGCGAGAGCATTCCGGGCATGGCCTCACGCACATCTTCGATGTACGGCTCGCCAAGCAATCGTATGCTGCATTCCAGCTCCGACTCGTAGGTAAACCTGATGCTTTCGGCAGGCAAACCGAACGGCGATCCGTCTTCACAAACGATTCTGTGGGTGTGCAGTTCCTTGCAGTCGGGGGCATAAAGCACTTTGAAATAAGGTGCCTCCCATTCGCCCATGCCGGGTGACGAGATGGCATCAAGGTTGCCCAAGAAATAGTCCAGGGCGGCAAAGAAGTAGAGCATTCCCTCGTGCGGGAGCAGGTTCTCATTGTCGTAAGGCGCAATCTCGTCGCAGCGTATCTGGCAGAGGAACGTGAGCGGGTCGATGGTTTGTATGCGAAGCATGTGTTCGCCAGGCAAGGCATCGGCCAACTTGGCGTCGCGCTGCCTAACCCATTCCGTGAACTTTAGGCTTTCAATCGATTTGTTGGTGTCATAGGATCCCTCTGCGCGGTTATAGAAGTCGCTGACTTCCTTCAACGTATGGGCTTTGCACGAGAGTTTTTCCCCAGTTTTCTTGTCGCTTCCATCGAGTTCGAAAGGTCTGTCGGTCCAAATGGCGTAGATGGCAGCCACCGCGCCGCCGTTTTGGTCGTTGCGGTAGCGGTCCTCGACGATGTCGTCCAATCGGGCTTGCAGTTCGGGATAGTCGGCGAGCCACTTGTTGATTTGACCTTTGTAGAGGTAACGTGCCGCGAGGGCGATGTCTTCGGCCATGAAGTCGGTCAGGTCCTCAAAGGTGTGTGCGGTCTGGTGTTTTGAGGCGTTGTAGACAATGTTGAGGTCGGCCAGAATCTCGTCTTCCTCCACGGGCACGTCCTGCCCGTTGATGTAGGCGTCAATCGACTTGAAGTCCCATCGTTTCTCTGGGCTTTTGATGAGCAGTCCCCTCACGATGCGGTTGAGCGGGTCGGGGATGTCGGCGGGGATGTCGATGGTGCCTTTCATCTTGCGGAGCGAGTTTTCCTCTTCGGCGCGTGTGAAGGCCTTTTCGCCCATCCACATCGAGAGTATGGTCATGCCGAGCGAATAGAAGTCGGCCTTGGGAGTCATCTCGCTCGATATGCTCCCGTCGTCGTTCATGGTGGCGTTGTCTTCCTTGTAGATTTCGGGGGCGGCATAGATTGGGGTGCGGTTGCGCTTGGTCACGCAATATTTGCGCATGATGCCGTCCTTGGTCTCGGTTTTCAGCAGGTCGGCAATGCCAAAGTCGCACAACACGCAACTCCAAGTTTCTCTGTCCTTGATAAGGATGTTGGCAGGCTTCACGTCTTTGTGCAACACGTTGGCTTCGTGCATCTTGTCGAAACTCATGGCGATGCTGTAGGCGATGAGGAGGATGGCTTGCGCCTTTTTCTCGTGCTTGGGGTCGGCGGCAAAGTTGAAGTCGGTGTTTGCCGCGCTTTTGCCTTCGATGAACTCCATCAGCTCGAAGGTGTCGCCGTATGCTTCGATGTCGACGATGCAGTCCTTGCCCTTCAGTGGCTGCAAGGCGTCCAACACCTTCTTGTTGGTTCGGAACCCTGGGTGACAGAGCTTCAAGGCGTAGGTTTTATTGCCTTCCTTCACTTTGAATATCTCGCCTTCGGTGCCGTTGCCAAGACGTTCCGTGATGGTGCAGTTGTGGCCGCCCACTGCAACATCTTCGCCCACTTGGTGCGTAAACCCAGAGGCGGTTTGGCCTTGCGGTTTGGCCGCCCTTCCGGGGACCGTCGCTGTCCTTTCAGGAGCCGTCGCTGTCCTTTCGGGAGCCGTTGCTGTCCTTTCGGGGGCTATGGCTGTCCCTTCTGGCGCATGGGAAGGTGCCACAGCCGTGCTTTCGGGTACTGCAGTCGTCTCGTCCGCCTTGGGTTTCATCTGCGACGCGAGGTCTTTCAGCGACATCTTTGGTTTGTTGTTGTTGCCTTCCATGCTTGTTATTGTATTTGTTATGTTTCTTTTTTGTCTCGCTTCCCGCGTCCTAATCAATCCTCTTATACACTTTCCTCTGTTTTTCCACTTCCTCTAAGCTTGTTTGCACGACATCGATTGTTCTGGTGACCCAATGACCGCCGTATTGCCTCACGCCACATTCCTGCGGACCTCTATGAAATATCTGGCACTTGTTGCATATCCAGCCTAATCTATCTTCTTTGACTGTGCGTGTAACCATTTCTTTTTCTTTGTAGGTCTCCATGACGGCAATTTTGCGGGCAGTGGAATAGTTGCGTTGTTCTTGTGGTGTGCTTCCCGCTGGAGGCACCATCGATTCCAGCACCTTGTTGGCTTCTTCCACCATGCGTTGGTATTCGGCTTGTATCTCCTCGCGGCTTCGCGAACTGCTTTGTTTGGGCTGCACTTTGGGTTTTTCGGCGGGCTTGAAGCCCACCTTGCCCATCAGTTCGCGCAGGCGCAGTTCTTTCTCCGTGGGCTCGTGTGGGGTGTCGTCGGTGGCACCTTCATCATCTTCGTTTTCAGCGTTTTGCATCTCGGCTTCGAGTTCGGCCATCTTGACAAGAATGCTGACGGCTTCCTGCACTTTGGGGTCGGCCTTGGCCTTTTCGACGGCCTTGCGAGCGGCACGCGAGAGGGGACGGTCGCACTTGCGGCAGAAACTCCTGAAATTAAGCGTACCGCAGTCGGGGCAAGTGATGCCATCGGCGGGCATCCCGCACTCGGGGCAGTCGATGTCGGTGGGCAGCATGTTTGCGCCGCAAAAGGTGCAATATTCCACGAGCCTATGGCCACACGCGGGACAAATCTCGTAATCGGCCTCAACCGTTGCGCCACAATACGGACAGTTTCCCGAACCAACATTCCCATTGACGTTGACATTGGGCTTTACAGCCTCTTGCATTTGCCCGTCGGCCCGCACACGAGCTTGCGTTCTCTCATCAGTTTCCATGGCTTGCCTTTTTAGTCGAACATCACTCTCGGGTTCATCTGTTGCGGGTCGCGCCACTCGATGCCGCGTTTGGCGAGCACGCCGCGTTTGGCACTCCAATAGCCGAAGCAGAAGCCCATGCCGCGCGGCTCGTCGCCAAGCAACGCATCGGTCTCTGCCTCGATTTCTTGGTTGATTTCCTCCCAAAGCGGAGTGCGCTCTATCTCGTCGAACTCCAAATGGCGGTGCGGGTTTTTCTCCTTGTATTCCTTGTAGCTGACATGCTCCACGTCGATGAAGCGCTCCAACTCGGCGATGTGATCTTTGACTTCCTCTTCCGTGAGGTTGTCCGACTTCTCCTCCGACTTTTGCAGCTGCTCCAACTCATAACGAAGCATTTCGAGCGTGAAGCGTGGCGCGTCATATTCCGAGAGCTTTTCCACCACCTTCTCGCAGCCCATGGCACGGCCTAATGGTCCCTCGTCATCGCCCACCTGCTTGATGAGTTCAAAGGTCTCCTTTGCCAAGGGCAAGTTCTTCCAAATCCGCATCTCCTCGGCGTTCTTGCGCATCACCTCCACGTTGGCAAGGATGGTCTCAACCAGTTGTTCGCTATTTTCAGTGTTTTCCATTGTTTTTTACTTAATTGGTTTACAATAATTTAATCTAATCCTCCTCATTACCCTCCAACTTGAACCTGACACGCGAGCGGATGTCGGTAGGCACTTGCCGACTGTCGACATACTGCCATTCATCGATCATGTAGCCGCCATGACGCTTTATGTTTTTCTCCACGGCATCCTTGATGGGATACATCAACTCGTCGGTGCTTCTGAACCAATAGTCGGGTTCGTTGGGGAGCAGCGCCGTGATGGTGTCGCGGCAAAGGTTGCATTGCCCGATGGCTTCTCTGATGTCGGCAATCTTCACGGTGAGGTTCTTTGGCTCGGCGTCCTCATCGTCTTCCACAGGTGTCGTTTCTTCTTGCTCCTCTTCTTGCTCCAAAAGCTCATCATCATCTTCAAGGAAGGACGGGTCGTCGTATTCCTCGAAGGCATCGTCGGTGGGCGGTTCCAATACTTTCAGTTCTTCATCGGTAGGGAAGCGCGTCAGTCCGCCCGTGGCTGCATTGAGCATTTTGATGCACATGTCGAAGAACATAACGCCTTTGATGGGTTTCAGGTTGTATTTCTCGTCTTCGAGCATAAGCATCACCGAGCCGCGTATTTCCATGGCTTGTCCGTAGAGGATGGTGGCTGGCATGTTGTCGGGCAGGTCCTTGGCGTAACCGTCGCGGTCGACTGCCATGACGATATGGTTACCAGCGTGTGCGCCACGGCACAGCACTTTGCTCATACGGTTCAGTGCTTCGGAATAGTGCACAAGGTCGATGCCGTCGGCATCGATGAGTGTGGCGAGGTCGGCAAGCGTGTCGAAGGTCTCCGGCTCCACCTCGGTAGCATAGAAGAACCCTTGCGGGTAAACCTTAAGCACGCCCGTGGTGTCGGGGTTTTCGTCATTAGCCGTGCGTTGATCGTAGTATTCTTGTAGCCATAGTTTCTCTATCTCCTCATCGTACTCAGGCATAAGCTTTGCAGCATAGCCACGCGCCACCTTTTCAAGTGCCCACTCAGTGATGTTGTTGCGGCGCAATGCCTGCAAGTACAGCATGACTGTTTCTTTTTGGCCAAGGCGCAGCTCGTCGGGAATGTCGTCGGCTATTCCCTGTATTTGTGCGAGCAAATCGAAGCTTTGGCTGTCGCCCAACTCGCAGCCGCGCTTGGCAATGCGTATCGCCTCGGTGGTGTCGGTTTCGTAGCCCCTTTCTCCATTAAATATGCTGATAGCCAATACATAGCAGGCGTAACGGTCGCAGTGTTCGATGGCGTAGCGAAGGCCACGGTCAAACGCTTCGTGAAGTTCCTTTTGTTGCTCTTCTGGCAATGCCGCAAAATCGTCTTGCGTCATGAATGACGCCAAGGCCCTGTGGCAGTTCACAGCACCCTTTGCCATGCCTTCTTCGGCAATCTGGCGTGAAAGCGACTTGTCGCCTTTGTCATAATAGTATTTGGCAAGCGAATAATAGCTTTCCGAGTTGCCCCTTTCTATTGACTTCTTGTAATACTTCACCGCCTCGTCCTTGTCGGTTTGGGCTACGGCCAGACCTAACAGGTCCCAGTAGATGGGGTCGCTGTCGGGGTGTATGTCCAAGTGTTTTTGCAGTATGTCGGCGGTCAGCCCTGGGTCTTCCTTGAATCCCAATTCCCCATAGATAATGCTGTAAAGTTCCAGATACTGTGCCAATTCGCTCTTTTCATGTGCTGCCTTGTACATCAGGAAGGCAGATTGCTGAAAGTCGGCTTTGTCTTCTGTCACTGCCCCGTAGAAGTGCATCTCTGCCAAAGCCGCAAAGGCATCGGCCACATTGCCGTAGTTGGCGGCAAGGGTCAGTTTTTCTTCCGCTTCCTTCATCGAGTTGCCGTCTGGGTTGGCGTAATAGAGCCATCGTCCGTAGCCGTAGCAGGCATAGTAATCGTCGCTGTTCTTCAGGCGTTCCACCATCTCGGGCGAGATGCTCAGCGTGCGCCAACGGGTGAGGAAATGTTGAAGGAACTCGCGGTCGTGGGTGATTTCGAATGTTGTTTCCATAAAGCTCTGGAGATTGTCGCTCTTTATTTCCTCCCAAGTAAGTTCAAGCGAATAGTCGTCGCCGTCATACACGCAGCCGTCGCTCCATTCGCGGCCTTCTATCTCGGCAGAATAGTGTAGGCTCTCGCCTGGATGAAGCTCTTTCACGTTTCCGTTGTAATCGGTCAGCGTGATGCAGTCCTTCTCGATACGGGCTATGTTGATGTCGCCGAAGCCAGGGAAAGGCAGCCTGTCCAATTTTGCTTCGAAGTCGCTCTCCTCATATTTCCATTTGCCGCTGCTGCTTATCGACCACCTCGAATGCCCATAGTTGGCGTGAAGCATGATTGGCCCATCGACGGCATTGGGCTCCTGATAGAGACCCTTCACGAATGTGCCTTCCTGACGAATACCGGCTTTGGAGTTCTCGAACACCCCCTGTCCATGCGCCAACCCTTCGTGGAACTCACCCTCGTAACGTTGTCCTTCGGTGCAGAAAGAATCACTCGTGAGGACACCGCGACCTTCGGGGCGGTCATCTTTCACCTCACCGTCATAGGTCCAACCAACATTGAAATATACAATGTGCCCGTCCTGCCATACCAATGCCCTATTCTCGCCTTTGCCAAAAGGCTCAGGAAGTGTCAAGTACTTGGCGGCGCGAGAGTCGCGTTTCCAATCTTCGGCTTTCGTGAGGTTGCCGTTTTCCCAATGCTCTTCACGAAATCTCTGCGTCTCGGCGCAATGCACGGTGAAGTATCCATCGTAAGGCTTAAGCCGTTTGAGGCCCCAGTTCCACATGTCGATACTGTCGCCGTTGGGGAACCAGATGGTGATGTCCGTATGCGGCTCGTAAACGTGTTCGTTGTATTTGTTGGAAGTGTAGCGTCCGCCTCTTTGCACGATGCGCGTTCCATCCACGAGCGTGAGGGTGAGCGTCAGACAGTCCGTGTCAGGCTCGGAGATGTCGTACGACTGCACCTCCACTTCGCGCTGCCGCTCGCCGGCGTACCATTCGATAGCGTATGGCTTTTCAGTGAGAACCAATTCAAATCCTATCTTCCTGTTCCTAAAGAACATAGCAATCGAGTCGTGGCCTTGCGGATGATGGATGCGGAACACGCCATGCAGGTCGAAGATGGTTTGGTCAGAACTCGTGTTGATCCATGCCTTCTCGATAAACGAGCCGTCGGCAAAATCATAGCGGCCTTCGGCGGCATAGGCCGGACCGTTGATGCTGGCATAGCTCAGATGGAAATAGCCCTTGAAGTGGTCGCCGTTGGGATAGGTCACCTCGCCGTCGCCGATGGGGCCTTTGAGTTCCTCGCGGATGGTGTCGCCAAACCGCCAGCCGCCAATGTAGATGGGTTTGTTGTCGTTCATGATATGTCATTTTTTGTTTAATCATTTATGTAATAGTAAAAAATAACCTCGGCCTTCGCTCCAGCTGCTTCCAATTTAGCCTTAAGTGCGTATGCTTCGTCTTCATTTGGGCAGACCTTTACCGTGTCTGGGAGAGCGTCAACCAAATTCTTGGCTGTGTTTAGGTCGGAGTGCATGATTTCCTGTACAAATTTGATGACCACCAGTTTCTTGGCACCCGCCGACTTGAGAACCACATGGTAAGCACCCTTGACGTTCTCGTTTTCCGGAGTAATCGCTGTTGCCCTTTCGGAGAGCTTGATCCTTTCATAATTCAGTTTGCCGATTTCGGTTTCCACTTGCTGCCAAAACCTACTCTCTAAAGATTTTGCAAATGCGGGTTGGTCATAAACCGGTCCGTTGTAGGCCAAGCCATAGACGGCTTCGTCCAAGGCTTTCAGCACCTCGCGCAGTTGGCTCACGTATTTGAAGCCGTAAACCGTCCCATTGTTTTCCTTGTTTTGCAAACACACCACCAAGGTCTCATAGAACGTGTCGTTGTTGCAACCTAACCATGCCAAATCCCTCAATTTGTTGTAGCCGTGCGCCCCGTTTTCGTCATACATGATGCACAGTTTCAACTCATTGTCCGCTTCTGGCAGCTGTAGATTGAGTTTTTCCGAGATTTTGTCAAGCTCTGGGGTGTAATTTTGTGAGCTAAGGTTTTTTGCGCCAAGGTTCCCTTTCATTTTGTCAAAGCTGTTCAAGAGCCCAATCTGCTCAAACCTTATCGTGCATGGACGATAATCGCGATAGTCGCCCGGGATTTTCTTCCTGTCTTTCTCGTAATAGCTCACGACAATGTAGGTGGGCTCTATCGTTATCACATCGGGGTCGTATTCGTTCTTCGTGGCCTTGAAACGATAGCCTTGGGTATGCGAAGGATAGCTGATGAAAACCTGTTCATCAATGTCAAAAACGAACACCTTTATATAATAGTCCCTATCGGCGGGCAAGAAGTCATTCGGAAGGAACATCTCCAGGTCCTCGAAGAGCGAGTCGTCGTAGGAAGGTTCCAAAGTCATCCATTTACTAAGGACATCCACGTCATCATAATCCCAACTATAGTTTCCATAGTGCATAAAATCGGGATCAGGCACCGGCGAATCGTCGTCGGCATGGAACACGCTTGCTATAAGTCGCAACTCGCCCTCCTTGCAGCCTTTAATGTTGACCGTCACCTTGATCTTCGTCTGGCTCAGGCCGTCAACGAAAAGGTCTGGCTCAATCTCGACTTTTCGGACGATGGCTTGCTTGTCGGTGCGGTACTCCGAAATGCCATGCCCGTCGAGGAAATCGGCGAGGCAATCGGGGAAGCCGTAATTTTCGACCAATGCTTTGTAGGCATCCAAACTGTCGCTGATTTCGTCGTCTTCACCTATGTTGACCGAGATGGTATCAGCCAAAAGCCTCGAAACATACTCTTTTTCGTCGGTGCCGAAACGCGACACGCGTTCCGCGCTTTCCACAAAATCCGGTTCCTTCATATAGTTGTCGAGCCATAAATCAGTGAAGAGACTCTGGTCCACATGGAAATCGGAAAGGAAGCCGTCGAGGGGATAATGATAGGTCAAATTAAACTTCGTTTCCATGATGCTCCAAACGGCATAGATGTCGCTGAATGTGAACCTTAAGCCTTCGGGAGTTTCGCCGTCGCCCTCTTCGTTCTCGTAGTCGAGGACATGGTCGGTCAGCAGGTCGGGCAATCCTGTCTTCACCACGAGGTCGTAATAATGCTCTATGTCTACGGTATCGCAGAAAACCTCGTCTTCAGGGTCTTTGGCCAAAATGACTTCGAGGAGCATCTTCGAGACTTCTCCCTTTTTCTCGTCGCTCATGGCATAAAGCACCGAATCGGCCTCGGCCTCATCTATTGCGGCGGTTGAGGCACTGCCACCGAAAACATCGTAACGTTCCCAAAAATCCGTTTTCACCGCTTCGCCGGCATTGCTCCCATCCCAAACCTTGAGGAAGGCCTCGTTGATGGCGCAAAGTTCGCGCTTGCTGTATTTTGATTCCGTGGCGGCATCGGTGGTGTTGTCCTGCCCGATGGTGGTGAAAGGCAAGTCACAGGTTTCCATGACGTTGGCGTAGATGTCGTTCTCCTCGTCGCTCACGTCGCCATCGGCCAAGGCGACTTCGGCGAGGAAATTGGAGGCATATTGCTTCAGCTCCGGCTCCAACTCCTTGAGCGTTTCATAGGCATCTTCCAAATCCATCTTCATGGCTGAGTTGATGAAGCGGTCCATGCGTCCCTGGCTCATGCCGAGCGGTGCGGCATATTTGATGAAAACTTCCGCTTCGCTTGTGGTGATGTCGCCATCGGTTTTGGCTATCTCTTGCGCCACGCGAAACATGGCCATCAGGTCCAAGTCGGTCAGATTGATGTTGTTATTCATACATGTAGGTAATTGTGTTGCAAATGTTTAAGCGTATGGGTCATAGCGTCCGTCGTCGTCTTCGAGGTCGTCGTCGGTATAGAGTTGGCCGCCCACGAGGTCGTAAATCTCGTCGAACACGGCCGTGATGTCGTCATAAAAAGTGAAACTGTAAACAGGCCGATAGCCGCTGTCGTTGCAATCCATCGGCACGAAATCGCCTTCGAGGGCGATGACCACCGCACCACGCATTTCCTCGCCGCCGTTCAACTTTGTTGCCACAGGGTTAACTTTCAACCCTTTCTTCTCGGCGTCGATGTCGTAGAACATGGCCACGCTTTGTCCTTCTTCCAAATCGACGGTCTCGGTGATGTCGCGCAACGGTTGGGTAACCGTCACGTTGCGCGTGTCGGCGGCATCAATCAGCTCCCCGATTTCCTTGAAAGGATCCATGAAATGGAACTTTGAAATGTCGGCCTCCATGTATTCGGCATAGCCGTCAGGATGGATGACGAGCACCGTAGGCTCCATCTCGTCCTTCACGAGTTTGGGCAACGGCGTCAGCTTGAACTTGGGCAACCATTCGCGTTCCACTTCCTCGGCGATGGTTCCCTCGAAAAGCCCCTTGTGGTAAGCTTTCACCACCACATCAAGCTGGCTGTCGTCGCCAAAGCGCAAGGCTTCGAGGCGCATGAACGCCCTTTGGCCATCGTCAAGCCCCAGATAAGTGTTGGCTTCTTCGTCCTTTTCGCTCATGTCGGCAATCAAGGTGCAGCAGGAAGGGTCGCCGAGGTCATAGCCTCTCTCAGCCGCCTGGATGGCCGCTTCAAGGTCTTGCTCGAAGCCCAAGGTGCCGCTGTAGTAGTTGACGGCTTGGAGATAGGCGCAAACGCCCTCGCACCTCACAACACCCACTGCCAGCCGTGCATCGATGGCGGAAAACAGATTGTCCTGTTCATCTTCTGGCAGTGCCTGAAACTCCTCTTCTGTCATGTCGGCATCGAGGGTGCAGCACAGTCCGTTGCCGTGGTTCATGCCTTCGCGCATCCATTTCCTGTAGTTGGCCTCGTCGCCCTCCTCCCTATAGAGCATGGCGAGATAGGCGTAGGCCGAAATCACCTCATGGTCAATGGCTTTCAGGTACATCTCCGTGGCTTTTCCCTTGTCACCGAGGTGCTCGTAGTCAATGGCCAACACATTGTAATCCAGGATAGGGGTCGGTCTCCGTGGCGATGCGTTGCCCGACTTCTTCAATCACCTTTTCGGGTTCGGCTTCGGCGTTGTTGCCAAATATCCTGTTGCGGGCATACGACAAGGCTGCCCATTCGCTGCCTTTGGCCAAGGCCTCGTCGCGCAATGAAACGGCCAACATCTTGTCAACAACCCCAGCATTGCCATTGTCGTACATGCACGACAGACCCATCAAGGCATCGGCACAGCCGCCTTCGGCTGCCTCTTTGAAAAGCTTGTAGGCCTTGGCAAGCGAGCCTTTCTTCGGATTTTGGACGACAAGCCAACGGGCGTAGGCATATTTGGCGTAGGGGTCGTCGGAGTCGCGAAGCACTTCCACGTCGTTTTCAGGAAGCATGGCCACCTGATTGGCATTGTAGAACCTGCGGAGGAAAGTCAGGTCGTGGGTGATGTCAATGTCTTCCACCAAGCCAGCATAAAGTTGGAAATTGGTGTAGTCGCGGCCAGCCTCGGCCAACTTTGAGAAATGGCTGCCCCAGAAGTCGGGCAGGCGCACCGTCGTTCCACCCGCCTGCAAAGTGACACCCTTCTCGTCAATGCCGACCAACCTGATGGAAGGCAGGATACCGGAAGGGTCGTTGTAGCCAACGCCCTGACCCACCTTAAGGTCTTTCAGCAAGCGCTCGGTTCGTTCACAATAATGACTACTACAGCCAGGGTCGGCTGGCTGATAGTCCACGTCAATGATTAGTTTATGTCAACTCATGCTATCATCATTTTTTCTTGATTTCCAATTATTAAGAGTACCAAAGCGCAAAATAAAAATATTTTCCAAACCCAATCTTTTTCTTGTCGGAAATTTGAAAAAAAATCCAAAATCTTATTTGTCCGCTCAATCCGTATTCATCCGCAGTCTCGGCTGCCACTTTTAAAATCCAATTTGTCAAATCCGCGCAATCCGTAGTTATTCATTCCGAACAGATTTTTTGTATCTTTGCCGCGAATTTTGAAGAAAGAAGCGATGAAATTCCCGAAACGACTGATAACGCAAACGCCTGAATGCCTGACAGAACCCGTCGGGCAGTCGCTCAATGTGATTATCTCGACGCTGTTCGCTTTGGTGTTTCTGACCGCCTACACGCCCTTCTCCGACACCTCGTGGTTCCAACTTGGCACCCACAGCCACTTCCTCAACACGGTGGCTTTTGTTGGCACGGGCACTTTCTTCCTTGCCTGTAGCCGCGTGCTGATGACTTTCGCCGTCAAGAAGTTACGGCACTTCCCAATGTGGCTCTACATCCTTTGGCTGCTCTTGGAAATCATCCTGATTGCCACCTACCACAGTTGCATCTCCTATTTCCAAATCCAAGCCACCGACTACAGCTTTGCCTACATTTTCGCCAAAAGTCTGCTCATCACCTTCATTGCCTTGGCCGTGCCCTACAGCATCGTCGACTTAGTGATGCTCCTCAAGGACACCCAACAACGCCTGATGCTCACCAAGAGCGACCTCGTGGAATCGGACAACGAAGTGATGCCCGAACACACCGAGATCATCAACCTGATGGACAACAACGGCAACCTGAAGCTGAGCGTCAAGCTCGACAACCTGTATTACATCAAGGCCGAGGACAACTACATCAACGTGTTCTACCAACGCAGCGGCGCCATCGCGAGCTACATGCTGCGCTGCAAGATGAAAACCATCGAGGACAACAGCGTGGATTCCAGCTCGTTGATGCGCTGCCACCGCTCCTACATGGTCAATATTAATAAAGTGAGCGTGCTCCATAACGAGGCCGACGGCTTCGTCATCGACTTCGAGCGCGAGGGGCTGGAGTCGGTGCCGGTTTCAAAGACCTATTCAGCTAAGGTTTTGGAAGCGTTTAATAAAAAGTGAATAATCCTGATTTCAGAAGAATTTCTACCAAAAACATCGTTTTATTTTTCTGCAATTGATATTTTTTATATTTTTGCAGAAAAATAAAATCAATTTTCATCAAAAATGGTAGGTAGAGAAGAAGAGATTCGTGAAATAAACGAACGCTACGACAGCAGCAGACCCGAATTCATTGCCGTTTACGGTCGGCGGCGCGTTGGAAAGACATATCTCATTGACGAAGCTTTGAAGGACAGGATCACCTTCCGCCATTCAGGTCTTTCGCCAGTGGACGAACAGAACCACAAGAACGGACTCAAGGAACAATTGAGGCATTTCTATTTGTCGCTCCAGTTGCAAGGCATGAAAAAGAGCAAGTGTCCCACCTCGTGGCTTGAGGCGTTTTTCATGTTGGAGAAGCACCTCCAGGACATTGACGACGGTTCGCGACAGGTGGTCTTTTTGGATGAACTTCCGTGGATGGACACGCCTCGGTCGGGCTTCATCACCGCATTGGAGGCATTCTGGAACGGCTGGGCTTACCACCGCGACAACATGATGTTAGTGGTGTGCGGCTCTGCCACTTCGTGGATGACCGACAAACTCATCAACAACTATGGAGGGCTTTACGGACGGCTCACCAGTAGGATGAAGCTCTACCCGTTCACCCTCGGCGAATGTGAGCGTTTTTTCCAAAGCAAGGGCATTACGCTGTCGCGCTACGACATTGTGCAAGGCTTCATGGTGGTTGGCGGCATTCCCTACTATCTTGATTACATGAGGAAAGGTCTGAGCCTCGCCCAAAACATCGACCGGATGTTTTTTGCCGAGGGAGCCAAACTGCGCGACGAATACGACCGACTTTTTGCCTCGGTGTTCTCCAATCCCGAGCAAATGAAAAGCATTGTGCAACTTTTGGGAACACGACATTCGGGCTTCACACGGCAAGAAATCCTCGCCAAAACAGGATTAGACGACGGAGGAGCCGTTACAAAACTCTTGAAAGCATTGGAAGTCAGCGATTTCATCAAGTCATATATTCCCTTTGGGAAGGGCAAGCGGGATTTGCATTACAAACTCACCGACCCGTTCTGCCTGTTTCATCTGAAATTTGTGCAAGGTCAGACCGAAATCGACCCTGATTTTTGGATGCACAACGTTGCTTCTCCATCCGTTAGCGCATGGCGAGGCATCGCTTTCGAGGAATTGTGCTTCTCTCACATCGGCCAAATCAAAAAGGCGCTTGACATCCTTGGGGTTTCCTCAAGGCAGTCGGCCTTCGTGGTGAAAGGCGATAGTGAGACTGAAGGAATGCAAATCGACCTGCTCATCGAACGAAAAGACAACGTATTGAATCTCTGCGAGATGAAGTTTGTAGCCAGCGAGTTTGATGTGAACAACGACTATGAGAAGAAACTGCGCCATCGCCTGCAATGGATGCTGGACCACATGAAACGCAAACAAAGCCTACAGATGACCCTCGTCACCACTTTCGGGCTGAAATACGGCTACCATAGCGGCATCTTCCAGCAAGTGGTCACGTTGGATCAGTTGTTTTGAGGGGTGTTCCGTCTGCAAATGGAAATTGTTTCCTACGAAGATGCTATTTCAGAAATAATTCCTATTTTTGCCTTCAGATTAAAAGCAAAATCATGTCAGAGAGAAAACAAAGAATAATCAACCCTAACCCAACAAATTAAAGCAAAGACAAACAAAGCATTCTAACATAACATAACCATTGAGCTTTACGCTCTTGTTCTCAATTCGTAAAATCTGGTAAATTTTCGCAGGAGAATAAGCAAGCGGAAAGTTTGCGTTTTATGGCGCAAGCTTTTTCGTGCTTATTACTGCAACGGTTTACCAGAGCCTACGAATTTAATAAGCAATGAAACGAAAGGTGAGCGCCTTTCTTCATGGCTTGCAGGCAAGAGCGGAAGTCCAAACAAACGCCCAACGCCATGAACACTAACACGCCTCAAGACACTAACGACTTCCACATAGGCCAACTCCTCAAAGCCGAACTTGCCCGCCAAGGCCGCACTGCCACTTGGCTTGCCAAGCAAGTACACTGCACCCCCGAAAACATCTACAAAGCCTATCGCTCGCAATGGATTTCCATGCCCTTGCTTTTCGAGATTTGCAAGGCATTGGATTATGATTTCTTCAAGGAATGTTCGGCGTATTTGGAGGCAGGGAAAACGAAATAATGGTTGTGGTTTTGTGGTAAAATCTTTCAGTTTTATTGGGAAAATGAGTTAGTCTATTAATGCTGATATAAAACAATTTATAGATAGTTTTGCAACGAAAAACAAACAAGATTTTACTCATGGAAATCATTTCTATTATTCTTGGTGTCATCTCTTTGGTACTCGCAGTTTGGTCGATAGTACGGGCAAATAAAAGTTCCAAGCAATCAGACGAAAATGCTAAAGCCATTCACGGAATCATTTCACAAAGCAAAGACCATCTTCTGGATGTTTCCTCTCTTTTCACCAGGTATCAAATTATTAAAAATCACCTGCATGACAGAAACAACAAAGAGACGTACCAACAAGATTTTTTGGATCTTTGCAAGGATGAATTCATTGCCTATCAACAAGGCTTGATTTCACAAGAAATGCTGAATATGTTTGTTGACACAGCATGTAGAATTGTGAAAAAAGACCCATCTTTCTTGACCGTCTGGAAAAAACACGCTCAATACTACGATCAAGATTTTGTCTCATTCTTTGACAATGAGGTTTTCAGAAAAGTTGGATTAATCTAAACTCAAATCAATATTCATGTACAATTAAAAACAAAACGCAATGAAACAGACACTTAAAACGATGGCTTTACTGCTGTGTGCAGTGACAATGCTTATGACGAGTTCTTGCACGAAAGAAAACGGCAACCAAGGAAACAACGACTATCAAAGTAGAATTCTCGGAAAATGGAAAAGTACAGACAACTCTTTGAGGGAATATGATTTCTGGTTCAAAACAGAATCTTTGGTTATTATAGCGGATCCACATTGGATACCAAAGTTTGGTGATGAGGACGACTATATTATGCTATCATACGCAATAGAAGATAACGAACTTATGATTGGGATTATTGGTGGATGTATAATTTACAATATTTTAGAGCTAACAAATTCAAAGCTGGTTCTGCAGTGGAAGGGGGGAAATGAGAAGTTTGAATTTACCAAGGTAAACTAAACCCCTACAACAATCAAACTGCTCAATTTGACAGATAGTCGAAATTGAGCAGTTTTTTATTTTAGTCCCTTGCAACCGATTCGAAAGATTATTCCTTTGCTCAACCTAAAAGAAAATCTTCGCGCATATTGAGAAACGGATAGCTGAAGTAAACCTTAACTTATAATCTGCTCAATTTAGTGTTTTTTACCCAAATTGAGCAGATAATAAACCAGAGAAGCCTCGCCGGTTGGCGGGGCTTCTTTATTAAATCCCGCCTCAAAATCATTTAAGATGCAGGTAATTGACGAAGCCGTTATTCGGGATAGGGAGTTCATCTTTCCCTGCATAGACAATTTGCGTTGAAACTACATCGTCGCCTATCAACTTCCGAAAATAGTTAAGATTCTGATAGAAACTGGCATGTGTCATCTGCGCCGACTTGATTTCGTACGCTTTCAGTTGCAATCCATCTTCTTGAACGACATCCAGTGAAATAGTTCATTATTTAATTCTCTGGAATACATATATTTATCTATGATTTTTGCAAAACTGAAGTATTACTTCATTTTTGAAAAAATACGATTTTATTTGATACTACAATACTTATTCACCTTATAAAATAAATGCAAGCAGATTATAAACCAAAAAAGCCCCACCGTTTGGCGAGGCTTCTCTTCTGCTATCGTTTTCAAAACAAGTGTTTTAGCAATTCATACCACCGCAGCAGTGAATCACCTGACCCGTCACATACGACGACAGGTCGCTGGCGAGGAAGAGGGCCACGTTGGCCACATCCTCAGGCGTGCCGCCACGACGCAGCGGAATCTGTTGTTCCCAAGCCTTGCGGACATCCTCGGGGAGGGCATCCGTCATGGCGGTGATGATGAAGCCAGGGGCGATGGCGTTGTGGCGAATGTTGCGCACACCCATCTCCTTGGCCGCGCTCTTCGTGAAGCCGATGATACCGGCCTTCGAAGCACTGTAGTTGCACTGGTTGGCATTGCCCGAAACGCCCACCACCGAGCTCATGTTGATGACACTGCCACCAGCCTGTTTCCACATGACGGGTTGCACAGCCTTGGTAAAGTTGAACACCGACTTGAGGTTCACGTTGATGACGGCATCCCACATCTCTTCGGTCATGCGCTTCAGCGCGGTATCCTTGGTGATGCCCGCATTGTTGACGAGAATGTCGATGCGACCGAAGTCCTTCACGATTTCGTCAACAACCTGCTGCGTTTCAGCAAAATTGGCAGCATTTGAGGCGTAGGCCTTGGCTTCAACGCCTAAAGCCTTCAGTTCCTTTTCGGTTTCCATAACGACATCGTTCAGTGCAATGTCGGTGAAGGCAATCTTGCAGCCTTCTTGTGCAAAACGCATGGCGATGGCTTTGCCAATGCCACGACCGGCTCCCGTAATCAGAGCCACTTTATTTTCCAAAAGTCCCATTGTCAGATTTAAGATTTAAAGATTTAAAATTCAAAGATCATTACTTTATGTGTTTCTCGATCAGTTCAAACAAGTCGCCGACGGTCTTCACATTGGCGGTGTCGGCTTCGGTGAACTTCACGTTGAACTCGCGCTCAAGAAGCATGGAAAGCTCCACGAAGTCGAGCGAGTCGGCACCCAAATCGTTGAAGAAGTTTTTCTCGGGCGTAATCTCGTTCTCGCTGATTTTCAGCTTGGAAGCAATCAATGCCCTTACCTTGTCTTGAATTGTGGCCATAATCTTGTGATTTAAGATTTAAGATTTAAAATTCAAGATTTAAAGATTTAAGATTCATTGTTTTGCGCGGGTGTCGGGCAACAAAGCAAACGAGAGGTCGCCTTTGACGCACATCTTGCCGCCCACGCTAAGCACTGCCGAGCAGATGTAGATGTTGGCACGATGGTAGGTCAGCGTGGCTTCCACCTCTACGGTGTCGCCAGGCTTCACGCTGTTCTTGAAGCGCACCTTGTCGATGCCGGTGTAGAAAGTCAGCTTGCCGATGAGGTCGTCCTTCATCAGCAGGGCGCACGACTGGGCCATGATTTCGCAAAGGATGACGCCCGGCACAACGGGTTCGCCCGGGAAATGGCCTTGCAGGAAGAACTCCTCGCCCGTCACGTGGTACTTGGAATGGGCCACATGGTTCTCGTCGAGGGTCATCTCGTCGACCAAGAGCATGGGCTCGCGGTGCGGGAGGTACTGTTTGATTTCGTCTCTATTCATTGTATGTTGTTGAATTGTTGATTGTTGAATCGTTTAATCGTTGGTTTGTAGGGCTGTCGTATTACGGCAGCCGTTATTTGCAGTGCGGCTGCCACGGTGTGACAGCCCTACAAACGCCATAATTATATTTTTCGGATAGCCAAGCACGCGTTATGTCCGCCGAAGCCCAAGGAATTGGAGATGGCGATGTCGACATTGGTCTCGACGGGCGTGTTAGGCGTATAGTTCAGGTCGCACTCGGGGTCGGGTTCATCCAAACCGATGGTGGGCGGGATGATGCCGTTGTTCAAGGTCATCACGCTGATGATGAGTTCGATGGCACCAGCGGCACCGAGGGCATGACCCATCTCCGACTTCGTGGAGCTGATGTGCGCCTTGCGGGCTTCCTCCTCGCCCATCGCGATCTTGATGGCCTTGGTCTCACCGCTGTCGTTCATCGGCGTACCTGTGCCGTGGGCATTGATATACAAGGACTCACCAGCCTTATAGCCGGCTTCGTCCAGAGCCTGTTTGATGGCCAAGCTCTGCGTCGTTCCATCGGGACGCGGAGCGGTGTTGTGGTAAGCATCGCACGAGTTGCCGTAGCCGCAAATTTCAGCGTAAATCTTCGCGCCACGAGCTTTTGCGTGTTCGTATTCTTCAAGGAGTACGATGCCCGAGCCTTCAGCGATGACGAAACCTGCACGATTCTTATTGAACGGCAACGATGCTCTCAATGGGTCTTCCGACTTGGTCAAAGCCTTGCAGTTGGCGAAACCGGCGATAGCGACAGGATTGATGCCAGCCTCGGTGCCACCCGCGATGATGGCATCGGCATAGCCGTGCTTGATGGCACGGTAGGCCTCACCAATCGAGTGGGTACCCGTGGCGCAAGCCGTCACGATAGGCACGCACGGACCTTGTGCATTGTATTTGATGGCGACGCTGCCCGAAGCCATGTTGCCAATCATGGTGGGAATCATCAAAGGCGAGATCCAACGCGGGCCTTCGTCATAGAACTTCTTGACCTCGCGCAAGATAGTGTCGAATCCGCCAATGCCTGAGCCTACGTAAACGCCTAAACGGGACGGATCCATTTGCAAATCTTCATTGTCCTTCATGGCTTGATAGGCCGCGGCCATGGCATAGATGGCGAAACGGTCGTTGCGTTTGACAAAGCCTTTGTCGACGCCCGAAGCCTCGGCATCGAAGTCCTTAAGTTCGGCGGCGATTTTCACGGGGAGGTCCGTGGTGTCAAAAGATGTGATGGGGGCAATGCCGCAATAGCCGTCCATCAGGTTTTTCCATATCGTGGGCAGATCGTTGCCAATCGGCGAAACGGCACCCATACCTGTGATTACTACTCTTCTTGTTTGCATATTTTGTTGTTTTTATATTCCTTCAATCAATAACATTCGGCTGCCACAATGTGACAGTCTTACAACTGTTAACTGTCAACTGACTAAAACTCCCATTCCCAAAGGCATGCGGCGGAGACGAAACCAGCGCCAAAGGCACTCATAACGATTTTCTGTCCAGCCTTGACTTTGCCATCGGCAATCATTTCGTCGAGCATGATCGGAATGCTGGCCGACGAGGTGTTGCCATATTTCTGGATGACGGTGGGATACTTTTCTTCGGGGCCACCAACGATGTGACGTATGCCCTCAATGATACGCTTGTTGGCCTGGTGCAACATGAACCAGTCGATGTCGTCATGCTGCAAACCATTGCGTTTCAGCAAAGCGTTGATGTCCTTGGCCGACTCGGAGACAGCGGTGCGGAACAATTCCTTGCCTTTCATCACGAGCGGTTGGCCCTTGATGTATTCCTTCTCGAAAGGCGTGGTCTCCATACCTCTTTCATAATACAACACATCGCGATCGCTGATCATCGTGAGCTTCACGTCCTTGAAGGCATTACCTTCCGTGAGGACCACAGCACCTGCGCCATCACCGAAAAGGACGCTGCAGTCGCGTTCCTTCCAGTTGCAGTATTTGGTGGGTTCCTCGGCACAAAGGATGAGGATGTTCTTGGCGTGACCGGCTTTCATCATGCCATCGGCGAGCATCAGCGCGTTGACGAAACCCGCACAAGCCACGTTAATGTCGAGACCGGCGCAGGTGAGTCCGATGCGTTTCTGGACGATGCAACTCAGTCCCGGGGTGACATGGCGGTTGGCCACGTTCGAGACCAAGAGGAAATCGATTTGGTCGGGACGCAAGCCCGAAGCCTTGATGGCCTTGACGGCGGCATCAACGGCGATGTCGTATAAATCTTCAGTTGATAGCAAATGTCGCGCCTGAATGCCCGTGCGAGTCGTGATCCACTCGTCGCTTGTGTCCAAGAACTTGGCCAAGTCGTCGTTAGTCACTCTGAGGGCGGGCAGTGCGCTTCCTGTTCCGATAATTTTCATATATGTTTTCGATTAAAATAAAACTCGTTTTCGATTACTTCTAAAAAACGTCGCAAAAGTACTCCATCGCGTTCAACCATTTCAAAAAAGTGCCGAATCTGGGCAAAATGTGGCGAAAATCGGCCATTTGGGGTGAAATTCGGCAGATTTTGTGGCCAAAAAACGATTATTCGGAGTCTGTTTGGGCGATTTTTCCTAATTTTGGGGCTTCAAAAACGATCAAAACAACAACAAAAATACGATGAAAAAAAACAGATTTTACACTTTCAACCGTGTTCTTTTCATTTCCGTGTCGCTCCTTTTTGGGATGGCATTTGCCCAAGCACAGACTTTTTTGGGGTCAGCAGGCGACCGTCTTTGGTCGAACGCCGACAACTGGCTCGACGGACTGAAACCCACCGAGCAGAGCGAGAACGTGACCATCAATTCTGACGTCCTCGTCGACGAGGACGTGGTCATACAAAACCTGAACAATGCCACACCTTGCACCCTGACCATACAATCAGGCAAGAAAATGACTGTCACAATTACCATCAATTGGAACAACGGCGACTTCATCCTTGAAGATGGTGCGCAGTTGGTGTGCCAACATGAATTACACGCCATCGTGAAAAGGAAAATCGTCGCCTACGACCAAGATATTCATGCCATGGAATTTATTGCATCGCCCGTCATGGAGGCTATCACACCATCGCTCGAAAACGGTTTCCTCACCGATCCCGACACAGGCTATGACCTTTTTTATTATAACGAAAGCAACCACCAATGGGTAGATTTCCACGAAACCCCATTCAACCTCGAAAACGGACACGGCTATGCTTACATCAACGCACTCGACACAACGTTGTTGTTTGAAGGCACAGTCAAGGGAAGCAATGTTCCAGCTGTGGTGGGTCTCGAATATCACGCCAGCAATGGGGCACTCGCTGGATGCAACATGGTAGGCAACCCCTTGCCTTGCGATGCGTTTGCCAATCGCAGCTATTACAATTTGGACGAAAAAGGAATCTCAATGCTTGCCGTTCCAGCCTCGTTGGCAGTCCCTATTCCTCCTTGTAAAGGTGTTTTCGTTAAAGCCGAAAACCCAGTTGAAACAGTTTCCTTCTCAAAAATTGAAGATTTACAAACATCAGAGAATCACGGTTATATTGAATTATTCGCCACAAAAGCCAATACAGCAAACGCCCCCACCGACAACGCCATCGTCAGCTTCAATCCTGGCGATGATTTGGGCAAATTCCTGATTTTCGAGGAACAACCTTCACTTTATTTTACAAATGACAAAAAGGATTTGGCCATCATAAGCATCAACAGCGTGGATGCCCTGCCGCTGAAGTTCATAGCCGCCGAAAACACTTCATACACGATAAGAATAGAGCTGAAGAATTTGGACATCAACTACTTGCATCTCATTGACAACATCACTGGCAACAACATCGACCTTTTGATACAACCATCATATACCTTTAATGCCACGACAAGCGATTACACCTCGCGCTTCAAATTAGTGTTTGACCCGCATTATAGCGTGGAAGAAAACGATCTATCGGCTGACTTTGCATATTATACTGACGGAACAATTTACATCCATAATATTGAGACGCAAAATGTTGCGTCGCTACAGGTTGTCGACATGAACGGCAGGATTGTGTATTCAGAGGCCATAAACAATAGAGACGGTGTACACACCGTCTCTACGAACCTAATTCCTGGCATTTACCTATTGCGCTTGGCTTCGGGGAATGCCGTTATGACACAGAAAATGGTCATCTATTGATTACATTCCGCCCATGCCCTGCGGCGTGCCTTGCGAGTCGTCGGCTCCTTGGCGGGCGCGTTGCTCAAGCTCCATCTTGCCGAAACGGAAGGTCACGCCGACCGAGACGCTGCGGCTGTTGTACTTCGAATTGGTGGTGGAAACCACATACGGGCTGCTGCTCGACTGGCCCCAACTGTTCCAGTTGAAAATATCGTTGGCGTTGACGAAGACCGACAACTTACGGTCGAAGAAGTCGGCGCGAAGGCCGGCATTGATGCCATAGCGGGCGTGACGTTCGCTGAACAGCGACTGCGTGGGCGAACTGTAATAGCCCGATGCCGTCACCTCAAGTTTGTTCCACAGCTTGGCCCAAAGGTTGAGGCGGAAACTGTAGGACCACATATCGGGTTGCACATAGTGCTGACCGTTGTAGTCGGTTTCCAAATAGGAGTCGTACAAATTGGCATAGAAGCGCACATTGAAGAAACCATTCGGACGATACATCACATTGGCCTCCAAGCCCGTGCTGTAGCTCTTACCCACATTGACGGGATAACTGTACGACACCGGACGACCATAAAGCCAATACATAGTGCTGTCGGAAGAAATCGTTATCATATTGACTTCGTTTGACTTGCCGCGATAGTAGGCCGACAAGCCCACCGAACCGAAACTCGTCCAATATTTGGTCCAACCGGCTTCAATTGAGTTGGTATAAATACGCTCCAAGTCGGGATTGCCGCTGCTGTAGTTGTCCTCGTGATACATCGGGAAGGCGCTCAGACTCTCCGCATCGGGCGCGGCAATGCGGCGCGTGTAGCTCAGCTTGAAGTTGTGCATCGACTTGGTGCGATACGACAAGTGAATCGAGGGACGGACACTGAAGAAATGCTTCTTGAAATTGTACTTCGTCGAGTCAGGATAGGCTCCGCTCACCAATTCGCTGACGAAACGGATGCCCGGCTTCACAGTGAAACCGCCAAACTTGTGCTGCACGGTAACGAAAGCCTCGTTGTTCAGTTTGCTGAAGTTGGCTCTATAGGAACGATAAACGTCGTTGTCCCAATTCCAAGCGTCCTCGTCGCCGTAGGGATTGGTCACGGTGTCGGTGACGAGGTATCGTTTTTCAGGATCGATGCCCACGGTGTAGCCCACCGCAATCTCGCCGTTTTCGGAATAGGGGCGGTTGTAGATGATTTCGCCTTCCGCACCAAACGAGCTGTAGTTGCTCACTTGTTGCATCACTTTCTTATATTCGTAAGGTTGGGTAAACGTCCTCGTAATCGTGCCGCCGTTGCCGCCGCCCCAACCCATTGCGTTCACACTCACCGAAAGGTTGTGGCCTTTGTCGTCGAACTTGTGGCGATAATACAGGCCACCGTTGGCAAAGTAATTGCGGTTCCAAGCATTGCTGCTTTCGGCAAAATCAGTCGTCAAAGAGTCGGGAATAAATTCTTCGCGGAACACCGACATACTGTTGGTGTTTTTGCCCCAATTGGGCCAACCGCTGAGCCAAACATTGATGCTGTTTGCCGTATCTATTTCATAATCAAGGCTGAAGTAGCCGCCCGTATTGAAGTCTTTGCTGTTGTAACTTGAAGTGTCAATTTCGTGGTTAGCCAAAAGATGTTCCTGCGTAAACAGCGATTGGTCACTATAGCTGTTGCCTTTCCAAATGGAATAGCCGCCGTTGATATAGGCGTTGAACGTCAACTTGTCGTTCGACCAAACGTATGACATCCAAGGCGTTACCGACGGCCTTGTGGAGCCGTTCACGCCGAAACTGAAGAACTCGTTCTTCTGGATTTTGGCGTTGGTCACGATATTGATGATGCCATCGGCATTGGAGCCGTAGCGTGCCGAGGGGTTGGTGATGACCTCTACCCTATCGATGCTGTTGGCGGGCATGGTCTGGATGTAGGTCTTGAGGTTTTCGGCGGTCATGTGCGAAGGCTTGTCGTTGATCCATACCTCCACGCTCGACGTGCCGCGCAGCGTGATGTTGCCCTCCACATCCACCTCCACGCCCGGCGCGTTCTGCAAGGCATCGGAGGCCGTTCCAGTCTGGATGCTGGGGTCTTCGGCCACGTTGTACATGGTCTTCTCCCCTTCCACGGCAAACAGCGGACGTTTTTCGGTGACGACCACCTCATCGAGTTTGGTGGCGCCTTCCGAGAGTTTCAGCTTGCCGAGGTCTTGGTTGCCTTTCACGGTCAGCAGCTGCTCAAAGGTCTGGAAACCAATGGCTGAGACCGACAAGCGGTAGTCGCCGTTGGGTGCTATGAGTTCGAAACGGCCTTTGTCGTCGGCAGCTGCGCCGCTCACGAAGACGCTGTCGGCCTGCCTGAACAGTCCCACGTTGACGAAGGGAATGCCCTTGCCGTTGGCCTCCTCAACAATGGTTCCCGTGATTTTGTTTTGCGCCAAGGCTGGCATAATAAAGCACCCGACAAGTGCCAGAAGCATGAAAATGCGTTTGTTCATGATCGTAGATTTTGCGATGAATGAATTGTTTTGAGTTAGTTTCCTTGATAACGGCGACACCTTATATATATTGCCATTTGAAAGATTTTTATCGACCGTGTTCATATAAATTTTAATTTGTTTTAGTGCATTAGTTTATTAAGACACTGCAAAAGTACGGATTTTTTGGTATGGTCAAGAAAATAATTGATTTTTTTTTGACCGTTTGTAGAGACGTTGCGCGCAACGTCTCTACTGACGAATCAATTGTTCACAAAACGCCTCCAATTCCTCCTTCGACGACCATTCCCTCATGATGGGGAAACAGCCGTTCTCAAGGCACTCCTGAACCACCACTCCATCCATAGTAACGACGCCTCTTTTGCCAGTGGGTTGCTTGGTAAATTCACTCCAAAGTTGACGTGCTTCGGGAGTCAACACCACAATCATCGGAATGGAGCCGTTGCTTGGGTATTTGCAGGGTTTGGTCACCACTATTTTTTTCACCATTGGCTTGCCGCCCAAAATCGCCGAACTGATGGCCGGACCTTCTTGGGAGTTCTTTTTCAGCACATAAAGCCTCACTTCATCGGATGAGTCTTCCATAAGAACGTATGAATCATTTAAGACACTTAAGGCTTGTCGCATTTCGGGGACATCCTTTTCGGGAACGACCGTATCGGCAAAGACTTCCCAGATGGCAAGTTTGCCTTCCGTAGAAAAATCATTATCCGCGCGAACATATTCCACGGTGCGCCACATCGGGGGCAGTTTCAGGTATGTCCCGACAATCGCGTAAGCCCAAATGTCGAAGCCGAGGAACACGACCAACATGGCCGCGCAAAGCAGTTTTTGTTTCCTGTTGAACCCAGTTTTCTTATTATTGATTAAGGTGTCGTCGGAGGCCTCGATTTGGCGGATAATCTCGTCGCAAGCCCTTGCTTTATAGCGGATTTCACTAATCCCTATAATTATCATGCCAACAACAACTGCCAAAAACGTCAACATCATCGATTCCCCATTAAAGAGTTCGCCCACCAACGACAACAATATACCACAAATGAGGATGAGGGCTGTGGAGTAATTCAGGACGGTAAAGACGGAAAAGAGTTTCTTGAAGCTTCGGGCATGATTCGACAATGTTAGTAGATTGTTGTTCTCCAACGTCTTGGACTGGAACTTTCTCGTTATCCACAACTCAAAAGTCAAACACGCTGAGCAATACAGCACCCAGAACAATCTGATTGACAAATTGTTGTTTAGCCGATATTTGATGAGTATTAGCCCGATAATCGCCGCCAACGGATAAAGTATGATTTGTTTCAATCGGTAGCGCATGAAGAAATCCACGTTGCGCTTGATGGACGACTTCATCAGCCTGTTGTTCACGATTTCCTGTTGGTCGAATTGCTGTTTTAGCGTTTCGTATTGTGCTTTCAGTTGGTCGAGTTCGTTCAGATTGTTGTTTTCGTTGTTTTCCATGATATTTCCCTTTCATTCGTTTTTCGACATTTTCACCAGTTTTTCCTTGATGCGCGCCAGCCTCACCCCTACGTTGTTGGGCGTGATGCCGATGATGGCCCCGATTTCGTCGTAAGTGATGCCTTCGAGCCAAAGCAGGATGAGGCTTCGATCGATGAGGTCGAGGCGCGAGATGCGGTCGTAGAGTTCGCGGATTTGCTGCGTCCGTGGGTCGTCGGCCTCGTAAGGGTCGATGTCGACGGTCAGCGGCACGGTCTCGATGCGGCGGCGTTCCTTCTTATCCTGGTTGATGGCCGTGTTGAGCGCGACGCGATAGATCCAAGTCTGCGCGGTGCTTCGTCCCTCGTAGTTGTCGAAGCCGTTCCAAAGCCGGATGAGGATTTCCTGAAACAGGTCGTCGATTTCGGCCTTGTTGCGCGAGAACATGTAGCACACCGTGTAGATGGTCCGCTTGTGCTGCCGCACCAAGAGTTCAAACAGATGTTCCTTGTCGTTGTTCATAATGCGTTTTCCGTTGCAACGTTCATCATGTTAGACAACCATCGAAAGGATTTATTACAGCCTTCCCCAAAACACTATTTCAATTTCTCTTTCACAAATTCATCGAAATGCAGGATTTGTTCGCTCCGTAAGCCATTGAATCAATTTGATGGAAAGTTCAATCATGGCGGTATGTTTTTAGCAGTAATTGTTTTATTCAAGAAACGCATCAAAAATACCGCTTTTCTTGAATATATCAATCAATAATTTTGAATTAGCCACAAACTTAAGTGCCGAACTGTCGTTTCTTCTGAAAAAAGTGTTGCCTATAACCAACAGTTTTTACAAGAAAGTGTTGGCCAGAGGCAACATTTTTATTTGAAAAGTGTTGGTTGCAACCAACATAAGTGGATGGCAAATACCATTTTGAAATCGGCGGCAAGGACAAAGGATTCAACCAAATAGCCGATTTGCCCAATTCATACATCTTTGCCGACGACATCGAGTCGCCCATCGGAGCAAAGCTGCCCCTTTGGATGCTGGGGTTTTTGTATTAACACAGTTTCACTGAATTGGAGGCCTCAACTTTTTTTGTCAAAATCCATTTCGGAAGTTCAATTATTCCTATATTTGCAGCCAATTAACGGAATAGTAACGCAAAAAAGACAAGCGCGAAAAAACATAACAGCAGACAAATAGACATATTATCATAGCATTGAGCTAAACTTGGCACTTAAAAACTGGACACTTTTAAGATGTATAAACCAAGAACAAAGCGCAGTGCTCACGTGTAAGCGTGGGCTTTGGTCAGTTATTAGTTGGTTTATACAGGTAGTCCAGATTCCTTAAGTGCCGATGAAAGCTAGGAAGTTCGCGCTTAACTTTTTGTGCCTATGCAAAAAGGGGGAAACAACAAAACAGCAATATGAGTACATACAACGAAAAGCTTAACAATCTGTTTTCGAGATGGATTGAACGCAGCGAGCAGAATAACGAGCCTCGCGAACAAAACGAAGGCTGTGTCATCTTCACCAAAGATGGATTGCTTGAGAAGAACGACCCTGCGATAGATGTCGAGAAAGAATGGCACAATGCCAGCAAACGCATCTTATTCATTATCAAAGATCAGCCCACCGAATGGAGCGATGACCTTAGGCTTTGGCTCAAAGACGTTGAAAATGAGAAAACCAAAAGCAGAAAAAACAAAGAGAACAACCGAGCTCTCAAATCGCGCTTCATGCTTAATCTCGCCAGTATTCTTTACGGTCTGACGAATAATGCCCCAAGCTTTGACAATATTCGCGGTTCGTTTGAGCATGTAAAACATTGTTTCAACACCATGCCATTCGCTCTTGTAGAGTGCAAAAAGCAAGGTGGGAAGTCAAGCATTTCCGACGGTGTTTTACGCACCTATATCAAACGCTATGGAGATTTGCTTCGCGAGGAGATTGAAATACTCCAACCGAACATGATTGTATGCACAAGTCCAATCATATACGATTTCGTCCAAAACCTATACATAGGTGAACTGACCTTGATGGAAGGGCATAACAGCATCCGTATCAACCTGAAACGAAAGATGTTGATATTCTGTTCCTACCATCCAAGCGCATGGAACGTCAATGTCTATGAAGGGGTAATGAGCCATTATCGTGCATTCCTGCAGTCAGATTATGCTTCACAATTCTAAAAAACCATACTATCATGAATTACAGGTTTTGGAAAAGATTCCGATTAACCAAGAGGCTCTATTGTAACGCCAGCAAGCGAGGAATATCCTTATCCTACAAAGGCAGAATTCTCAACATCACCTTTGGAAGATACGGCATACGCCTAAGCAAGGGCATTAGAGGCTCTGGATTCTCAATAACAGATTACAAAACTTACAAATAACAGAATTATGGCAAAGAAAAACAAAAATGACAATTCCGCATTGGGATGTTTGGCAATGATAGTAATTGCTATCATTGTTATCACAATCGTTGCAGTCCAGCTGATTCCAATCGCTGTACCTCTTGCAAGTGCCGTTGGTGCGCTCGTCTTTTTCATCATATACATGATAAAAGACAAGCCTCATGTGAAAGCCAAATTTGAACTGTCAAGCCAAGAAAAACGCACTTTGGCCGATAGTGCGAAAAACTACCATTGGGCTTTGGAAAAAATAGAAGAGCTAAAACGAGTCATCAAAGATGAAAAGTTAAGATACACCAAAAGCGGTCGCTTGGAACTGAGGTCTCACCGCGCCCAAGATGTTCAAGGAGCAATGGACAATGCCAATCAAATGATAGAAGAGGAACGTCCAACCTACAATTATCTGATGGGCTTGCCTATGGAGCGTTATAAGAAAGCCCAAAAACATTTTGCTCGATATTTGGGGTGCTTCATCGCGTTTGTCATCTGGGGATGTTTGATTCTCTCGCAGCCAAAAACGGAGATGCTGGATTATCACGCATACCAAACGGCAGAAGCTGTAAGCAGGGTAACCAACTTATTGTTTGAACACAAAAACAACGTCGACAAAAACACTGATGAAGAACTCAATACCGATACAAAAATTGATGAAAACAATAATGACAGACAACAAACGGATAAGCCTATCCCCGTAAAACCTGACATCACAGTTTGGAAAGCTTTCTTTGTCTGGGCAATCGCTTATTTAATGGTTTTTATAATCGCGATAATATACTTTTCCCGCAAAAACAGGAAGCCCAACAGTCTTGCATCATCCTAATAATCCCACATTGAAAATGCAGCAGCTGTGTGCTCTTGTTTGGTCGGGAACGCTTGCCTGCCATGATAGTCAACTCTGCCAAACGAGCCAAACAATTGAATAATCGGCGGAATATGCGTTGATACATTCTGCCGATTCCACATAAAACCACATCAAATCGGCAGAAAATAATATAACATATCTTGCCGATTCAAATGGTTAATAATTCAACTTTCATCTGCAATAATCAAGTTATTGACCCTTAGATAATCGAAAATACCTTACATTTGTTGCCTCAAAACAACACTATTGACTGACTACAACTCCAAATATATCGAGCAAAAGCTAAGCGAAATCAAGGAGCGGAAAGGCAAAACCGCTTTTCTTGAGACGATTATGAGTGATTCTTCAGCCTTCATTCTCG
>Ga0310697_10000403_pt1 | contig 60147 bp, 56 predicted proteins | sample 172DNAGHGlowgp2_FD_203883 | JGI IMG/M metagenome (GOLD analysis project Ga0310697, IMG submission 203883) | Sheep rumen microbial communities from Palmerston North, Manawatu-Wanganui, New Zealand - 1728 DNA GHGlow gp2 (v2) (version 2) | ecosystem: Host-associated > Mammals > Digestive system >...
CCTTGCAAATCTCTTTGTTCCTTTACCAAGGGTATAGATTGTGTGCTTCTTATTACCATCACTTGTGTGGATAAGAAGTTCCTTCCACCCATTTGCTTTCAACCATTTTTCATCAACTTTACACATAGTCTTTGTCTCTTTCAATTTCAATAAGTTTTTCAGGATGAATTGTCCAGAAGTTTGGAAGAACACTGTCAAATGTGTCCACATAGACTTCCTGATAATAGAGTATAGTTTCAGGTGTGTCTTTCCTTACTATTTCAATTGCCTTGTTGAGCCAAATCTTGTTTGAAAAAAGACCAAGGATCATCCTACTGTTGTTTACTAAAATATACATATTATAATCTTTTAACCCAATTGGGGTGGTTCTCTTCCTTATAGTATTCCATATGTTCCCAGAAGTTTATCGCATCTGTGTCAAAAGGACTGACAGAAATGGTTGGATAATAGGTTTCCGCTACAGATTCAATGATGGAAACAATATTACCACCAAGTCCCTGTCTTCTCATATCCTCATTGACTTCAAGCACATCTATGAAAAGAATCTGTTCATAGGTCTTGAGACAAACCAGGAAATCAATGGTGTCATCATTACATCCTATAATCCAGGTACTGCCATAAGCTCTTGTATTCAGGAACTTGCTCTCTGAAATGTCCACATCAAAATTACTGTCATTGGTGTGTTCATAGCAAATCATAGGGAACTGGTTTTGACAACCAAAAAGATAAATGGCATCCTTTAATGATCCTTGGTCAATGACCTTAACAGTGTCAGACAGGTTCTCCATTTTCTCAAGGAGGTCATCAATGAAAAGTTTATTCATTCTCTTTCTCTATGAGTTTGGTGAGTTTTGGTTCAATGTAATTCCATACCAGGTCTGTGATGACAGGGATGTTGGGTTTAAGCTGGTCAAACACATCTATCTTCACAGGTCTGGATTCATCAATGGTATCCCTGTAAGGCCAGTCAATGGCAATGAACTCCCACTCACACTTGGCCCAGAAGTGATACCTGAATGTGTCTGTGATGAACTTCTGGAGTTGTTCCTTTGTCCTGACCGGGACTCTGTTATACTTCTTGTCCAGGATATAGAAATCCTTGTTCCGGATTGTACCCTTTGTAGTCAGGATGGAATCAAAGACAACCCTCAACACATCATATGGTTCAACCTTACCTGTGTTGAAGTCTTTTTCCATTGCAAAAAATTGTGGTCTTTTTGATTTACTCATATTATTTTATTTCTCTATTACAATTATAATGAAAATATTTCACATATCCAAATTTCCACATCATAAATATAACAAAACACATACAATATATGTTACCAAAAGTAGGCAGTCGCCAATAGTTTGATGCCCAGGTAACAAAAAAGGTCCGGAAATTTCCGGACCTTTTTATGTATAATAATTAATTTTATTCCAATATTACAGTTGGTCTTATAAGTATAATCATACCACTATTGTGTGCAAATGATGCAGCAGTTGATGTGCTTACCTCAACTGTTGCTGCACCTGAAGCTGTTCCAATAGATCCCATACTGGTAGATTGTGTTGTCATTATATATAGTGTTTTATTGTTTCCAGAATTATAATAAAAATTATATATTGGAAGAAATACACATCCTTGGTCTATATAATATTGCATTGCTTGTTTAATAGATACATCTTGAGGTTGATGAATATAATTTTTATTATAACCAACGTTCATAGTGTTTATAGTGTTAACAATTTCATATCTATCATCAATAGTTTCATTATCTGGAAATAATAAAAAACCATAATATGGTCTTGAACTATTAAGTGAACCACTAAAATCAATTCTTATATAACAAACACCTGTTTTTTCTCCAATGGTTGATCCAGGTCTTGATGTACCAAGAATTTTTGATAAACGAGCAGGAGATGGAAGAACAAATCCTTCATTTTCTAATGGAGAAACAAATGAGCTTAAATTACTATATGTAAACCAATAAGAACCTTCATTAAGTCCACATGTAATAGTCCAACCATTAGTAGCCTGCCAACCATCATCAACTGGTCCAGAATAAGCATTTGTATCTATTTCAAATTTTGAATTTCTATATATGACTGGACCTGGAGCAATCTCGTATGTACCAAATGTGTATATCTTTTTTCTTGTATTGTAATCAATACTTGTGTTGTTATTATAAATGGCAACATATGGATTTACAAGTTGCTTATTATTGACGGCAGTATCAATATCATTATCTGTTGAATATACACCAAAATGTTTCATATGTTATGTTATTTTAGTTTTCTTCTATCACATCAAATGTGGATGCAATCAGCTGGTCTCCATATATAAGGAGGAATTTATCATCATTCTGATTCTGAAAAAGATATTCGAGTCTGTGCCTTGAACGGACTGATGTAATGTCTTCGCCAGGGAAATTAAGTTCAACCTGTAAGAACTCCAAGGCATTATCAGTATAAAAAAACACCTCATTGTTCATAAGGTCATAATGAATGAGACAGATTGGATTGTTCACATCATACTGCTGTTCCTCACCATCCAGGAGAACTGTACAGGAGACAGGGTTGAAAGCAAAAAGGATATTATCATTCAAAACAGGTTTCTCATCACAACCATAGACAATATCATCATCAAGGTTGTAATAAAACCACCTATCACTCAACCTGCATACACCATTGTCATACCTGGTGACATTGAGTTCTTCATTGAGAAAATCATCAAATTTCAAAACTTCATTCATAATTAACCTACCAAATCATTGAATTCATCTTCTGTAATCTTTCCGGTAAGGAGGAGTTCAAGGTTCTTTGCACCTTCATCAACTCTTTCAACTGCCTTCAAGAGATCCTTCAAGTTGTCAAGGGTCTTCTCATTGAGAGCATAGTTGGCATCAAAATGGTCACAGGAATAGTTAGGGGAAGTAAGTCTAACCCTTTCATTCAAACAACCATATGAACAACCTCCACTTTTATATGACTTGCAATACTGGCATTTCTTTGTATCACATCCTGCCTGCTTGATAATTTCAGACAGTTTCTCTTTAATATTCTCCATATTATAAAAACTTTTATATAGTTATTTATGATATCTTTTCAATTGATTTCTTATATTTAGGTGAATCAGGTATGTTATCCAAAAGGAAATCAAGTACCTCAATAAAGAACTTATTTGTCACATCACTTCCATCTTTTGGAGAAACATAATATTGTGTATATTCATCATCTGTATTTTCTCCATAATACTCTTTTATTTCAAAATGGGCATTTAATTTTTCCAGTAAACCATCCACACAATCAATAATATCATCTACAATACATATTTTACCAACCATTGACTCTGGATTATACAATATACAACAATTGTAATCTATTTTTATTATTGGAACACCTAAAATATCATCAACATATGTGACAATTGCAAATGTATTCAATGACTTATAATGTTTTGTAATATAATCTTTCAATTCTTCACAATCAAGATTATTGACATCATCCTCTTTCCTTACAGTATCTCCTACACTTCTGTCCTGTATGTCAGACCAGATACTTTCCGTTATGTTACTTAATCTTTTCATATTATTTGTCTTTCACTAATCTTACACAACATCTGTTCATATAGTGCATAGGTGTTGATAGCAGATATCTTCCTATCCTCATTGTTTTATATGACTCATGTCCACTCTGTGAAACATCTGATGTCCAGGCATAATATGAATCAGGTTCTCTTACCCTGTCTCCTTCATCAGCATATTGATATCCACACTTCTCAAATATGAGGTCACTGTGTGTCTCATACCAATGAATTATATATTCTTCAGATGTATTTTTATATATAATTACATTTTTGTTCAACTCTAACACTTCATTAAAAGTTGGTAATCTCCATCCTGATTTTTCAATTATCTTGTTTGCATCCGGAAATGAAAAATAAATATTCTCGTCTGACTCAAGGTCTCTGTCTGCCCATAGAACAGAACCACCCATATCAACAGGTTTCAGTTCTTTGATGTTTGAAACAATCTCATCTTCTTTCCTTATAACATCACCTGAACTTCTGTCCTGTATGTCAGACCAAATAGACTCATTCATAATTTTCTTCACACCTTTTTCAAAAGAATCAGGTATGTTATCTATGAGGAAATCTATGACATAAATGTAGAATGTATTTGTTACTTCACTACCATCTTTTGGAGATATTATGTACCATGTAGGTCTTGTATTTGAATCACTTTTCAATGAGAACTCATCCGCCAATTTTGAGAACAATCCTTTTACTTTATATGGAGAAGCATATGGTATATACACCTCATTTTCTTTAAAATTCAAATAAACACCATCAGATCCACCCTGAATTAAAAAAGGAACTTTAATTGTATCAAATGCATCTGAATTGTATATAGGATCAAATGAATTTGTACTTTTATAATGATGTATCAAATAATCATACAAACCTTCCCTATCAAGAAGATTGATATCATCCTCTCTCCTTTCAATCTCACCTGTACTCCTATCCTGTATGTCAGACCAGATACTTTCACTCAATTTTCTCATAATTAGAATTTCCTATCATATATACATTTTTCCTCTTCAGGTGTAAAGATAATATCATATTTATCCTCATTATCATTCTGAGTAAGTACATATATTCCATTTATACAGTTAGAACCCCTTGCAAAATCATAATAAGTTGTTCCATTCAAAAGAACAAAATGATTACCTCTCATTTCTTTATTATCATCAATTAGATTTTTTGCCTGGTCTGAATAATTAATGAATATCTCTACTGGACAATTAAACATTTCTGAAAAATTAGTCCAAATCAGTTTCACTATTTCTTTACAATCTCCCATTTTTTGATTGTCTATAAAATCATTCCATGTTGATACATTATATCTATTCAACAAAAATGTTTTGATTTTTTCAACATCAACAACAGGTGTCTTATTAAAACTTGTACTCAATTTTCTCATAAGTTATTTATGGACTTACATAAATATAATATAGTTAATTTTAATAGTATAAGATTATGATGCCATCTTGGAAACAGTTCCTTACAGAAGGGGCTTTGACAAATTATAGAAATGAAAGAGAAGGAAGAAAACTCACCTACAATGATTTCAAGAACACCTTTGAATTAGTTCTCTGTAAACTCATTGAAGAAAGAATCCCATTCTGGTTTGACTGCCAGGGTGTAGATGGTGAGATAAAAGGTATCTCCAAACTCGGTTATCTTATGAATGATTCCATCAACGGTCAGTCATTCGGAGGTTATATCCTAAAGGCAGATGCGGATCCGGAAGTATTGAAGACCTTGCTTACTGAAAAAATCCTTCCAAACATCATTGTTGAGAAGCCAGGTAAGCTCTTCATTGGCCGTACAAACTATTCTGATTTGACAAAGGCAACAGACCTTGACACAATCACAGTAGTGGTAAAGGCATTCAAGAACTACTACAAGGACAAGAGTCTTTCATCAAGGGAGATTTCCGGTAACAAGTATGAAGCGAAGATAAACATAGATTTTCTATGTGAACCTGGTGTTATAAGCAATGTCATGGACTTTGTTTTTTAACACCACCCCCCATTACACAAACAAAGAGAGTCATTTAAGACTCTCTTTTATTTTTTTCAATTCCTGTAATTGTTCATCTGTAAGACTCTTTGGCATCCTGATAAGGAAATTCACCTTCAAACTACCACACTCATCAGAATTGAATTTCCTGAATCCCTTTCCACCAACAATTGTATATCCACCATTCTGTGTGAATTTAGGTATCCTGATTTTTACCTTCTTGTCAAACAAATCAATCTCATCCTCTCCACCAAGGATCGCATCTATCCAGTCCACAACATACAGGACTTCAAGAATTCCATTTGGATTGAGTGTTAAGTTATCCCTGTTCTGTACATTTACTGTAACAATGAGGTCTCCTGTTTTTGGTGTTCCATAAATGTCATATCCAGATTTACCCAAACCTTTAATAATCAGTATCTTACCATTTGGAGTACCCTTTGGAACATCTACTGCATAAATTTTTCCATTTATGTTTACAGGGTGTTTGCATCCTGAATATGCTTCTTCCAGGGAAATTTTTATGGTCACTTTTACATCTGATGCAAGTTGGAAGTTCCTGAAACTGAAACCTCCATTGCCAAATCCCCCGAAACTGAATCCAGAGTTCTGTGCATCATACTCCCTCCTCTTCTGCTCATCACCAATGACAGAATATGCCTCATTGATTTCCTTGATTTTTGTATCATCACCACCATGTTTGTCAGGATGGTATTTCTTACACAATTCCCTATATGCTTTTTTGATTTCATTCTGTGTGGCAGTCTTGCTCACACCAAGTACATCATAATAATTCTTACTCATAAAACTAAACCATTATTCATAAATAAAATATAACAAACATTTGACAACATGAAACACATTTTGATGCTTATCTTGGCATTTATCCTTTCTGTGTCCACCTGTCAAAAGAAGGTGAATACAATTATAGATGAACAAAGGATGATTGCAGTGGAAGACACACTGACCAGACATCAGTTGGACTCTCTTTTCATTGCAGATACACTCTCATTCAACATAGAAGAAGATTGGATCCAGTCACAGGTTCTTTCAGAAGACAAGAAAGAGTTCCTGTACAAATATGTGTATATCAAGTCATTGACAGATTCTACTGGAACAATATACACACTCTGTTCTTATCAGGACACACTCTTCATACTAAATAAAAGAATTGTTGAATAATGAAAACATTTGGATTTATACCTTCACTTATCACTTCAAAGACAGTGAGATTCAAGGCACCGAAGTCTATGAATCTCCCAAAGAAGTATTCCTACAGACCATTTCTGTCTCCTGTAACAAACCAGGGTACACAACCTTATTGTATTCCTCATTCAATCGCCACTTGGTTGAACTGGAGGGAGAATATCAAGACTGGTGTGAAGATTGACAACCACATCAGATATGAGGACATCTACTATTCAAAGAAGACCCAGGGTGGTGAGGGGATGACTTACCAGGATGCCTTTGATTATTTGAAAAACAAAGGTGTGAAGTCTGATAAAGGTAAGTTGAAAATCACAACACCTGCCATCATACCAAATGCAAGTCTTCTCAAAGCAGCATTGATTGCAAATGGTCCTTGCTTTGGGGCACTTCCTGTTTATAATTCAGAATCCCCTACTTTCTGGAAGAGGACAGGTGGAAGTCCTGAAGGATGGCATTCAATTACCATTGTCGGATGGAATGAAGAAGGATATATCATAAGGAACTCATGGGGTGTTTCCTTTGGTGACAGGGGATATATCACACTTCCTTATTCTGATGTAAATTCATTTAGGGAAATCTGGACAATTCTTGGATAATCATAAATATATTATATCACAATTTGTTATATTTAGATTATGGATAAGGAAAAGAAGATTAAGAAAGAAGTTGCAGATAATCAGGAAGATTTTATCCTGAAGAAAATCCGTTATTACCAGGGTACAATAGATGACTATGAGACCTTCTGGAACAAAAAGGCAGCAGAAGGTGAAAAGGAAGAATGTCCTGAAACCAAGTCATTTGTAAAAAAGAATGCCGATCTCAACAAGGCATTTGAAATTATCCCCGTAGAGAAAGATGAGACTGTCCTTGCAAAAGATGTTGTCAGCGGTAAGGATGTTGATGAGAAACCAGTAGAAAATGCTGATGCCAAACCATCTGAAAATGAAGAAGGTGATAAGAGTGAAAAGAAAGATGCCGGTGTAGAGGCGGAGAAAAATGGTGAGAAGGCAGAAGACAAGAAGGAAAAGAAAGAGGAGAAGAAGGTAGAGGAAGAGGAAGAGACAGTCAAAGATGCAAAGAAGGAAGAGAAGGGTGAGGATGATGAGGATGAAAAGAAGAAAAAGTCCAAGAAAGACTAATTGACATAATCAGGCACGCCTTCTATACGAAGGGTCTTGCCAAACAAAAACTGGGTAATCGGGTGTGTTAGTGCGCATAGACACACGTAATATGAGACCGTTTCCAAGTATCGGGTTGCCAGTGAGTTTGTACCTGTATATAATAAATAAATTACAGGATGCGTCTTGCCAACAGGTGGGTAAAACCTTGTAAAGAGAGATGTGGATGAAAAACCTCCAGCCGAGGCCTCCGAGATAACATCAGTAATGTGGTACAGCTCCATAAGTAGTTTAGAAGTAAAACAAAACACTCCAAAGGTAATGCAATCCCTGTACAGAGTCACTCCTTCGAAAGATGGTAGAGTGATGCTCCGGACAGCCAGGGTTCCTCAGTCGCAGCGAAGCAGTAAACCTGATTTTTATAAGAAAAGGAGAACCATTTGGTTCTCCTTTTTGTTTATCACTGTAACAACTCCTTCGGTACTTGTTCTATTGAAACACCTACATTGGCACATTCTATGAATCCTATGTATGAGTGCTGGTGGTTTTCAATTTTCACATTGGAGCTGGCATTTGTAATCCTTACACCATCCCTGTCCAGATCAGGTTTCTTGTTATACACATTCACCTGAGCTGGAATCTCACCAAGATAGATTCTGTCCATCTTCTTACCATATTTTTTTGGATTCTGTCCATCGTGTTCACTTAATGTTCTTGATGTACTCTTTACTATTGTAGTATTGTCAAATGTGTTTACAATGTTCAACTTCACTTCAATAGTGAAACTGTCAATGTTTCCGCTGTGTCTGATGACAGGTCTGTAGTACATAATCCTGTCAAGTTCATTCTCATTTATCTCAAGAACTGTATCTCCATTATCATTAACATATTGTGCGGCATTGATGATGAACTGTTCTCTATGGGTTATGTCTGAAACTGGTATAGTACTTATGGCCGTAGTGTACCTTTCTGTGAGAGTCAATTCATAGAAGACTATATATTGTTCTGGATGCCCATCTGACAAATGACTTATATAATCTGAGAATGAAACAGTATTATCATCTACAACAGGATAAATCTTGAAGTAATCACCATCAGTCGCTTCATCCAGAGAAACAGATAACCTGTTTGATTTATCGGTAATAGGAATATAGATGGTGTTGATTATTTCAGTTACATAATTCTCACTTCCTGTATTCTCATATGTTGATTTGACACCATATATGCTCATCATCAAAGGTGCATTATCCATTATACCATATTTTGGAGAAAGTTGTTCTGTCAGGTTTTTATTTCCCGGCATCTTATATCCGAGTTTCTCATACTCTGTGATTGCAGTAATGTTCGGAATGAAAAACTTCTTATATGTGGTATAGAGTTTCTGGTTTATGAGTACAGGATTTTCATTGATTTGAGGATCATCAGTCTTCTTTATATACTGTGAAAGGAGACCGATTTTATTCTTTGCCTTGTCATATGTATAGACAGCAATGATGAAACCATCATAACTTCCAAAGAAATTTCTACTTGTAAAATGAAGTTTGAACCTGTCAACTAATATATCATCATCATAGTCTTCATTTTTTTCTGATGTGAAAGAATATCCGATTCCAAACTCATTGTTAGGGACCCTTATTTTATCAACATCAACCTTCCTGAACCTTGATTCTGATTTGTTTACCGGAAGAACAAACCTATTCTCATCCGGTCCCCAAAGGAATGTCCTTGTTGAACAGTAACCATTGTTGATGATATATCCGGAATTCCCCAAATCAATGATATGGTCACTTGCATCACCGGCCTGGTTGTTGATCCCAGTCAAATTATTGTAAGTATATTCCACCAATATGTTTGGTGTCAACTGAAAATACCTGTTTGTTGAATCTGTCATAAGTAAAAAGTAATCTAAACAACCTTATATAGAATATTTATGGATATTCATAAATACCATATATACTGTATTTATACTGTATGCCAAATACTTTTTATCATGATGCCTGCATTGTAGATGCCAGGATGACTCCATTTCCAGTAGAAACCAAAGATATAAGTGAGAAAAAGGATGAAGGTCTTCACTTCTTCGTTGCGAAGCATGAATCAAATGGTAAACTGGAATTACCTCATTCTATTATGAATGATAATGTTGCCATCAATTATAGGACAATCTATAATGGGTATCCTATGTTTTCAAACAATACCTCATTTACAGAATATAGTGATTATGAAAGATGTATAATGAGGGATAAATATCTTGCCTCTTTTTTGAGAGACAAGAAAAACCCCACATATAAAAACATCATCACATATTATGCATCAGAGGATTTCGATCCATATGGTCTTGCCAGATACAAGATGCAGGATTTCATCTATCTGAAATACTACAACCAGATTCCTAACAACTATATGATTACTTTGAGGAGGTACACCAGACCTTGTGAGGATCATATGTTTGGTTTGGATATGCCTGCTATCGATGTCAACAGGATGAATGGATATTTTGATGACTATTTTGCCCTTGCTACCGCTGTTACCTATATGGGTGAACAGACAGGAAACAAGTTGTCAGACATATTGAAGTTTGACTATGGTGCCAACTGGGAAGACAGGGAAGGTAAGGCGGAATCAATCCAAAACCCTGATGGTGGTTTGGCTGCACAGATGAAGAACAGGGTCGGTATCAGTGATGAGATGTTGAGGGGTGAGGCCAGGATTGGTGGTCCAAACAGTGTTACAGCCCAGGCAAAGAGTTTATGGATGTTGTCTGCAATGGCTCAAGGAAAGGGAGTTGGTGTAGATGATGTGTTTGCACAGCAGCATCAATATGAGGGTAACACCTTTAATGCAAGGTATGGAGAACAGCTCTATGGTGATGTCAATGTGGTCAACAAGGTAAAAATCAGGTCCAGGGGTCTCACATTCTCAAACAACTTCACTCTTACTTTTGAATATTCCCTGAAGTCCTTGAAGTGTGTGAACCCAAGGATTGCAATGATGGACATTCTTTCCAACTTCCTCATATTGACAGGAAACTATGGTACATTCTGGGGTGGTGAGACAATATTCTATGGTAACAGGAATATCGCACCACAGTATGGAGACCCTATGCTGTTGAGACAGGGTAAGTTCGGTGCATATCTGTCCAGTCTTGCAGGAGATGTAAAGGAAGGATTCAAAAAAATAACCCAAATGGACAGTATCAATGGTCCTGAAGACTTCTTCAAGGGATTGTGGACAGGTATCAAGAATGTCGGTTCAGGATTCCTCCAGGGATTGGTGGGTAATCTCCTTGGTGGTAACATAGGTATTGCCGGTGAAGGTGTTGCTGTCCCGGCACTCTTGTCAGGCAAACCATCAGGATTCTGGCATGTGACCGTAGGTAATCCTCTGGATCCGATTGCTATGATGGGAAATATGGCAGTTACCAGTACATCCGTACAATTTGGTGACACATTGGGATATGATGACTTCCCTACTGAAATCAAGTTCACAGTCAATCTTGAACACTGTATGCCAAGGGAGAATTCTATGATAGAGAATATGTTCAATGGTGCAAAGGGTAGGTTTTATTCATTTACCAATTCTGACATACTCAATGCATACCGTAAAGTTGATGTAATCAGTGAGAACTTTACTGGTGAAGAGCAGATGACCCAGCAGCAGAGGAACAAGACATTCAGTGTAGATGGTAGTCACTATGAAAACACGCCATCAAAGCATAGTACTATAAACAGTAAACGATTAAGCATAATTGGAGGTCATTTGAATGGATAAGCTTCTTGACAAAAAGAGAAAATATACAGGTTATGACGGTGAGGAGTACATTGATATGTGTATTCCTGTAGTTAGTGTCAAAAACATACAAGGAAATTCCATTGTAAAAATCACACAGGACAGCAATGGAAGGATTGACACATTCGTATGGAATGATGTTGAAAAGAATATGGATATGATAGATACGGTTATGTATGCCAATCACATCTTCAATCCATTTTCAATCAAGGAAGGAGATGTCCTTATTATTCCTATAGATAATGATAGGATATATGTAAATCCTGAAGAACCAGTACTTCCTAACAAGTCTAAACACTCAAATAACATAAAGGGAGAAAAGACCAGGACTTATGCGGAAACAATAGAATATCTTGGTAGAAAAGGTCTTGGATTAAAATAAAAGAGAGGGAAGTTAATTCTCTCTCTTTTTTAAATATGGTTCTGGAGCGTTTTCCATAATAACACTTATCAGTTTCATGCAAGTTTGATTGGTCAAAGTCCCATCCTTTTCTTCTATCTTCAATCCACTATCAGACCTGATAGTCACATCAAAGTTGTCTATTAATGCTTGCTTGAAATCTCTTATGTCTGCATCTGTGGCCATCAAGACTAGTTTTAAGATTTTATTATTTGTAAAAACAACATCCAGTCTGTACACTTTATAGTTTGTTTTGAATATGGGTATTGAAAAATATGGATATAGACCTTCATCTGATTTCAAAGGCATTGGAAATGTATTGATTTGTTCATATAAATCATATATGTGTTCATACAATCCATTCACATCCAGGTTATTCACATCATCTTCTTTCCTTACAGTCTCACCAGCACTCCTGTCCTGTATGTCAGACCAGATGGATTCATTGACATTTCTCCTTTTAATAATCAACTTTTCTTCATCACTATTCTCTATTATGAAATTAATTACATCGATGAAGAATTTGTTTGTACATTTTGAACCATCAGATGGATATATGATAAATTTTGTATAAGTATCACCAACATTCTTTTTAACCACTTTGAAATTATTCTTGAGATTTTGACACAATTCAGGAACAAAGTTTTCTATCTCATCATTTACATATATTGTATTGGTCTTATAATCATATGTGATGGTATAATTAACATTTACAAATTTCTTAAGAACAGATATACAGAATCTTTTACCAATTTCATCATAATATATTTTATGTTTATCCTTACAAATATAATTATCATTCAGATAATCACAAAAATCTTCCATACTCATAAGATTGACATCATCTTCTTTTCTTATGGAATTTCCTGAACTCCTGTCCTGTATGTCGGACCAGATACTTTCACTTAACTTTCTCATATTAGTTATAGATTCCTTTGTTTCCAAAATATCCTCCAAAGTCATTACCACTGTACCTGTAATCAGGATCATCCATAGGTGACTTTGGCATCATATTCTGATAGTTGTCATATACATTGTCAAACTTCTCATCCTGTTTTGATTCATAAAGTTTGTAAACCTCGCTGTTCTCTTCAAGACCCATCACCTCTTCCATCATCACATCAAAATATGGATGGTCAAAGACTGCTGTCACATCAACAGTGGACATTGCCAGGTCATCATGGTCTCTACTTGCCTTCCAGGTACTACCGACCTTACTGAACACCTCAAACTCACCGACAGTATCATCATCTGTCACTATGATATTGTCATTTGCAATCATTCCCTTGAGGGCAATGCACATAACTGGTTTGTTGTCCGGTCTGACCTTGAGACCATATTTCCTTGCCTTTGCATCACTTGAGTGGTAGTATTTCAGGATGGTTGACATATCAAACTCATTCTTGTCACCGAACACAGTCTGAAGGAGTCTCATGAATTCACCTCCAAAGGCATTGTATTCCACAACAACCCTCACATTATCCGGACCGATCACATTCATCACCAATACATAGGCCAGTTTTGCCAGTTTCTCCAATGTAGTGATGTTACTCTTAAACCTACCAATCTGGATGAGTTGGAAGTAATCTGACTTCTTCACTTCCTTGTCAGGGTTCTTGATGAAGTCTTTCAACAATTCCTTGGTCTTCATCCTCAGGTTGAACATATTGATGATGGAATTGTCTCCACCACCACCTTCAGACAGGTCAATACTCAATACCCATTTCTTGTCAGGGTTTTTGAACTCTTCTACATCAAAATCAGGATGGAACAGAAGGTCTTTGTATTCCTCCTCCCAGTTCCTTTCTATTTCAATGAGTTCTTTCTTTACATATTTGACCCTTCCTTTCTGGAGTTTTGCAAGACTATCTGGTGAAAGGAGTGTGTTACCTGTTGAAAGGAATGAGTTACCGAACTGTCTCATAAACTCATCCTCACCACCACAGTCAGCAATGGTCTTTTCTTTCCAAGCCTCATCCCTTCCAGGTACCTGCCACCAGTCAACCCTTATTGAGTGATAGGAATTGGTACCGTCAACACCACCCTGGTAGATGTCAAAGAACTTGTTGTATCCATTAGGTGTGGATGTGATGATGATCTTTGAGTCTTCCATTGATGATACTGTAGGCATGATGTTTTCATAGAACTCATCAAGGATGTGTGGTTCTACATGTGCAAACTCATCACAATAAAGTGTGTGGATGGTGAAACCAATGAATGACCTCTTTGTAGTTGCCTGTGCAATAATCCTACAACCATTCTCAAACACTATCATAGTCTGGTTATAGACCTTGATACCAGGTTTCATAAAGAATGGAAGGTAATCCATAATTTCCTTAATCTTATCAACAATCTCCACTGCGGTTACGAGCTTGTTCGCGGCAATACCGATGTTTCTGTCAACATTAAAAATGGCCTCATGAAGAAGGAAAAGTGCGGCAACCACAGTCTTACCCACCTGTCTTGATGACATACAGCAGGTGAACCTGTTTTCAGCATAACTGTGAAGCATCTCTTCCTGGTAGTCTCTCAAGGTGATGGGTTTATATCCCTGGGAACCATGCATACAATATCCATAATGGTTTGCAAAATAAATCACATCATTTGCCGATTTTGTAAGTTCCTCTATCTCTTCCGAAGTATAATCAAACAACAGACCAGCCCTTTTCACACCAACCTGATTATCCAACCAAGGGTTCTCCTTATGGAATGTACCTTCAGCATGGTCTGCCATCCAACTTTCCATTGCCTTTGTACTCCATACAACATTCTTTTTTATAGACTGCTGTTGAGGTTTTTCTTGTACCATAAAATATGTTTATATGTATAAGAATCTCATAAATACCTATGTATAAATAGACTCTTTTCAAAAATATTTATGTAATGAAGACAGGAATTGTTGTAAATAATTATGATCCAACCTTCAAGAACAGATGTCAGATAAGGATATCAGGTATTCACACACAGAAGGTTTGTGGACAATATGTTATCATTGACGATGACCTTCCATGGGCACTTCCTGCACCGAACCCTAACTCTAATGGGGGTACATATTCAGTGCCGAGAGTAGGTGCAAGGGTATATGTTGATATAAAAGATGCTTACAACATCCTGTATTATGGTGAGGTAGAAATAAAGGGTAATGTAAAAGACATATTATATGACAATGCTGATGACAGTGAGCATATAAAGGTCATTTCATTCTCTGAAGACTATAATGATGACGGTTCAAAGGAATATATGAAGATTTATTATATTCCAGAAAAGGGTCTCACTATAGAATGTAATGGCAACCTGATTTCTATGCCAAAGTATAACTCATTGGAAATCAAGACAAAAGGTGGTGCTGGATTTTCAATAGATACTGCAACTAATGATATAACAATCCATAGTGATTCTATTGTAAACCTGGATTGCAATGATGTCAGGATTACATCAGAGGCAGAGGACAAACTGATACTTGGAAGTAAGTTGATGAAAATCTTCAATGAACATAAGCATTTTACATCCGATGGTCAGTCATCCAAACCTATACAGCAGATCACACCTGGTGATTTCTCAAAGAAAATAAAGATAGGATAATTATGATACCTGATTTTAAGACATATATTAAAGAATCCATCTGGTCTGACATACAGGACAGGAGTTCAGGTGAGACTACAAGGAAAGAAGATGATGTTAATAATCTTGATATGTTAGGTTTTTTAGATTATATACAGAAGAAATATGAATTCAGTAAAGAAGTTATAACATTATCAAGTTCAATTGGAATTCCTTTATTTTCATATAAGTCAAATATTACTTATCTGACTATTTCATACACTTTTTCAAAAGATAGAATATATGATGTTTATAGTCGTTTTATGTATGATTCTCCATTGAAGGATAGTATATCATCAATATTAAAACAAAAATATAAATATTCAGTAAAAAAAGAAAAATCAATAAGTAGATATGATGGTAGAGTTTTTGCCCTTATTAGTACAAAACCTAAAAATGGTGATATTGATAATAGATTTGTAATAGATGTGATAAACACATATATTGATATAATGGACACTCTTAAAGATATAGATAAATATATAAAAAGAAAATGATACCTGATTTCAAGACATTTATAAGAGAAAGTATCTGGTCTGACATACAGGACAGGAGTTCCGGTGAGACCAGCAGGAAAGAAGATGACATAGACCTTCTTGACATAAATGAACTTTGTGAATATCTGAAAACTATTTACAAGACAGATAGTGATGATGATATACGTGTCCTTGAAATTGAAGATAATCATAAGATAGAGAAATATCTAGTCATCTGTTTATATCAAGATGAAAGTGGTTATTACAGATTCATTTATTATGATGGTACTCAAATAGATACACAACTTGATGTGATTGAAACCTTGAATTGCCGTTCTGAATTCGAAAGAAAATTCTCTACAATACACAGTACAAATTATTTTGATGTGGTTTGTATAGACATATATCCAAAGGACCAGGTAAGAGTTCCAGTCACAAACAAGTTCTTCATTGAAGTTCTTGACTTTATTCTTGACAGGATAGATGCACCACTGGAACAGCAGATTGAGAAGATAAGTAACATAAAAGAATCCATCTGGTCTGACATACAGGACAGGAGTACTGGTGAGACCATAAGAAAGGAAGATGATATAGACAATCTTGATTTTTATGAGTTTGTGGAATATCTCAAGAATACCTATGAAAATGATGACACAACTGGATTCTTTAAGATTGGTCTATTCCCCACTATGGGTACAGATGTTATAAATGTGTCCATTCCTATTGAAAAGAAAGACAACTATACAGAACAAAGGAATGGAAACAGAATGCTAACTATTGGATATAACAAAAGGACTAATGAATTTGTAAATATAAGACCTAACAAATATGTATTCTATCTCTATCCAAGAGAATTGAATAAAGTATTTGGAGACAAATTTGAAATAGACCATACAAACTTTGAACTGAAACCAAAGGATGGAGTTATAACCAATTCTGTTTGTGTTGAGGTAATCGACAAATTACTTGATATAGTAGAAAGACCAATGTTAACAAAGAAATAATATGATACCTGATTTTAAGACATTTATAAGAGAATCCATCTGGTCCGACATACAGGACAGGAGTGCAGGAGATACTATCAGGAAGGAGGATGACATAGACCTTCTTGATAGGGATGAATTTTTTGATAATTGCATCAGACCACATTATATTGAAACAACAACAGAACACACAATATTAAACTGGGATCCAAGTAAGTGTATAATTATTCCTGTTGCTACACATCTATATAAATCACATAGTCATATTGATTTAACATATCAATATAATGTAAGCAAACCAGAGAAATATTTACATATAACTCCAAATGTTAAATCTGAATCAGAGTTATTTGAATTATTAAAATATAGATATACTCTTAAGAAAGCTGTTACAGGATATTATATTAAACCTAAAGATAGTATAAAGGATGATGTTCCAAACAGTTTTGTCATTGATGTACTTAACTATATTATTGATACTCCTTGTGATACATGTAAAAAGTTAATTGATAAAATATGATACCTGATTTCAAGACATTTATAAAAGAATCCATCTGGTCTGACATACAGGACAGAAGTGCTGGTGATTCCATAAGAAAAGAAGACATTGCCCTTAAATTGGTCATTGATGGTGTGGATTATACATTCTCAAGTGATTTTATGGGAATGGGTGATGAATATAATGATAGTACTGGTGGAGATTGGACTGCATTTGCCTTCAATAAGATGCCTAATGGGAGTCACCACATAACAGGAGACACTGATGCTGCTGGTTCATTTGGTTCTGACAAATGGGAAATTGGGGATCCCGGAGATTATGATGTATATGTATTGAAAGACTACATAGAACATTCGAAGGAAGAACTTATAGAAGCTGCCATAGACAGTTATGACCTTGACAATGCTGACTATATTGTTCAGGATATATTGAGGAAATATGTGGTTGATGTGTTTGAAAACCATATGTCAGATTATGCACAATTCTGTATTTTTGAGTTATGGGGTTCTGATATGAGAAATGATATGGTCATCTCTTATTGTGAAGGAACCGATTATAGTGAGATTGATGCAATTGAGGATGAGTTTGATGAAATATATGATGCCAGGATGTTCTTATATCCATCTATTGAAGGTTGGTATGAAGGACTTGAAAAGGAACTGACAGAGGCATATGAGAAAGAAGGATGGGTGAAGTCAAAAACTTATGAACCAGATTGGAATAATGGTGGTATTCCTGGTGGTACATTGGGATTGTGTTTTGTAAAATTAACTGATGATTGATATATGAAAAAGTTAAGTGAAAGTATCTGGTCTGACATACAGGATAGGAGCACTGGTGATACTGTAAGAAAAGAGGATGATGTAAACAACCTTGATATGGAAGGGTTCTATGATTATCTGAATGACCATTATGAAGTATTGGAAAATACAGTAATCAGGAAATATGATGATATACATGCTATACTTGTTCCAATAGTCTCTTTGGAATTAAATTTTCAGAGGAGATCTCTTCTCTTCATAGAAATTGATTTCGAACCTGATGATTTTACTGAAACAAAGATAATTATGAGTTTGAGGGCATTAAGTGAAATACCTTATATTGATGAGTCATTGAGAAAAACATTTTGTGTGGTTGACAGGGATAAAAATGCAGAAAGAGGTAAACATATTGAGATATATCCAAAAGATGGTGGTGAATCCACAATTGTTACAAACACCTTCTTCCTTGAAGTACTTGATTTTATATTAAAGAAAGCTAAGGTAAGATATACAATATTATTGAAGAAGAAATGATACCTGATTTTAAGACATTTATAAGAGAATCCATCTGGTCTGACATACAGGACAGGAGTTCTGGTGAGATTGAAAGGAAAGAGGATGATCCAAATAACCTTGACATAGAAGGTCTTGGACAGTATATTATAGATCATTATAAGATTGCTGATGGAGATATTTTCTATAAAGATAGCCGTGATGGAACATGTATTGGTCTTTCAATCTTTTATCTGAAAATGGAAGATGATGACCTACTATTGGAATATTTCTACAATGATAACTATGAAGAAATGGTTGTGGCAACATATAGAGGTATTGAGAAATATTTCCCTGATATGTTCTATAAGATGAAAAAAGAATATAGGATATATGATACAGAAACACCAGAAGGTATGCTGGCATTATATGGTATTTCTCCAAAGGATGGAAGAGAGGTTGACAACAAGTTTTTCCTGGAAATACTTGACTTCATAATTGACAATTTTGAAAGAATTCATCCTAAAATAAGAAAAATAATTGACAAGAAATGATACCTGATTTCAAGACATTCATAAGTGAAAGTATCTGGTCTGATATGCAAGACAGAAGTACTGGAGAGACAATAAGGAAGGAAGATGATATTGATTTGTTGGATATTGATGGTTTATATGATTATATAGATACTCATTATAAACAATCAGCAAAGGGTGATGCTTTTGGAAGAAAACTGGTCAAGGTAAATGATGAAACATTAAGTGTTCCTGTTTTAATGGATTATTCTGGTAAGGATTTTCCACAAACATTATATTTAAGTATTAAACATTTAAATACTGAAACATATATATCTATAAATCCTGCTCTGGAAGACTGGGCACCAGATTTATATGATTTTTTGAAATATCATTTTACTTTTACAGATGTAATAAAGAAACAAGGAAATATAATAACATCACATTATATTAAGATTAAACCAAAGGATGGAAGTGAAGTGACAAATACATTTTTCATCAGTCTGATTGATTTTCTTTTGGAAAAGGTGAAAGATAGAAGAATATGTAAATTAATTGAAAAGATATGATACCTGATTTCAAGACATACATAAAAGAGAGCATCTGGTCTGACATACAGGACAGAAGTGCCGGTGAAGTTATTAGGAAAGAGGATGATGTGAATCATATGAACTTTGATACCTTTGCTGATTACATTAAAGATAACTATTCAGAAAAAGGTGATTGGTTTGCTCTTGTGGGAAGTGAGGATGGAAAATCAAGACATATTGAAATAGATATCATCTCTGGAATCGATTTAAGTTTTAATGTAGTTAATGGGAAGATATATAATATATTAATACAAAATAATGCTAACAAATATATAGATGTTCCTGGACTTAAAAAGATATTTAATGTAAATATACTTGGTAGTGGTACATTTAGTGTTGTTGAAAAGGATTGGACAAGATCAAATAATACATTTGTAAAATTGATTGAATTTTTCCTGAAGAAAAAGACAAATGAATCCATCTGGTCTGACATACAGGACAGAAGTAGTGGGGAAACTGTAAGGGAAGAGGATGATGTAAACCGTTTTGGTTATGAAGAATTCTTTGTATATCTTACAGAACACTATAAGTCAAAGAGTAAGAAAATCAATGAAGAAATTGGTGGAAGAACATCAATAATAGATACTGATATCATTGAGATATTCATACCCATTGAATCAATTGATGGTAGGATAAAGACATTGATAATAGAAATGTCTAAAAAAGATAACAGTGTTGTTTCAATAGCAACAGCACCAACTCTTCTTGATAAATATGTGAATTTGGAAAGGATGTTGAGTAATAATTATACACTTCATACAATAAAACTCAGTTCCAGGATATATCTCAAACCAAAGAAAAAACCTACCAATAGGACTATTGTGGATTTGATAGACACATTCCTTGTTGTTGTTGATAACCCTATATTGGAAAAAGTATCATAAATAACTATATAAGTAAATTATAACTATGGCATCAAAGGTAAGTACATTAGTTAATTGTTCAGATGTTGATGAAGTTGAATGCTTGAATGACTTTGTTGAGAGTATTCAGAATGAGATGAGTGTGAATGGAGCAATCCCCTTCACCATCCCTGCTGAATCCATAGCCCAGCTCACCAAGAATGCAAAGACTATGTTCTATAAAATGTATGAAGATGCATCTGAAGAGATGTTCATTGCCATACCTGAATCAGAAATCAGAAAAAGGTCATTCCAGAGAGGTATCCACACTATGGATGGTCCTGGAGACAATAAGGTCACAGCGAAGTTCAAGAAGGGTGAGGGTGACAATCCAAACACAGGTCATACGAGAGGTACTTATGTCCTTCCTGATGGTGTTATTTCTGTGGTTGGTGTCTATTCCCTTGGCGGATGGTCTGGTGAGGCAGGTTGGAACACTGGTCTCCTTGGTAAGAACTCCGGTGATGTAAGTCTCCACAGGATGGTCTATCAGTCAGTCTATGACAGGACAATGGCAGTCTCCGCTGACAACACTATGTACTATATCTGTACAGAGGCATTCCTGGATATGTCAAGACAGATCTTCCAAAATATGATCTCCTTCAAATATAACAGGTTGACAAACAATCTAAGGTTCTTGGGTGAACTTCCAAAGAGTGATGTCATTCTTGATGTCCTGGTGAGAGTACCTGACTGTGATTTGTACAATGATGACCTCTTCCGTAGATATGTGATCGCTGACTGTAAGGTTCAGTTGAGTAGGATTCTTGGTGCATTTTCTTATCAGATGCCTGGTAATGTATCTATCAATGTGGAGGCGATTGCCAATGAAGGTTCAACAGAGAAAGAGAACATCATTCAGGAACTCAAGGATATGTCCGGTTCCTGGTATATATTAACCACATAACACACCAAAATATTATTATTCAGATGGATTCCAAATTATGGAGTCCATTTTTTATTCTCATAAATACATAAAGGATAGTATGAAGAAATTAAGTCAAATAACAGAATCCATTTGGTCTGACATACAGGACAGAAGTTCAGGTGATGCTGTCAGGAAAGAGAACCAGTGGATTGTTGATATTATAAAAGAGTTCATTGAAAGACATAAACTCAAAGATGGTGAGTACAGCATAAACCCAGACCTCTCACTTGATGTATACAGGAACATAAGTATAAAGAGTAGTGATTTGGTTGATAGTAAACTTCCATTCAAGTTTGGAAAGATTGATGGGACAATGTGGTTGTCAGATTTTTTATCACTCACAACCCTTGAAAATTCACCAAGAGAGTTGACAGGTAGTTTTGTATTGTATCAAAACCTATGTGAAAACTTTATTGGCGGACCAGAAATAGTAGGTGGAAACCTATCTGCAAACTTTTGTAGAAGATTGACCTCACTTGATGGATCACCCAAGGAAGTAAAAGGAGACTATTGTATTTGCTTCTGTAGTGGACTGAAGAACATTTCCGGTATATCACCAGTAATAGGTGGAAACCTTGAAATATCAAAGAACTGTCCATTTGAAGATGATGAATTCAGAAAATACTCAAATATAAAAGGACAAATAATAAGAAAATAATATATATTATGGCAATTGTAACTGAAATATCAAGACTTGAGAATGCTGCAAGTATAATTAAGGCAAAGACTGCTGAATTGGAATTGAATAAAGCGAATGCTGATGGTGGTGGTGTAATATCTTCATCAGATAAACTTGATGTCCAGGCAAGGGCAATAGATGCCATTGATACATTAACTGCTCCAACTGTAACATTGTCAGGTTCATCACAGACAATTCAAAGTAATAAGAAATTTGTCAAAGGAAACATCACAATCCCTGCTGCAAATGTATTCAGGACAGGTTCAGATACTCCAACAAGTTCAACACCAGGAAATGAAGGTGACCTTTATCTGGTGGTCTAAAAACTAAAAAGAGTGAGGTTTTTCCTCACTCTTTTTTTATAGATACTCAATCCTACTGAACCCATCTGTCATCTTGGTCTGTAGTACTTTGTCAAACATCACATTCTCCAACTTGGCATGATGGATGAGATAGATATTGAGTTTCATATCATTACTCAAATTCCTCAAGATATCAATCATGTCATTCATCCCATTGATGTCTACATGGGAGAAGAGTTCATCAAGGAACAACAGGTTCAATTCACCAAACTGTAACTTCAGGAACTTCACAAAGGAGATGATGGTGGCAAAGTCAACCCTGGCCTTCTGACCCTTACTCAATGTGGCATATTTAATCTTCATACCATTCTGTATAATCTCCGCATCAAAATTGTCATTGAAGGTAATGGTATAATTCAGATCCATATAATCCATCATATTCTTCATAAGGTCATTGATGATAGGTACATAATGGTTGGCGATATACCTCTTGATTCCACCTGTATCACTGAACATCAATGCAAGGAAATCAACAAGGGTCTTCTCCTTCTCCAGTAATGTCTTCTCATTGTTAAGCACCTCAAGGTCACTCATCAATTTGGTCTTCAGACTTTCTACTGCACTTGTTCCCCTTTCCTTTAAAGTCGCCTTGTACTTGTAATCAGACTGTAAATCTGCCAAAGGAATCTTGTAGTTGTCGGCAGTTATCTCCTTCTCCTTTTTATCAAGGGCGATCAACTTCGGTTTGGCGCCATTGATGATTTCCTTTATCTGTTCCATCTGTTTTTCGATCTCACCCTTCTTGGTAACCAAATCCTCTCTCATCTTCTGGAAATCTTCTGTCTCCAATGAACTTCCACAAGTAGGACACTTACCCCTGTCAATGAAGGCAATCTTCTTCTCAATCTCCTGTACCTTGTTCTTCAGTAGGTTATAATCGGAGACCTTCTTGTAGTTCACAGTCTTTATCTGGTCACCTGCTGCACGGAGTTTGCGCAACATATCATCATTCTTTGCCCTGATTGCCTTTGCCTCATTGATTTTCTGTACCAGTTCCTCCAGTTCCTCCTGGGTGACAGAGTTGTTCTTTATCTCCTCTATCTGCCTGTCATACTGAATCAAATTGGCATTGATAGTCCTGATAGAGGCGATATTGGCATTGAGTTTGTCATCAATAGTCTTCAAATCAGACTTGGCAAACTCCTTATACTTGTTATAGATGGTGAACCCGCATATCTTGTCAATGATGTTCCTCTTGTCAGATGCACTCATAGACAAAAGTGACTTCACCTCATCCACCTCCAGGACCAGGATGTTATGGAATACAGAATAAGGTATCTTGAAGTAATTCTCCTCCAACATAGACTGAACATTCAACTTACCTGCCGTATCAATGACCTCATCATCAATCTGTACCTTGAACAGTCCAGGGTTCAGACCTCTTTCAATGATGACCTCATGACCGTCACAGTCCAGTTCTATCTTCCCATAGAATGCCTTGTTGATTCTGTTGGGGATGTCAGCAGATGTGAAGTTTTCCAGTTTACCATACAGGAGATAGGTGGCACACTCGGCAATAGATGTCTTGCCTGTGCCATTCTCCCCGATGATCAGGTTCAGGGAAGAAGTATCATCAAAGGAGATTTCAGTCAACACATTGCTGTATGACTTGAAATTCCTGAATGACATTTTCTTCAACTTCATATTACTTCAATCTTACTTCAAATTCTACAGGTGAACTGTAAAGGTAAATCTTGTTAGGGAACAGCTTCTGATACTCCTTGTAGATTTCCAACTGATGTTTGTCCATATCCATAGTGATGACAGCGATGTAATCCACATTGTTCAGTGAATCAATGCAAATCTGCTCATAGAGGTCATCATAACCTTCAGCTGGTTCAATGGCAAGGTAATCAAATGTGGATCCTTCAAAAATCACATTTGATTCATTAAAGTACTTGTAGGTTTCAGCTGCCTGGTCAAGAATGGTTGCCTGCCAAGGTTTCTTTACTTCTACCTTTAGAATGCTTTCAGCTTTTGAAATGGCCTCTCCTGAAAGTGGGCCTGTAATTGCGATTCTCATAATGCTTTGTTATTAAATTATTTTAAAATTATTTTATCTTCATCTAACACTGCTGTAAGATACTTCTTCTTTGTCTTGAGAACAGGATTGTCATTGATAACCATATCTGAAATGGTTTCTTCAATATACTGCTGGATAATCCTGATGATTGGTCTTGCACCATTGTCCTCTTCCTCCACCTTCTTGAGGATCCACTCTTCCACCTCTTCAGACAGTTTGATGGTCTTTCCTGTGATAGCCTTGATGTTGTTGTTGGACTCATCCATTTCTTTCTGGAGAATGGACTTCAAGGTGTCTTTACTCAATGACTGGAAATAACAGATGTTGTCCAGACGGTTGAGGAATTCAGGAGAGAACCTGTTCTTCAATGCCTTCCTGATGATTTCCTCTTTCCTTTCATTCCTCTTTTCTGCCACATTGTTGGTGAATCCCAGAGGATTGGCCATCTTCTGTGCTTCCTTCACACCGATATTGGAGGTGAAGATGATGAGAGCCTTGGTTGCATCCACCTTCTTTCCATCAGATCCTGTCACGAATCCCTCATCAAGGAGCTGGAGAAGGACATCATAAATCTTGGGATGCGCCTTTTCAATCTCATCAAAGAGAACAACAGTCTCACCCTTCTTGGCAAGTCCCTTCACCAACAGACCTGATTCCTTGTAACCAACATAACCAGGGGCGGAACCCAGGAGTTTGGACACATCAATCTCTGCCTGGAACTCACTCATATCCAGTCTCAAGAGAGCATCTTCACTTCCATAGAGGTACTTTGCCAACTGTTTTGCAAGATAGGTCTTACCCACACCGGTAGAACCTATGAACATAAAGTTTCCGGCAGAGTGACTGGTCTTCCTGAGTCCAAGTTGATTCCTGCGGATGTTCTTTACAATGGTGTCCACAGCCTCATCCTGACCGATGACATACTTCTTGATTTCATCAGGCATCTCACGTAGGAACTTGGTCTGGTCTTCATCCAGCCTTGACATCTGTACATCAACAATCTCACCAATCGCTTCAAGGATGTCTTCCTCTGTGGCGTCAATGGTTGGATAAGTCTCATTACCAATCTTCTTGAAATTCTCAAAGTTGGTACTGAGCTTCCTGTTGATGGACTCACACTTGGCATAATCATTGGCCTCCATTGCTTCTTCCAGTTCCACCTTGAGTTTCTTGGTACTCTCATTGAGTTTTACAAGTCTCTCATCAGCAGGACGGTACTTGTTGGAGATACTGGCGCATACCTCATCAAAGAGTCTTTCAGCCTTTCCAGGAAATGGTCTGTCCTTGATATACTTGTCAGCATTCTTACAAATGAGTTCCGTCACATTCTTGGGGAACTTCATATCATAACACATCTCATAGAAGTCAAGGTCATCATTCAGAATTTCAGCAGTCTCATCCTTTGTGAGTTCAGTCAGTTTGATGACAGTGAAGAAATCCAAGACTCTCTTGAACATATCCTCAATCGCCTTGTACTCATCTGTGGTAGCGGTGGCGATAATCTTCAGGTTGTCATCCTCAATCGCCTGGATGAGGGTGTTTACAAAGGAGAAACCAGCATTTCCATAACAGTTGAGGTTGAGGAGATGACCAATGTTGTTCAACACAAGAGTGATTTCAAAACTCTCATTGTGTGAAGATATATAAAAGATGTCATTGATAATCTGTCCAAAGTCGCTTGAATGGGCTTTCTTGAGAATTTCATTGAAGTCAATCTCAATGACCTTGTCCTTCTTGAGGTTCTTTTCAAGCTTATCCACATATCCTTCAATGATACTCCTCTTACCAGAACCGAAGTCTCCGACAAGGAGAACAGTCCTGGCATCAGTCTTACTCATAATATTATATACCCTATTGATTTCAGTGTCCCGGTACTTGATATTATCTGCACCTTCAACAAACGAACCAACAGAGACAATATTCTCAATCATATCATTCACTTCAGGATTGTTTGTTTTCTCAACGTCATTATAAATTTTACCCATATATTTAATTTAATTAGTCTGTGATAAAGATAACAAAAAAGGTGGTCATATAACCACTTTTTTGAAGATTTTTTTATTATTTTTGCATTTCTTCCTGTAGTTCAAAGATATTCGCCAAGAGAACCACAACAGGATCAATACAGTTCTTCAGATTCTGCTGGTATTTGGCATTGAGGATAGTTATAATAGGTATCTTCCCCATCAGGTTTGGCTTGGCCTTCAGGATGTACTCAACAAAAGGATAACCAAGAGCAGCAATGGCCTCATCCACACAGTTGGAATAGTTCTTCATAACAAACTTATAATTCTCAACAGGATTGTCACCCATAATGACCATATCATAGAGTTCAGAATACTCACTGGCAGCATCCTTGATATCTGACTCATCGATACTGGTCTTGTTCTCCAATGAAAACCTCTGGAGTTTCTTTACAATACTCCTGAAATCCGGGAAATAGGTGAATACCAATTTGATGATGGCTTCCTTGGTGATAGTCAGTCCTTCCTTCTTGCAGATTTCAATAACCCTTCTCATCTGACCTGCCTGGATCTCCTTCATCTCCTCTGAAGTGAAGTTGAAGTCAATCATCAAAAACCTGGACTGGATAGGGTCTGGAATCTTCTCAATGTAATTGCAAGTACCTATGAATCTGGTGTTTACAGAACACTTTTCCATAGTGGCACGGAGAGCAGCATATGCCTGCTGACTCATACCATCCATCTCATCCAGGATAACTACCTTGATGGGGTTGTCATAATGAAGGACAGACTGGTTCAGGGCAAAATCCATAATGGTCTCCCTGATAGTGTCAACACCTGTGGTTTCTGACATATTCAGATACAGTGTGTTGTGCTGGAATTGCTTACAAATCGCTTTCGCAGCACTGGTCTTACCAATACCTGCTGTACCATAAAGTAACATTGACTGTACTACACCCTTTTCAAAGATTGTCCTGATTCTTTGAGGAACAATCAACTCTTTCAAATTCTGTGGTCTGTACTTCTCTTCCCACAGGATACTTTTCAAATTATCTACTGCCATATATAAATCACTTTACATAAAGATAACAAAAAAGGAAGTGTTTGGCTTCCTTTTTTCAATTATTTTCCGGTTGATCCAAACCCTCCTGTACCTCTCACTGTGTCTGACAATTCATCAACCACTTGGATATGTACTTCAGGATAAGGGAACACTACCATCTGACCAACCCTGTCACCTACTTTATAAGGTGCTTTGCTCAATGCCCTTTCAACATTTACTTTACCAGTTAACCATTCCCAGAAAGATTTCCTATACCTGTCCCTGTTCTTGTATCGGAGTTGTAACTCTCCTCTGTACAAAAATGAATCCACTATACCAACATGGTTAGTTAAATAAGCATCTGTCTTACAGTTGGAACTCCTGGGAAACAGAAATATACCATACCCTTTGTCTGATTCACATGCCAGGCCGGTATGATAGATATACAGGTCTTTCTCCTGGTCATATTCTATATCTATTGCAGTCAAATCCATACCCACATCACCATCATGAGCATAAGAGGGGATGACTGTCCTTGTGTCAAGTTTCTTGAACTTAATGGTTACATTCTTCAAGTAATCAATAGTAGGAATAGAAACTGTGTTATTCTCTACATTCTCAATTTTACCTTTTGTCATATCATTACCAATTTAAATTATCATTATCCAACCAGTTAAGGTCATCATTATCAACTTCCCTAATTCTTTTTGGTGGGAAATAATTATAAGTATATCCTATATATGGTTTCTGGTCAAGATAGTATCCATCCATATAGAAATCAATATTGTAGTCATTCACATCAATTTCAAGGAGAGCAAATTCATCTTTAATCCAGTCATATTCTTCTTGTAATACATTTAATGACTTTGCAACTTCCACAAAATTATCCAATAAATCTTCTTTATTTTCACCACAGAAGAAGTATACCTTGTTTTGTATATATCTATAATCATTCTTTTCTCCCCTCACTCTCAATCCACTTTGTAAAATCCATTTTAGATTTTCTCTTGTACAAATATGATATATCTTTCCTCCACACTTGTTTTTAACAAAATCTGTAATGTTCTTTGTCTTGATTGGTTCTACTTTAATTCTGATGACAGGATAACCATATTTCGTATTCAGATATGGTGTTTCCACATTGAATGGATTCATAAACTTACCAGGTTCATCTACTTCAACAGCAGTAAATGACCACATCATCTTATCACAGGTTTTTGATATTTTTTTTACATCATATAATTCCGGTATAACTAAAAGAGTATTAACCTTATCATCAATATCTGTCTCATTTGTGACAAAATGTGTTCTATCAGCACCTAAACTTTGATTAAGTCTTCTAACCAACAAATCAAGAGATATCTTATTTAACATCTCATTGACATAACTATTAACATTTGGATAATAATGAAAATCAGAATATGGATGAAAATATCCTGTCTTGTCACAGACATGATATGCAAACCATTCCATCATATCTTCTGTGACAGTATTATCATCTACTTTGTTTTGATATAAGAAACTTTCAAACAAATGATCTGAATCACAGGGATACTTGTACTTGTTATGCTCTTCTTCAATTTTCTTGTCAACCTCAAGAAAATGTTCTCTATACAGTCTTTTTGTTTCTTCAAGATCCATATACCTAAAACTTTCCTCTTTTTATCAACTTCTGTACAAATGGTCTGTTGAGTCTCCTGATACATTCATCAAGTTCCTCTTCCTCACAAGTCCAGGCGTCCATTGCCATACAATACCAACCTTCTGGAAGAATCTGATGTACCAGTTTATTATAAAGTTGGATGAGATGATCTGTCCTTTTCTTATAATACTCCAATGATGTCTTGATAGAAGCAACCTCATCAATTGAACAAAATGTATTCAGATAATTGGCAGCCTCATCAAGACTATGGCAAATTTTTGCACCATTTTTCTCAACCAAATTCGCAGTCGCTTCAAGACTCTTCAATTCACCCTTTGTCCAATCCCTGTCATCATCTTCCTTGGTGATACAGAAGACGCAGTGACCTTTCTTCATCTCATAAGAATCCTTTACCACCTCTGCAATGGAATATACACCCTGCATCTTTGGGGTTATGACATAGAGATGATAGTTACAAACCAACTTCTCTCTTTCTTCATTTGCCTGACAATCCGGAGTCCAGTCTTCTACAACTGGATTGAAATAATCACACTGTAAAAGGGGAATCAGTTTCTCCCTCCATTTGGACTCTGCACAAGTCCCACCTAAAAATACTTTCATATTTAATTCAATTTTACATATTTACCTTCTATTCCACTTTCTCTCAACCTCCTGTCACATTCATCACCAAAGGCAATAAGACAAGACCCAAACATAGGTGTCCTTGATTCTCCATTTGGATTGATGAACTTCACCCTTCTTCTCATAAACAACATTGATTTTGCCTTTGGAAAAATAATCTCCTGGAACAAAAGATTATCAGTCCTGTTCACCACAATGGCAATACCATTATTGTGTTCAGATAGTTTTTTGACAAATGCCTTTATGAGTTTACTACTGTAAGGAGGATTCAACCACACCACCTTATTCTCATCCCATTCCTGTAACAATCCATCCTGTTCCTTGTTGTACATTTCTGTTGCTGTCTGGAATGGAGGTATCATTGCTGCACAAGGATCCAAATCAAATGGACCAAGAGTATCTATCAACCACTGTGGGGTGTACCATTCATCAGAGGATACAACCTCATTTTTCTGCTGTCTATTATCCATCTACTTCATCATCATCTTCATCAGAATCCTCATCCTCATCATCTTCATCATCTCCCCACCAATAGGTCTCATAGTATTTAGAACCAAAATTCGCCTCACAATACTCTCTGAAAGGCATATCTCCAACCCTATCACATTCTCCTTCATCAACATCTTCCTGGGAATAGACAAAATCAGAATACTTCTTCTTGTGTTCTACATCTTCCCAGACAAGTTCCACATCTTTTGAAAAGATACTCTTCTTTTTATATGTCCCTCTCCTGGTGATATATGTGTATTCATCATCTGTAAGAAGTTCAGGACAATTCTTCTCAACCCATTCCCTGGGAGCAGATATTGTGTAATTGGTACTCATATCAACTGTACCATAATAGACACACAGTTTATTCTCTTTACACCAGGTATCATTCCTGAAACTCTGGTTGAAGTCATCACTCAACCACTTCCTAAAATTTTCAGTAGGTGGATAATTCTCACCACTCATCCAGTTATTCACTGAAAAATATACAACTTCTTTGTTTTCCATATCTTAATCACCTATTAGTTCAACCCAATCATATACAATATCAACACTGTTATCATCCAACATATTTGGCCAGGCATTGTAAACATTTATCTTTGTTAAAGTTGTATCTCCAATTATCAACGTTGTATTGAATACACAATCAGATTTCTTTGTTGCCTCACCATAAATGAATTTTGCATTCATCCAGTGCATAATGTCATATTGGTGTTCATATTCAAATTTGAGTTTTGACAATGAAAAATTTGAATGTAAAAAAACAGTCCCAAAGTCAAGTAGTTTATCTGTACTAAATATATCTCCAGGAATAATGACTGTATATTCACCAGAAACATATGCCTTTGTTGGACTTGGGGAATCATTACCATTTACAGTAATCCTTTCACCAGGGATTTCAACATCAAACAATTTCTGTGGTTTTGGGGTTGTCCAAACAATGTTATAACCAGATGGTATTTCATTTTCTTTACCTTGTTGTATAAGTTTACAGATCTGGTAGTATGTTAATTTTTCCATATCCTTAATGTTTAATCATTTCCTTGAAAAATTCTGACATGCAATCCACAACAATGCTGTTTCCAGCCAATTGTGCCAGCTGGTTATTGCTCAATCCCCCATCAACCAACTTCTGAATGTCCTCATCCTCAACACCCATCAATCTCATAGACTCAAATCCAGACAGTCTCCTCACCTTATATTCATCTCCATCTTTAATTAAAAATTTAGGACTGAATGATAATGTTAATGTAGGACATGTTCCAAGTGCCGAATATATTCTACAATCTTGTGGATTATAAAAACCCTCTCTATCAGTATGTGTTCTATCAACATGCAGATTACCCAATTGAACAAGATGGGGGAACTTTTCTGGAACAATGTCCTCAAGCCTCTCACCAAAAAGGTTCACTTCACCCCACATATCAGTATCAAATTCTTTTACATTGGTATTGACATATTTGTGTTGTTTACCTTTTACTCGTTTTTCTTCTTTAATCTTACTCATTTCTGTATCACTGCAAATTTTTTAAATTGTGGATTATCTTTAACATAATCTTCATAGTTCTCCTGTGGATCCACCAACTTGTCCCACAATTCCTGACCAATCTCTTCCTTGGTCTGTATGAAGTCAAGTGTGTTCTTGTTAAGTTTCCATCCCCTTGGGAATACAAAGTCACCTTCCGGATTCAGGATAGACACACAGAACACCCTCTCACGGTCCTGGGGAATACCGAAATCAGAACCTTTCAGGACTTTCCAGTAATTGGTATAACCCCTGGATTCAAGATAGTTCAACCAGAGATTGAAGGTGTCTATAAACCTCTCTGAAACAAGGTTCTTCACATTCTCCAACATCAGGTATTTGGGTCTCTTGATATCAATTGCCTTCTTACATTCCCATAAGAGTGATGACTTGGTACCAGAACCTTCCTCACCACCAAGCATCTTTCCTGCCAATGAGAAAGATTGACAAGGACTGCTGTAAGTGAAGAAGTCAAAATCAGGTACATTCTCCCAATCTATCTTACATATGTCTCCATAATTTCTATCTTTGTATTCTGGGAAAATGAGATTATGGGCTTCTATCGCCCTCTTCTCAATCTCACTCCAACCGATAAGATCAAACGGGATACCTGCTTTCTTCAGGGCAAGACACTGTGAGTCATATCCTGAAAAAGTGGTGAATACCTTCAATGGGTTTTCTATCGTATATTTCTCCATATCACATTATTTAACATAGTAAATATAACAAAACAATAACAAAAAAGAAAGGAGACTGTTGTTAATCTTCAGTCTCCTTTTGGGGTTTTCCATATATCTCTGGATGAAGTCTCATTTGTTCTTCTTCAAGTTGTTTCAGGAGTTCATCCATCTTCTTCTGATCATCATCTGTTTTCATTGTTGTATGTTTGGATTGTATCTTGGTATATCTGGTCCACTGAGGACATTTATACAGTATTTTGTATATGGGTTGTCAAAATCAAGAAACAAATCAAGTTCCTGGTTATGCATCCCTAGATTCTTCACAGGTTCATTCCAAGGTTTTCCTGTCCTTTGTGTATAAATCACATCCAGTATATTCTCATAACCTACAGGACATTTCAAGTTCAGCATTTCAAATGGTTTATAGACAAATCCTTCATAATCTGTCCTTTTCCTGACAAACCCATCCCTTAAATGGTAATATGGTATACAACTGTTATATACATATTCTGTCTGATTTGAATTATATTTCTTGCTGATCGATGTATAGTTATTCAGTGTATAATCCATTATTTTCCTGAACTGCTCAAATCTTTTTTCATCGAAGGAAGTTCTACGGAATGTCCTACCTATGGAAATATTGTTGCTCAACACAGTAAAGAATGTCCTATAATATTTCTGTCTTTCCTCCTGTGTGTCAGGACAGTTATCAAGAGAGAATATATCTATACTTATACAGGGTGGGAATCTCTGAATCATTTTTTTCTTAAAATTAGGTACAACACCTTTTCTGACTGCAATCCTTGTTGTGTCAAGTCTTTTTAACTTCAAGAAAAACCCCAATCCATTCCACACATATTCCAGGTAATATGGATATTGGAATTCATCCTGTGCAAACTCATACAGTTTTTCATAATCCACCCTCGGCATGATCACATCTATGTCATCATCCCAGGGAACAAACCCATTATGTCTTACTGCACCAAGAAGAGTACCTGCATCAGCCCAATACATCAGGTTGTTCTTCTCACACACATTAATGAACTTGTTGAGCAAATCCAGTTCAACCAGCCACAGTTTCTTCATTTCAGAAGAGACAAGATAACCATCCCTTTCTTCCTCTTCAAGGAATTTGGGGTCATATTCAAGATTTATCGGTATCATGCTTTCGGTTTTGGTATCAAATCCATATCCTTATCCCTCCAGAAAGCATATGTACAGTATTCGGTATATGGGTTGTCTACATCAAGGAATGATTTTATATCTTGCGAGTGATATCCGAGGTTCTTTGTTGGTACTCTCCAAGAAATACCTGTCCTTTCAGTATAGTGCATATTGAGAACACTGTCATAATTCTTCGGGCATCTCAATGTCAGGTTTTCAAACGGGAGATAGATGGATTCATTATAATCTTCCCTCAACCTCATCATACCATCTTCTATCTTGAATTGAGGAAGACCAGAATTGAATATATATTTGGTTTCCTTGTCATTGTATGTCTGACAGCATTCAGTAAATGCATTGAAGGCATCGGTGATTTTGTTCCTCAGTTTGTCAACTTCTTCTTCAGTAACCGTATTTGAATTATAATATTTCCTGAAGAAGTAGAATGCCTGCTTATACCTGATTTGACATTCCAGCAGTTTTTTATGGAACTGTTTTCTCTCGGCTTCTGATTCCGGACAGTTGTCAAAGCAGAACACATCTATGCTCACACAAGGAAGGAAAGCAACTTTCATCTTCATTGTATTCTGTCTCATATCCCTTCCTGACTGTGTTGAAATCCTCATTGTATCCAGTCTCTTTATCCTTGTGAACACTGCCGGGGGAACTCCTGTCATTACATAATATGGGTATTCAAACTCTTTTTTCGCAACCGCAAGGAATTTCTCATACTCACTCCTCATCATAATAACATCCACATCATCATCCCAGGGTATGAATCCCTTGTGTCTGACTGCACCGATAAGGGTACCGCCCTCTGCAAAATATTCAATTCCATATTTGTCACACACCTGGACAAACTTGTTGAGGATGTCAAGTTCAACAAGCCACAGTTTCTTCATATCAGAAGATATTTTTTCCCCATTGTAATAACTTTCATTGAGGAACTTTGAATCATATTCAAAATTTATAGGTACCATAATCTAATCTATTTTTTCACCAAACTTAATAATATAAGCATCCATATTGTAGTTGACAATCCTGGCTTTCTTGATCCATTCAAACTTGAATCTCATAGGAGGGATGTCTTTCTTGAACCTGTGATAAAACTCTACAATATCATAGGTCTTGCCTTCAAGTCTTTTTTCCCAATAGGGTTTAATCTCACGGTAATCATGAGTCAGTTCTCCTGACTTTATCAAGTTGTACCAGTATTCATTTACTGGCAGTCTTAAAACATTATTTTCCATAATTTATTTATGACCCATTCATAAATACTTTAATAGAATTAAAACAAAAAGTAATATGGCAGATAATCGTGGAACCCGCTTTGGAGAAATAGAGTATACACTTGATGACATCGAAAGAGCAAGAAATGAACGTCTTGAACTTGAAAGAATTGATAGAAACAGTAATATTGACTCAATGGTTGAAACTATTGATTCAAACTTCAGGGAAATTGCCAGACATGGTGGTGGTCCTGCTGGTCTTGATGGTCTTGATGGTGAATCTGGTGCAGATGGTTCAAATGTTGAATACATCTATTGCCGTGCTGATGAAATGAAGATAGGTGTTCAGTATCCTGATACAGTAGACGGGATCAGGCAGCTGTTTTTTAATGTTGAAAATTCAGCAATTACAGATGCATCTGGCAACAGGTATGTAAATTATCCAAGTAATTCCAATCCACGTGTAAAATGGTTTGACCATGCACAGGGTGTAACCAGGGAATTCAAGAATGAATATGCCCTTATCAGAGTAAAGAGGGGTGACACTTGGTTTTATCCAAGTGAACCTGTCCTCTGGGCGCACTGGGGAGAGACAGGTAGGGATGGTGATGGTGTCGAATACATCTTCCTTCTCTCAAACAAGTCAACCACAGAAGATCCTGGAATACTTACTTCAGTAAAGAAGATTGGTGAGATGACTGCTGCACAGGAAGCCATCTACAACATTGATGACTTCTATCCTGGAAGAAGCTGGTTCAATGAAGCAAATATGGATGCTGCCAGGAAGGCACTCAAGGCTGCCGGTGCAGAGATGATAGAAAGTGAGTTTGAAAATAGATGGAGAAGTTACTTCGGTTTCTGCGATGGCGGTTATGACTGGACTGACGAACCTATTGGAACAGATCCATTGCACCTATATGAATATGTATCAATCCGTAAATCTACAACAGATGAGAATGATAAGAAGACCTGGGGTAATTTCAGCGAGCCTGCACTTTGGAGTAATTACAGTCTTCCAAGTAGGACATTTATCATCTATAAAAATATGATTGATACACAGACTCCTACAAAGATTGATAATGGTAAGGGTTGGTGGGATACTACAACTGACAAACTCATTTTCAACAAGAGTGGATATGAACTCCCTTCAGGATGGACTGATGAAAACACAGAACCTGAAGACAATGAAATCACCTGGATGTGTTCAGGTATCTTCAAGAGCACAGGTGAGAATGTCTATTGGTCAAAACCTATGAGAATCACAGGTAGGGATGGTAAGCAGGGTGAAGATGGAACAACCATAGAGTTTATCTATGCACATTCAAATAATACACCTAGTTATCCAACAACCGACAAGGAAACAACAGATTCAAATCCTGGTGTAATTAATACAAAAGAAGAACTCTTTGATGCAATTGAAGGTGATACTACTCATAATCCAAAATATGCTGAATATAATGGTCAGAAATGGTATGACAGAGCACAACCTATTTCTCCAGATGATCCAACAGAATGGGTATTCTCAAGAAGAAGAGAAAAGGAATCAGATCCTTGGGAATATGATGATGCTCCAATTATCTGGGCTCACTGGGGTGAGGATGGTACAGATGGTGATGGTGTGGAATACATTTTCACAAGAACATTAGAGCAAGTAGCACCTCAAGCACCTGTGAAATACAATACTTTGAATAATGACCAAAAGAAGATTTTCCAGATTGATGATTTTGTTCCATCAACTGAATGGTTTGGTAAGCCAAAGAGTAGAGTTAATGCCCAAAAGGCACTTGGTAGGGAAATTACAAATACAGAGTGGAACAATTATTTTGGATTTGATGTCACAACAGTAATGTGGTATGATAATCCTAGGGAAGTTAATGCCCTTTCTCCATTCCAGTGGGTTTCCATCCGTAGGTCTACTGCAGATGAAGAGACTGGTGGTAAGAGATTCTGGGAAGACTTCAGTGATCCGGTTCTCTGGAACAGTTATGGTAAATCAACAATGACATTCATTCTTTACTGTAATGTATCTGATGGTATTGTTCCTCCAACATTGCGTACACCTGTTGGTGGTTTTTGGAATGTCAACACAAAAAAATTGGTAAAGGATAAAGACAATTTAACAACACCATATACATATGATGCCCTTGCAAGTGGTGTTACATCAGAAGACAGGGAAAATCATATAAATGTCTGGGAGGATGATAATGAAGATGTAGATGATAAGATTGCTTGGATGTCATCTGCTACATTTGGTGATGATGGTAATATCATAGGTACATGGTCAAGTCCATTCAGAATCACAGGACATAATGGTGAACCTGGTGCTGATGGTAGTAATTTACAATATATCTATGCACGTTGTGATGAAACACCTAAATATCCTAAAAGAACAGATTTCGATAGTGATTCTGCCTATATAGAAGGATTGGATAGGTTCTTTGATGATGTAGATGATACAGACAATACAGGATACTGGCCATCAACAAATCTACCTCAGGACAATGCAACCAAATGGACTGACAACCCACAAGGAATTGAAAATATTGATGGACATAGGACAGAATGGGTTTGGTCAAGAAGTCTTGAGGCAGGTAAAGAAGATTCACCAGCCAACTGGGAATATGCTCCAGCACCAGTAAAATGGGCTCGTTGGGGTGAGGATGGTACAGATGGAGATGGTATCGAATACATCTTCTATCATGGTACTTCAATTGACGAACATAATCCTAACAAGGAATTGTCAACTGATGATCAAAAGGCAATTTACCAAATGCGTGAGTTCTATCCAGGTGAAGAATGGTTTGATAAGGCTGGTCAAAAAGAAAAAGTAGAAGAGCAACTTGGTAAAACATTCTCTGATGCTGAATGGACTGCATTGAAGAATTATTTTAACCTTGGATGGACAGACAACCCATCTGGTGTTGATTTTGAGTATCCTTTTGAGTGGGTTTCTATCCGTAGAACCGAAAATGATCCAGAAGATGCATCAGGAAAGATTTGGGGTCCATTCAGTGATCCTAAACCTTGGGCCAACTATAATATTGACACCAGGTTGTTTATGGTTTACTGTAACATAGACGGTGAAAATACAGTTCCAACAAAGCCTGATTCAAATTATGGTATGTGGGATAAATCTGTTGGTTTGATTGGTGGTACTTGGAATGATACAATCTGGACTCCTGCAGATCCAAATAATTTTGCAGCACCTGTATATAATGAGAATAATCCAGGTGGTGACCAAATTGGTGTATGGTCTGATGCAAATGTTGATGACCCTACAAAGATTGCATGGTTATGTTCAGGTACTTATGCAGAAAATGGTCGTAGTATTTCCTGGTCAGAACCATTCAGAATTACCGGTGCCGAGGGTAAACCTGGTGCCGATGGAAGCAATATAGAATTTGTATATTGCTTGAGTGAGGAAACTCCTAAATATCCACCAGCATCAAATTATAATAATAGGATTTCATTCTTTGAAAATATAGAGAATGCAAAATATAAAAATGTAGAAGAGGGAGAACCAAATTATCTTGATCCTATTATATATGATAAAGACAATATGTATATTGACCCTGACAGTGGTATTGCATATTACATATATAATGGTACATATTGGACAGATAGTCCTCAAGGAATTGAAGATGCAGAAGGTAAGAGAAAAGAATGGGTATGGTCAAGAAGTCTTCCTGCAAATGCAACAACTGGAACACAATGGACATTCCCTCCAACCCCTGTTATCTGGGCTCACTGGGGTGAGGACGGTACAGATGGAGATGGTGTAGAGTATATCTTCATATTAAGAACCAGTAGAAATGCCTATCCTGGAACAGATAATGATATAAGTACTTGGAATGGTCATTGGGATCTTTTCCTTGGTGATTCTGCAACTGCAACTGCAAAAGCAGCATATAATATGGATGATTTTGTTCCTAATCCAGCTTGGTTTAATGCAAACAGATCTGCTGTTGAAAGTGCTATGAATTCAGAGTCTCCAAATTCATTCAACAGCAGTCATTGGACAAGTATGGTTAATACCTTTACTAACTATGTCCTTGGTGACTGGGAGGACAATCCTCTTGATTTGGTGCCATCAAATGCATATGAGTTTGTATCAATCAGAAAATCAATAGATGGAAAGTGGGGACTATACTCATATCCTAAATTGTGGAGTAAATATAATACAACAACTTTGAAAGTATTTGCATTTACATCCACAACATTACATGAAGACATAAGTGATTATCAACCAACAGGTCTTACAGGTAATAATATACCATCTGGCTGTACATATAATGGTAATCCTGTAGATGTTACCTGGTCTGATGGTCCTCAACCATCAGATGCTAAACCACTTGTATGGATGACATCTGCAACAATTACAGAAAATGAAGATGGTACAGGTTATATATTACTAGATTCATGGTCATCTCCAAGTAAAATGACAGATACAGCTGAATTCCAGGTAGAGTGGGCAACCAATGATATTATTGGTACTGAACTGACAAATAAAATTACACAGTTGAAAGGTGATGCATATAACTTTGGTAATTTCTTGACTGCAATTATTAAAGCTACTGATAATCTTCCAAATGAAGAAATTGAAAATAGGGCAGAAGCGGCATGGAGATATGTAGTCAAGAATGGTTATGACCCAAATAACTTTGATACAAATACACCATATCTTACAAGTACTTCATTTGATAATAGAATCAATGCAGTTGGTCTTGATTTTGCTGATAATTCATCAAATGCAATATTGATGGCGACCTGTCAGTTGTCAAATGGCATATGGTCAAACTGGAAACTTTCAAGAGTGAAGGGTGAAGAAGGTAAACCAGGTAAGTCTCTAAATGTAAAGAAAGGAATCACATATGAATCAAAATTGGAACAAAATGAAACATATACCCTTTCTAGTGCAAGAACCAAATTTCACAACAGTATTAAATCTACATTAACTGTACCTACACCTGCTGAAGGATATTTGGCCATTGTTTATCCATATGCACCTATAGAAAAGGATGATTCTTCTATTTTCTGGGGTGATGATGCTAAGGGTGGAGCACTCTATATGGCTAAATATACAAATGGTCAATGGGTGGATTATTATGATGAAAACACAGTTACACCACAAGATGAGGAACTAGGTGACACACACCCTAGTCCAAATGGACACCTTATTCTTTGGGATGGAGACACCTGGCAGGATGTAGGTAGCATTGTCGGTCCTGCTGGTCCTGTCAGTGAGATTTGTGTGAAATATGCAATAGACAGTACTACACAGGGTAGGACTTATGAATTTTGGAATGATACTATGAATGTTCTTCCAAAATATGTTGGTTTCATAACATATCCAGAATCTCAAATACCAGATTATATAGATAAAGCTGATGATCCTCATTGGAATTGGCAAATCTTCAAGGGTCAGGATGGATTTGGTTATGAGTATATCTTCAAGGCAACAGAAACAAATACTCAATTATCAAGTATTCCAGATATTCCTACTGAACCTCAAAATGTAGATTGGAATTCAACACCAAATGTTGTTCCAACAACTTTAGGTTGGTCTGATGAACCTATAGAACCAACTAAAGAAATGAAATATGTCTGGATGTGTTGGAGAAAGTATGACTATTCTACACAGACTTGGACAGATTTCCAGGGTAGTACAAAGACTGGTCAAACAAACAAAGCAAGACTCTGGCAGGTATATGCAAACAGTATTGTTGGTGTAAATGAAGTGTTCCATGCATCTTCATCTCTTAGTCCTACAGAAACAGGGTTTACTGCAGATTATGGAACAACTGCTTTTAATAATTATTGGAAATCAAAGGATACTGTATGTCCACCAAGCAATACCGGTGGTTCTACTAATGATAATGTATGGGGAAGACAAAACAAATATCTCTTCAATAGGGAAATCATACAGTATACCAATTCTGATATTGTTGCACTTCCAGCTCATTTAGTTGGAACATGGGATAGTGGTATTATAGGTATACAAGATTATTACTGTGTTCATACTAGTGGTGAAAATGCACCAGCAATGAATGGGGGAACACCTACAATATCTGGTGGTACAGAAGGTAAAACAAGTTGGACAACAGATACTTCAAAGGCTAAAATGGATACAACATATAAGTATCTTTGGAACATATCAAAGAGAACATATAGTGGTAATAAACAAGAAGACTGGTCAGAACCTATTGTAATTGGGGTTTATGGTAAAGGTGAAAATGGTGTAGATAGAATCTATGCAGATCTTGACAATGAGATGGATACCATACAGATAAATGCAAGTAAAGAGGTCTTGAATGTAATATCTGATGGTAAATACATCTCAAACCTTCATTTGTATAAGGGCGCAGATGTTTTAAAATTCAATAAGTGTGAAGTTTCTGGTGAGACTGGACTTCCAGAAAATGCATTCAAATTATATTATAAGACTAATGAAAGTTCACAAACTTGGTCACCTTATACTAGTGGTTCTCCAATCCAGACAGGTATTGAAGTTATAAAAATGGAAATATCTCTTGCTGTTGGTGATAAAATTCCTGAATATTCAAACATTAACTTTATATTAACAAATACTGAAGATCAGATAGTAAGGTCTGTAACTTATACTTTGATTGGTACAACTAATCCATCTACATTTAGTATTGTTCCTTCAGATAGTATACTTGTTGAAAAGAAATCAGGAGATACTACTACTATTGTACCAGGTTCAATATCTGTAGATGTAGTTGAATACATTGGTGGAATACCATATCCTCGCACAAGTAATAGAACTGGTGTTGATGGTGGATTCATTCTTAAAAAATGTTTAAATGGTGATTATGAAAATGAAGAGACAGTAACTAATTATTCATCAATTATAACTACAGGTTTAAGTGCTGGAGACAGATTAACATTTAGATTGCATGCCGATACTCCTAATACACCTGATGGTGATGATAATACCACTCCTGATATTGTTATGGATACAGAGACCATCTATGTTCTTAAAGAAGGAACAGATGGTGCAAATGGTACTGGTTATCAATATAAATATGTAAGATTTGATTCACAAAATTCAACATCTGGATATACAAATGATTGTTCATTAACAAATCCGGACTCTAATACACCTACATTTAAATTTGGAACAGTAGTGGTTTCTAATAATGATGTAACCAGTTATGCACAGGGTGTTGATAGCAGATATACATTTGAATACAGGTCTGAACGTTTTGGTAACCCTATTGATGGATGGGGTACTGGATGGTCTAACCCTGTATGTATTGCAAGAAATCTGGAATTTGATCAAGAAACATTAAATACACAGATTCAAAGTATTGTTGAGCAACAGACATCAGGTCTTGAAGATGACATCAAAGATGCAATAGTTGGAGAACTTGATGGTCAATATGCTCTTGCCGGCGATTTTGATCAATTGTCTCTTGCTGTTACAAAAATGAATGCTGATTCTAAAGATCATTTTGCAACTCTTGAAAACAGTGTTGCAAATGCTACATTGACATCAGATAAAAATGGATATCTACTTGTTGACAAACCAGAATATTCAATTTGGTTTGGAAAAGACTATACTGCTTCAGATCCAGATGAAAGAAGAAATGTTGATTGGATTCTTTTCAAGTGTAATGAAGTCTCTATATCAGATAATGGAGGTAGTGACCCTATTATTACTGAATATACTTCACAATCATTGACTCCAGTTATTTCTAATAATGAAGATTACTACAATGATAATAAAACAAAAATAATCATTGTTCTTCAAAAATATATTGCAACAAATACATTAGAATCATTTTTAAGTGATCGTAATACTACTGCTTTAAATTATTATCTGAATTCTGAACCAAATAGTGTTTTTGATGGACAGACTATAAGTATAAAAGTAAAGAATGATAACAGTGGAGAATTTAAACTTTTCATTGATGGTATTGAAAGAGATACTTCAACATATGAAGAAAGTGAAACACCTTCACAGTTTGATTGTGTTTTTAGAATTGATGATGATGGTGCAGCAATACCTGCAACTTCATATGCAAGACTTTTAATCTGGACTGTTTTAGATTTAGAAGAAGATAATGATAGTAATAATGGTTATACATCTGAAGATGGTGATTGGTTAGTATATAACAATTCTCTATCTTGGAATGTTGGTGTTTCTGAAATTGATGGTGATTTACTTTACGGTGGTACATATAATTTAGCACACACCAAGACAGCATCTGTATTTGAGGAACCACTTGTAAAGAGTACAAATGGATATGATGATGTATTTGAGCACATTGATATATTTAAACAGTTTGGATATCAACTCATTAAAGATAAAAATGGTGTTGTTATTGAAGCAGAAACAAATGGTAAACTATCAGCAAATATAGCAGACAGTAATCCAGATATGAGATTCATACCTGGTAATACATCATTTGAAAATCTGGTTTCTATCCTCAATGGAGATTTAAGTAGTTATCCAACAACAATAAATGATTTACCTGTTGGAACAACAACAACATCATATTATTTGGCATCTAAATCAGAATCTGCTGTTACAGATTTACCTTATATATATGATATGTTTTTAACTGATTCTCCAGGTAATGGTGACAATACTTTCTCATTTACTAATGTATCATCATTTGAAAATCAGCATAGGTTTGCAGAAAATTCTGGTTCTGCATTAGATAATAAAAACAATTGGTGTAAATGTGCTGTTGATACAGGTACAGGATATGAAATTTATGTAAATCAAAATAATCTTGCTACAAAATTTTCAATCAATGTTACTGCTAATACAACATATACATTCAGTCTTTATACTTACAGTGAAGCAAATTGGGATGGTATAATGATTTCCACTTCTGGAACTTTGACATCTACTAGTAATACTTCTACAGATATAAAATTAGGTACTAGTGGTGACTATATTGCCAGTAGTACAACTGGTTATATAGGACATTGTACTGGTTTAGGAACCACCAAAACAGTTACATATACACCAACATCAAGTGGTACAATATATGTATATTTCAGAACTAATACTAGTACTACTTCAGGATATAACAATACAGGTTGTTCATATGGTAAAGTTGTAATAACCCCTGCAATACCAGAATTATTTACAGATATAACATCTGGTACATATAATGGATATAGGCAATACACAAATACATCTATTAATAATGCTGATGATAAGGAATATGTAATGGATATAACATCACCTTATGATGAACTCTGCATAAATGTTAATAATTCAACATTTACAGTTGTTAGTGAAACCCATCCTAGTTTTAAGTTAAGTGTAATTTATTCTACCCAAGCAAATTTTGCAAATTCAACCACAATTATACTTTATGAATATAATTCATTGATTGAAGGAGATACTCCTGTTTCAATACCTGCTATATCAAAGCAATTATTGAATGAAATATTATTTTCATTTGGTACAAAGTTGTATTTCAAATTTCATATAGAGTATTCTGAAAGTAGTTTAGATTCTATTAATATAAAATACAAGTTCACAACCAAAAACAAGATAACCAGTGATATTGCTACATCTTCTGTTAATACAGGAGAAACTTATTCTATTGGATTAGATGAAGAAAATATTTCTGGTACAATAGTTCCATCACAAATAACAGAATATATACTTGGTAGTGGAAATCAATCTTTAGGTTATAGTTATATAACTGAATTAGACAAATCTGTTAAATCATATTTTAGAAAAGAAAATGTGATAGATGCTACTGTATCTATGTTCACCATTTCATCAACAATTAAAGATACACAAGCAACACTTACATTCAATGTGGATCAATCAAGTCTCAAGAATAATGTTCAATATATGATTATTCCAGCATATTTTGATAATGATACATTGGATGATATAAATGCTGATGCTGATTATAATCATTTTGCAGATGAAACAGATTTCTTCAGTCATGGATTTGTTAATAATACAAAATACAATACTGTTGGAAAAACATGGTTAAATATTCCATCAGATAATACTGTAACTATTGATTTTAATACAGCTTATAGATATTATAATGAAGACCCAATGGGTGTAAATGAAGACCTGAATAACAAATATTTCTTTACAGTTGTTCAGAAAGTAACATCTTGGAATACTTCAGAAGAATATCTTACTACATTTGTTACATATAATGTGACAAATACAAATTTCTTTAGTACAACAAATAATTCTCAATCAAGAAGTTCTGATAGTTATAATTCTTATGGATTTATGCTTGATAAAGTTACAGTCTCTGTTAATGATAGAAGTGTACATTTAAAGTTAACATCTTTAAGAACACAAGCAAAAGATTCATCAGGTAACCCTACAAACAATTATAATGATGTAAGAGATGAAGATAAACCTTATCTTATTCCTACAGTAACAGAATTGGCAACAATCTCTCAAATGGTGAGTGATGGTATTGCAAGTACTTCTATTGTTGTTGGTGTTGGAGAGCATGCTGCTGCCCAGGTATTCCAGGCAACAGAAGATGGTTCTTCAATATGGATGGAAGCAGATGAAGTTGGAATTAAATCGACTCATTTTAATCTTGATAAATCTGGTGTAACTATGATGGGAGATTTGTATGCAACAGATACAGAAGGTAACATAACTGCCGGTGTCATAGGTACAGATACAAGCTCATCTAATGATGTTAAATTCTTTGCTGGTACAAAGATTCCAAAGGTTAATGGTTCTTATCAAGACATCAAAAATTCCATTTCAAATGCACCATTTAAAGTATATGAAGATGGTTCAATCATATTGGAATCAAAAGGTGGTAAAACAAGAATAGGTTCTGATGGTGTTCTTTATGCATCTGGTGCTGTCATTGATGGTAACATCAGGGCAAAAGAATTTGTTGCAGAAAATAAAGAAACTATGAATGTTGAATCTGGCAGTATAGATCCAGCCACATATAGTGGAACAATAACAAAAACAACAATTATAGATGGAAGTACATTCTCCATCATGGCCAATGGATCAATTTATGATGATGGTGGATCTCCATATGATATCAACAATGGTATTTATATTAAAATTATTGATGATTTATTAAATGATGTAGATAATTCAGTTATTGCAGATGAACATTTAATTGGTGTTCCTGTTCTTTGTATGAGATATAAAGGTGTGGAATATGTATTGAGTCCTGCATCCTGGAAAATCAATGCAACAGCAAGTGCTGATATAACAAATATGTATTGGAACACTGTATATAACACTCAAAATGTTCAGATTGTACAATATACATTTAATAATCCTTCAAATAATAATAATAACAGTAGATATTATAGTTCTTCAACATATAACAGTAATTGTACATTCTATTTGTTTGGATATAAGAAGTTTATATCTATTATAGATAGTAGTCCTGTATTATATCAATTTACTGTTCGTGACTGGGGAGACTCATCAAACATTAATACTAAATTGAATTTGTTATATAATAAAAAATTGATATCATCAAATGAAAGTACATCTTCATATGGTGGTGCATATACATTATATGTTCCTTCAGCACCTCTGACATATGAATCAAAGAATGTAAGTAATTATTCTGGTGGTGGTTTAATGATAGATGAGACTGGTTGTAATATATACAATAAATTCCTTTATAATAATTTATCATTTGGTGACCACATTCATATATATTATTTAATTAACCAGGGATATTCAGGTGGTCAAGGCTGGGAAGAACACATATATAGTGGTAATGGCGGACATAATGTTACTAGTGATATCACTAGTTCAACATGTAAGAATACACAAAACAAATGGGGAGATAAGAAAATAATCAATATAATAAAAAATTTACTGTTGGCAGAAGATGATATTAATGCTGGACCATTAACATGTCATTGGAATACCTGTGTATTTGGTGATGGTAATTTCAATGATACTGGTATTGTTGGTGGTGAATTTGAAAATTATTTCCCATTTGATAAAAATTTTGATAATTATGGTAGTTATTATCAACCATATGGTTTATTCAAAGCAGAAATAGATTGTTATCCTATGCTTAATATTTCAAATTATGGAAAGACAAAGGCTACAACAACAAATCTTATATGGACACATGTATTATATGAAATTGATACATCATATGGATATAAGGGTACTATGGAACGTAAATTTTCAATTATTAAAGATAGTGCAAGTGATTATTATAATTTTTCTCCTTCTAAAATTAAATTCCGTGTTGAGTTTGATCTTGTGTTTGATTTTGGTACTTCATCTATAAGTAATTCTGAATCCAACATCTTAAATTATGTTAATACATTCTTGAACAGTAATTCATTATATAGTTTAATTCAAAGCAATGGTTTTAGAGAATTTAGTTTTGAAGGTGTTATTACAGCAGATAATGATTATAATAATAATAATGATACAGTTATTATAAAAACAAAAGCATGGTTAGATTATTTGAGTAATTATTAACAAAAAAAGAGGTTGATTCACTCAACCTCTTTTTTTTATATCTTCTTCAATATGAACCCAAACCCAAATGATTCCTTTGTTCCTGTTCGAAGGTTATAGACCAGTTTCCTATCAAAGTCATCCCTGTTCATCTTGGTCATAGTGGCATTGTTCACTTCCACGAACCCATGAGACCTGAAGTACTCTACATAGGTATGATTGTCAAAGTATGCCTTGTCTGTAGGGTCTGTAGCAGTCTTGTCAAATTCCAGGTATGTTGTATAGTCATTCTCAATCCTACTGTTGTGGATGCCTTTCTTTTCTCTTTTGACAAATATCCTGACCTTCTCCAGTTTATAGAGTTTCAATATGTTCTTTGAAACATATTCTTCTATGTCATCCTCTATACCTTCCTTACCAAATGAGAACTGGTCTGCATCAATGTATTTATCAAACTCATCCTTCAGATGGTCATAGAAATATCTCAATATCCTTTTCTTGAAGAAGAAGTAGAAGTCAACACTGTTGTCATTCACTTCCTTGAACATTATTTCTCCAGGACATCCGTTAGGGTTGGTTATCCATTCATCATTCCATTCTCCATTCCAGCTCTCATCATCACCAAGAGTGAGACCATATATCTCTATTGTTTCAGGAACATTGAGATACTTGGAACCGAACATACAGAGTCCTTCCTTCATACTAGCTATATTCTGGCAGGGCTCACTGGTATGTAATCCTGTCTGCCTTGTATAGTACTCAGTATCCCAGGTACTGCTGAAGATATTGTAATCCCTGTAGTCAAGTGCATACTGTCCGGTAAGTGGATAATAAGGTGTCAGTGTATTGATGATTTCAACATCCTTGTTATCATTCACCTTATGGAACCACATATTGTTGATGACTCCGAACTTGCCATACTTGTCTTTGTACTCATGGTCAAATGAGGTATTGGAATATGGATATACCTTCTCCTGGTCACCACTTCCTGTTTTAAAGTTATTATAGAACAATATATCCTTGAAAATAGGATTATAGTATCCGGAGTACCTGTTTACCATTTTAAGTGCCAGGTCATTCACATCAGGTTTCAATCTGATGTCAACTGAACCAATCACATTCTTCTGGTTGTTATATATCATCACAGGAGTACTTGTGAAAATGTCATATACATTGATGGTGTCAGGGTCAACTATGTTGATTCTGAAATCATCTGTATTATATGTCACCTTCTCTGAATCAGGTTTATTATTCAGTTCAATATTTCCATTGGTTAGATTTTTCTTTATACCATTAACAGATATATTGTTTAAGTCCTTGAACACATTCTCATCAGTTTCTTCCTGTTCCTCCTGACGTGGTATTGGAATAACTCTATTACTAGGTCCAGGTACAATTATTATTTTCAAATTGGAAACCGATGCATAGATTGAATTGCCTGATGTGTACAAAGACATCTTCAGAGTATCTATATAACCCTGTGTATTGGTCTTATATTTACCAAGATTGATATACTTGTTTGATGAATCATATGTGAATATATTGACATTGACTCTATATGCAGGAGACCCATCATCTTCATAAACCACCCGTATTGAATTCTTCGGAGTCAATAAGATGTCAGTATATGTATTTTCATCACTTGTGCTTGCACACAACTGGAAATCATAATTCATATACTCATCCTTATATATACTTATACGGACTTCACTATCATCCCCACTGTAATAACTGGCCAAACCATCCGTATCAGTGACCGTCTCTTTCAGGAGATTGGTTGAACTGTCCATATACCTGACAACAGCATCAGGAATAGGTTTATTGGTGTTCTTGTCTATGATTTTTACATTGTAATAGTAATCATCGGAATAGTAGTATGTGCTAACCCTCAATGTAAGATTGGCAGCAAGATCAGATGTGGTTGCATCCACCGGTCCTGATGATGGAGTGCCGGCAACATATCCTTCAGGAAGATAGAATATTCTTGCATATAACTTCCTTGGTGGGTTTGGACCAGACGGACCATGGAGTACAATAAGACCATCCACATTTTTATACCTTTTGGATGTATAAACAGACTTTGTAATAGTTGTAAATTCATCTATTGTTTGAATAATATAATCAACAAGGTTTTCAACAGTTATGATGTTCTTGTATGCAGACTGTGGAATTTGAACATTAAATTCATAATCTACAGCTTCTGCAAGATCTAAAGCATCAAGTGAGTCAAAACCAAAATCTGATTTGAAACTATTTTCATATTTTATTGTGGACGGGTCTTTACCAAGTAAATTACCTATAATATTCCTTACATCCCTGAACACATTGTCTTTTGCCTCAGAATCAGTAATATAAATAATTTCTCTACCATATGAATTGTTAAATGAAAAGTCTGTACAGAACTCACACTTTATTCCATTTTGAGGAAGACCTTTATCATTCCTTACAGATACCACATAATAGTAATCATTGGAGACTTGGTTGCTCTTCAATTTCAATGAACAGGTATATGCAGGTTGTTCATAATTGACTACATTTCCTGTCATAGAATAACTGGTATATCCTGAAGGGTCATAATACCCATCTTTTGTTGCCTGGATATATACATTCTTATATGTACTTGTGAAATAGTACCTACCATTTAAATCGGTAGTACCTGTTTGTACAAGAGATGTGAGTCCACTATCAGAATATACATTTATTGTTACACCTGGCATTGATGCATTATCTGCATAGTTCTGTACATATACCCAAAAATAATATGTTACCGGTTCTGGTTCTGGCTCTGGCTCTGGTTTGGTCCAAATATAATATTCATCAAAAAGATAAATTGGTGTAAGTGTTTCTCCTTCATCTTCTCCAAATGTAGGTGTCCAATAAGATACACCTGCATAGTCCCACACATGTGTACCATTGGGTAGAGATTCATGACCACCATTTACCAATGATACACCACTATGCGCAAATAAACCCTGGTTATATCCATTAGGAAAATCAATCTCTGTATCATATTCATATACAGCATATTCTAATTCATTATACATCCAAGAATATGTAGATTCAGAACCAAGATCTATATATTGATCCCCGGTAGGTGTTTGAATATAATGAGGTTTAATCCAATCATGTAATCCATTACCATCTGTAGGTATACCTATGTAATAAACGGCCATAAATTATTAGTTTTTAATGATATAATTATTAGAACTTACAGAACCTCCAATATCTGAATATGTTTGATATTGAAATCTTATACCTATACCTGTTCCTGTTTTCAATGGATTAATCTTTATATAGTTGTCAAGGAAATCAATCCAGTTGGTAGGATATTCTGATTGCCTTCTTATTCCCAAATAACCAGTTGTTGTAGCTTGGAATACAAATGTAACTATACTTGTATTAGGTTTTTTGAACATAAAGTCACTGAAGTCAGCATCTTCAGGTATGAATTTTAAGAAACTCCTTAAAGTATAAGTATTGTGCATATACATTGTAATTGGAGGTTTTAATTCCATATGTCTAATTGTCACGAAATTAGTTGACTGTATAATCCTTATGTCAATATAATCATATATTGCACCATAACTCTTTACATATAGTTTTGTAGGTACATCAGACACCTGCCAATTAGTAGCTGCATCATTCAAATAAGTCTTTCCACTTGATGTTCCAACTCCGACAGCATAGTGTCCTGTTGATTCTGCAAAGAAATCAAGATTCACATCATTTACACCAGAACACAGGATAGGAGTTCCAACAATATTTATATCAACATAATCTTCAAGGACATCTCCATGATAATATTGATCCAATTGTCCCTTTAATGATAAATTAGATGACCTGTCAATTTCTATTGTGTGGTTAATATCAGTCTTGAATGAAACCCTTATTGCACTATCCCACACTTTGACTTTGGTTTCATTTCTGTTAGTAGGGAGTTCTGAACCATTCTCAATATATCTCACATATATACGTCTTAAACCACCAGGACTATCAGGTATTAATGACTGTATATCTATATCTACATATTTCTGTCCTGAAAAATCACCTACAGTTTCAACTCCAGAAGCATATTCCAACTTTGTGTAATTATCTCCCATTTCAATATAGAAGTTATGGTCTCTTGTCTCACTGTTGAGGTCTGGAATCAAATTACCGCTTGCAGTTCCATCATTGGATTTATAGTGTCCATCATAATAGAGTCTCAATGAACCTTTCTGTACATCATACAACAGATTACAATCTCTTGATGACACGACAGGTTGTGCATAGGCATTGTTATATGCCTTAACCTTTGCCGCACTCTTTGAATTGTTGGCATATGTTGCATTTATTGTGTTTTCTGTCTCTGTTTCAGAACTTGATATGAATACAGAAGGAGACAGTACAACCATTGCTCTACTAACATTTGTACCATTTATGGTTTGTTGCTGCATCATCATCTGATAAGTTTGGTTATTTATACTCAAACTCTTGATGGCAGATTCTTCATTTTGGTCAAACAACCTTCCACTCACATTACTACCATTGATGACATATTCTCCATTGGAGTATAGAATCAGATCATTACCACTTCCGGCATTATATGTTGCCGATATTCTGCTTGCTGTAGGATCTTCACCCTGACCTTCTATTGGATCTTGTACATAAACATAACTTTCAGTTCCACCTATCAGTCCATGTGTTCTCCAGGAACAAGAAACTTCTCCTTCTCCTCTCTGTATAGGTGTTATCGTCATATATTCATCAAAGAATTCATTCCAATTACTTGGATATTCTTCCCTATCCCATTTTGAAACAGTAATATAATCTGTCCTTAAACTGGAAAATCTGAAATCATCTGTTCCCATTGAATTATATCCACCAAGTATGAAATCACTGAACATGGCATCAGAAGGATAAATTTTCAAAAAATCCCTTAATGTATATGTGGTTCCAACATAGGTCTTTGGAGGCATAATTCGTACATCCCTTACATAATTCTTACTTTGATCAGTTTGGGTTATTGTAACAGTCATTGTATCATATATATGACCATAATATCCTACATAAACTGTTGTTTGTGTATTACGCTCCCAGGTTGATCTTGAAAATACATATTCAGTACTTTGACCTTCATTAGTTACAATAGTCTGTCGTTCAATAAACACTGTTGGTGTCAAGTTTGTATCAAATGAAAGTGCAGATATAACACTATCAGCAGTAATAGTGTTGTTTACTGACATTACATTTTCACCAATTGAAACATCAACATAATTTTTAAGAAGGTCACCATATGGTAATTGATTTACCATTGTTGATTGATTAGACCTGTCAAGTGTAATACTCTTTACATCAGATTTAAATGAGATATGTATTTCACTATCAAATGTTATAATCTCCTTTGAATATTTGTATGTGCTATCTGCCGGATAATATATACTGAGTTTCAAGTAATGGTATTCAATAGGAACAATTATATATCTCAAACCATATAAATCAGGGAATGTAATATTATTTGCACCAGTAAATCCATTGGCTGTAGTTGTATGATCTGTTTCAGGTGTTTCCAAATATGGTGGTCTTCCAGATGTTTCACGAATGTAGTATAAATGCTCTTTTGTCTCATTGTTTATTTCCTGGAACAAGTTACCTATGACATTTGTATTCATTGCCCTGTAATATCCATTCTCATACAGTCTCAATTCACCATCCTGAACATTATAGGATAAAGCATAATCATTATTTTGTGGAACTGGTACAGTAGTGTTACTATCATAAGTCTCTATACTCACAGTTTCTGTAGTATTATTGGAATAATTTGCACTCACTTCATAAATGGCAGAAGACATACATAAGACTTCTTCCGGTATGACTGTATATGTCTCTGTATATGTAACATCTGGGTCTGACTCATTTTCTTTAGGTCTGATCATTGTCACTTCTTCCATTGCATATGTTTCATTGTCAATAGTCAGACTTGAAATACTTGTATTCATAGGAGGAACAAACAATTTTCCAGTTACAGATTGATTCAAAGTTTGATACTGACCATTTGAATAAACCTTTATACCATTATCATTTATATTATAAGTAATGGCAACAGGATAATTGATAACAGGTGCAGAACCACCACCAGATTCTCCTCCAGATTCACCACCTGAAGGATTTGAACCTCCACCTGATTCTCCACCAGATGGATTTGAGCCACCACCAGATTCTCCACCTGAAGGGTTTGAACCACTTCCAGAACCACTACCAGATGGATTTGAACCTCCACCAGACTCACCACCACTTGCTGCTTCAGTAATATGTATATTTTTGGGATCAAATTTATAAGTAATATTATTAATCACCATATTACTTTCAACAATCTTAATCTTATTCACATCCAAGTCATCTATGTCATCCCAAAGTCTATATTCCGTTGCATAACTGTTCTTCAATGATATATTGATTGGTTTGAGATTTTGTCCTGGATCATCATATGTCAAAGTTACAGGCAGTACTACACTGTCACCAAGATTGTGTTTAATTTTTAATTTGTATGCCATATTTTATATATTTTATTCATTTATTATTTGTCCTGTAATTTCCGGATTTTCTTCCCCTTCAGGGTCAAATTGGGAAACAATTCCTGTAACACTTACTGTACGTTCATTAGAAATATCCAAGAATCCCATACTTGCAGCATATACATATCCTTTGGTCAATGGACGGGAAGGGTTATCTGTCATCATATTGAAGAAGACAAAACCTACAATGAACTTGAATGTATCATTCTTTATGAAATGTACTGTGAATTTATCCAATTCTATATTTGGAACAGGTACATATACAAAAGAGAATTTATAGTCATTATACTTACCAGTCTTTACCTCCTTATCATTCTCAAGTTCAGTAATCTCAAACTTCACACCCCTGAAAAGGGTTGATGACTTGTTCACATCATTACCAAGAAGGAATCTTGAGTATTTCTTATTGAATCTCTTACTTCCATATCTTGTAGTGGAAGTATCACCAAACATCTTATCAAAGTTGTTCACAGTAGTGTCGGTGAAATATTTTTCCCAGACCTCAATCATTGAATCCAGGTCATATTTACCAAACAATCCTTGGTTGTCAGAATAGATATACTGATACTCATCTTTATTTTCATTACCATAATTGTTTATATAATATGGCATAGAATGAGTATATTCCATAATACTACCCTTCTGTACAAATGTGTTGGCAGAGAAATTACAAGTCTCAAAAATCTTACTGGTATTCAGTCTGTACGGATTCTCACAACTGTCCTTTCCCTCATCCATATATCCCCATTTGGTAATGAATGGGGCAGTCTTACTGATGGTAGTCATTTCAGGAACTATGTTCTCAAAGAAGTACTCATACTCAGTGTCAAGCTTGTCACCATTCTCATAGAAGAATCTTCCATAAGGCAGGTTTTCAAGAACCTTTGAAGTAGTGTGGATACCGGATTCACCTTCCTCCACTCCAAATTCCTTGTCTATCTCATTGAGTTCATTCTGCATCAAACTGTATTCACCATATGCTGATGAAATGGTATCAAAGTCAAAATCCTTTACAGGAAAAAAACTCAAGATACCTATTTTAGCATAGAACTTGTCTATGATTTCTATCTGATTAGTCTTTGATACATTAACATATTGACCATAATAATCTGTAACAAGAAGGGAATATGTCTCATCAATCTCATTGTTTTCATTGATATAAGGCATTATGGCAGTCACCTCAGAATTGGTTCTTCCAATACCACTCTTCAAGTATCTGATCGGATCCCTGTCATTCTTACTTGTATCAACGAACATATCCTTATCCTCTGAATATATCTTGAACAAACAACCGCCCACATCTGTACCGCCTTTGAATTCAGGGGTGACATCCTTCTCAATGATTCCTCCTGGACCGACAGCCAAAATCTTCTTACTTGGGACTTCACCTGCATCAAATACTGTAACATTAAACAGATTGTTCATATTGGAACCAGGATAAGCAGCCTTGATGACCACCTTGTTTCCTATGTTGAATGCAGTTATCCACTCGAACTCATCAGTGTTACAAGTCCTGATGACACCGGCCAGAGCCTTTGCAGTATCCTCAAGAGTACCTGTACAGGAGAATTTGTTTTTGAAGAACTCTGCCGGGTCATACTGCTTGGTGGCAATAAATGTTCCAAGCCTCTGGACTGTATCCGTCTGGGTCTCTTCATTGTAGATGGTGTTCTGTATCCTCACCTCATCATACTCGCTTAAAGGCTCTTCTACACTCAATACCATAAAAGCATAACCCACACCTGAAAGTCTCTCTGCATAGGCAGTTGTAGATGAAGGTTCAAACCCTGTAAAATTGTCAGCATCCAGGTTTCCAAAGGCGTTATAATGACCATACAACTGGGTGTTCTTGATAGTATAGATATTCCTATACTTGTCCTTTATATAATAACTGCTGTTACCATCTATGACTATAGGGTCTTCCACATTCCAGTTTCCTGTTACGGTGTAGTGTCCTTTACTAATTTCATAGCAACCATTCACAGCATAATCATACAGGTCTATGTCATTACAGTACATTCCGAAATACCTGGCAAACTTGAACTCATCAGACTCCTTGTCATCAAAAAGAAACTCAAAGTTGATGATGTAAGGGAAGATGAGATTGTTCCTCTCAAATCCGGTTGTGATCCAGTCGTCTATTCTCATAATGGTGTTGTCATTCCTCAAGAGCTGTTCCTGGAAATTCTCAACCTTCTGTGTCAAAACACCTGATTTCTTGTCTATACCATAATAGTAAATCTCATTGGAAGAGAAATTGACATATATGGACTGGTCATATTTGAAATCCCTCTGTTCCACATATCTCTTGATATAATCTCCTATGGGTGTCCCCTCCCTCAAATCAAATGCCTTTAGGATATGTGCCTTACACTTCACATCCTGTAAGAAGTCATAATCTATATCACTCTGCATGACCGTATTAGAAGGGTCATCTATCTTGAAAATGACAAAGTAATTAGGTCTCTTTTTCCTCAAGTAAAGAGGTGCGATACAGCCCATTTCCTGTGGATACCTGTCAGAATTGATAGCTTCAACACCACACCAATACATTGTCTCGAATTGATTGTCAAAATTGTCAAGCATAATAGTGTCTTCAACACTCTGACCTACAATATGGGATGTACTACCTGTTCCAAGGAGGAAATTCCTTATGTCACGGTTGAAAAGTCCTGTCTTCCAAACCCTGTGATGCTTGTATTCCATAGTGGACAGAATAGGAGCAGCAGGATAAGCCTCCATAAAAAGATTCTCCCCGTCATACATCAACTTTGTATTGGTAGTGAGTTTTGGATTGGTCCTTAAAATCTGGAAGGATACATCATCATCCAATCTCACATAATTTCCTTTAAATATCTCCATATTTTATATAAAGCACTATATAAGTTATTTATGAGAAAACAGGGAAAAGAACTAACTCTTTCCCCTGTTCAAACTGTCTTCAAGTCTCTCATATAGTTTATCTTCTATGTATCTGAACATCCTTGTCCTGGAGTCCATTATTCTCCTGTCAACCAATGGACTCTTGTTGTTGTACCTCTCCTTACATTTATCACAGACAAAGTTCTCCACATCTGTCTTGTTCTTGTCTGAAAGAATTGGGGTTCCACAGATGGCGCAAGTCCACTCCATCATACCAACTGTCTTGTCATATACCCATCTCTCAACCACCCTGTCAAAAACTGGGTCATAGACAAGATTGAGATACTGTGATTCTACATTGTCAAAATCCTTGGAGAACCTGCCAAGACCAAGTGATTTGAGTTTGTCCCTGTCCGCCAGCATATTAAATAAGTGTCTGTATCCAAGGAATTATCCAATGAATGGAAGAATAGACCAGACCACCAATGAGTGCAGCAAAGAACAATGTCACAAAAATGATAGACCAGAAAGTGACATATTGCTTGTCAAGATACCAAGCAGGTGTGAGAGTGACAAGATAAGCATTCTCATACTCTATGTGTGTCTCATCTATCTGCCTCTCTTCTTCCAATGGTTTGAGTTCATAGGCAAGGATGTCATAGATACCACACTTTATAAGAACAGCAGAAATCTCCGATAGTTCCTTTCTTAAATACACCTCATCCTCTCCCGTTCCAAGCTTGATATCAGGTTCCCTGTTGATGACCTTGTATAATGTTCCACCCCAAGATCTCTTCAGACCAATGGATTCAAACAATATCCTGTTCTTCTTGTATTCTCTCCTGACAATACGCCTTGCTTTTAATTCCAGGAAAAATTTCTTTAAAAACATAATATAAGTATTTAATAACTATGTATTTATGATTTTTTGTTCCTCAAACTGCTTCTTATGAAGTTCAGTACATTCCTTCCTGTATTCCTCCAGGTCTTTCTTGAACTTTTCAGTATAGGCATATCCACAAGTCTCACGCTCCGGACAGAATCCCCTATAGATGCAGTTTGGGACCATCTTTGATGCCATTATGGGGTCTATCTCACCTATGGCATTCTTTGCTCTCTGCCAAGCGGTTCTGGTCTCTGGGGATGCCTTTGAACACAGTCTCTTCCTGGACACATTGATGAGTGCCTGGGCATTGGCAGCAACATCCATATCATTGAGAGAACCCTGTGGGAGTTCATCCCTGTCACAGTCCAGTTGTCTCCTGTCCTGCCTCTGTGAATGGACAAATGGGATGAATCCAAGCCAATGCCTGACAATATGCACAGTGACCCATTGGCGGATCTTCTCAAAGGACAGATCAAACTCTACCAACCTGATGGGAGAGTGTTCTGCAAGAAGCATCCAGCCCTTCCACCCGTCAGACGGTTCTTTGTCCAATGGTTTCTTTCCCACCGTCTTCCTGGCCGCATTGAGAGCCCTCTTCCAAGAAGTTGCCTGGACAGCGGTCACCTGTACTTCATCCTTCTTCTCCATATTATTCTTCAGTTTCTTTCTTTTTCCTTGTGGTCTTCTTGGGTTCTTCAAGTTTCTTCTTCAGTTCATCATTCTCTTTCTTCAATTGGGAATATGCCGCCTGCCATTCCCTGAGGTTCATATTGAGATTATGGTTCTCTGTTCCTACCTCGCCAACACGCTTTGTGAGAATATTCAACTGATTCTCATATTCCTCATCCTTGTTCCTTCTTTCCAGGTCTTCCTTCCTGTCTTTGATGGCAAGAATCCTCCCGGAGATGGAGAAATAAAGACTTGACAGAACATAAACACCCAAAAGGGCAACCAAAATAATAGATTCATAATAATATAATTTAATTGTTAAATATCTGCAAGCGGACCATAAAATCTCTTTGGTTCTCTCCAATTCCTGACTTTATCTATATCATGTACAGCAGTCTTCATTGCTTCCTGAAGATTAAGGATCTCAAAGTATTCTGTATCAACTCCAAGATTCTGAGCCTGCCATTCTTCTACAAGTCCATTGACAAGAGACTCTGTGTAGTTCACCATATCATACACAGTGTCTATATCCATATGTACATTACCTGTTATTTTGTGTGTCTTCATACATTAAATATAACAAAGTCTTGTCAAACTTTGTATTTGACAATAACAAAAATGGATGAGAATCATTCCTCATCCATTTCATAATCTGAATCTTCTCCACCCTTCAACCTCTCAAGTTGTTCTGCCTGTAATACAACTAAATCATCCCTGTCCACAGAACTAGTGAGAAATCTTGGTTGGAACCTGAACCTGAAATTCTTGTCACCAGGTTTATTCCACCATCCCATCACTTCATTGGTCTTCTTCAGGTCTCCTTCATAATGGTTGTAAGTCAAAAGACTCTCCCAATAATCATCCTGACAAGTAAAGTCATTCTCATCCGCCTTTGGGATATATGCTGTAACAGACAATGCCAGACCAAAAAACACAAGAGTTATATGTGCAGGATATTCATACCTGTAATCATCATCACTCCATTTGGTTTTGTACATAATGTCAGCATTGAAGAAATAGAAACTTAACCAATTGGGAAGCATATAGGATGGTTTCAGGAACTTTGACAGAATAGGATGGTTCTTCTTTCCCAGTTCAGTCCACTTTGAATCAACCAGCTTGGCATAATACCAGGTCTCTTCATACTCTTTATATTCCTCATACCTGTTGGCCTCATACCTATCATAACTGTCATTTCCCTTATATACATAACTGTTTTTACCAAACCTGATGATATTACCCCTTCTCCAGACAGGAAGATTACCCTCCTTTCTCCAGGATCCAAAATACCAATGTAATTTTGGTTTAATAAACTTACCATTTGTTTTCTTCCATTCAGTTAGAAACTTACTCATAATTCTATAAGTCTTTTATTGTTATCATCAAAATAATATCCCTTCTTTTTCAGTTCATCCAAAATAATCTTTCTCTCCTCTTCATTTGCAGGTGTCAAGTCATCATCTGTGAT
>Ga0310697_10000405_pt1 | contig 60047 bp, 56 predicted proteins | sample 172DNAGHGlowgp2_FD_203883 | JGI IMG/M metagenome (GOLD analysis project Ga0310697, IMG submission 203883) | Sheep rumen microbial communities from Palmerston North, Manawatu-Wanganui, New Zealand - 1728 DNA GHGlow gp2 (v2) (version 2) | ecosystem: Host-associated > Mammals > Digestive system >...
TAATAAGGTAAAGACCACACTCAGTGGGCTATGGGAAGGCATCTGCTCTCTGAGGAATGTGAAGAGCATCCCACTCTTCAGTGCCATGACCATAGGCATATGGCTCTGTTACTTCCTGCATTACTTCCTGACATTCTTCTGCTTCGACTTCACAGCCCACTTGGGCATCGGGTGCGCACTGGTGACCTTCATCGTGGGCAGCATAGCAGTCATCGTACCCACGCCCAACGGGGCAGGACCCTGGCACTTCGCAGTGAAAACGATGCTTATCTTGTATGGCGTGGCCGACACGCAGGCTCTCTACTTTGTACTCATCGTACATACCGTGCAGACACTGCTGGTGGTGGTGCTAGGCATATATGGGTGGGGCGCGCTGTCTTTTATGGCAAAGACGCGAGGAGATTTCGAGGTACGAGGTACGAGGTGCGAGGTGCGAGAATAGACTTGCTGTTGCTAATTGTACTGATTATTTGCAATAATATGAATGATTTTTACTATAGAAAAGTTGATGCGTACCAGTTGGCAAAGGAACTGGCAAAATATATTTATTCATTATTATTCAAATTTCCAGAATTTGAACGCTATGCGCTTTGTGACCAAATAAGGCGGGCTGCCATATCCATTCCCTCAAACATAGCAGAAGGATTAGGAAGGTTCGCCATCAAGGAAAGAATCCATTTCTTAGACATCGCAAACGGCTCCTTAACCGAAATACTCTGTCAAATGGAGATTTCACATGACAACAACTATATCACGGATGAAGAGTTTACACAAGTAGACCTTCTCGGTTCGCGGGTGTCAATGACAATATACGGACTAAAAAAATCCCTATCAGAAAAAGCAAGAAAACAAAACCTAATAAATAACCCTGAGTAAGAGATAAAAGGAAAAAGGTATTCTCGTACCTCGCACCTCGTACCTCGTACCTCGAAAAAACAAAAAACTATGAACGAAATTCAAAACCTACAGCCACAATGCATCTGGCGCAACTTCTATCGACTGACACAAGTGCCACGCCCTAGTGGACACCTGGAAAAGATCCAACAGTTCCTCCTCGACTTCGCCAAGGAAGCAGGAGTGGAAGCCTTCAAAGACCCTGCTGACAACATCGTGATGCGAAAGCCCGCAACACCAGGCATGGAGAACAAGAAGGGGGTTATCCTGCAAGCTCACATGGACATGGTGCCACAGAAGACCCCTGAGTCAACACATAACTTCGAGACAGACCCCATACAACCGTGGATTGACGGGGAATGGGTGAAGGCTACAGGCACCACACTGGGAGCCGACAACGGTCTTGGCGTGGCTGCCATCATGGCTATCATGGAGGATAAGACACTGAAACACGGACCTATCAATGCACTCATCACTGCTGATGAAGAGACAGGCATGTTTGGTGCCAATGCACTGCCAGAGGGCGAACTGCAAGGCGACATACTGATGAACCTCGACTCAGAGCACTGGGGTAAGTTCGTCATCGGCTCTGCCGGCGGCATCGACGTCACAGCTACCTTAGGCTATCAGGAGGTGGAGACCGACCCTGAGGATGTAGCAGTGAGACTGACAGTGAAGGGACTGCGTGGCGGTCACAGCGGACTGGAGATCAACGAGGGACGTGGCAATGCCAACAAACTGATGGTGCAGATAGTACGTGACGCCATCGAAGAACTGGACGCTCGTCTGGCATGCTGGCACGGCGGCAACATGCGCAACGCTATCCCATTTAAGGCAGAGACCATAGTGACCTTGCCAAAGGACAACGTCGACGCTCTGAAAGAACTCGTAGACGACTATAGAGAAACTTTCAACGATGAGTTCAAACTCATTGAGCCACAAGGAATTGATGTCACATGCGAACCCACAGACCTACCCAAGACAGAACTGCCATTAGAGATACAAGACAACCTGGTAGACGCCATCTACGCTTGTCATGACGGCGTCATCCGTTTCATACCAGCCTACCCCGCTGTTGTGGAGACGTCAAGCAACCTGGCCATCATCGACATCGAAGACGGCAAGGCTGCCATCAAGATCCTGGCACGCTCCAGCCGTGAGGATATGAAGGGCTATGTGGTGGGCATGCTGGAGAGCTGCTTCTCAATGGCGGGCATGAAGGTGGAGACCTCAGGCTCGTACGGCGGATGGGATCCCAACCCCGACTCAGAGATACTGCACCTGCTGCTGAAGGAGTACAAGGAACTCTTCGGAGAGGATGGCATCATACAGGTGGATCATGCCGGACTGGAGTGTTCGGTCATACTGGGCAAATACCCGCATCTCGATGTCGTATCACTCGGTCCTACGATGAAGTCGCCACACACCACCACGGAACGCGCACTCATCGCCACCGTAGCACCCTTCTGGCAACTGCTGAAGAAGACACTCGAAGATATTCCTGAAAAATAAGAAAAAAAAAAGAAAGGCATTCCCGATATTTTGGGGATGCCTTTTTCCAGACAGACAACCAACAGATAGCTGTTGATGAGAAAATTTTTCAAAGGTTAGCACGCTATTTGAAATCTTTTTCGTATCTTTGCAGCCGAAAACCGACAGGAGAAACTGACGGAAACATCAATTATTCACTAAAAACAAAAAGATTATGGACGATTACCCGGCGGATAGTAACAAACGCTAAGGCCAGGGGATAGCAGGCAAGACCGCTAATCCTCTTGCCGCAAGAGTCAATTTACAATGAACAATGTTCAATGTTCAATGTTCAATGTTCAATGTTCTAAAAAGGATTAGCAAATGAAGAGCTACTGGAACACAACTGGTGGGCTGAGCCAACTCCAAGAGTGGCAGCCCAATTGCTGGATACAAGTGACATGTCCAACAGACGAGGACCAGCGCGACCTGGAAGAGAGGTTCGGCATTCCCGATTATTTCATCACCGACATTAGCGATACCGATGAGCGCGCGCGTTATGAATATGACGACGGATGGATGCTCATCATCCTGCGTATACCCTATGTCAAGGAGATAAAATCAAGAACCCCATACACAACAGTGCCCCTAGGCATCATACACAAACGTGATGTGACCATCACCGTATGCTACTATGAGACGAACATGATGATTGACTTCGTCTCCTACCAACAGAAAAGGGGCGTCGGGTTCACGGACTACGTGGACATGATATTCCGACTGTTCTACTCCAGTGCGGTGTGGTATCTGAAACGACTGAAGCAGATCAACTCGCTCATCGACAAGGCTAAGCGCAACCTGGATCAGGATGTGAACAACGAGAGCCTGATAGGATTGTCACGTCTGCAAGATTCGCTTACCTACTTCCAGACCAGTATCCGCGGCAACGAGACACTACTCTCGAAACTGAAGTTCAAACTACAGATTGACGAACTCGACGCCGACCTCATCGAGGACGTGGGTATCGAGATGACACAGGCACGAGAGACCACCAGCATCTACTCCGACATCTTGGAATCGACAATGGATACCTACTCATCCATCATCAACAACAATATGAATACGGTGATGCGTACGCTGACATCGGTCACCATTATCATGATGTTCCCAACCCTCATCGCCTCACTCTTCGGTATGAACCTCATCAACGGCATGGAGGAAAAGCCATGGGGATTCGCATTGGCACTCTTTATCTCAGGACTTGTGTCATTCGCCAGCTGGGGCTTCTTTAGGCATAAGAGGCTGATATAACGTTAAAAAATGCAAACGTAAGAAGTTTTTACCTCATTACTTATCAGCATTTTACCTTTTTTTATTACCTTTGAGCCCTAAATTGTGAATTGACAAACCGAATCAATAACTAAAACAAGTTAAATGATGGACTCTCAAGAAAACATCCCCGTTGTGGGAAATGAAGAAGTGAAAGTGGAAGATACCGTACAGGAAACTCCCGTAACCGAAGAGGTAGTGGAAGAACGCAAGGTGTACACCACCAAGAAGGAAGTACTCGACCGAGTGAAAGAAATAGCACACGGAGAAGAGGCACCACAGAAAGAAGAGGTGGAATACCTGAAAACTGTCTTCTACAAACTACACATCGCAGAACGTGAGGCAAAGCTGAAAGCATATCTGGATGCCGGCGGCGACCCAGAGACCTATCAGGTAACTCCTGACGAAGACGAGGATGTTTTCAAAGCCGAAATGGGCGTTATCAAAGAGCGCCGTCAACAGCTATTCCAAGAGCAGGAAGCCGAGAAACAGGAGAACCTGAAGAAGAAACTGGAGATTATCGAGAAAATCAAGAGCATGGTAACCTCACCTGAGGAAGCCAACAAGTCATATCAGGACTTCAAAGCCTTGCAACAGGAATGGAAAGAGATAAAGAACGTACCTGCCGACCGTGCCAATGAGCTGTGGCGCAACTACCAGCTCTACGTGGAACAGTTCTACGACCTGCTGAAACTCAACAGCGAGGCACGTGAATACGACTTCAAAAAGAACCTGGAGATAAAAACCCGCCTCTGTGAGGCTGCAGAGAAACTGGCCGAAGAGGAAGATGTCATCAGCGCCTTCCATCAGCTACAGAAGTTCCACCAGGAGTTCCGTGAGACAGGACCTGTCAGCAAGGAGTTGCGCGAAGAAATATGGCAACGCTTCAAGGCAGCCTCTACAGTCATCAACAAGCGTCATCAGCAGCACTTTGAAGGTCTGCGTGCCCGTGAGGAAGAGAACCTGGCAAAGAAGACTGCCCTCTGCGAGAAGGTGGAAGCCATCGCAGCAGAGGAAAACAAAGGTAGCGCCGACTGGGAACGTCATACACAGGAGATTATTGAAGTGCAGCAGGAGTGGAAAACCATTGGATTCGCTCCTCAGAAGATGAACGTGAAGATATTCGAGCGCTTCCGTGCGGCTTGCGATGAGTTCTTTGCACGTAAAGCCGAGCACTTCAAGAGCCTGAAAGAAAACTTCAAAGAGAATGCCGACAAGAAACGGGCGCTCATCGAGAAGGCCAAGGCACTGCAAGACTCCACAGAATGGCGCTCGACAAGCGACAAGCTGATAGCTCTACAGAAGGAATGGAAAACCATAGGCATGGTGCCTAAGAAACTGGGCGACCAACTGTGGGAAGAGTTCCTCGGGGCATGCAACAAATTTTTCGAAGCACGTAATGCGGCTGGGGCAGGTCAGCGCAATGAAGAACACGAAAACCTGGAGAAGAAACGTGACGTCATTGCACGACTCACTGCTGCGGCTGAAGAGGCTGGAGAGGGACTGCAGAAAAAGGTACAGGCACTGGTGGAAGAATATAACAGCATCGGACACGTGCCTTTCAAGGAGAAGGACAAGCTCTATGCAGAATACCACGCTGTGCTCGATAAACTGCATAAAGAGATGAATGTCTCAGTAGCACGTCGACGACTGAACAACTTCAAACAGAACCTCAAACAAGTGGCAGAGCGAGGAGAAGCTGCACTCGACAACGAGCGAGCACGACTGATGCGCCAATACGACAACCTGAAACAGGAGGTACAGACCTATGAGAACAACCTCGGTTTCCTCAGCGTATCATCAAAGAAGGGTAACTCGCTCATCGACGAGATGAAACGCAAGGTGGACAAACTGAAAGGCGACCTGCAACTGGTCAAGGACAAAATCAAAGCCATCGACGCCGAGAACGCAGTTCAGGAATAGACGAGACTACAATAATCATTAAAAGGAGTGGCTTTTCGCCACTCCTTTTTTCATCTGTGCTATCGCTCCAACCAACGCAAGACCGAAAAAAAACTCTCTACGATTCCATAATTTGAAAGAGAATTATTTGGCAATAAGAAGAATAAACGCTATCTTTGCAAACAAAAGTAACGAACCAATAATTAATACTTTTGATTTCTGATTATTATGAAGACGATAACCCCATTTATTATTGCATTATTGATGACCATTTGCGGGACTCGTAGCTTGATGGCTCAACGATTTTCTGTGAGGTTGGTTAACGGTGGTGTGGAGGTTACAAATTTTATTCCTTCAGACGAATGGGATGAACAAACTCCGATACGCGTCGTTATTCCTTCAGAGATTAAAAAGGCTGGTACGCTACACAAGGTTGTAGGCATTGCAAGTGAGGCTTTCAAGTATCAAAAAGGTTTGGAATTCATTCGTCTGCCGGAAAGTCTGGAATACATTGACGAGGAGGCCTTTTCTAATTGCAGCAACCTAAAACAGGTAGACTTGGGTGGAAACCTGAAGCGGATAGGCCATCAAGCCTTTTATGGGTGTGAGTCACTTGTTGAAATAACGCTGCCCGCCAGCTTGGAGGAGTTGGCCACAGAAGTTTTCTGGAACTGCTACCAACTGAAAGCCATCAACGTAAAACCAGGCAGTAGCTACTTCAAGTCGGTAAACGGCGTGGTGCTGACAACCGACGGTCAGGAAGTGGTTTGTATGCCCGATGCATGGGCAGGCGAGTTCAGAGTACCACAAGGCGTGAAGCGTCTACGCGACTGGTCGATGGTAAGCAAAGAACTCAAAGCTGTAACGTTGCCCGAGGGGTTGGTGTCTATTGGCAAAAATGCCTTTTTCTGGGATACCAACCTGGAGCGTATCAACCTGCCGCACTCGTTGAAAAGTATCGGCGAAGGGGCGTTCGTACAGTGTCGAGCACTGAAAGCCATCGACATTCCCAATGGAGTTACCATTCTGCCCCGCAGCGTTTTCTATCATTGCAACTCTTTAAAGAGTGTCAAACTGCCTTCCACGCTCAAAGTGCTGGACGAGGAGGCCTTCAACGATTGTGAAAATCTGGAATCCATCATTTTGCCGAAGGGACTGACAACCATTGGAAGTAAAGCCTTTAATGGTTGTAACAGACTTCAGCAGGTATACATTCCCACTGCCACTACTGAAATAGGCGAAGGTGTTTTTGGCTATTGCAAGCGGCTGACAACAATCGAGGTAGACGCTGCTAATGGCAGTTACAAGTCGGTTGACGACGTATTATTCACTGCCGATATGCGAACACTAATTGCCTATCCTAATGGCAAGGGACGCAAATACAGCATACCGGAAGGTGTACACACTATTGCTCCCTATGCTTTCTTCTTGACAAATATTACGGAACTGACCATGCCCGAATCACTGACAACCATAGGGGAAAATGCCTTTTATGGTTGCGATGAGCTTTACGACGTAAGAATACCATCAAACGTGGAAATTATCGATGATAGAGCTTTTGAAGGCTGCTATCACTTGGAGGCTATCCATCTTCCCGCTCATATAAAAAAAATAGGCGAGGATGCCATCAACCCAGATCGTACCACCGTATATGTGCCAAATAAGGTCTTGGAGAGTATCCTCATATCCACCAAAGACATTTGGGGCAGACACGAAGAACCCGACATCAAACCCGAATCGGCCTACAAGCCGCAGGCACGCTACACGGCTGCAGACCTCATTCTGAAACCTCTGGCCCAAATTGAGGCGGATGGATCGACATGGGATAAGACGCCTGAACAACTATTATCATACTACAAAAAAAAGGACTTAAATGTGAAGATGGCTGAGAACAAAAACTTTTTGTTGAGTACCAATAGACCAACCCGCTTTGTCGATGCGTCACTAGATACCTCTTATAGGCTGATTAGCTCACGCATCTATGCCAACGGAATGACAGACAAGGTAGAAATGCTGGAAAGCTCCATTGACTGCTATCTCGACGAATCGAAGATCGTAGCCATCCTACTGGAACGGGCTAAGGAACTGGGGTTCCAAGTAAAAAGGGATGACACAGATGCCAAAGGCGGTGTGATACTGACAGACAAAAGCGGAACTACTTTACTACTCATACTGCCCGATGTCAAGTGGAGTAATGTCTACGTAGCAACAATGCCACCCCAAGGACAGTACACGGCAAAGGCTTTGGAACAAATGGACATGGTGGTCAATAGCGCTTCAAAATATAAATAGCTATAACTTGGCGTCCATGACACCACCATAGACTTTACAACATCGATACAAAAAGTATATGAGATATAAAAAAACACAAAAAAACCAACCACTATAAAGTGATTGGTTTTTTGTTGGGGTACCCGGACTCGAACCAGGAAAGGCAGGACCAGAATCTGCAGTGTTACCATTACACCATACCCCAAACTATTTAATTTCATTCAGCACTCTTGCTGAATTGCGGATGCAAAGGTACGACTTTTTCCCGAATCACCAAAATTTTTGAACGTTTTTTTCTAAAAAAATCTCAAAAATACGTTTTTTTTATGCGATTATCGGATAAAACCACTACCTTTGTAGCCTAATTACACATCTTTATATTTTAATGAAACAAACAAAGACAACAGGAAGTGAAAGCACTTCAAGCAACAAAGTACTCGTAGAAACCATCATCAAAGGAATACAAGAGAAAAAAGGAAGCAATATCGTGGTGGCTGACCTCAGTGGAATCGATGGCACCATTTGCCAGAACTTCATCATATGCCAAGGCAACTCCCCTACCCAAGTGGAAGCTATCGCCGAGTCCATAGCAGACATGGCACGCATGGAACTTCACGAAAAACCGGCACATGTAGTAGGAATGGAGAATGCACAGTGGGTCGCAATGGACTATACCGACGTGCTGGTACACGTCTTCTTGCCTGATGTAAGAGAGTATTACGATCTGGAGCACTTGTGGGCAGATGCCAAACTAAGCCATATTCCTGATTTAGACTAACAGCGCTTTTTAATCATAAAGACATTATGGAACAGAAACAAAATAACAATCAGCCAAAAATGCCAAAGTTCAATATGAACTGGATCTATATCCTTGTTCTTGCAGCATTGGCTTTTTTCTATTTCACCAACAACACAGGTGGAAGCATCCAGCAGCAAGGTACCAGCAGCAAGGATGCTACATACACAGAGTTTCAGGCGTATGTTGATAGTGGCTATGCAAAGAAAATAGTCATCAACAAAGATCTGAAGACACTGAAAATGTTCGTAAAACCTGAGAACATACGTGATGTGTTTGAACAGGGAACGGGCAAAACAGGAACAGAACCCTACGTCGCAGTAGAGATAGGCAGCATAGACAAGGTAGAGGAGTTTCTGAAGAATGAACGTGAGAACGAGAAATTCACCGGAAGCCTCAGCTATGAACGCGAGAGCGACGGTGGCATTCTGGGAAGCATCATCAACATGTTGTTGCCCATCATTCTGTTCATCGGCATCTGGATTATTGTGCTTCGCTTCATGAATCGAGGTGGCGGTGGCATGGGTGGCGGCATCTTCAACGTAGGTAAGAGCCGCGCTAAGATGTATGAAAAAGGAGGCGAACTGGGCATCACCTTTAAGGATGTGGCAGGACAGGCTGGTGCCAAACAGGAAATCCAAGAAATAGTGGATTTCCTGAAGAACCCGAAGAAGTATACCGACCTGGGCGGTAAGATTCCTAAGGGAGCACTACTCGTAGGTCCTCCGGGAACAGGTAAGACTCTGCTCGCCAAGGCAGTGGCTGGAGAGGCGGGTGTACCGTTCTTCTCAATGTCTGGTTCTGACTTCGTAGAGATGTTTGTCGGTGTGGGTGCCAGCCGCGTACGTGACCTGTTCCAGCAAGCCAAGGCAAAGTCACCATGTATCATCTTCATAGATGAGATCGATGCCGTAGGACGTGCACGCTCAAAGAATCCAGCCATGGGTGGCAACGATGAGCGTGAAAACACGCTGAACGCACTCCTCACAGAGATGGACGGCTTCGGCACCAATAGCGGTATCATCATCCTGGCAGCTACCAACCGTGTCGATATGCTCGACTCTGCCCTACTCCGTGCAGGACGCTTTGACAGACAAATCAATGTTGACCTGCCCGACCTGAACGAGCGCAAGGAGGTATTCATGGTGCATCTGAAGCCGCTGAAGCTCGACCCGTCAGTAGATATCGACTTCCTGGCCCGCCAGACACCGGGCTTCTCGGGGGCCGACATCGCCAACGTCTGCAATGAGGCCGCTCTGATAGCAGCCCGCCATGACCGCCCTGCCGTGGGCAAACAGGATTTCCTCGATGCCGTAGACCGTATCATCGGTGGTCTGGAGAAGAAGACCAAGATTATGACCGAGGCTGAGAAGAAGTCGATTGCCATCCATGAGGCTGGTCATGCCACCATTTCGTGGTTTACAGAGTTTGCCAATCCGTTGGTGAAGGTATCCATAGTACCACGCGGAAGGGCATTAGGTGCTGCCTGGTATCTGCCAGAGGAACGTGTACTGCAAACTAAAGAAGCCATGCTCGATGAGATGTGCTCACTTTTAGGAGGACGTGCTGCAGAAGAACTCTTTATCGGTCATATCTCCACGGGGGCAATGAATGACCTTGAGCGTACTACAAAACAAGCATACGGTATGATTGCCTATGCCGGTATGGGTGAGAAACTGCCCAACATCTGCTATTATAACAATTCCGAGTATCAGTTCCAGCGTCCTTACTCTGAGACTACTGCCAAGATCATGGACGATGAGGTGCTGAAAATCATCAACGAACAGTATGAACGTGCAAAGCAGATACTGACAGAGCATGCTGAGGGACACGCCCAACTGGCACAGTTGCTCGTGGAGCGCGAGGTAATCTTCGCCGACGACGTGGAGAAAATCTTCGGCAAACGCCCGTGGACCAGTCGTGCAGAGGAGCTGATGGAAGCTCAGATGCGTGCCGACGCAGAGCGCATGGCCGAAGAGCGAGCCAAGGAACTGGAGGCAGAAGCAAAAGAAAAAGAGAACAACTCAACATCGACTACCAATGAATAACTTCATCGTACGTACACTTACCGGCATCGTCTTTGTTGCCACGATAGTCATCAGCTTCATGCACCCCACGGCCATGATGCTGCTCTTTGCCCTGATTACCGGTCTCACCATATGGGAATTTACCGGTCTTGTCAATGGAAGAAAAGGGGTACAGGTCAATCGGTTTATCTCAACCATTGCTGCGGTATACCTCTTCCTGGCAATGGCTGGATATAACAGCGGACTGACACCTGGAACCGTATTTATCCCCTACCTCATCTCTATTATCTATCTGATGGTGGCAGAACTATACCTGAAGGCGGAAGACCCCATCAACAACTGGGCATATACAATGATGGCACAGCTGTACATCGCACTACCATTCTCAACTATCAACGTGTTGGCATTCCCCACTTTCGGACAATATAACATGCTACTGCCACTCAGCATCTTCGTCTTCCTGTGGATCAACGACTCAGGCGCCTACTGCGTCGGTTCACTATTGGGACGCCACAAACTATTCCCACGCATTTCGCCGGGAAAGAGTTGGGAAGGCAGTATCGGTGGTGGCATACTGGTTGTCATCGTAGCTATCGTTATCTCACAATTGATAGAGAAGCAGATGCCGGGTCAATCAGGGCTTTCCGCACTGGGATGGGCAGGACTAGGGCTCACAGTCGTAGTATTCGGTACATGGGGCGACTTGGTAGAGAGTCTATTCAAACGTACACTGGGTATCAAGGACAGCGGCAATATACTGCCAGGACACGGTGGCATGCTCGACCGTTTCGACTCCTCACTGTTGGCCATTCCCGCCGCAGTAGTATATCTATTCACACTGACACTGCTTTGAAACCAAGAGTTATTTTACTGATCACTTCCCTACTCTGCATGATGACGACAATGGCTAATCGGCCTCGCATAGGTCTCGTTCTTGGGGGTGGTGGTGCTAAAGGTGCTGCCGAGGTAGGCGCACTGAAAGCTATTGAAGAATGTGGCATACACGTCGACTATATTGCGGGTACCAGCATCGGTGCCATCGTCGGCTCACTGTATGCTGCTGGCTATACATCGGCAGAGATTGAGCGATTGTTCTGCGAACAGGAATGGATGTCGCTTCTCACTGACCGGCGGGAGGACCTCAGCGATGAGCCTGTCATGAAAGACGATGGCATCATCTACGTCTTCGGCTTTCCTGTTATCGACACCGAGAACCGCTCTTTCGGTGTTCTGCGCGGCGGACGTGTGGAACAAGTGATCGACTCTCTGCTGGCTGCACACAACGCTGTGGAATTCAGTACGCTAAAAACGCCCTTCAGCTGTGTGGCTGCCGAGATAAAGACGGCATCAGAAGTGGTACTCAGCGAAGGCACTGTGCCACAAGCCGTGAGAGCGTCAATGGCTATTCCCGGTATCTTCAAGCCAGAAGTGATTAACGGCAGAAGTCTGGTGGATGGCGGAATGATGAACAACCTCCCAGTAGACGTAGTGAGAGAGATGGGGGCTGACATCGTGATCGCTATCGATTTGCAGCAAAACAAACACGAAAGCAAGCAACCACGAGAAAACCTGATAACCACTGTAGGCGATAAGATAGGACTCGGGGAAATGATACAATGGATTGTCAACCGTCCGGATATCGTAAAGTATAATAACAACAGACAGGCTGCCGACATCTATATTAATCCTCCCATGCCCGACTATGAGGCCTCAAGTTTTAATGATGAGAAAATCAAACAGATGATTCAGATAGGCTACGAGGCAGCATACGCTAAAAAAGAACAACTTCTGGCACTTCCGAAATAGTATCAACAATACCACATTCATAAATAAAAATGCCTCGCTTAGAACACTAAGCGGGGCATTTATACTATAGACGAAATAGTAATTACATCGCAGCGGCATCAAAGATCCACTGGTAGATGCAAGAACAGACACCAATCAGCATGATACCCGCTGTGCAGATAGCAAGAGCAGCGTTAGTGCTCTTACCATTCTTAAATGCTGGCAATGGGCTGTCGGTCTTCGTGATATACATAGCCTTGACAATGAGCAGGTAGTAGTAGAGTGACACTACCGTATTGACCAAAGCGATGAACACTACGAGATACGGCCAGAAGGGAGCATCGTTGTGACCTGCTACAGCCGACATGAACACGAAGAATTTCGAGAACATACCAGCAAAAGGAGGAATACCTGCCAGTGAGAAGAGGGCCAGTGTCATCAGGAAAGTCAGCTTGGGATTGGTCTGATACAGACCGTTATAGGCTGACATCTGTGTGCTGCCGCCATTCTCTTCTACAGCGCTGATTACGGTGAAGACGGCCATATTGGCTGCCACGTAAACCAATACGTAGTAAGTCAGTGCGGTGAGGCTCATCTGACCGTCAGCACCAATCACTGCCAACATGATATATCCGGCCTGTGAGATAGAGCTGAACGCCATGAAGCGCTTCAGTTCCGACTGGCGGATGGCAAACAGGTTGGCAATAGTGATAGAGAGTACAATGACGATATAGAACAGCACCTGCCAGTATTCTACCATAGGAGCAAAGACCTTGGTCATGATAATGGCCAGCGTCAGTGCTGCAGCGCCCTTGGAAACGACGCTCAGGTAACCCGTCACAGGTGTAGGCGCACCCTGATAGGTGTCGGCCGTCCAGAAGTGGAAGGGCACCAGTGAGATCTTAAAGCCAAGACCACTGAAGAAGAATACCATACCCATAATGGTGAGGGGCTTGGTAGTAATCATCTGAGCCACGTCGCCAAAGTAAAGTGTACCGCAAGCAGCATAGATGAATGAGATACCGAAGAGCATCACACCACTTGAGAAGGTAGCCATAAGGATGTATTTGGCAGCACCCTCTGCCGAGTTCTTCTTTTTCTTGTCGAAAGCCACCAGACATGCCATAGGCACTGATGCCATTTCAAGACCGAGGAAGAACAGAAGGAAATGACCTGCCGACATCATGACATACATACCGAGCAACGTAGAGAGTACCAGCATATAGAACTCACCAACGTACTTGGAAGGTTTGAAATCGGGCTGAGACTTGCCTTCAAGCCATGACTGCGACATCACAACCACGATAAAGGTGGCAGCGGTCAGCACGGTCTTCATCACATTGACAATATTTGATGTCACATAAAGACCGCCAAAGGCTTCAGCAGGCTGGGACATGAAACAGGGAACCAGCTGACAGAGCAGCAGGGCTCCGGTGAGTACACCCAGCACGAAAGTCTTACGTTCGCTCTTATGCAAAGCAAAGTCTGCTAAGAACACAAGTATCAGGGCAAGCACCAAGGTTGCCTCTGGAACCATATTTAGAAACTGTGAATAGTTCATCGTGTTAATTTACAATTTAAGAAATGTACGTTTTACGATTTATCACATTACGCCAATTGAATGCAGGATATTGCCTGTGCCTGTAGAGATCACATCGCTCACCCAGAACGGGAAGGTACCGAGACCTGCAACACATACAATCAGACAGATAACAGCAACGCGCTCATCCCATGTGGCATCGGTCAGTTCCAGGAAATGCTTGTTCTCCACACTACCGTAAAGAATCTTACCAACAACACGGAGGATGTAGACTGCTGTTACAACAATCGACATACAGGCGATAATAGTGGCTACCATACGGAATGAAGTGTTGGGATCAGCTGCCTGAGCATCGGCACCGAATGAACCAACGAAGATGGTCATCTCAGCAATAAAGCCTGAGAAGCCGGGAAGACCGAGGTTGGCAAGACCGGCAATCACATAACCTACTGAGAGGAAAGGCATAATCTTCATCAGACCGGACAGCTCACGGATGTCACGTGTGTGAGTACGTCCGTAAATCATACCGATAAGTGCGAAGAAGAGTGCCGTCATCAAACCGTGAGACAACATCTGCAGCACAGCACCTGTAGCGGCTGTATGATTCAGCATCAACAGGGCGAAGAGCACCAGTCCGCAGTGAGACACTGACGAATAGGCATTGATATACTTCAGGTCGGTCTGCACACAAGCTGAGAGTGCGCCATATACCACTGAGATAGTGGTCAGGATAATGAATATCCACGACAGTTCCTGAGCGGCATCAGGCAACAGATACATAGCTACGCGGAAGCAGCCATAGCCTCCCAACTTCATCAGCACACCGGCATGCAGCATTGACACTGCGGTAGGTGCCGAAGCATGACCGTCGGGCGACCATGTGTGGAATGGGAACAGAGCACCCAGCACACCGAAACCAATGAAGATGAAGGGGAAGAAGGCTGTCTGCATGTTCACGTCAATGTTGTGCATAGCAGCAATCTCGTTGACATTCATCGTCGTGGCACCGCTGAAGTAATAGATACCCAGGATACCAAGAATCAGAAGTGCAGAACCTCCCATCAGCATCAGCGTCAGTTTCATGGCCGAATATTCCTTATGACCACTACCCCAAACACCAATCAACAGGTACATAGGTATAAGTGCTACCTCATAGAACATGAACATGGTGAACAGGTCAGTGCAGATGAAGAAGCCATACACACCGGTTGACAACAGGGTGAACCAGAGGAAATACTCCTTGGTGAGGGGCTTCAACTGCCAAGAGGCAAACGTTCCGGTGAAAACGATGATGCTCGACAGGAGCAACATCACTACCGAGATGCCGTCGACACCTACAGAGTACTTAATGTTCAAAGGCTTAAACCAGTCGACTGCTGCTGTAAGAAGCATCTCAGCATCATTACCGGCAGAGCGCTGCTGGATGAAATAGATGGTGAGCCATACAGAGAGAGCCAGCAAGCAACTGGCACCTGCCACCATCACACCACGCACCTGATTGAGATTTTTGGCAAGCCACAATCCCAAAAGCATCAGTGCGGGAATTACTACGAATAAACTTAATATATTCATTTTTCGTTATTTCGTTATTACGTTATATCCGTTTTTTACGTTATATCGTTATTACGCCACTAAAGAGCCAATAGGATTAATGTGAGTGCCACAGCACCTGTGATAAACCACACGGCATACTTACGCACATCGCCACTCTGCCAAGGACGCAGGCTTTCACCGGCTTCATTAGCACCCCATGCAAGGAAGTTGAACGTACCATCAACAACATGACGGTCAAACCAAGCGATAGGAGTAGACACACAACGGAAGATAATCTTATGAGTGACATACTGCCAAATCTCGTCCTGATAGAAACGCTTATAGGCGGCACGATGCAGACGGGGGAAGGTATTGTAGAGCTTGTCGGCAATAGGCTGTTTCTCACCTTTATATATATAGGTGGCCAACAGGATAGAGCAGACAGCAACCACAATAGATGTACCGGCAACCGTCCAATCGAGATGGATGTCATAGGCCTGACCGCTGGCCGACACGAAGTGACCGAAGGGCAGGAAGCCACAAAGGATGGTCACCAATGACAGGAAGATAAGCGGGAAGGTCATCGTCCAAGGTGCTTCATGCGGTGTGTGATGTGCGTGAGCCTCCTTATTCTCTGTACCCCAGAAGATACCGTAGTACAGACGGAACATATAGAAAGCGGTCATAGCAGCAACACCCGTCATGATCCAACCTACCACAGGACTGTAGTGCATGCAGGCAGTCAGTATCTCGTCCTTAGAGAAGAAGCCTGAGAACGGAGGTATACCTGCAATGGCCAGACATGAAATCAGAAAGGTGATATGAGTGATAGGCATATACTTACGCAGACCACCCATCATCGACATCTCGTTAGAATGTACGGCATGGATAATACAACCGGCACCGAGGAACAGACAAGCCTTGAACATGGCGTGTGTGAACAGATGGAACATACCGGCCATATAGCCCAGCTGAGCATGGTTATCGAGCACCACACCGGCCTCATGAGAAGGCAGGCTGACGCCAAGTGCCACCATCATAAACGCAATCTGTGAGATGGTAGAGAAGGCCAGCACACGCTTGATATCGCTCTGAGCACATGCTACAGCAGCTGCATAGAAGGCAGTAAACACACCAACTACGACAACAACGCTCAGCGTGTTGGGAGCATACTCAATCCACAAGGGGAACATACGTGCAATCTGGAACACACCGGCAACCACCATCGTAGCGGCATGGATAAGGGCCGACACAGGAGTAGGACCTTCCATGGCGTCGGGCAGCCAGATATGCAACGGGAACATAGCACTCTTACCGGCACCACCGATGAACATCAGTACAAGTGCGGTGGGCAGAATCATGCCACCGGCAGCCACGGCCTTAGCCATATTGCCCTCGATAAACGGCGTGGTGCCCTGGCCCATCACGATATCGCCAGCAAACGAGAAGCTGAACGAATCAGTGAAATAACCGAAGGTCAGAATACCGATGAGGAAGAACATATCGGCAAAGCGGGTCACGATGAATGCTTTCTTTGACGCTGCGATTGCTGGCTTCAACGGATAGTAGAAACCGATGAGCAGATAAGAGCTCACACCCACCAACTCCCAGAACATATACATCTGGAAAATATTGGTAGCTACCACCAATCCGAGCATTGACATGGTGAACAGGCTCAGGAAAGCGTAGTAGCGCTGGAAGCCCTTCTCGCCTTTCATATAGCCGAAAGAATAGATATGCACCATCAGCGACACCGTAGATATGACGATAAGCATCATCACTGAAATCGGGTCGAGCAGGATACCCATATCAAAGTGCAGATTGCCAAGGGGCAACCAAGTAAAGTTATAAGGTACAACTGTCTGCAGGATGCCTTCTGCATTACGGGCTGCAGTGAAATACTGATAAGCCGTGATGTAAGAAAGCAATGCGACAATACCCAACGAAGTGGTACCGATGAGACCGGCCACCTTGTGTTTCATCTTCATACCGCAGAGTCCCAGTATCAGGAACGAAAGGAGCGGCAGAAGGAGAATGAATATTGTGTAACTATACATAATTCTTTATTTTCTATTTTCTATCTACTTAGCCTTTCATATTCGTAATACTGTCAACGTTGTCGCTACGGAAGTTGCGATACACATTGAGAATAATAGCAATAGCCACTGCACTCTCGGCAGCTGCCACACCGATGACGAAGAGTGTCATAAACATACCCTCCATGCCATTGGGATACAGCAGACGGTTGATAGCAGCGAAATTGATATCAACAGCATTAAGGACCAGTTCCACCGAGATAAGCATACCAATAAGGTTGCGACGGGTGACAAAGCCAAACACACCGATGAAGAACAGCAGTGCACTAAGCGCGAAATAACATTCTACAGGTATCATATTACTTGTCCTCCTCTTTACGTGAAACTACCAAACCGCCGATGATACATGCCAGCAAGAACAGCGAGATGAACTCGAACGGTAATACATATTGATACTTATCGCTACCAACGAGAGCAGTACCGATTTCCTTCATCGGCACCTCTACGTCAGTTCCTGCCATTGAGAGAGTGATGAAGCCAGTCTTCAGCAGTATGAAACCGACCACTACGAGTCCGGCCAGCGAAGCCAAAGCACCGCAAATAATACGGCTCGACTTCACCTTCTCGGTAATACCCTGCAGGGTCTGCTTGTTCACCAGTTGGATGGCGAAGACATAAATCATCGTCACACCACCGGCATATACTGCAATCTGTGCGGCTCCAAGGAAGGTGTAGTCAAGCAGGAAATAGATACCTGCCACACCAAAGAGCACAAACAACATGAATGTTGCAGCTCGCATGATTCGCGAAGTGGTAACGCACAGCACTGCTGAGCCCAGGATAACCACCGCGAGTATGATAAACATTACTATATTTCCCATAACGCTTTACTTCGTTTTAGTATTAAACTTGCCGATAGTCAAGTCTGCACCGCCATCAATCAGATTGGGCAGCGAACCACCCTGGTACACCTCTTTGTCTAAGTGAAGCACCAGCTTTGAGCGGTCGAACGTGGCATTCTCGAAATCGTTTGTAAACTCAATAGCGTCGAAATTGCAGGCATTCGTACAGAGCTGGCAGAACATGCAGTCGCCCAGGTCGTACTGATAATCGTCGAGTACCTTCTTCTTCTTGCCCGTTTCAGGATCCTCCTGCATGTGGGCAGTAATCTTAATGGTACCATTCGGACATGCCTTTTCGCACAGGGTGCAAGCCGTACACTTGTAACTGCCATCCTCATTGCGCTTGAATACCAAGCGGCCGCGATGACGCTTTGCTATATGAAGTGTCGTCTTACGGTTCTCGGGATACTGCTCTGTCGACTTCTTGGTGAAGTACTCCTTGAGAGTGACCTTCATACCGGTAGCCAACGTCTTGATGCCGTGCCCGATTTCTCCGAAATATGATTGTTCTTTTTCCATTGTTATTTCTGTTTTATAGTTGCTATATGTTACTATAGACTATAGATATAAGCCAAAGGCCACTACAACTGTCATCAGTACGAGATTGATGAGTGCCAGCGGCATCAGGTATTTCCACTCCAGCTTCAAAATCTGGTCGATACGCAGACGTGGGAAGGTCCACTTAATCCACATCATCAGCCATACCACAGCAAAGGCCTTACCCATAAACCACACAATACCGGGGATGTAGTTCATCACCTTGTCGAAGCCCTCAATACCGATATTAACAGGTGCCCAACCGCCGAGGAATACCATCGAGGCGATACCGGCAATGATAAACATATTGAGGAACTCGGCCAGATAGAAGTAACCGAAGCCCATACCCGAATACTCCGTGTGGTGTCCTGCGGTCAACTCACTCTCAGCCTCAGCCATATCGAACGGGCCACGATTGGCCTCAGCATTACCGGCTATGATGAACACAACGAAAGCGATGATAGCAGGAATATGACCTTTGATAATCAGCCAGTTCCATGCACCGGTCTGATACTCCACGATGCCACTCACCTGCATGGTGCCGGTAAGGATGACAGCAGTAATCAGACACAGGCAGAGAGACATCTCGTAAGAAATCATCTGCACGGCAGCACGCATAGCTGATACCACAGAGTACTTATTGTTGGAACCCCAACCGGCAAGGAAGATACCTACCACGCCGATAGAAGAAATGGCAGTCAGCAGGAACACACCGACGTTGAAGTCGAGGATTACTGCGCCATTATTCCAGGGAAGGAAGGCGAAAGCGCCTACCGAACCAATCAGTACCAGGAAAGGAGCGATGATATAGAGCAGTTTATCGGCACGGTCTACGAAGAAAATCTCCTTGATGAGCATCTTCAGCACGTCGGCAAACACCTGCAGCAGTCCCCAAGGTCCTACACGCACAGGTCCCAGTCGGCACTGGAAATAGGCGCAGACCTTACGCTCCATAAAGATCAGTGCGATAGCGATAAGCGCATAACCCGTCAGGATCAACGCACCTACCAGCACACACTCAATCAGAATAGTCCAGAAGTCTCCCAGTCCCAGTGTGACTCGAAGCAACTGGTCAATCCATGTTGATATGATAGAAAAGTCAAACATAATTCTTTTACTTTTTTACCTTTTAAATAATATACCTTTATCTATCGATGTCGGGAATCACAATATCGATGGCAGCACCCGTAGTGACGAGGTCGGCAATCTTCTGACCGCGCAGCATCGGGTCGAGAGCGCCGACGAGCGAGAGACCCATAGGGCGCATCTTCATACGATAAGGACTCTTGTCGCCCTTAGAATCGAGATATACACCGAACTCACCGGCAGCACCTTCTACTGAATAGTACCACTGACCCTCGGGAACCTTGATAATAGGCTTCTGCTTCACGTAGAAGTCGCCCTCAGGGATATTATCGATAAGTTGCTCGATGATATTGAGACTCTGATACATCTCGTTGATGTGTACCATATAACGACCCATGGAATCACAAGTAGTATCAAGTACCTGCTCCCACTCTACCTTATCATACATGTCGTATGGATGATTCTTGCGAACATCGTTCTTCCATCCGGAAGCACGTCCGGCAGGACCTGTGACGCCATAGTTGATACAATCCTCGAGCGACATCGGACCTACGTTCTCAAGACGGTTGTGTGTGATGACATTATCGCCAAACACATCCATATACTCCTTAATCATCGGACGCAGATACTTGCACAGATCCTTAACGTTCTTGACGAAGTTGGGATCGATATCATCCTGCAGTCCACCTATTCTATAATAGTTCTGAATGAGGCGGCCACCGGTAGTTTCCTCCATCACGTTGAGCACATGCTCACGATCGCGCATACCATAGAGGAATGCAGTCAGGGCTCCGAGGTCCTGAGCACAGCAGGAAGTGAACAGCAAGTGGCTGTCCAGACGCTGCAACTCGTCCATGATGGTACGGATATAATGGATGCGGTCGGTCAGTTCAACCTCCATAGCCTCTTCTATGACACCCACCAGCGCATGACGATGCATCATTGCTGCCAGATAGTTCAGGCGGTCGGTCAGTGCCAGCGTCTGCGGATAAGTCATCGACTCCCACATTTTCTCAATACCACGATGGATATATCCCAGATGTGGATAGATACGCTTTACGGTCTCACCCTCGAGTACCGTCTGCAGACGCAGCACACCGTGGGTTGACGGGTGCTGGGGACCGATGTTGATAACATAGTCATCGGCAGTAAACAGCTTATTCTGCTTAGCTACCAATTCGCCTTCTGCATTCAGCGAATACTCCATGCCATAATCGGGTTCCTTATCGTCATCGAGCGTATAACTGTCATCGCTCTTGAAGTCCTTACGCAGGGGATAGCCCTTGAAGTCGTTGCGCAGGAAGAGGCGGCGCATATCGGGATGACCCAGGAACTTAACACCGAGGAAGTCAAAGACCTCACGCTCAAGCAAGTCAGCACCCTTCCAAATCTTGACAACTGAAGGAATCACACTCTCCTCGCCGACCTTCTTGGCCAGCATCTTCACGCTGCAACGCTCATGGCTCTCAGTGTTCTCCAGAATGTAGACACAGCCCAAGCCCTCTTCAGCGCCGAAGTCCTCACCGACGATAGTCACGAGGAAGTCGAAGTGCTTCTTATCTTTAAGGTTTGCCATCTCGGAGGCAAACTTGTCGAAATCGAATACTAAATGTTCAAGTTTCATACGTTCTCCTCCTTATTAGCTTTCATTTCTTCTACAAATTCCTGCGGAACCTCATTCACTACGATAGTCTCGCGACGATGGTCACCCAGTCTGCGAGCTATCAGCTCTTCATTAGAAACGCCAAGCTCACGCTCTTCTGACGTCTGCTTATGATTGGCTCCACCAAAGAATTTCTCAATCTTTACCTTACGCTGCAGCTGCATCATGCCGTACAGAATGGCCTCCGGACGTGGAGGACAACCTGGGATAAACACATCTACAGGTACGATTTCCTCGATGCCCTTCACCACGTGATAGCTCGACTTGAATGGTCCGCCACTGATAGCACAGCCACCAACGGCAATCACATACTTAGGCTCGGCCATCTCGTCATACAGACGTTTCAGGGCAGGAGCCATCTTGTGTGTGATTGTTCCAGCACACATAATCAAGTCAGCCTGACGGGGAGAGTTACGCGTTACCTCAAAACCGAAGCGTGCGAAGTCATAGCGTGCGCAACCGCAAGCCATAAACTCGATACCGCAGCAACTGGTAGCGAAGGTCAGCGACCAGAGGGAGTTAGAACGTCCCCAGTTAATCAACTGGTCGAGCGAACCGGTCACCACATTGACGCCACCCTCATGGAGTTCGTCAACAATCTTCTCCAACGTAGAGTTATCCTTGAACTCGTCGTAGGGAATACTCTTGATCTTTGGTTTCCTTACTTCCATTCCAGTGCTCCTTTCCGCCAAGCATATGCCAGGCCAAATACTAATACCACTAAGAAGAAACCGATTGACAGCAGAGCCATCGATCCAAATTCCTTCACTACTACAGCCCACGGATAGAGGAAAACAGTTTCCACATCAAACATGAGGAAGAGGATGGCAAACAGGTAGTAGCTCACATGAATAGGAATCCAGCTGGAGCCATAGGTGGGAATACCGCACTCAAAAGGCTCTCCCTTAATTCTATTATACGAGCGTGGACCTATTAGCTTAGCAATAATGTAAGCTGCCGCCACCAGTGTAATAGCCGTCAAGATGACGGTAATTAACAAAGTGAAATTCATAAAAATATTAATGTTATAACAATATTGTTCGCTTAAAGCGGTGCAAAGGTACAAAATCTTTTGTAAACAACCGACATAATTATTAAAAAAGATAAACAGGAAGGAGAAAAACCATGCTTTTTCAAAATTTTCGAAAAAAGATTATCAAAAAATTTGCTGAAACGAAAAAAAGTTCGTACCTTTGCATCCGCATTTGAGAGCAGGTGCTTTTCGGTGGCTCATACAGGGCTCGTACCGAGGAAGTTTGGGTGAGTGGCTGAAACCAGCAGTTTGCTAAACTGCCGTACGGGTTCCCGTACCGGGGGTTCGAATCCCCCAGCTTCCGCTCTTTACAAAATGTTATCATTTATTTGGTCGATTCATCTAATGGTTAGGATACAAGATTCTCAATCTTGGCATAGGGGTTCGATTCCCCTATCGACTACAAGAAGTCAATAACATGTAAAGGCAGAGAATTTATGATGGTCGATTCATCTAATGGTTAGGATACAAGATTCTCAATCTTGGCATAGGGGTTCGATTCCCCTATCGACTACGAAACGCGAAGACCCCACAAAGGGTCTTTTTTTGTTTAGAGACGTATGCAGGACCAATTTTCACGCACACAATTACTGTTAGGAGACAAGGCGATGGCGCGCTTGTCGAGAAGCCACATAGCCGTCTTTGGTGTAGGTGGTGTAGGTGGTTATGCAGTCGAAGTGCTTGCCAGAAGTGGCGTTGGTGCATTGACACTGATTGATAATGACTACGTGAGCACTACCAATATCAATCGTCAGATTATCGCTCTACTCTCCACCGTAGGCAGACCAAAGGTAGAGGTGGCGCGTGAACGTATTCTCGACATCAACCCCGAGTGTAAAGTCACTACCCTACAGCAGTTTTATCTTCCTGAAAACGCCGACGAGATTGACCTCACAACATTCGACTATGTGGTTGACTGCATCGACACGGTGAAAGCCAAACTGGAACTTATCCGCCGCTGCCGGTCGCTCAACGTGCCTATCATCTGTTCTATGGGGGCAGCCAACAAGATGGATGCCACTGCCTTTCGTGTGGCTGACATAGAGAAGACCTCTGTAGATCCTCTTGCAAAAATCATCCGTAAGAAACTGCGCAAAGAGGGTATTCGCGGAGTCAAGGTGGTCTATAGCGAAGAAGAGCCCCTCCTATCGGCTAAGCCGACAGAAGAGGCTATTCCTGAAGGTCGTCACACCATCCCTGCCTCCAATGCTTTCGTTCCAGCAGCAGCCGGTCTAATCATCGGCGGCGAGGTAATAAAAGACCTTATTCTTGACCTATAATTTCTTGTAGTCTACTCTTCTTGGAGGTCACTATATTATTATCTTCGTAAGCCTTTTTCAGTGTTTTCGCCACCTCTTTTTTCTTTGTCTCGAAGATTTTCTTTGACTCTGCCTCATAGTCACCGCCGTCTTTCACGGGTGTCCACTGGATGGAATCGAGAACGTCGGTCAGTGAGTCCAGTTGCGTAAAGTGTGGAGCTGTCAGGTTCTTCACAGCCGCATCCACATTGTCGGCACGCTGTGTAAGCGCACTATTCAGGCTATCCACAGCCTGACTGACGGTCTTTTCAGTCTGTCCGCCCTTAGTTCCCAGGAAGAAATAGACGCCGGTGCCGATACATGCCAGACAGACGATTGATACTAATGCTTTTTTCATATTCTTGATGATTAATTATTTTCTATAAACTTGGGCTGTTTGTTCAGCCGATGTATGAAGTCGCCCAATACTGCCTTGGCATTTTCGAGTGCTTTGGCATAGTTCTCCTTGGTGTCATAATGCGAGCGTATGTAGCTCTCTATCACATCATAGCGGAGCGAAGCATCGAAGTTAGTAGCCCTGTCAGTGCCGCCATAGAGGTTGCTCTTCTGACGATCCATGACAAAACGCATACGTGGTATACGCACAATGACCGTGTCGGACGCCTCATCAGCTTCATAAGTGACACTGTCTAGGTTCAGTACATAACTCACTTGTGCCCTCATGGTCAGCACCACACCAATATTCTCATTAAGTGCCGAGATAGCCCCCGGGTCTTCCATGAAGTATTTATCATACTCCTCCGTGATGGCAGTATATGCATAAAGTTCGCCGATAGGCTTCACCTCTTCAATCACAATGGGTGTCGGTTTCAGGCTGATCTCATCATCTTGCCCTGCATCGATGCAGCGAGTGACGAAATAAACGACCGTCAACAGACATGCCAGCTTCACCCCATACTTAACGATAGTGGCCAAGGCAGAAAGATTACTTTGTTTCATACGCTTATCCCCTTTCGTTTTAATGAATGAACTCTGGCACATAACCCATACCACGCACGATGGCGCCCATCACCCTTCGCGTATTGCCCTCTATATCGGCAGAGAGTTTCGAGAACACCGTTGTGTCTGCTCTCATCTCCTCTACGCATTTCTCTTTCACGCGTCGCAGCGTGGGCTCTCCCACATCGGCACGCAACAGTGAGGTGATAGTGACCACGTCGTCACGGTTGATACGCGGGTCAACGTCGTAGCTAATTACCTCAGGCTTGGGCAATCGCACCTTGACCACACGGGCTGAGTCGATAATTATATCGTCGACCTTCATCTTATTGAGGTCGATACCATATTTCACCGTCATCTCCACGGGCAGGATGCACGCGCGACGGCCTACTTTCCAGTTAGCCGGATTGAAACCCGAGAAGTCAGTATCACTGTCATAGACGGCAATACGCTTCAACTTTACCTCCGTCGTAGCGACGCGGGCGCTCTTCTGGAAGGCTCCCAGTATCTCACTCCTGCTCTTATTTGCCTCAGCCCACTGTCGTTCGGCATCAGACTTCCTGAACCAGACATTGGCTAAAACAATTCCGACTACGCAAAGGCAGATAGCCAATGCGTAGCCAAGAATTGTTCGTTTTTGTTGAGATGTGAGTGTATTCAAAGTCCCAAGCTCTTCTTGATAGCCTCAATCTTCTCTTCAGCAGCCTTCATGCAACGCTCGTAGCAACCGGCACACTTGAAGCTGGGATCCTTGACCTCAGTATAGAACTTAATCTTCGGTTCAGTACCGCTGGGACGCACGCTGACCTTGGTGCCGTCCTCGCAGAACCACTGCAGCACGTTGGATGTGTCGGGCATGTTGAGTTTCTCAACACGGCCATCGGCATATTTTGCCTCCAGCGTCTTGTAGTCTTTCCACAGACAAACCTTCGAGCCACCCAGTTCCTTCGGCGGGTTCTCGCGGAAGTTGGTCATCATCTGCTTAATCTCATCGGCACCAGTCTTACCCGGACGAACCACGTTGATAGTCACCTCGCGTGAGAATCCGTACTCAGCGTAGATATTCATCAGCAGGTCGTAGAGCGTCATGCCGTTGTCCTTAGCCCATGCTGCAATCTCGCAGATGAGGCAGATAGAAGCGGGTGAATCCTTATCGCGTACCTTATCAAACGGCAGGAAGCCGAAGCTTTCCTCACCACCGCCGATGTACTTCTTCTTGCCCTCCGAGATACGGATCTCGTTGGCAATCCACTTGAAGCCTGTATAGCAGTCGCGCAGTTCTACACCGTTCTTCTTGGCAATCTCGGCAATGACCTCGGTAGTCACGATGGTCTTCACCAGGAACTCGTTGCCCTTCAACTGGCCGAGCTTCTTCTTGTTGGCAATGATATACCAGCAGAACATCATGCAGGTCTGGTTACCGTTCAGTATCTCCCACTCGCCCTTAGCGTTGCGGCATACAATGGCCAGACGGTCGGCATCAGGATCAGAAGCGATGACAAGGTCGGCATTCAGGCGTGTACCCAGTTTCATGCCCAGTGTCATAGCCTCAGGATTCTCGGGGTTGGGGCTGACCACCGTGGGGAAGTTACCATCGATGACCATCTGCTCGGGTACCACGTGGATATTCTGGAAGCCCCATGAGCGGAGTGCCTCAGGAATGATAACGCGGCCTGTGCCATGCATAGGCGAATAGACGATGTTCAGGTCCTTATGGCGCAGGATAACATCCTGGTCGACCATAGCTTCCTTCACAGCCTGCAGGTAGTCCCAGTCCATCTCACCGCCAATAATCTCGATGAGTTCCTTGTTGCCTTCAAACTTCACATCACTGATCTTCACCTTGTTCACCTCGTCGATGATACCCTTGTCGTGGGGAGCGAGCACCTGTGCGCCGTCTTCCCAGTAAGCCTTATAGCCGTTATACTCGCGTGGATTGTGCGAAGCTGTCACGTTGACACCTGCCACTGCGCCCAGCTGACGGATAGCAAATGAAATCTCAGGTGTGGGGCGCAGGCTCTCAAAGAGGTACACCTTGATACCGTTGGCCGAGAAGATATCGGCTACCGACTCGGCGAACATACGTCCGTTGTTGCGGCAGTCGTGACCTACTACGACGGCGAGGTCCTTGCGGCCGGGGAATGCTTTATTGATATAGTTGGCAAAGCCCTGTGTAGCCATGCCTACGATATATTTGTTCATACGGTTGGTACCTGCGCCCATAATGCCGCGCAGACCACCTGTACCAAACTCCAGATTCTGATAGAATGCGTCGATAAGGGCGGTCTTGTCCTCATTGTCGAGCATTGCCTGTACTTCCTTACGTGTCTCTTCATCAAAAGCTGGCGACAACCATTCTTTTGCAACTGCCTCACATTGGGCAATTAGTTCTTTGTTATTTTCCATAATTCTTAAGTTGGTTAATAAATTATTTGGTGCAAAGATACTATTTAATTTTCAAATCGCCATCATTTATTTAAGATATTTTCTCAACAACAGTTAAAAATAAATATAAAAAAGAATTCCAATGGAAGCCTCAAAGACATCCATTGGAATTTTCCACTCTTCCATTGATTCTCACTTGAGAATCTATTGGAAGATTAATACACCTAAATTACTGCAGTGTACCGTTGTTAGCAGCATCAATCATTGCCTGTGAAGCATACATATAAATCTCCACACGGCGGTTCTGCTGACGTCCTGCAGCTGTTGAGTTATCTGCGACAGGGTTAGTTGAGCCCTGACCATCAACGGTGCGAATCTGAGCTGAGCTAACGCCCTGCTGAAGCAGATAGGTCTGCACAGCCTTAGCACGGTTCACAGACAAAGGGTTGTTTACTGCATCAGAACCTGTACTGTCGGTGTGACCATAGATGGCAATATCACAGTCGGTATTATTTTTCAACAAGGTAGCGCACTGGTTTAAAGCACTCTTTGAACTAGCGGTCAAAGCATATTTCCCTGTAGCGAAGAGAATACCTGAATCAAATGTCAACTTCACAGCCTGCAGACCATTAGCATCGGTTACAGACTCCACCTGAGCATTCTGCACAGCCTGAGCCTGAGCCTTAACCTTATCCATATGCTTACCGATGAGTGCACCAGTACCTGCACCTACTGCAGTACCAATGGCAGCACCTACAGCTGTATTGCCAGCCACTTTACCGACAATTGCACCAAGAACAGCACCACCGGCAGCGCCGATAGCAGTACCTTTACCCAGGTTGTTGCAACCCATCATCACCATTCCTGCACAGAGTGTCAGGATCATAGCTTTCATTTTCTTCATAATTAAACTTGTTTTTATTAATAAAATGTTAAACCTATTCGTTTTCGAATGCAAAGTTAAAAAATAATTATGAAATATGAATTATAAATTATGAATTATTTTGTACCTTTGCACCAAAATTTTAATATTATTGTGCAAATCATGGCAAAAGAATTAAAAGATTTAACAAAAAGAGCCGACAATTACAGTCAGTGGTACAACGATTTGGTTGTGAAAGCTGACCTTGCCGAGCAGTCGGCCGTACGCGGATGTATGGTGATTAAGCCTTACGGTTACGCTATCTGGGAGAAGATGCAGCATCAGTTGGACAAGATGTTCAAGGAGACGGGCGCTCAGAACGCCTACTTCCCCATGCTGATACCAAAGTCTTTCCTCTCTCGTGAGGCAGAACACGTGGAAGGTTTCGCCAAAGAGTGTGCCGTGGTGACCCACTATCGTCTGAAGGCTGCCGATGGCGGTGTGGTCGTTGACCCCGCAGCCAAGTTGGAAGAAGAACTGATTATACGTCCTACTAGCGAAACCATTATATGGAATACCTATAAAAACTGGATTCAGTCGTGGCGCGACCTGCCCCTGATGTGCAACCAGTGGTGTAACGTGATGCGCTGGGAGATGCGTACTCGTCCGTTCCTGCGTACATCTGAGTTTCTGTGGCAGGAAGGCCATACGGCTCATGCCACCCGTGAAGAGGCTGAGGCTGAGGCAAAGAAGATGCTCCATGTCTATGCCACTTTTGCTGAGGAATGGATGGCCGTTCCCGTTCTGCAAGGTGTGAAGAGTGAGACCGAGCGTTTTGCCGGTGCCCTCGACACTTATACCATTGAGGCAATGATGCAGGATGGCAAGGCTCTGCAGAGTGGCACCAGCCATTTCTTGGGTCAGAACTTCGCTAAGGCTTTTGATGTTACCTATTTAAATAAGGAGAACAAGCCCGAATACGTATGGGCTACCTCATGGGGTGTCTCTACCCGACTTATCGGAGCTCTCATAATGACCCACAGCGATGACAACGGTCTCGTTCTGCCTCCACGTCTAGCTCCCATCCAAGTAGTCATTATCCCTATTGCTACAAAGCCCGAACAGATGGAGATTGTCAACAAAGAGGTACAGCCTATCATCGAAAAACTGCGCACTAAGGGTATATCAGTTAAATTTGACGATGCTGACAACAAACGTCCCGGCTTTAAGTTTGCCGACTACGAGTTGAAAGGCGTCCCCGTACGTCTAGTTCTGGGCGCACGTGACCTTGAGAACGGAACTATTGAAGTGATGCGCCGTGATACTTTGGAGAAGGAGACCCGCCCGTTAGAAGGTATTACCGAATACGTTGAGGACCTGCTTGAAGACATCCAGAAGAATATCTTCGAGAAAGCTCGCAAATATCGTGATGAGCGTGTCTATGAGTGTGACAATTACGAGGAGTTCAAAGAGCGTGTCAAGGACGGCGGTTTCTTCCTCTGCCACTGGGACGGCACTGCCGAGACCGAGGCCAAGATTAAGGAGGAGACGCAGGCCACTATACGCTGCATACCCTTTGCTTACGAGCAGACACCAGGTATCGACATGGTGAGCGGTAAGCCTTCAAAGGCACGCGTCATCATTGCCCGTAGTTATTAATCCATCTATCTTTATAGTTTAGCACACGTAAACTCTGTGTTTACGTGTGTTTTTTTAGCTCAGTAGCAGTCCGATGGTGACGGTCAGTCCGTAGATAAAGATATTACGAGCTGTATCGCCTAAGCATTTATTGAGTGTGCGTCCCTGCCAGATAGTGCGCATACTACGATATGTGCGGTAATGGAGAACGAGGTAGAAAAGTGGCAAGACAAATGCCAACCAGTGACCATTTAAAAGGAAAACTAATCCCATCAGGCAGGCCACCACACCCACCCCCATATAACAGTACAAAGCTGCCTCAGCACCTATTCTGACCACAATGGTCATCTTGCCAGCCTCACGGTCAGTGTCACGGTCGCGGAAGTTGTTGACAAACAACAGGGCATCGATGACCAAACCACAAGCCATCGAAGCCATCACCACCTGAAATGTCAGTGAGTGTGTCATTATATAGTAAGTGGTGCAAACTGGAATGATACCGAAAAAGACTAGCACCAGCACATCGCCCAATCCCATATAAGAAAGGTGAGTAGTATATAAGAAACAGAAAAGAACACAAAAAATACCAATAAAAATCATCTCCCAACCGCCATAATATATCAGAGGAAGTCCTACAATACATGACAAGACAGTGGTCAAAGCAATGGCAATTTTCATCTTTCTTACACTCACCCACCCTTGCGTACACGCTCTTTCAGGTCCCAGACGTGTCTCACGGTCATCAGTTCCTTTCAAGAAGTCAAACAAGTCGTTGATGAAATTGGCATCTATCTGCATGATGAAAGCGAAGAGCAGACAAAGCACTGCAGGAACCCATTGAACACTGAATATCGAACAACGAACATTGTTCATCGTTAAATCATTAATTGCCAATGCCAGCCCTATCATTACTGGAACAGCAGCTCCTGTCAGCGTTTTCGGTCGTGCTGCAAGAACCCATGCCTTCAATGAATCTTTCTTCACATCCATAGTAAGTATTTTCAAAAAACATTTGCAAAAGTAATTAAAAAACACTATATTTGCAAGCGAAATAATAGAAAAGTGATGCTCAAGAACACAGCAAGCCTCGATTTGGTAGAGTTTATAGAGACGCAGATACTACCTAGGTATGCCGATTTTGACCGTGCACACAACCTAGAACATGTGACTCGCGTCATCCGCCGTTCGATAGAGTTGGCTCAACAGACTGGTGCCGACATGAACATGGCCTATACCATAGCGGCCTATCACGATCTGGGGATGTCAGGACCGCGAGCCATTCATCATATCACCGGTGGAAAGATTCTGGCTGGAGATGCCCGTCTAAAACGTTGGTTTTCACCTGAACAAATAAAAATCATGAAAGAGGCGGTCGAAGATCACCGAGCCAGCGCATCTCATGCGCCCCGCAGTCTTTATGGGAAAATAGTAGCCGAAGCCGACCGTGACATTATACCTGAAATAGTATTCCAACGCACGGTACAATTTGGCAAGGCCAACTACCCCGAGAAAAACAAAGAGGAACACTGGCAACGGTTCTGCGAGCACATGGAAGAGAAATACTCTAATCACGGGTATATCCGTCTTTGGATACCAGGTTCTTCTAATGAGCAGAAACTGAAGGAATTGAGAAACATTATTGCCGACAAAACACAATTACGCAAGCAATTTGACAAATATTATTCTGAAGAAATATGACAAATAAAGAACTGATGCGACGCGCCATCGAACTTAGTATCGAGAGCGTCAAGAATGGCGGTGGCCCTTTTGGTGCCGTAATAGCCCGCAATGGTGAGATTATCGCCGAAGGGTCCAATTGTGTAACCATCGATAATGACCCTACTGCACATGCTGAGGTGTCAACCATCCGCAAAGCATGTAGAAAGTTAGGAACATTCGACTTAAGCGGTTGCGAAATATTTACTTCATGCGAACCTTGTCCTATGTGCTTGGGTGCTATCTATTGGGCTCACTTAGACAAGATCTACTATGCCAACGACCGCAAGGATGCTGCCGACATTGGCTTCGACGATGATTATATCTACGAGGAATTTGCACTGGAGCCTCAGTATCGCAAGAAGCCCAGCGAGATTCTGCTGCGCGACGAGGCTATCAAAGCGTTCGACGCGTGGCGCATGAAGACCGACAAGACAGAGTATTAAACGCTCAGATCTGTCCGGTCTTTACCAGATAGCCTATGACAAGGGCTGCAATGAGCACAAGGAAGACGATCGACTTCATCAGGCAAGTGACCGTCTTCTTTATTATTAGTACGCCAATGATGATGGCGATGACTGCTGCTATATAGAATTGTACGTCTGTCATTTCTTGAATAATAGCTTAAAAGCTGTGGGCACAGGTGTTTCAAACTCCATCGGTTCGTTGGTGATGGGATGGGTGAAGCACAACAGCCAGGCATGCAGGCAGAGGCGATGCAGCGGGTCGTCGCCATTGCCATACTTCGGGTCGCCGCATACGGGATGTCCCATATCGGCAGCATGCACACGTATCTGGTTCTTTCGGCCGGTCTCCAACTTAAACTCCACCAGCGAGTGTTCGGTGGTGCGGTCGAGCACGTGGAAATGGGTGATGGCCAGTTTGCCGCCATTGTCCACGGGCGATGAGTAGGTGATGTAGGCTTTATTGTCCTTTAGCCAGTTCTCAATGGTGCCTTCATCCTGTTCCATCTCGCCTGAGAGCACTGCCACATAGCGACGGTCGTAGACGATGTCGTGCCAGTGGTGCTCCAGTATCTGCTCGGTTTCGATGTCCTTGGCATAGACCATCAGTCCGCTGGTGTCGCGGTCCAGTCGGTGCACCACGTGGGCGGTGCACTTCTGGCGCGACTTCTTGAAATAGTCGTCCAGCACCGACTTCACATTAAGCGACGAATGTCCGGCTGCCATCGAGAGGATTCCGATGTTCTTCTCGATGACGATGAGCCAGCGGTCTTCGTAGACTATCTTCACATAGCGACTCTTGAACGACTGCTGGTTGCGCTTGCTCTTAGAGACGGCGACCTTCATGCCGGGCTGGAGTATGAAGTCAAACTGCGTGACAGTCTTGCCATTCACCTTGATACCCCTACCCTGCAAGGTGGCCTTCACCTTGTTGCGGCTTTCCTTAACGTTTTCCAACAGCCACTCAAGCAGTGGCTTTTCTTCATTGACCACGAAATGGGCATAGTCGCCTTCGCGGTTGTATCCTGTGTTCATTCTCATAATTTTTCACGTCATTTGGTAACCATCTTCAGCACCACGGGCTTCATTCCCGGCACTGAAGCGGTGAGCGTGACGTTGCCTGCCTCACGCTGCGAACGGAGGATCACGGTGCAAGTGCCGTTGTATAGCTGGCGCTTGTTGCCTACGGTCAACTCATCGCTCTCTATGTTACCATTGATTACGCCGACGATATCGGCATTGCCTTCCACGCTGAAGGTCACCTCGCCGGGCGCTGTCTGCACACGACGGCCTTTCTTGTCGACGGCCACGATGCGCACATGTTGCAGATCCATGCCGTCGGCCTGCCATTCCGACATCTTGGCAGTGGCAGTCTTATCGGCTTCGGCTATCAACTTCACGGCCTCGCCGGTGGTCTCTATCTGATGGCGAGCCACCTCTTTACCACCGTTGCGCGCGATGGCTGCGAGTTTGCCGGGCTGATAGGCGATATCGTTCCAACGTATCTGGTTGCGCATCTTGGCACTGCCAAGGTCGTTCTTCTTCACACCTAAGCTACGGCCGTTGAGCTGCAGTTCCACCTCTTCGGCATTGGTATAGGTGATGAGCGACAGCTTCTGACCTTCCACACGGTTCCAGTGGTCGCTCATACCGTCGTTGCCGGTCTGCACACCATTCCACATCTGGTCGCCTTTCTTATCGATAACCGCAATATGAACCACAGGCTCATCGGGACAGAAGAAACTCTTCATGTAATAGGCTTTGGGCTTGGGCTCAAGCGAGATATCAAATACGCCCTGTGACCAACCTTTTGCCGGCCATCCCTGACTCTCCCCAAGATAATCGATAGCACCCCAGTAGGCTAGACCGATTACCTTGTCAAGATCCATAGCGAAGTAGTTCTCACCCATAGCTGACACACTTGCCTCACTCTGATAGAAAGTCATCCATGGAAAACGCCGTCCATCACCAGGGAAATACATATAACGATAGTTATAGGCCTGAACATCCGTAATCATAGCCAAGTCACAAGGCAAAGAATCAGTTTCCCAGTTGCGATATCGTGGATGCATAGCCACAGTAACAAGGCGGGTACTATCATAACGTTGCAAAAGAGTTTTCTGCAACTTGAACATAGTCACGCCGAAGTCATTGAACGGCTGATTAGGGTCTTGTTGCAACTCGTTACCAAGACTCCACAACACTACTGAAGGAGAGTTGCGGTCGCGTTTGACCCATTCGGGAACCTCTTTCTGCCAATGTTCCTCAAAACTGATACGTCCGCCGGTATGCTGACGAGTCCACTTGTCATAGAGCTCGTCGACGAGCAGGATGCCATACTTGTCGCAGAGTTCGATGAACTCACGACTGTAAGGATTATGCGAAGTACGGATATGGTTGATGCCGTATTGTTTCATCAGTTGAATACGCTTCTCGATGGCACGCGGATAGGCTGCGGCACCCAGGGCGCCGAGGGTGTGGTGATTGGCATAGCCCTTCAGCAGCACCTTCTTGCCATTGAGCTTCATGCCGAAGTCGGGACCGAACTCAACGGTACGGAAGCCGAAGTGCTCGCAATAGCTGTCGGCCACGCTACCGTCCTTGCGCAACAGCTGCACCTTGGCGGTGTAGAGATTGGGGGTGTCGAGGTCCCACAGACGGGCACCGGCAACGTGTATCTCGGGCAGACGGGCCTCCTGTGTGCGCGATGCTGTGATGCGCTTCACGGGGGTGGTCTGTTCGCAAACCTGCTTGCCGTCGGGGTCTAAGATAGACACTTTGACACTCACCTCGCGGTCGCGGGTTCTGTTAGTCAACTCGGCCGAGACGGTCACATACTCATTATTGCGCGTGGTAATATAGAGTGGATGGCGCTCCAGATAGAGGTCTTTCGACGTAGCTACCAGGCGCACGTCACGGAATAGTCCGCCACCAGTATACCAACGACTGTTACCGGGCTCTCGAGTATCAGCCAATACTGCGATGACATTATCTTTACCTATCTTCAGCATGTCAGTCACGTCTATCTCAAAGCCCACATATCCATAGTCGGTACCACCGATACGGGTACCGTTCAGATAGACATCGGCCACATACATGATTCCATCGAACTGTAACAGCAGGCGTTTGCCCTTTAGCGAGTCGGCGGGTGTTAGATGATAACGATACCAGGCACGACCCATCTCTTTGAAGCCACGACTGCTCAAACGGCTCTTTATATTGGCAGCCGGATCATTATTATCAGCTTTCTCGTTGGCTGCAGGAGCCACCCAAGGTTGCTCTATCTGAAAATCATGAGGCACATTAACGACACGCCACGCTCTGTCATCAAATGACATGGAAGCTGCCTCTCTAATATCACCCGCATAGAATCGCCATCCAAAATTAAGATTATGAACTATACGTTGTTGTGCCATGACAGCCATTACTGTAAGACAGAGTGTTAAAATAGTAGTTAGTCTTTTCATATTTTCAAGTTTGTTTTTAGCTGTTTATCTCTTGAGGGTACAAAGGTAAACATTTTCCGTGGAATGACAAAGCGAATGAACACATTTTTTAATAAGGTAAAAAAGATAAAGAAAAACGAGGTCGTTTGAAAAAAAAATTGTACCTTTGCAGCCGCAAAAGACATAGGACCGTATCAGTTCGATCGGGATACTCATCAAATAACTGTAAAACTCGAGATGTCTTCTCTTGTCAATGGCGGGCCATTACCCAAGCTTCTTCTGAATGCCGATGGATTACAACGACGGAGAGCGCTCACAACTTGTGATAAAGGAGTTTTCATCACATCACTGGTGCGGTCCTTTCTTTTTTGGGGGGAAGACAGAGTATTTTCTGTGGATATATTAATATTTAGTTATGTTCTCAGGTATTATTGAAGAATTTGCTACGGTTGTAGCCATCAAAAAAGATAGAGGAAACATTGATTTCACACTGACTTGTTCATTTGTGAGCGAACTCAGCATTGACCAAAGTGTGGCTCATAATGGTGTTTGCCTCACCGTGGTAAGCATTGATGACGACAAATACGTCGTCACAGCAATGAAAGAAACGCTCGACCGTTCAAATCTTGGTCTCCTCAAGGTTGGTGACAAAGTCAATGTAGAGCGCTCGATGATGATGAATGGCCGACTTGACGGTCATATCGTACAAGGACATGTTGACCAGACAGCCATATGCATTGGCATGGAGGACGCCGATGGGTCTACCTACTTTACCTTCGAGTACCCTGAAAACAAAGAGATGGCACGTCACGGCTACTTCACCGTAGACAAAGGCTCTGTCACGGTCAACGGCGTATCGCTCACCGTCTGCAGACCTACAACTAACAGCTTCCAAGTAGCCATTATCCCCTACACCATGGAACATACCAACTTCCAGGACATTCATGTAGGTACAGTGGTTAACTTGGAGTTCGACATCATAGGAAAATACATCGCACGTCTGCAAGAATTCAAATAGGCCTTGAAACCTTTGAAAAAAAAATAGTAATTTGTAAATAGTCAAATAGTAAACAACAAAGATGATTACAGTCACTAATCTGGCGATTCAATTTGGTAAAAAGGTCCTGTACAAGGACGTTAACCTGAAGTTCACTAACGGCAATATTTATGGCATCATCGGTGCTAACGGTGCTGGTAAATCAACACTTTTGCGTGCTATCAGCGGTGAACTGGAACCCAACAAGGGAACGATAGAGTTGGCTCCAGGCGAGCGCCTCAGCGTATTGGAACAGGATCACTTCAAATATGACGAGTTCTCAGTCATGAATACCGTCCTTATGGGACATGCTCCACTCTGGAAGAACATGAAAGAGCGCGAGGCACTTTATTCCAAAGACGAGATGACCGAGGAAGACGGTGTCAAAGCTGCTGAACTAGAGATGGCTTTTGCCGAAATGAACGGCTGGGAAGCTGAAAGCGAAGCAGCACAGTTGCTTCAGAACTTAGGCATTAAAGAAGATTTACACTATAGCCAAATGGCCGACATATCAAACAACGAAAAGGTGCGTGTCATGTTGGCAAAAGCACTCTTTGGCCATCCAGATAACTTACTTCTCGACGAGCCAACCAACGACCTTGACCTTGACACCGTACAATGGCTAGAGGAGTATCTATCATCATTAGAACAATGTGTCATGGTAGTCAGTCACGACCGTCACTTCCTCGATGCCGTGTCGACTCAGACGGTAGATATCGACTTTGGAAAAGTAACATTATTCTCTGGTAACTACTCTTTCTGGTATGAGTCCAGCCAGTTGGCACTGCGACAGGCTCAGAACCAGAAATTAAAAGCAGAAGAGAAACGTAAACAGTTGGAGGAATTTATTCGTCGTTTCTCTGCTAATGTGGCTAAATCAAAGCAAACCACCTCAAGAAAGAAGATGCTTGAAAAGCTTAACGTTGAAGAGATTACACCGTCAACACGTAAGTATCCTGGCATTATCTTTCAGATGGACCGTGAGCCTGGCACACAGATTCTTGAGGTTAATGGACTGAAGGCTCTCGATGCTGACGGGACTGTACTTTTCGACAACGTCAACTTCACTATCGAAAAAGGACAGAAGACTGTTTTCCTTTCTCACAACCCAAAGGCCATGACCGCTCTCTTTGAGATTATCAATGGCAACCGTCAGCCGGATGCAGGCGACTACAAATGGGGTGTCACCATCACCACTGCTTATCTGCCACTCGACAACACATCATTCTTCCAGTCAGACCTTAACCTTGTCGACTGGCTATCACAGTTTGGCAAAGGCAATGAGGTGCTGATGAAGTCATTCCTTGGTCGCATGCTCTTCCGTGAAGAGGATGTTCTCAAGAAGGTTAACGTACTCTCCGGTGGTGAAAAGATGCGTTGTATGATTGCTCGCATGCAACTGCAGAATGCCAACTGTCTCATCCTCGATACACCTACCAACCACCTCGACCTAGAATCTATTCAGGCATTCAACAACAACCTCGTGCAGTTCAAGGGTAACATCCTTTTCGCCTCACACGACCACGAGTTTATCCAAACTGTTGCTGACCGTATTATCGAGTTGACACCAAAGGGCACTATCGACAAACTGATGCAGTATGATGACTACATCTACGATGAGCGAATCAAAGAACAGAAAGAAAAGATGTACTCATAACCGTCAATAATCCGGATCGTAAGCGATTCGGATTTTTGATGGCACGGTTTTTGCACTTATACCTAAAAACGGGACTATTATGGAAGAAAAGAACATCAATATCGAAGACACAGAAGAGAAGACTGACGAAATGGCAGTCAACGAAACGTCTGACGAAGTGTCAGAGCAGAAAGAATCTGAAAGTACAGACAACTCAGAGGAATCAGAATGCTCTGATGTTGAAAAACTACAGGCTGAGATAGAGGAGCTGAAGAAACAAGCTCTTTATAAAGCAGCTGAATTTGACAACTACCGCAAGCGCACGATGAAAGAGCGCACAGAATTGATTTTGAATGGTGGTGAGAAAACCATTACTGCCCTACTCCCCGTCATCGACGATATGGAGCGCGCCATTGAAAATGGTGGAAAGACAGAAGACCCGCAGGTACTTCGTGAAGGTATGGAACTCATCTATCAGAAACTGATGAAAGTACTGGAAGCTCAAGGTGTCAAAAAGATTGAGACCCAGGACGCTGATTTCGACACTAATCTACATGAAGCAGTAGCATTGGTGCCCGGCATGGGGGATGACAAAAAAGGTAAGGTCATCGACTGCATGGCCACAGGCTACAAACTGAATGATAAAGTAATCCGCTACGCTAAAGTAGCAGTAGGACAATAATGGCACAGAAACGCGACTATTACGAGGTTCTTGGCGTAAGCAAGACAGCCTCGGAAGACGAAATCAAAAAGGCTTACAGAAAGATAGCCATCAAGTATCACCCAGACCGTAACCCGGGAGATAAGGAAGCCGAAGAGAAGTTCAAGGAAGCTGCCGAGGCATACAACGTACTGCACGACCCGCAGAAGCGTCAGCAGTACGACCAATTTGGTTTTGACGGTCCTATGGGTGCCGGAGGCTTCGGAGGTTTTGGAGGTGCATCCATGAACATGGATGATATCTTCTCCATGTTCGGCGATATCTTTGGAGGGCACGGCTTTGGAGGTTTCGGCGGCTTTGGCAGTCGAGGAGGCAATGGCCATACGCAACATCGCGGTAATGACCTTCGTCTGAAGGTTCGCCTTTCACTGCAAGAAATCAACGAAGGCGTCACCAAGAAATTCAAGGTACGCAAGGATGTACCCTGCCAGCACTGTCACGGCACAGGTGCAGAAGGTGGAAGCGGCACAGAGAACTGTCCACAATGTCATGGTTCAGGTTACGTAATCCGTACCACCCAGAGTCTCTTTGGTATGATGCAGACCCAAAGTGTCTGTCCTACTTGTCAAGGTGACGGACAGGTCATCAAAAACAAATGCCGAGATTGTGGAGGTACAGGTGTCGTCAAAGGCGAGGAAGTAGTAGAGATTAAGATTCCTGCCGGCGTAGCAGAAGGTATGGTGGTCAACGTCCCCGGCAAAGGTAATGCAGGGCAACGCAATGGCATTGCCGGTGACATTCAAGTATTTATCGAAGAGGAAGATAACAACACCTTCGTCAGAGACGGTAATGATCTTATATTCAATCTCTTACTCGACTTCCCTACAGCAGCACTTGGCGGCGACGTAGACATCCCGACCATTGAAGGAAAGACACTAAAAATAAAGATTGAGAATGGCACACAGCCTGGTAAGACCATGCGCTTACGAGGCAAAGGTTTACCTGCTGTACAAGGTTATGGTAATGGACGCGGAGACTTGGTGGTCAATATCAGCGTCTATGTTCCTAAGACCTTGTCACATGCCGAGAAGAAGGCCTTGGAGGAATTCCAAAAAAGCGACAACTTCAAGGGCGACAGTCAGACAAAGGAATCCATCTTCCAACGTTTTAAGAATTATTTCTCATGACCTACGAAGAGACATGCGACTACCTGTTCAAGCAGACACCTAGTTTTGAAAAGTCTGGTAAGACAGGTTTCAAGGAAGGGTTAGCCAATACGCTAACCCTTGATTTACATTATGGGCATCCCCACCGTGCATTCAAATCCATCCACGTAGCAGGCACTAACGGCAAAGGGTCGGTATCACACACCTTGGCGGCGCAACTGCAAGCTGCCGGATACAAGGTTGGTCTGTACACTTCCCCCCATCTGGTAGACTTCCGTGAACGGATTCGAATTAACGGAGAAATGATTTCCAAACAATATGTTGTCGACTTCATTAATGACTTCCTTCATTGGAGTAAGGTTCCCGTTGGTGGAGGTCTCGCCTCCTCCGATTCTGTGGTGAGTCTCACCCCCTCCTTCTTTGAACTTACCACTGCCCTTGCCTTCAATTATTTCAAAGACAAGAAAGTAGACATAGCCGTTATAGAGGTAGGTCTCGGTGGCCGGTTGGATTGTACCAATATCATCTCCCCCATCTTGTCCGTCATCACAAACATATCATTTGATCATACTGACATGCTTGGCGATACGCTGGCAAAGATTGCCAGTGAGAAAGCAGGCATCATCAAACATAACATCCCAGTAGTCATCGGTGAGACCGTACCTGAGACACGACCTGTTTTTAAAGCCAAAGCACAGGAGATGCAGGCACCAATTATCTTTGCCGACGAAGACCCGCTTGTCAAAATGGTCGACGGAACCTACCACACATCAGATGGTATCACTTTTGAAGGTGACTTAAAAGGTATTTACCAGTCGAAGAACACCAATACCGCCCTACATGCCATGCACCAACTGAAAAACCAAGGCATTCTGAAGGACATCGATTATCAAGCGTTCAGTCACGTGGGCCAAGCCACAGGTCTCATGGCTCGCTGGCAGAAGCTCCAGGATCATCCCACCGTCATTTGCGACACAGGTCACAACCCTGGAGGATGGGCGTATCTGAGTCGTCAGTTGACCACCGTAAAGTGTTGTCAGAAACATATTATCTTCGGGATGGTCAGCGATAAAGACGTTGAAACCGTAATGGCCATGTTACCAAAAGATGCTCACTACTATTTTACGAAGGCACAAACCAAGCGAGCACTCTCTACCGACAGCCTACTGCGTATAGCACAGGCACTTCAACTGAAAGGCGAAGCATATCCCACTGTTGTAGAAGCCGTTAAGACCGCACTTTCTAATGCATCGTCTGAAGACTTTGTTTTTATAGGCGGTAGCACATACGTTGTTGCCGAATACCTGAAAACAATTATTTAGTTATCTTTAACAACATTTTTTGCCGATATGTTTGCACATGTCGGCTTTTTTTTGTTACTTTGCACTTAGTTACAATAACTAAAAACATTTTTGATTATGGCGAATACAACAGAAAACGCGTATCTCTGTGGTCTGAAGCGTGAGAACTTTCAGACCACGATTAACGGAAAGAAAACCGACCTCTATGTTCTTCGTAACCGTAAAGGCTTTGAAGTAGCCATTACAAATTATGGTGGTGCCATCTGTGCTATTATGGTTCCCGACAAGAACGGTCAAGTAGCCAACGTCATTCAAGGACATGACAACATACAGTCGGTCATCAACAGTCCCGAGCCCTTCCTCTCTACTTTAATCGGTCGTTTTGGTAACCGTATTGCGAAGGGACAGTTTACACTCAACGGAAAGGAATATCAGTTAGCCATCAACAATGGTCCCAATGCTTTACATGGCGGTCCTACCGGTTTCCATGCCCGTGTATGGGATGCCAAGCAGATGGGTCCCCGCTCTCTGGCGCTGCATCGCATCTCCAGTTATGGTGAAGAAGGCTTCACCGGCGAAGTTGATGTCACTGTAGAGTTTACCTTTACCGACGACAACGAGTTAACTATCGAGTACATGGCCACAACCAACAAGAAGACCATCATCAACCTGACACATCACGGTTTCTTCTCATTGGCAGGCACAGCTAATCCCACACCCACTATCGACGATTTACTCTGTGAGATTAACGCAGACTTCTATATTCCCATCGATGAAACATCTATCCCCACTGGCGAAATTCGCAAGGTAGAAGGTACACCATTTGATTTCCGTACTCCTAAAGCTGTTGGCAAGGACATTGATGCCAATGACGAACAGATTAAGAACGGAGCTGGCTACGACCATTGCTTTGTTTTGAACAAACAGGAAGAAGGTGAATTAAGCTTTGCCGCCCGTATCACCGAACCCAAGAGTGGTCGTACCATGGAGGTTTACACTACCGAACCTGGTGTACAGGTTTACAGCGACAACTGGGCAACAGGTTATCCCGGAGCCAACGGTGCCACCTTCGGACGTCGCAGCGCCATCTGCTTTGAGTGCCAGCACTTCCCCGACAGTCCTAACCGTCCTTACTTCCCCAGCGTCGTTCTGCGTCCTCACCAGACCTACAAGCAGAAGACCGTCTATAAGTTTGGTGTAGCAAAATAACAATAATGACATAAAGAAACAACAATCATTATGACACAAGCAAAAAACAATAGCAACATGGTTGCCATCATCACGATGTGTGCCGTATTTGCTATGATTTCTTTCGTTACCAACATGGCAGCACCATTTGGTAATCTTTGGAGTTATAAATATGAATGGGCTGGTATGGCCGGTAACCTCATGAACTTCACCGCATATTTACTTCTGGGTATTCCCGCTGGTAATATGCTTATAAAATACGGTTACAAGAAGACTACGCTCATTGCTTTGGCAGTAGGTGTCATCGGTCTTGGCATACAATTGCTTTCAAGCCAGGTTGGAGCCGGCGTTCCCGTCATTGGCGAGGGCAAAAGTGCCATCTGTCTCAATCTTTTTATCTACTTGCTTGGTGCATTAGTCTGCGGCTTCTGCGTATGTATGCTCAATACCGTGGTGAACCCCATGCTGAACCTTCTCGGTGGTGGTGGCAACAAAGGTAACCAATACATTCAGATTGGCGGTACACTGAACTCACTGACTGGTTCGCTCACCCCGATGTTGGCCGGTGCTATGATTGGTACTTTGAGTGCAAAGACATCAATGAGCGATGTAGCACCTCTCGTACTGATTGGCATGGGTGTGTTTACCGCAGCCTTCATCATCATTTCTTTCATTAAGATTGTAGAGCCACAAGGCGACCTCAAGCAAGTGACTTATGAGCGTAGCCCGTTGGCATTCCGTCATTTCACACTTGGTGCAATAGCCATTTTCTTCTATGTAGGTATCGAGATTGGTATCCCCAATGAGATGAACGCATGGATTAGCCACCAGTCATGGAAGGGAGCTGCTGCTGTAGCCGGTTCATTGGCCACTATTTACTGGCTCCTCATGATGGTAGGTCGTTTCTTGAGCTCACTGCTTTCAGGTAAAGTATCAACAAGAACTCAGATTATATGTGTTTCTTCACTGGGAATATTATTCGTGCTTATTGCAATCTTCCTGCCTGAAAGCATTACTTTCAAGTCGCCTGAGATTAAATGGCTCAACATTACCAGTGGTGTGGTACCAGTGAAATGTCTGTTCCTTTTCCTCTGCGGTCTCTGCACTTCAGTCATGTGGGGCGGCATCTTCAACCTTTGCACAGAGGGATTGGGCAAATATACCGCTAAAGCTTCAGGTATCTTCATGACCATGGTAGTTGGTGGTGGCATTATGCCTTTCATTCAGGACTGGATCGGTCGCAGCGTCAGCTATATCAGCAGCTACTGGTTGGTAGTAGCAATGTTGGCCTATATTCTGTTCTACGCCCTCATCGGTTGTAAGAACGTGAACAAAGACATTAAGATTGACTAATCTATTTATTAACCCATAAACTTTAAGAACTATGATGGATATTGAATTTGTAAGAAGTCGCTTCATCAAGCATTTCGATGGTAAGACAGGTAACGTGTATGCTTCTCCTGGTCGTATCAACCTGATTGGTGAGCACACCGATTATAACGGAGGATTTGTATTCCCCGGTGCAGTAGATAAAGGTATCATGGCTGAGATGCGTGCCAACGGTACAGAAGATACCGTGATGGCTTATGCTATCGACTTGAAAGACCGTGTAGACTTCAAGTTGAGCGACCCCAATGGTCCCCGTGCTTCATGGGCACGCTATATCTATGGTATCGCTAAGGAGTTCCAGAAGCTGGGTGTTCCTGTGAAGGGCTTCAACATTGCCTTCGCTGGCGACGTGCCCCTCGGAGCCGGTATGTCTTCTTCTGCCGCTATGGAAAGCTGCTTCGCTTGCGGTCTGAACGACATCTTCGGCGAGAACAAGGTATCTCAGTGGGATATGGTGCTGGCTGGTCAGGCTACTGAACACAACTACTGCGGCGTGAACTGCGGTATCATGGACCAGTTTGCTTCTGTCTTCGGTAAGGCAGGTTGCCTGATGCGCCTCGACTGCCGTAGCCGTGAGTTCGAGTACTTCCCCTTCAAGCCCGATGGCTATCGTCTGGTACTGCTCAATAGTAAGGTGAAGCACGAGCTGGCTGGTTCGCCCTACAACGACCGTCGCAACTCTTGCGAGAACGTAGTGAAGCACATCGCTGCCAAGCATCCGGAGGCTAAGTTCGAGACTCTGCGCGACTGCACATGGGAACAGCTTGAGGAAGTTCGTGCCGAGGTAGGCGAAGAGGACTACACACGTGCTCACTTCGTACTGGGTGAGAAGGACCGTGTACTGGCTGTCTGCGACGCTCTGCTGGCTGGCGACTACGAGACTGTAGGTCAGAAGATGTACGAGACCCACTATGGTCTGTCAAAGGAATACGAGGTATCTTGCGAAGAGCTCGACTTCTTGAACGACATTGCCAAGGAGAACGGTGTTACCGGTAGCCGTATCATGGGTGGCGGCTTTGGTGGCTGCACCATCAACCTGGTACGTGCCGACCTGTACAAGCAGTTCATCGCTGACGCTAAGCAGAAATTCGCTGCCAAGTATGGTCACGAGCCCGAGGTTATCGATGTAGTCATCGGTGACGGCTCACGCAAGCTCTGCTAATCTCATTGATCATTGAACATTGAACATTGAACTTTGAACTTTTATTCATTCGTAAAAGTCATGTTCAATGCTCAATGTTCAATAAATAAATAAGAAACATGTTTGAAATAGACCGCTCATATATAGAAAAGGAATCATTAGATTCTCTGCAAGGCCGCATATGGGACATCCGCATGGACCATAAGGACGACCCCACCCTGCCCAAACTGGACCATTATCGTATCAAGAGCGAAGAGGAGTTTGAGAAATATCTCGACCGTAAGCAGAACTTCCTGAACTTCAAAGACGCTTGGCGTCGTAAGTGGTTCCTGCTTGTTTTCCTGCCGTTTGCAGTCATTGTAGCATTATGGAGTCTGTTTGTGCGCAAAGAGCCCATGGCAGGCTACCTCGCAGGTTTGGGTGTCAGTGCCGTTGTCATACTGATTTGTCAGGCCATAGAAGCTTTCCGCGCTCGTGAGTTTCGCAATAATCCATGCGAGACCTTCATCAAGGCCCTGCTTTACTGGGATGAGAATAATAAGAGGTGAGAAGTGAGAGGTGAGAGGTGAGAAGTAAGAGATTAGAGGTATTATGTATTTTACAGGTATTATCATAGCGGTTTGCACGTTTCTTATTATTGGTTTTTTCCATCCTATCGTCATCAAGGCTGAATACTACACAGGCACGCGTCTGTGGTGGTTATTCCTTTTAGTAGGCATAGCGTGTATTGCGGCAGCGCTCTTTATTGAAGACGAGATTATATCGGCCATGATTGGTGTGTTTGGGGCTTCCTCACTTTGGGGTATCGGCGAATTGTTCGCACAGAAGAAACGCGTGCAAAAGGGTTGGTTCCCCATGAATCCCAAACGTCGTCACGAGTATCCGCCCATCGACAAGAATGAAACCCTTTGCCCTGTTCATCATGGCAAGAGTATTTATGCCGTGGAAGATTAAGCATGAAGACTGAGCTGATACTCGTTGGAAAAACAGTCAACAAGCATTTTGTGGCTGGTATAGAAGACTATGCTGAGCGCATCAGTCACTATATGCCATTTGCCATTACCACCATTCCAGAACTAAAGAACACCAAGAGTCTGTCTGAAGAACAGCAAAAGCAAGCTGAAGGAGAACAGATTCTAAAGCTCATACAACCATCAGATACAGTGGTATTACTCGACGAGCACGGCAAGGAACTACGTAGTATCGAACTGGCTGCATGGCTTGAACAAAAAAGGAATACGGCCCGCCGACTGGTCTTTGTTATCGGAGGACCGTATGGTTTCTCACCTGCCGTCTATCAGCGAGCCAACGAGAAGCTATCCCTTTCCAAGCTCACCTTTTCTCATCAAATGGTTCGTCTAGTCTTCACCGAGCAGATCTATCGTGCCTGCACCATCATCAAAGGCGAACCCTATCATCACGAGTAGCATTCCACCAAATAGGTTACTTACTATTTGATGGCATTGTTTTATACTCCAACGGAGTCATCCCCATCAACCTTTTAAAATATTTACAGAAAAACGAAACATTAGGAAAATTCAGCGTATCAGCTATCTGCGCCACAGACTTATCTGAATGTTTCAATTCTATTTTTATTCGTGTAAGTAGCGCATCATCAATCCACTCTTTAGCTGACCTTCCACTCACTTTCTTTATCAGTGTACTCATGTATCTTGTCGACATATAGAGTTTTGACGCATAGAACTCTATCTGATGTTCACGATCAGCATTCTGATTCACTAACTGTATGAAATCAGAGAACAAACGCTGTTCGCGTGTCTGCGATTGTCGGCTTACTTCCTCATACTTAGTCCATAGATGGTCCACATACCAGAGAAAAGAACTTATTAGTTGCAGTGTCACCTGTGGACTATGTCCCTCCTCACGCGTATTTAAATAAATAAGGTGGTGAATCTGATTGAGGAAATCCAGATCATGCGGTTCCAGGTGCAGATGGAAATCTCGCAGATGTCCATCGAAGGCTTTGGGTATATGATTACCTATAGCCAAAGAAAACAGATTATCACTCATAGAGATACCTATGCCTTCCACATCGTCAGACACATCCCCGATGTACGCCACACCATTTGCACCGAGGAAGATCAGTTCTCCTGCTTCAAAGTGATGGCCTATCAGATTAAGTTCTGGTTCAGCCCAACCTTTCATCAGAATTAGAATACGCATCTCTGTCATAATATGCGGTTCACCTGTTATCTCCTTTTTGAATATGAATACTTTCGGATTACGTGCAACAGCCAAGTTATGCGAGATATAGTTATTGGCCTGCATGGCATCATTATTCTCAAAGATGCGCTTCATCTGAGCCAACGAGAAATGTTGTAAGTCTGACATAATTCCAATATTTAACGCAAAGATAACGAAAAAGCCATTATCAACCAAATTATTTTATCACTTTTGTACAAAAGGAACATTCTTTCATTTATTTAGATAGCAAATGAATATGAAAAACGCACTACCTTTGCACCATCAAACAATCTAACGAACAATTATGAGAAAACTATTGATTTTAATAATGCTGCCATTGTCTATGCAGGCACAGACCTTAGAGGAGTGCCATCATGCTGCAGCGGAGAACTATCCGCTCATACGGCAGTATGATCTCATTGGAAAGACCACCGAATTAACCGTCAACAATATCGGCAAAGGCTGGCTTCCTCAGATTACCGCTTCAGCACAAGCCACCTATCAGAGCGATGTGACATCCTGGCCTGATGCCATGCGTTCTATGATGCAACAGATGAACATGGATGTGAAAGGTCTTAGGAAAGACCAGTATCGCATTGGCATCGATGTGCAGCAGACCGTTTTTGACGGAGGTACCATCAAGAGTCAGAAAGAAATAGCCCGTCAACAAGCCCAAGTGGAGCATGCCCAGAACGAAGTGAGTCTCTATGCTGTTTATCAGCGGGTCAACGATATGTATTTTGCCGTTTTGCTACTCAATGACCAGATACTATTGAACAAAGACCTTCAGACACTTCTGGAAGGTAATGAACAGAAATTGGCATCTATGGTGAAACACGGTACTGCAGCTGAGAGTGACTTGCAAAATGTAAAAGCAGAACGTCTGAACGCTATCCAACAGCAGACCAACCTCGAGTCGCAGCGACGCGCCCTTCTATCTCTTCTTAGCACTTTCTGTGGTATTGAAGTAAAAGAAGCAGTAAAGCCATCTGTCAGCGATAACTTGCCCGTAGAACAAGCAGGCATACGTCCTGAGCTAAAGGTCATTGATGCCCGTCTCCGTCTGGCCGATGCTCAAGAGAAAGCGCTCGATGCCTCGTTGCTGCCAAAACTGGGAATCTTCGCTCAGGGCTTCTATGGTTATCCCGGCTACAATATGTTTGAAGATATGATGAGCCACGACTGGTCATGGAATGGCATGATAGGTGCTCGTCTCACTTGGAACATCGGTGCCCTTTACACCCGAAAGAACGATAAGGCGAGAATCCATCTCCAACGGGAGATGAACGAAGTGCAACGCAATGTCTTTTTGTTCAACAACCGTTTGGAGCAACAGCAACACGATGAGAACATGTCACGCTATCGCCGTCTGATGGCTGATGACGAAGAAATTATCCAACTGCGTTCATCCGTCCGTAAAGCAGCCGAATCGAAACTCTCTCACGGCATCATCGACATCAACGACCTCCTACGCGAGATCAATGCCGAAAATGCCGCCAAACTACAACAGTCCATTCACGAGATTCAGATGCAGAAAGCCATCTATGACCAAAAGATCGCCAAAAACCTCTAAAATACCGCGAATTATCGGAATACTGAAATAATGGAATAACGAAAAACGATAAACAATATGAAGAAAACATTTCTTGCAGGCATCATCCTCCTTCTGTCAGCCTGCAATAACGAGAAGAAAGCATACGATGCCACCGGCACGTTTGAAGCCACTGAAACGACAGTATATGCCGAAAGCAATGGCAGTTTGATGCACTTCGCAGTCAACGAGGGCGACTCCCTGAGCCTCGGACAAGCGATTGGTCTTATCGACACCACTCAGCTCACTCTGAAGATTCAGCAACTGGATGCTACCAAAGAAGTCTATCAGAGTCAGAAGCCCGACATTCAATCACAGATGGCAGTCACCCGTCAACAGTTGGCTAAGGCACGTCAAGAGGAACAGCGTTATAAGGAGTTGGTTGCCGATGGTGCAGCCCCTCGCAAGATGCTCGACGACGCCACCAGTCAGGTTGCCATACTTCAGAAACAGCTCGATGCTCAGTTGTCGACACTCAACACCCAAACCTCAACACTCAACTCACAGCTGTCTACGGCTGATGTGCAGATAGAGCAACTTCGTGATCAACTGCGCAAGTGCCGTATTCTGTCACCCATCGCCGGCACCGTCCTTGAGAAGTATGTTGAACAGGGTGAACTGGTTGCTATCGGCAAGCCGCTTTTGAAGATGGCTGATACAAAGCAGATGTACCTTCGTGCCTATGTCACGACAGCCCAACTTCAAAACATCAAGCTTGGACAGGCAGTTAAAGTAATGGCCGATTATGGTGGCGGCAACAAACACACCTACGACGGCACTATCAGTTGGATAAGCAGCCGTTCTGAGTTTACGCCAAAGACCATCCTCACCGACGATGAGCGTGCCGACCAGGTCTATGCCATCAAGATTGCAGTCAACAACGATGGCTATATTAAGATTGGCATGTACGGGGAAGTGAGTTTTAAGAGATGAGAGGTAAGTGGCGAGAGGAGAGAAAGAGAAAAACAAGAGTATTATGAATGCCATAGAAGTTAATCATATCAGCAAGAACTACGGGAAAGTAGAGGCCCTTCACGATGTCTCGTTCGCTGTAGAACAAGGTGAGGTCTTTGGACTCATCGGTCCTGATGGTGCGGGCAAGACCTCACTCTTCCGTATCCTCTGTACCCTGTTATTACCCGATACTGGTACTGCTACTGTTGATGGCTATGACACTGTGAGAGAGATGAATGCCATCCGTCGCCGTGTGGGATACATGCCTGGTCGTTTCTCACTCTATCAGGATCTTACCGTTGAAGAGAATCTCCGGTTCTTTGCCACTCTCTTTGGTACCACTGTTGAAGAAGGTTATGATAGCATCCGTGCCATCTACTCCCAGATAGAACGCTTCAAGGATCGCAAGGCGGGAGCACTTTCCGGAGGCATGAAGCAGAAGTTGGCACTCTCCTGCGCTTTGGTTCATCAGCCCAGCGTTCTCTTCCTTGATGAGCCGACTACAGGAGTTGACCCCGTCAGTCGAAAGGAGTTTTGGGAAATGCTGTCTTCTCTGAAAGAGCGCAATATCACTATCGTGGCTTCTACACCCTATCTTGACGAAGTACGTTGCTGCGAGCGTGTCGCCTTTCTCGACCAAGGTCATCTACGGGGTGTCGACACTCCCGACATCATCCTCGATCGCTTCAAGGACATCTTCTGTCCACCAAGCCTCGCCTCCGATTCCAGCAGTCACTCCTCTCTACTTGGGAAAGGCGATGTTGCTGATGATGTCATTTCCGTCTCCCATCTGGTAAAGGCTTTCGGCTCATTCCATGCCGTCGATGATATCTCATTTAATGTCAAGAAAGGTGAGATCTTCGGATTCCTTGGTGCCAACGGAGCCGGTAAGACCACCGCAATGCACATGTTGACAGGCCTGAACCAGCCTACAAGTGGCACAGGCACCGTGGTGGGCTATGACATCCGCACCCAGCACGAGGAAATAAAAAAGCACATCGGCTACATGTCTCAGCGATTCTCACTCTACGAAGACCTTACGGTAGCTGAGAACATCCGTCTCTTTGCCGGCATCTACGGCATGAATCAAGAAGATGTTAACAAGAAGATGAAAGACGTGTTGCGTCGCCTGAAGTTTGAGGATCACGCCAACGACTTGGTTTCTTCGCTGCCATTAGGTTGGAAACAGAAGTTAGCATTCTCTGTCAGCATCTTCCACGAGCCGGGTGTAGTGTTCCTCGATGAACCCACAGGAGGTGTCGATCCAGCCACCCGCCGTCAGTTCTGGGAGCTTATCTATGAGGCTGCCGCTCGTGGCATCACTGTCTTTGTGACCACTCATTACATGGACGAAGCCGAGTATTGCGACCGTATCTCCATCATGGTTGATGGTAAGATCAAGGCTATCGGCACGCCCGACGAACTCAAGCATACATTCAATCAGCCCGATATGGACCATGTGTTCACCTATCTGGCACGACAAGCAAAGAGAGGAGAGTAATCTATGCAGACCAAAGCGCATCCCTTCCTATCCTTCGTCATCAAGGAGACCCGTCACATCCTGCGCGACCGCCGCACGATGCTCATTCTCTTCGGCATGCCCATTGTACTGATGCTTCTCTTTGGTTTTGCCATCACCACCGATATCAAGAACGTGAGGACGGTGATAGTGACATCCGAGATGAACCCTCAAACGCAGCAAGCCGTCGACCGTCTTTCCCAGTCGGAATACTTCACCATCAGCGCAACTGTCGCTACGCCACAGGAAGCAGAGAGACTGATTCGTTATCAGAAGGCCGACATCGCCATTGTATTTTCAGCAAGCGGCAACATCCAACTCATCGTTGACGGCAGCGACCCTAACATGGCACAGCAATGGACAGCCTACGCACAAAGCATCCTCGCTCAACCCACGAAAGGCAAGAGCTATTCACTCCCCTCTCCTCTTGGAAAGGCTACGGGTAGGCGAGCTTTGCTCGGGAATGAGGGGCCGGGGGTGAGGCTTCTCTATAATCCGCAGATGCGCTCTGCCTACAACTTCGTACCAGCCATCATGGGTATGCTGCTCATGCTGGTCTGTGCCATGATGACCTCTATCTCTATTGTCAAGGAGAAAGAGCGAGGTACGATGGAAGTACTCTTGGTATCGCCTGTCCGTCCTTTGATGATTATTGTCGCCAAAGCCATCCCTTATCTGTTGATAGCCTTTGTCGTACTGATTATCATCCTGATCATGGCATCCACAGTACTCGATGTCCCGCTGGCAGATTCCCTCTTCTGGATTATCGTTGTCAGCATCATCTACATCTTATTGGCACTCTCCCTTGGACTGCTCATCTCCAGTGTGGCAGAGACCCAACTTGTGGCATTGCTATTGTCAGCAATGGTGCTGTTGATGCCGGTCGTCATGTTGTCGGGTATGCTGTTTCCTGTAGAGTCGATGCCCGTCATCCTACAATGGTTGTCGGCCATCGTCCCTCCCCGCTATTATATCGATGCCATGCGTAAGTTGATGATTATGGGTGTAGGCATTGACGCCGTGTTGAAGGAAGTGCTCATTCTCTCAGGTATGACCATCTTCCTACTTGCTGTTGCATTGAAGAAGTTTAAAGTAAGATTGTAATGCTATGATAAAATACCTCATACAAAAAGAGTTCATTCAGATACGTCGCAACTCGTTTCTGCCGAAGCTGATTATCGTCTTCCCCATCATGATTATGTGCGTCATGCCATGGGTAATGAACCAGGAAGTGAAAAACGTGCGTGTCGATGTGGTCGACCACGACCACTCCACCTCCTCTACCCGACTTGTTCATCAGATAGAGACCTCGCCCTATTTCATCTTCAACGGGCTGAAATCGTCTTATGATGCTGCCCATACAGATATAGAGAAAGGCCATGCCGACATCATCCTTGAGATCAATCCCGATGGCAAGAAACTCATTGCTGCGAATGCCGTGAACGGCACTAAAGGTTCTATCGGCTCGGCTTATCTCAGTCAGATAGCCAGTCAGCAGGAAATGCCCGCTCATTCTAAGCAAGGCGCCGAAGTGCTGACGCTCTACAACAAACACCAGAACTATAAACTCTTTATGATTCCAGCATTGCTGGCTATCGTAATGATGCTGATGACGGGATTCTTGCCTACACTCAATATCGTAGGCGAAAAAGAGACGGGCACCATCGAACAAATCAATGTGACACCCGTCTCTAAGTGGTCGTTTATACTCTCCAAACTGATACCCTACTGGCTCATTGCCCTCTTTATCGTTACCATCTGTCTTGTCTTGGCATGGGCTGTCTATGGCATTGTCAGCGTGGGGCCACTTTGGTTGGTTTATCTGTTGGCTATGCTGTTGGCACTGTTCTTCTCATCGTTCGGCCTCATCGTGTCCAACTACAGCGACAACATGCAGCAGGCCATCTTCGTCATGTGGTTCTTTGTAGTGTGCATCATGCTGCTCAGTGGTCTTTTCACGCCGACGCGCTCTATGCCCTCATGGGCTTATCTGACCACTTATGTCAACCCTATGCACTACTTCATCGATGCCATCCGCACCGTTTTCATTCGCGGAGGCAACTTCCAGAGCGTGGCCCATCAGGTGGCAGCACTGGCAGCTATTGCCTCAGTGATGAGCGTCTGGGCAGTCCTCAGCTACAAGAAGAACCACTGATTACAGGTTAGCGTAAGGCACGGTGAACGTAGTGGTACGCATGTCGCCAGTCTCCAATCCACGCTTCAGCCAGCGTTTGCGCTGTTCCGATGTGCCGTGGGTGAATAAGTCTTCCACTACTCTACCCTGAGCCTGACGCTGCAGCCAGTCGTCACCAATCTTCTGAGCCAGTTCGATGGCATGGTCTATGTCGCCATCCTCCAATGAGTGGTGCATAGCCTCCTCATAGTGAGCCCACACACCGGCATAGTAGTCGGCCAGCAGTTCGGTACGCACACTTATCTGGTTCTTCGACTCGCGCAGTCCGCTCCAGTCCTTTGTCAGTATGCCACGCAGATACTCCACGTGATGACCTATCTCGTGGGCTATCACATAGGCATAGGCAAACGTGTTGCCCTCCACGCCCAACTGACGTTTCATCTCTGCGAAGAACGAGAGGTCGATATACAACTTCTCATCGCCGCGACAGTAGAACGGACCTACCGATGCAGTTGCACTACCGCAAGCCGAGTTCACGCTGTTAGTGAAGAGCACCAGTGTCGGCTCCTTATAGTCACCCCATCCATTCTCCTTGAACACTTTTGTCCACACCTCCTCGGTACTTGCCAGAATCTGCTTGCACTCCTTAGCCAATTGCTGTTCTTCCTCCGAGAAATTAGCCGGATCAGTATTTCCCGCCGGTACCATCTGTTGCTGCACAGTACTGACAATCTGACCTACGTCAACATTGCCCCCTTGTAGCAGTGAGAAGATAACACCAATGATGATGGCACCGATACCACCGATACCTGCTTTTGCGCCACCGCTCAGTCCGCGACGATCCTCCACGTTCGAACTCTCACGTCTTCCTGTTAGTTTCATATTACCTTAGATTAATAATTGTTTTAGCCTTTCTGTTTGCAAAAATAGTCAAAATAATTGAATTGTCGCAACAAATATTGCAAATAATTATTTTCTACCTAAAAAGTTTGGCAGGTTCGTGAAAAAGTATTACCTTTGCATCCGCAATTGACCTAAGTGCTGATTGTAAAAGGAAGGTTGGCAGAGTGATCGATCGCGCTGGACTCGAAATCCGGTATACCCCTTTCGGGTATCGGGGGTTTGAATCCCTCACCTTCCGCAAAAAGACAAGAGAGAACGAAGGGTTCTCTCTTGTCTTTTTTAGTGTTGTTATGTTTCATTAAAGTGACACAGACAATGCCTGTGCAACAGCATTTCTGATAAAGGCATTGATAGTGAGCCCTGCCTCCTTGATGGAAGCAGGGCTCTTTCGTTAGTTCTGATGACATGGTATTCATACCTACGATAACACTTTTTCATCCTGTTATTTGCTTATATCAAAGAAATTCTTTAACTTTGCAAAGAAAAATAGAAGTTGTATGAGGACAAGACAGGAAATTCTTGACACCTTAAAGGCTTTTAAGGAAGAAGCAAATTCCAAGTATGGCGTTACCAAACTTGGACTCTTTGGATCTGTTGCTCGTAATCAACAGTGCGAAGATAGCGATGTAGATGTTTGCTTTGATGGTGCAACGCCTACTTTAATAACAATAGCCAGAATGGAGATTGAATTAGAGAAAAGAATTGGTGCACCGGTACAGTTGACAATGCTACACAACGGCCTCTCAAAATCTTTTTTGAATAATCTTAATAGAGATGTTATATTTGTCTAATCTTGAAATACTTGACATACTTGATGTAGTGCTAAAAGCGGCTGAAGCAGCTAAAGCAAGGGCAGAGCATATAGTCCACAAAGATCAAGTTAATGGGGATTTTGAAAATGAAGCGATGTTCGACGCAATCTGCATGAACTTCGTTGTCATAGGTGAGAATCTTAAAATGCTTGACAATAAGACACAAGGGAAATATCTGAAAAACTATCCTGATATACCTTGGTCTGAAGTTATACGTATGAGGGATATTGTAGCCCATCATTATAATGGTATTAAAAACGAAATCATCTTTGATACAGTAAAAAGGGATATACCAGATTTGATAGCAGCATTGAAAGTAATGCTGAAAGATCTTAAAAAACAATATTAATAGATAATTATATAAAAATGAGCCCTGCCTCCTTGATGGAAGCAGGGCTCTTTCGTTAGTGCGAGTGATGATTACTCTTCATCGTCCCAGATGCTGCTGTGACGAGATTCAACCTCATTCACTTCGATTGTTTCTTCGGGCTTAACATCAGCATGTGGATCAGAAGCTATCAGAATCATATTGTCAAGCACCACAGAGTGCTCTGTCATTACAGGTTTCAAATATATCTTTTTCATAATACAAATCTCCTTTATTATTTCACAAACAGTTTCTTACCATTAACGATGTAGAGGCCCTTCTTCGGGGCATTCACCTTGCGACCCTGCAGGTCGTAGAAAGCTCCCTCGCCTTGGGAGAGGGCTGGGGTGAGGTTCTCAATGCCAGTAGTCTCAGCATCCTCGAACACAATGTTCATACGTGCTTCGCCAGCTGGCAGTTTACTCGTCTCAATAGGCAGATAAGCCTTATGAGCGGGCAGCACACCGTTGTTGATCTTCTTGAACGAGCCAGCATTCAGGCCGAAGTTAGTATAGTCGCCCTCTTCAGTTGAGATATAGGTAGGAGCCAAAGTACCCTTAAGCAGATTGCCAGCAGGAACCACGTCGCTGCTTGTAGCAGTGTAGAGTGTATGCTCGCCAGCCTCACCATAAAGGATGAAAGGTACGCCACCCTTAATAGTTCCAGTAATCTGAGTGAATGTCACATTCTTACCTTCAACCTTAGTCACAGTATAAGCCTTCACATTCTCATCAAGCAAATCAAGATTCAGAGGATACTCGTAGCAATAGCTTGCATAGCCAGAGGCTGCAACAGTAACTGCGGCTGATGGAAGCTTTTCTCCAGTAATCTTAAAGTCCTTAATATCCCAACGCCCCGTATTTGCATTAGTACCATCAGAAATATAGCGGAATATTATCTTGGTTGTTTTTCCACAAAGCGAATTGATATTTGTTGTATTAGTTACATATGAACTATAAGAGTTACCAGCAAAATAGTTATTAATGGTCAAAGGTTGTTCTACGCCATCAACCAAAGCATATAGTTTCACACCGTCAGAAATACTTCCACCAAAGTATTGTCCTGCATGCGAGAATATCAGATTAGCTGAAATATAATTTGTCAAATCGTATTCATCTGTGATATAATCGTAAGTACCTGCATAACGTGTACCACTATTATATCCATTAGCAGAAATGAAATTATTATCCTCATTATTTGTCCAAGCCTGATAGCTTCCTGCATTTGTTGTAGTCATCTCCCATGTATCGGGAACATAATACTCACTGAAATCAAGGTCTTCAACAGTACCTTCTACGCTTTCTGCTGTTGTTTTTCCTGCTACCTCAGTCACATTGACGGTCAAAGTAATGTCTGATGCAGCAGTATAGTTTGCAGTTTCAGCAGCCGAGAATGTCAATGTAGTGGAACCAACAGCGGTTGGTGTGATGGTAACCGTAGTACCCTCAACATTAACCGACACGATATTAGTATTGCTAAGTGCATTGACAATAGCACCCTCATATCCCGTTGTTGCGGAAACATCGAGAGTCATTGGTGTACCATAAGTCAGATTAAGTTCATCACCGTCATTGTAGATGTTAGTGTCTTCATCCATTATAGAAATTTCATTCGATGTCTTACTTGCATTGATAACAGTAACAGCAAACTCTTTCTCAACTGTTGAGAACATCTTCTCACCACCAGAAGTAATAGTAACGGTAACAGTAATATTGCCACCCTTCAATGCCTCAAAGGTATCATCATCTATGTTGAGCACTGTTGCATCACTACTTGTAAAGGTCACCGCTTCAGAACCGGTAAAGCCTGTAGCCTTTGTATAAGTTGAAGCGAGAGTTCCAATCTCCCCCATAGGTACATTATTCAGAGCAATAGGATTGCTTTCTCCATCAGTTAAAATCAGAGTAACTGAAGCAGCATCTACTACTGGTACTCGACTATCTACAACATGGAGTGTATAGCTTGCCTCAACAGGAGCCAAATACTTATCGGTAACTGTTGCATTAGCCTTGATAGTGAAGTCACCTGTTTCAGTCAATGTAACAGCACCTGTAGAAGCATTTACAGCAGCATCGTCAGAAGAATAAGTGATGGTACGTGAGCCATCATTAGGAGTTGCTGTTGCAGTAAACGTAACAGTACCTTCAACCAGTTCAACGGTTTCCTCAGCGTTTGCAAATGTCAACGTAGTAGCTGCCTTGTTGACAGTTATAGAATAAGAGGCAGTACTCTTTTCATAGTCCTCATCTTCTGCTACGGTAGCGGTAATCACAGCTGCACCGCTCTTAATACCTGTAACCTCACCAGTAGTCGCATTTACTGTAGCTACCTCTGTATTACTTGAACTATAGGTTACAGTTCCTGTAGGAGTAGCAGTAGCAGCGTTCGTTATGTTTGCATCTACAGTTACCTCCTGATCACCAGTCTTTTCAAAGGTGATGGTACGAGAGGGCTTAAGAGCCTTAAATGTTATATTTGTTATAACTGGAGTACCAGAACTCGGCTTTAATGTTACTGCGGTATTTGTTGGCAGTATATATGTCTTTGTAGCAACAGGAGTTTGCAAAGTAGAACCCACATAAACATTGACTCCATTTGAATGGGTTAATGTCATCTTATATCCATAAGGGGCTCTCACTGTAGGTGAAGTAATATCACTTCCACTGGATTTTAGCTGAAGTCCTTGTTGTGAACAATAATTCTTTCCTGGCCATGCATATTTATTACCATCACTTCCTGTGAATGAAATATTCTTCTCAGCACCATTGCTATAGCCACTTCCAGCTCCCGAGAAATCAGTAAAACTTAATGTCTGCCCTGGTGTAGTTAAGACTATCGAACCGTCAGAAACTGTCACAGTGCAAGTAGCTGTATAACTACCGTCAACTGTCGTTGCAGTAATAGTTGCAGTACCAGCAGCTACACCAGTAACAACACCTGCTGAAGTAACCGTTGCTATATCAGGATCGCTTGTAGTCCAATTAACTGTTTTATTAGTTGCATTTGCAGGAGCAACTGTTGCAGTTAGTGTCTCATTTGCTTCTACCATAATTGTAGTAGACGTCTTATTGAGTGTAACCCCTGTCACAACAACAGGATTCACAGTTACTTCACAAGTCGCAGTATATCCACCGTCAACAGTAGTTGCAGTAACTATTGCCGTTCCTACACCAACAGCAGTCAGCACACCATCTACCACAGTAGCAACAGTTTCTTTGCTCGATTCCCATGTTACGTTTTTATTTGAAGCGTTAGCAGGTGAAATCGTAGCCGTCAGCGTTTCAGTACCTCCATCAAACAAAGTGGTAGAAGTCTTATTAAGAGAGATGCCTGTCACAGGAACAGCAGCAGTAACCGTTACCTCACACTCAGCCTTAATAGAATCATCTGAAGGAGATTTTGCACGAATGGTTGTTGAACCAACAGCAACACCAGTTACAACACCATTGCTTACAGTAGCAATATCAGTATTATCCGATTCCCAAACAACTGTCTCCGTAGCAGTTGCTGGAGTCAATGTCGGAGTCAATGTCACGCTCCCACCAACACCTACTGATGCAGAGGTTTGGTCTAAAGAAATGGAACTGATTGGAACAACTGTTGGCTTAGAAAAAGTCACAACAACATTATCCCATCTAAAGTTGCCTGTCGTACTATTACCTTTATCAAGAATAATAGCATAATATGCGGAAGGTATTTGCTCAAAGTCAAAAGTCATTGAAGTAGTTGCGGATGAACCTTGAGTTCCAGATGTTAGTGAAATAGCATTCCAAGTAGATCCGTTTGTAGAATAACCAAGATATATTTTTCCTGAATTACCAGAGCCACCGGAATAACTGAATGTAATTCTAGAAACATTAGATATAGTTGTCTTACTTATAACAGCAGTTGCAATATTTGATGTTGAAGCACTAGTACCATAGTTTTGGGTAATCTTACAACTACTAGAATTACCACTGTTAGAACCAAGAGATTTGTTATTACCTCCAAAAGTGACAGACCAATAGTTATTACTATAGGCTTTGTAAGTTGAATTGCTTACTACATCATCACTTCTGAAGGTAGTTATAGTAGAGTATTCTACTCCCCACGCACTACTTACCCCTGCCGTTAATATACATAGCAGGAGCATTACTTTTGAAAGTAAAGTTTTTCGTTTCATAATGTTTTAAAGATTTAATTGATATATTTTTATCGATTTTTCCAGTAATTCTTCACAGAATAGTCGTATTTACTATAGATTGGGAGCATATCCTCACGGACTGACTCCTTATTCGTCTACAAAGGTACAATGAATAATTGACACAAACAAATATAAGGCAACTTTTTTTGCAAAGAATTGAAAAACATCGTCAACTGATATCATAAATAAGCAACAACAACAGTCAACTGAGATTAACAATAAGTATTAACCAAAGTCAATCGAAAATACAAATAAGACTCGAAGTACTCAACTAAAATCGTTAAAGTA
>Ga0310697_10000408_pt1 | contig 59709 bp, 75 predicted proteins | sample 172DNAGHGlowgp2_FD_203883 | JGI IMG/M metagenome (GOLD analysis project Ga0310697, IMG submission 203883) | Sheep rumen microbial communities from Palmerston North, Manawatu-Wanganui, New Zealand - 1728 DNA GHGlow gp2 (v2) (version 2) | ecosystem: Host-associated > Mammals > Digestive system >...
TCCATATAAGCATCAAATTCTTCTTTAACATCACTTCTCCAAGAAGCAACCTGTTCTCTAATACTTGAGATTTCTTCTGGTGTTGGAGTCGCCGCCTTTGAATACACTTCTTCATATTTTTTTTGCGACTCTTCAATTAGTCTATCTGCCTTTTCAAAAACCTCATCAGGTACAGGAGTGTCCGTATGAATATTGTAAAGGTGTTCGCGCATTTCTACAACCCTGTCAAGCTCTTTTTTTGCTGCGACAACATCTGGGTCTGTTTCTGCTCTTGCATTTGCCATATCTTGTATATTAGAAATCATTTGCTCAATTCTTTCACCAATAACTTTTCCCATAATAGCTTTTGCTATCATGTTGTCTATCATATCACGAAAAGCGTCATCGTAAGACTTCATATAATTTTCGCCTTCCCTGAATGCGTCAATCATTCCCTTTACAAAATTATTAGCCCAATCTTGAGCATCACCAATATCAAGGAGGTCTAAGATTATTTCCTTTGCGGCATTGTCCACTTCATACCTCAATTCTTCAATCTTGTCTCTTAAATCATCTATCTTTTCTTGGTCTCTATTCTTTGCTTTTCTTGACTTTTCAAGTTCAAGCTGCCTTTCAAGTTCTGCCAATTCCGCTTCCTTGTTTAGCATCATTAGTCTCTGCGCTCCTATTGCGTCAGTCCCATACGCATCATCAATCGCTTTTTCAAGTCGCTTATATTCTCGTTCAAGAGTTCTTATTTTTTGCGTGCTAACTTCAATAGATTTATTGATGTTTTCGTTTCCACTCCATTTGTCTGCAAATGTGCTTATAAGGCCTGCAAGACCACCAACCACACCACCTATTGCTGCGCCGTACCCACCAAAAGACGAACCAATTTGTGCGCCTTGAGCTGCCTTGTCGAGAACACTAAATATTTTTTCTACATCAGAAGCATTACTGCCTCCAATCGCTTTTGCCAAATCGTCGAAAAGACCAATAGCACCTTTAATAGCACTATAAACAGATGTTATTGATTCAACCCATTCGCTTGCTGAAATCTTTCCAACGTCTGCAAGTTTTACCAAACGCTCTTTTAAATCGTCAAGCGTCTTTATTTCCTCCTCTGTAGCATCGCCATTTTTAACTTTTTCTTCAATCTCATCTATCTGTGATGCAATAGATGCCATTTCTGGTAAAACATCGGTCATACGCTCCTTGGCCTTGTCAATCATGTTGGCAATAGCACCAAAAGGATTTTCTTTTCGCTGCTCCCTGTATAGGTTCTTTAGTGCATTGTTAATGTTCTTAATTTGTTTTCCATCAAGACCTTTCGCTGTTTTCTTGTACTTTTCAAGACTTGCAATCAAGCCTTTAATAGCCTTGTTTGTCATTCCAGAAAGTTCACCAGTGGCAATAATCCATTCTGGCGATTTCTGGAACTCCTCAAAATTGGTCTTTGCTATTCCTTGGTCTTGACTGTTATCAATGGCGGTTACAATGTTCAGTTTTGCTTTATCATCACCAGCAATACTCTTTACAAGTTCTTGCAATTGTTGAATTAGCCTTTGCCTTTCCTGTGGGTCGGTGGCGGCAAGAATCTGAGTTTGCAGGCTAAGTGCCAAACTCTTTTCTTCGTCATTTCCAAACTGTTGCGCAAACGTTACACGTTCCTTAACGGCATCATTTTGAATCTTATTGACCTTCGTTTCGTATTCGGCATACTTTTCAAGTAACTTATCCCAATCCTTAATTTGGTCGCTTGTTTCTTTTTTAAATACATCTCGTGAGGCTTTAACACCTTTAGTTATGTTGTCTACCCATTCTTGAGATATAATACCAGAATCTGCTTGTTCTTGGAATGCGCGTAAATCTTCATTTGTTATATCTAATAGGTTTGGAAGTTTTATGTCACTCTTCTTGTCTTTTAGATATTTGTTTAAAATGTCCGTATATTCTTTAGCGTATTCTTGTGCCGTCCTTGGCAAGTCGCTCATGTCAATACCCATCCAGTCTGCAAACATACTACCTAACTCTGGGTCTGCATCCAACGATACTGCAAGTTCGTATTCTTCTTTTAGACGGTCAAGTTCGTTGTTCAAGCCCTTGGTAATCTTGTCAAGGTTGTATGTCTTTGCGGACACATCAAGTTCTTGAATAACGGCATCAATCACCTTAGAACGGTCAAGGTTAAGCATACCCTTACTTGTAAGTATGTCACGCAAGTTCTTGAAATATTTAAGTTGTTTGTTGGGGTCTTTTCCCGTGATTATGTTGGTGTCAAACTTAGGTAAACCAAACTTACCTAAATCAATGTCAAGCAACTTTATGGTGTTCGCATATCGGTCTTGAACATCCTTAATGGCATCTGCGTGACTTGCACCCTTGGCCGTGAGTTTGTCATATTCACCTTGCAATTTCTTTGTAAGTGATATTTCCTCCTTGATGGTGTCGAGAATTGCATCCCTTTCCTTTTTTGTCTTTGTATTGTCCTTCATCCTTGCAGCACGTTCGGCTTCTTCTTGCTTTTGACGTGCGGCAGAAGCATAACGTAGGGCTTGTTGGTAAGTGCCTTCTTTATCATAGCCTCTTACAGCACCGCCACTTTGTGCAATGGCGGCGAATCTCTGTGCCAACCGTTGCAATTCTGGTAAAGACTTGTCAAGCATCCATTTTGGTGGATTGTCTGCGGTAAGTTTAAGGTCAAAGTTTATGGTGTGTCTTTGTTGCGCTAACTTTACAATGTCATAAATACGATTGTATAAAGACAACGCATCAACAGAACCATTTCGCAACGCACGAGAATTAGCCTCTACCTTTTCCGTCATTGACATCGTAGACTTAGTGGCTTTGGTAGCCTCGTCGTAATAGTTTTTTATCTTTTGATTGTAGTTTTCATGTTCCTCTGCGGCAAGGCGATAACCTTTTATCGCAACATTTATGTATTCTTTGTTAAGAACAAAATTGGCGGCTTCGTCAGAAAGACCCATACTTTTCAATCCAGCACCAACCTTCTCACGAATCTTTTTCAATCCTTCATACGCCTCCTCACCACTCTTGTTGACAACATAACTAATGTTTTCCTCAATAATGGAACTTGTTACATCGGTGATAGCATCAGAATTGTCAAGGATTTCGCGCCTAATCTTACTTGTAGTACCAAACCAACCTTCAAGTTCGGAAAGACTATTTTTAATATCTTCCTTTACCTTTTGAGTGTTTTGCGCATAAGTCTCTTCACCTTTTGCTATATTGTTGGCGTATTGGCGTTCTTTCCCCTCCTCTTTAATAAGTTCGATGGTTTGCTCTATTTTCGAATTAATCTCATTACGGTTCTTTATTTCCGTTAATCCGTATTCGGATAAGATTTGATTAAGTTCAGACAATGAGTTTTTGTATGTGATAGATTTTTCATTTACACCATTCAAAACCTTACCCAACGTCTCAACTTTCTTTAGTTGCTTAGAAGCATTTTCACCAAAACGCTCTACCTCTATTGAAGTAGCCTTTACACTATTGTTGAAGAAAACAAAATAACTTGCAGCGGTAACAAGTGCCGTAATAAGGAGTGCAATAGGATTTGCACGGGTCACTGCATTGAAAGTTGCCATAGCACCAGTAGCGGATTGAATACCACGTATGTAGTTTCTTAGACCTACAAGAACACTACCTACAAACATCTTGCTGTTTAGTGAAGCAACAATCATAGATATAGTCCTATAAGTTCCGAAAGCGGACACTGCGGTTAAAACAACACGGGATATTTCACGCCAATTTTGGAACATACTACGGAATAACTGAATACTTCCCGTAAGCAAACCTTGGTTACTTGCGCCAATATCATTCATCATGTTGTTGTAGGCAAGAGAAAGGTTTGCCATCTGCACCTTTAGTGTGTCGGCTTGACGTGCTTGGAAATTAAAGAACTTTCCTCCTTCATCCGTCACTTGTTGTATCACTTTAAGCACATCACCATAGGACACCATCTTTTTAGACATCATATCATAGACATCTGCAGTAGTGGTTAATTCTTTTCCAAAAGCCTTTTGCTTGGTGTACATGTCAGCCAACATCGGAACAATAGCCAAACCAGCATTGGCAAAGTCACGGGCATCACGGGCTGTCAAAGAACCTTGCGCCTTAATCTGACCTAAGTTGTAGACCAATCTTTCTATTGGAACACCTAAAGCGGCACTTATGTCGGCAATACGTCGCGTTGTGTCCACAACCTCATCTGCCGCAAAGTTGTAAGCCGTTAATTGTTTTGCTGCAGTACCAAGTTCAATCAATGTGAATGGCGATTTTAATGCCATTTCATTTAATTCGTTGAATATTCTTGTACCCTTTTCAAAGTCACCTACAAGAATACCAAGCGAACGGTCAAGCATTTCGTATTCTGCGCGAATATTGCGTAGGTCACGGAAGAAACTTGCTAAAGCACCAAGAGTAAAGGCGTAGATAATACGGTTGCGAATATATCCAAACGTACTTGCAAGCATGTGGTTGGACTTTTGGATAAGCAAGTTTTTTCCTAAGTATTCATTTTGCTTTTTGCCAAGACGTGTGTATTCCTCACCTAATTGCTTCACTTGTTGCGCATTTTGTGGGTCTATCGTTACCAGTTTAAGTGCTTGCATTTTTTTTGCAATAGCTTCAACGCTCGATTCGTCCATGCCAAGAATATCCTGCATGGTCATAGGTTTTTTAGACTTTAACCTTTCAATTTTTTCTTTGGTTGCTTGTATTTGATTTTGCAAGCGATTCCATTGAGTTGTGTCTAAAATTCCAGTGCCCTTGAAACTGGATGCAATCATTTCAAGGTTGAGTAATTTTTTTTCAGCATCCGCAAGTTGGCGAGCAGGCATTGAGAATGCACCAATAAGTTGCTTTCTTGCAGCTTGTCTTAATTGGGTATCTGTACTTTCTTTTTGTTCTTTTAATTTAGCTTTCTGCTCTTCAATTAACTTGTTTTGCTCTCTCAATTCATTAGTGCCCAATTCCATTTCTCTACGTTTTTCTTTTTCAAGACGAATGGATTCCTCTAATGCACCAATTGTATTGTCTGGGTATGTTGCTTTTGGTGTCGTACCGCCGCCGCCACCACTTGCAGCGGCAGTCATCTTTTTCTTTGCCTTTTCCAAACCATCAAATGTTCCAGAAAAGTCAACCTTTGTGCTACCAATGGATTTTATAGTTTCTTGTATATCTTTTACGGCATTTGTTGTTGCGGTTTTCATATCATCCAAACTATTCTTGTAGTCTTCTACAAGTTTGGTGATAGAATCACGCAATTCTTTATCGTTCAACGCCGCTGAAACAATTGTTGGATTTGGCATAACTTGATATGTATTTTAAATTGTTACTATTCTTTCTTCTTTTTCTTACCCTTGTTGACAGGAATGTCCATTTCCTCGCCAGCTTTGAGCTTGTTAGCACCAAGACCACCCATGAACTTTTCAAGATGCTGGTTTGCCTCGTATGCCTCCTTATATCCGTTCCAAGCCTTTTTGTCAGTACCCTTGAGATACTTTGTGTGAGTGTTGTCAACCGCCATAAACTGAATCTGTGCTATGCTTAACCTATATAGGTAATCGTCTAATCGGTATTGGGTGAAAGCTCGGAGGAAGTCGCTTGCGTCTGCAATGACAGTGCTTCCATAAACTGTGATGCTGTCTCCTCCGATTTCTTCTTCCGCATCAGCAGTGAATCCGTAAGCGTACTCACCGACTTTTTGAGTAAAAAAAAACCACTCAAATCAATCGACTTTATCGCGCCAAGAACAATAGCCGCCCACTGGTTTGTGTCAAACGTACTATTCATAACCTTGGCTTTCATCATGGCAACCATCTTGTCATTGCGCGACATCACATCATCTACATCCTCGTAGGAATGTATGTCGTCTGGCGTAAACCTGTGATTGCACAATACTATTGCCATTATCTCACACATTGCATCCAAATCGGTACACAAGGCCGTTATAATCTTTTGGTCGGTATCCAACGTTTCGTCTGCCTTACGCATATCCATAACAAGCCTACAAATGCGATACAAGGAATAATAACGCATATTCTTTACTACATATTCCTTTTCGCCCAACAAAACCAACGACGGACTATCGTTGATTATGTCTACAATGTCGCGCTTTATTTCTATGGAAAAGTCAGGCATTCCGTTTTCAACCTTTACCTCTTCTTCTTTCTTTTTTCTTGCCATATTCGTGAACGTTTTTGTTTTTGTCATCGTGAAACTAAAAAGGGAAGCGTCACAGGGGACACCCCTATAAACGCTCCCCAACGTTCACGAAAACAAAAGAATTTGTTTTTTAGGCTGTCTTGTCGCCGATAATCTTGTACATGTGGTCTACGTTAGGAGTAACCGTAGTGTCAGTGTACACAAGTGCGGTGATGGTTACGCTGTAATTCAAAGCACCGTCTGCATCCTTCTTCAAAGTGCCAACGGTAAGACCTTTGTAGATGTACAGCTTGCCGAAGCCACGACCGAAAGAAAGCTCCCAAGAATGCTCAGATGTGTAAGCACTCGGCGCACCTTCGTAAACCTCTTCTTCCGTAGAAGTTCCAGCTGAATGAGAACCGCCAAACAAAGGCTCAAGTTCGTCAAGGCCGTAGTTAGCAAGCTCAAACGTCATCGTAACAGGATTGCCCTGATAGAAGATGTCGAACGGAGCGTCGTAGAACTCGGCCTCAATCTCGGTAGACTCTGGCTCGTCCTGTGCGATTGTAAGACCACGAAGAACACCCATAAGCTGAGTGGTTGCCTCGCCACCAACATTGCCGTATTTCAGACCAATAGGCTTCAAAGTTGTTTTCTTTGCCATAATTTTTACCCTTTCTTAAATTAATTATTTTGTTTATTATTCAATCTGTTTGTCAATAATGATAATAAAAGACTTTTGATATATATGATATTGATTGCCTTTTTGTGACGTTTCAACATCATCAATGGAGAGTTCCGAACCACTAAGCACATAATAGTCACCATCACTTGACTCCGAAGCAAGTCTTACAACGGTGTTGATGCCATCTTCAAACTCCTTGTATTTCGCATCATCAAGCCTACCTCTTGATTTTTGGGGGACATAGGCGGTAACAAAACACCTCACCCAACCATAAGCATCACCATCAAATTCACTGTCATCACTTATAGCACCTACCTCTAATGTGATAAAACCGTCCGTGGTGTCGCTTTCGGTATTCTCCGTCGGCTCACCCATCTTATAGACGTTTCTTGTCACGGTGTCAAAAAACATTTGGTATAGGAAATTGTAGATGTCTATCCTTGACTCGTTGAACATAATGCTAATACTTTAATAAACCTTTTTGATAACGCTTGTAACGCTTCTTTACCGAACGCTTGGTGTACTTTGTGGCATTTGTAACAGAAAGGTGCGGTTGTACCTTTAATTCCCTTTTTACTTCGTCATAGACATGTGTCATAACGGCAAACTTTTCAAATTTATCCGTCATAACATTTTTATGTCCAGATTCCCAGTAACCCCAATAAGGAGCAAGAATAGCAAAGAATACACGCCAACCTTTTGTCGATGGCTGCGAACGTTGCAAAAACGCCTCCGCCATTGCCCTACCATCTACGGGATAAGCATATCTATAGTCACGCCAAAGTTCGTGCATGAAGGATTCACCATTATGGTCAATACCCATTTCGTCATTGATTGTTTCTTCACGATAAAAACCGCTATCCAACAAATCGCCATTGTAAGAAACTCCCCAACAAAGACTATTAAGCAAGTTGCCAGTCCTGTCCATGTGGTTTCTACTATGGTAAGATTGAATGGCTTTCCCGATTTGCACTATTTTGTTTTTGGCATATTCAACAAGGAAAGCGTCAATAGAAGGTTTCACAGATTCGTAAATCTGCTTTTCAATAGCCTTTGCATCAAACCCTTTCAATGTAGAATAACTTGCCATACACTACCAAACCTTTCTTGTGGAATATATGCTTACACCCATTAGTTGCGAAGGCTCGGAATTGTCAACAACAAACTGAATTGTTTCACCATAACGTTCAAGAGTAATCTTGTCACCTTTCTTGGGAACAATATAGTTGTCGTTTTCATCCTTTGTCAAAGGAATTGAAATGATGTAAGACGATGTCTTGAGTACACGCCCCTCGTTGTCCGTCACCATGTGTTCATCCATTACACCCTCATACAAAGTTACCTCTGTATCTTCCTCGTCACCTTGACCCTCAATCAAGCGGGTTATTGTGCCTTGGTACGGGTATTCAAGAATCTCATCCCTTGTCATAGCCTGTCAACATCTTCAATCGGTATGAACTTTATCTTCTTCTGTATGCCCTCTAATATCTCAGCCTTATCGTCATCATAGAGTCTATACATACGTATCGCATACTTGATTTTTTCATCTTGGTAGAAGTCTTGCTCAGAGCCAATGGTTTTTTGATAGCCATTGTGCGACTGTTGCAATGACGAGGTATTAGACGGGCTAAGAAGCACGGCAGCAAATATAATGTCAGCCGTCATCAGTTCCCTGTCACGCTTGGTTACATTCTCGCCGTAAGCATCTTCCTCTGGGTCAATACCCCTTTCCAATGCTATCTTGACAAAGTTCTGCTCGTCAAAACGAGTGTATGTCGTAGATGCTTTAAGCCATTCTAATACCGTCATTGCTACACAATCTAATTACTTAAAACTAAAACCAATGAAAAAACATGTATTCTTTTATGTAGTACGTGTAATGTCAACAATTACGTGATACTGAGACTCGTCAAGCACAGTAGCGTAACGTCCGATAACGTCCGTGTGGTAAGCCTTGAGCATACCATTGGGAACGGTCTTGTTGATGACGTTCAGGAAGCCCTGTACCTTTGCCAGAGAGAACTCGATGTTCTTGTTCACCTCGCCACTACGCATCAGCTCAACGTCGGCAACCTGTGCATGCACAAGTACACCAGCATAGCCAAGAGGACGCAGAACAACGACGTTAGGATTCCAACCCTTCACGGTGTGATAGGTGGTAATGCCTTGAACGGTCTGTTGCTCACGAACAATGCGGATAGGCGAAATCTTTGAGATAGCCGAACGGCTATAAGCAACCAACTGCTCGTAGGTGATTGTGTCTACGGTTGTGGTAGAAGAACCACTGTTGACGATAATCACCTTGTCGGGAGCGTAGAGTGCGATGTAGCGGTTCACCTCCTTGATAAAGGCAGCATTCTTCAACAGAATGTTTACGACAGTATCCCAAGGAATATCCCACTCAAACGGTGTGCTTTCGGGGATGTTGTTGGCCTCCTTGAAGTCAAACTCAATCTTGCGCATCTGTTCGGGGATGTCTGCGCTTGCAGAACTCCAAACATCGTTGATGGCATGCTTGTAGTTTGATGCGGGGATATAAGGCGACTGATACACCTGAACGCCGCTAAAGCCTTGTGTAGTGCCAGTGCCACCACCAACCTTTGGCAGGGCAATCATGTTGCCATACTCACCACCACGGGAAAGTGTCATAGCTGCCATGTTGGAAACACGCAGGTTGTGCGTCTTAACCAAGTCGGCCACGCCACGGACATAGCCCTCAACCAAAGTTTGGTCTGAGCCAAGCTCACGAAGACGTGCCTGCAACTCCAACTTTGACATTGAAGTCTCAAACAGTCCCTTGCCATACTGGTAGATAGAACCCGTCTTCTCGGTGAATCCTTCTGCGTCGAGCTGCATGGTCTCAGACAGAGGAGCCATTGCGTCGGCCATAGGAACGGTGCGGTTGACCTTTTGACGTACAGTCCAAGCGGGGTTCTTCTTCAAGTCGGCGATGTCGATTTGATACTCGTTACCCTCTACACGGAAATGCTCTTGCCAGAAGAAAGCATTCTCGTCAATCTCAATAGTGTTGTCGATAAGCGTCTGCAAGAAACCCTTGTTAGTTCCATCAAGCAGTCCGTGCTTATACAGTTTCTCGATAGCCTCATCGGGAGACCATTGCCATTTTAAAGCGTTTGCCATAATTCAATTCCTCCTTCCTTTAAATCCAGAAAATACCATCAATCAGCGAACGGTTGTTAGCAAGCACATAAGCGGGCAGTGGCTGCATGCGGGCAATCCAAGCCTGCTTGTTGTAGACAGTGCTGATAGAATAGTTTGCCTGACCAGTGATACCAAAACCATCGGTAGGCATCAAATCGCGGTCAGCCTCAATGAACGTGTTGGGCTTCGGAACGAGAACGGTAGCACTTGCGCTTGCCTCGTCACCAGCAGCCTCAACAAGGATGTCGCCAGCCGAAAGCGAACCGAGTGCAACACTCAGCGTAACGGCGAACTGCTCATTAGCCTCATCATAAACCACATTGGTCACAGCTGCTGACTGTCCTGTGCCAGTAGCGGCAGAAGGAGCCTTCATAATCAGCATACCAACTTCGGGTGCATCACCATAACCATCACCATTGATGTAAATGGTGGTGTCGGTAGCAGCGGATGTAGCCGTCTTAACACCGAATGAACGGAAGATAAGGCAACCCTGCGCTGGAGTGTACTGCACCAGCTGTGCTGCATACAGATGGTCGAAGCCCTTCTTTGGGTTCAGGATAGTACCACCAAGCAGTACGTTGCCGCGTTGCTCGCCGTTGGAATCCTTAACCCACACCCACTTTCCACCGCGAGTCTTTTGCGATGTTTCGTAGAAATAAGCTAAATTCGTTACCATAATTTTTTAAATTCTTTAGTTATTAAAAGTTCAACATACTTTTACTTTTTTAAGGGACTCTATGAACTCCTGCTCCTGCTTTTGCGTCTGTTTCGGTGCGAGTGGCTTGATGTCGCCAATCGAATCCCTAAAGATGTCTTGGAAGCGGGTGGTCAATCTCTTTGCCTGTTCCTCGTCCGTCTCATCCAAGTTGACCGCAAAATCAGTTGCGTAGTTCTCAAAAGACTTGTGCAGGTCTTCCCGAATGCCCTTTTTTGCCAGAGCCAAAACCGACTTGTACTTTTCTTGTCTGCGTTGTGCGTCCTTGAACTTTTCCAATTCGTCAAGCTTGTCTTGTAATTCTTTCGGAATCTCAAGCGGCTTTTCCCTTGGTTTCTTTTCCAGCCTTTTGCTCAACTCTTCAATCTGACGCTTGAACTCGTTTTCTTTCTCCTCAAATGCTTTCTGCTTTGCGGTTACGCCTTTTGATGTTGCGCTGAATGCCGTGTCAAGGTTGAACTTTAAATCGGCAAGCGTTGCTTCGTCATCGAAATTTGCGTCTGGATATTTCTTAGAAAAGAAATCCGAAAACTTGTCCTTAAATTCATCAGTTAGTGTTTCGCTTGTGTACGCTTTCTCCGTACAATACTCGTTTGCTTTCTGCAAAACTTCTTCTTTTGTCATGATAGTTTTCTCCTATTTTAACGTTATTAAAACAAAATGTTTGTGCAAAAATAAGAATAAGGTATCAATTAAAAAAAATAAAACAACAAACAAATAACAAACAAGATGCAAAAGTAAGCGAACTTTTTGTTATTCTTTTTGAAAACACATTGAAACGATGCGTATCTTTGCAACAAGAAATTTCTACAATATGGCGAGAAGACGCAATGATATAGTATTGTCCCCATTGGAAGATGGCAATCAGAAATATGCCATACGTTCCAATGCTGATTTTGTTGTCCTTGCTGGGCCGACTGGTTCTGGAAAGACATACGCACTATATTATGCACCTATCGAATATCTTGCCATGAACGACAATGCAAAGATTGTATGCTTTATGCGCAACGTGTCAGACTTCTGGGGTGCTGGAAAGGTTAGTGACACCGTAAAATCAATGTATCCACTTGTAGACCGTTCGGTGAAACGCCAGCCGCACGACCCGATAGGCGAGATTATACGTAAGCAAGAGGATATGGGTATGAAGCTATACAACGGCAGCGAGCTTAAATTCCAACAGCTTGACAACGAAAGCCCGATAGTTCTTGATAAGATTGCAAAAGGCTTACAGGCAAAGAAGCTTATCTTTGACGAGGCTAACAAGTTCGCTTGGAGAACAATCACAACGTTCATGCCACGTCTACGTTCCGACTCAGCTGGTAAGGCGCAGATATTCCTTGCACAGAACCCAGAACGAGAATGTCCTTTGCGAAAGATTTGTGGAAAGGGCGAACATGGTGGTGGTTGGATAAACGACGATGGAACTGTCGATGCTTCAATGGATGGGGTCGTGATGTTCTTCTATATGCACGAAGGTGACATGGATAAGATGTATTGGGGTCGCACAAAGCGCGAGGTTTACGAGAAATGCAAAGACCTTATTGATATGCGCATGGAACAAGACCCAGACATGACATACGAGGATTTTATTCTTTCGATGGTATTCTTCACATTTGACATTCGTGACAACAAGAAGATGCTGGCAAAGAACAAGTCGTATCGTGGTATGACAGCCAATTCTGCAACGGCAGCATCATCATACGCAAACAATTGGAACTATTCGATTACGGACGAACAGAACAACGATGACGATTTGTTGAACGTGGAACTTTCCACTACAGATGTAGAACGAATGTTTCGCCAGTTGCAAGTTCCGACGGGAAGCGAACTATTGAAACGTCGTATGACAATGGATATGGCTACGACGGGATTTGACAACCTCGTTTTCAAATATTGGGAATTGTGGTCGCACTACGGATGGATTTGCCGTGATTTCAAATATTGCACGAACAACAACAATCGTGAAGCTGTCATTATGGCCATAGACTTTAGGGATAAGCACAATCTCCAAGAAAAGGAAATGATTATAGATGTGCAAGGATTTGGTTTTCTCAAAGACTGTTTTCCTCGTGCAACGATGTTTAGCGGCGCAACAGCACCATCACAACGCAGTAAGGCTCAGTTCAGGGCATCCAAGGATGAGGCTGCGCATATTACGATGGAAATGATACAAAGTGGTCTTGTGCATTATGAGCCGTCATTGGCAAATGCAAGGTATAACCACAAGAATATGAAGAGGGAAGGGGGAACTACACTACTAAAGCACATGGTCTTTGAAAGCCGTATATTCCAATTCTGCAAGACACCAAACGGAAGAATCGAGATGATGCCAAAGGAAAAGATGAAGACTTTCCTTAAAGGAATGTCCCCAGACCTTTTCGATAACGTCATACTGCTTTGTGGCGGCACAATCTATGATTGCTATCGTATGCTGCGTGAGGATGCTGGTGTGATGAAAAAGAAAATGCAATCAGAGGACATGCTTACACTCTTGAATGTGAATGGCGAGGAGTTTGTTGACACAAGGATACAAAGGCCACGAAAGATAAGAAATGCAAGTGAAATTTTAAATGTTTTATCAACGATATGATTAGAGAGCATAACATCAAATGGTTTATGGAAGACCCCACAAGGCTGACACTTATGAAGCCGTTTACAAGGGGTGGCGGTATGAACTTGCATGGGTATGAAGGCAATAAGGTGCTTAACAACACTATTCTTAACACGGGTTTCGCAAATCTTGATTTATACCCTATTTCGCAAGACACGTATATTACGGAATACCGTCCCGACCTGCACCACATCATACTAAACGAAACAATACCGCACATATCGGTAAGAATCAATGGTACAGAGCTTCCGTCAAACCTTATTAATATCACGCAGACGTGTTCATTCCAAAAGCTGATACACTCTGCGCATGTCCGTAACCTTACGGCAAACCCGCTTGAGTTTAACCTATGCAACCAAGAGCCAGACGATACCGAGTCAAAGGCTTTCAGCGAGGTTAAACAGGAATGGCTTTGGCGTGACTGTGAATGGAACAAGTACATGTCCATCAACATCTGCAAGCAGCTTGGCAATTGCGGAACGCTGTTTTGGTATGACAAGTCAACAAACAAATACGGCATAACAAACTATTCTTATGAGGATGGCTACCAAATTGTTCCCAATTACGACGAGTACGGAATAGAAATAGCACGTTCGTTGGTTTACGAGGTTGACGGAAACGTTGTTATAGACACTTACGACGCAAAGAATCACTATCACGTCACAAAAGGCACTAATAGCAATTGGGAAATTGAAGTTGAACGTCACGGATTCTCACGCTGCCCATTGTTGCATAAGCGTGGTAAGGTGGCTTGGGAGTATGCCGAATCGTCGTGCGAAATGTGGGAACTGATGGCAAACATACAAGCCATAGCACTAAAGCGTTTCGGAACGTTTGCTCTTGTGTTTACTGGCGATATGGACACGGATTCGTTCAAGCGTGATTCATCCACGCTTATCATCAACCTATCAAGCGACATATCAAACGGAAAACAAGACGCAAAGGTGCTTGAGTTCCCAGAGCCACAAACGATGGATGGCTACCTGAAAACGCTTGAAGAAAAGATTTCGCTTTTCAGTTCCACGTCGTTCATCACGCCAAAAGACATAACAACGTCTAATAGCGGTGGTAATGGTATTGCACTTGCAATGTCAAACGACTATGCACTTGCCACACAATCCGCAATCGACTGGCAACGATTCATGAACGATATGGTGTATCTACACCAAGAGGGTCTTGACCTTGAACTCAACAATGGTACTGCAAAATACGCAAAGTTGAAGATTGGTGCAAAGATTATTCCTTGGTCGCTTGAAACCAACAACACGAAGATTCTTAATCTACAGATGGAATCGCAGTGGTTGTCTACACGTACAATCATTGAACGTTCACCAGACCGTGCGCCAGACGAGGAACAGCGCATCATTGCAGAACGCGGTTCGCTTATTCCAGCAAGCCAAAGCGCAAGCGTAAGTCAGGAAAAAGCTGCAAACATTGTTCGCAACAACAGTAACGAGATAATAGACAATCGAGCCAAGACGGGCTTGGAGGCATAGGAGGTGATATGATAGAAGGTGTTGACATTTACACATTGATAAGCACTATGCTGACGATTGTGTGCGGCGGTGGGTGGTTTGTTAATTGGCGAGCCAAGAAACGTAAGGAAAGTGCGGAAGCCCGTCAGTCCGAGCTTAATGCCACCATCACCGAGCAAGACATGTATCAGGAAATGCTAAAGGACGTTGAAGACCACAACGAACGTCTACGTCGTTTCAATACAGAGATAAGCGTAGAATGCGAACAGCTACGAAAGCGCGTATCTGAAAACGAAAACAAGTTACGCGAACAAGACGATAAAATACGTGAGCAAGAAAAGAAACTCCGCACACAGGAAAGCAAGATAGAGTCGCTTGAGCATAGGCTTGAACTTGTTACGGAAATGATGTGTGGAAAATCAAACTGCATGCAAAGGACAAAGGTTTTCCTTAGTCCAATTGATGACGATAGCTTTACGACAAGAAAAGACAAGTAAATATGGAATTAATGCTTAAAAGAATTGCACGGAAACCAACATACACAATAGGCAAGATGTATATCAACAATTTATACGTGTGTGACGTTCTGGAAGATTATGACCGTATCTATTTTGGAGGTTCAAAGGTTGCAGGAAAAACCGCCATACCATGTGGTCGATACGAAGTTGTTTTAAATAACTATTCTCCTAAGTTTGGCAACAAAGAACCTTATAAGTCGCTTTGTGGTGGTTGTGTGCCATTGATAGCAAACGTTCCTAATTTCAGTGGTGTAAGGATTCATATTGGAAACTCTGAGCGTGACACCGACGGCTGTCCCTTGGTTGGCAAAAACACCGTAGTAGGTCGTTTAACTGATTCAAAAGCAACATTTACAATGCTTATGAATAAGTATCTTTCACCAGCAAGAAAAAGAAACGAAAAAGTTTACATAACAATAAAATAACAGCGTATGACTGACATGGAAAAAGACAAGATTATCAAGGATTGCATGGAAAAGGCAATGTACAACGGTTGTGGCGTTCCGACATGTCTTTCAGTCGTTCTGTTTATTGTTGTCGTGTTCTTTTCCTCATGCGCCACACGTACCAAAATAGAGTATAAAGACCGTGATGTAAACCACTACATAACGAATACCGTGCATGATACCGTAAGGATACACGACAAGGATAGTGTCGCACACACAATAAGGATTGTTGGCGATACTGTCTACGATACAAAGTATGTTGAAAAGACTCGCTGGCGTGACAGAATTGTAGAGAAACATGACACATGCTGGCGTGATAGCGTTGTCACAGAATACCAAGAGAAAGAAAAAGAAATTATTAAAATTCCTAAAATCTTTTGGGGTTCTTTTGTGTTTTCGATTATAATAATTATCTTTGCATTCATAAAGTTGACAAGATGGCTTCGGTTGATTTAGAATATAATCAGGGTTTTAAGATATACAATGCTAATGGCACTCGATTTAACAATCTTGTGTTGCATAAAGCTACGTATGAAACCGTAGTGATGTCATTGGGCGACAAGATAAGTGGTATTGTTTATTACAAGAACAATAAGCTTGTTGTTAATATGACTGAGTACATAATGTACAAGAATGTTAAGTATGTGCTTGTCAACCCGCCTACCGTCATTAAAGAAGGTCTTGTTTCAGACAATGGAGAGTTGAAAGGAATGACGAAGTATTCGTTCACTTTCTATCATCCTATGTACATGCTTTCCAATTTCCCGTTTAGCGATGTGGCGGTAAACGATAGTCAGAAACAATACCTTTCACAGAACAAGACTTTCAGTTGGATTGGAAACCTTGTTGATTACAAAGATAAGCTCAACAAGAACCTTGAAGGAACACAATGGAAGGTTTCAATAGGAACGAATGTCACCGACACAGAGAAAAACAAGCTAAGTGAGGTTCTTTCGTTTGATAATAACACAATCGCTGATGCCTTAAAGACTGCGTATGAAACGTGGGAGATACCTTACATTGTAGACAAGGTAGAAGCGGGAACGCAAGATTATTTAAACGGAAAACTATTTGTTGTACAATTTGGACTTCCGTCAAACGAGATATACAAAAAAGACAAAAACGGAAACTTTATACTTGATGACAATAATCAAAAGATACCGTTTGTATTCAAGTATGGTCAGGGTGTTGGATTGAAGAATAATTCACGCACACCAAAGAACAATAAGATTGTTACACGTATTGCTGGATATGGTAGCGAGGATAACATTCCTTACGGCTATCCGCAGATTGTGTGGACAGGTGAGTCATCTTGGAACTATACCATAAACAATGCAAGCGGAATGCAAACTATTACCGTTGGCGGTAGGACAATACAAGCAATGTCTTATCCAATCTACGACGGTATTGTTGGTGGTCAAAAGGTACGGCTCATTAAGCACCCGTTTACGCGCACACACCTGATGCCGCCTATATACAGCGAAACGGTCAACAATAAAGTTAATCCTAATGCGACTGGCTACAACCCAAACATTGAGCTTGTTGATTATTACGATGCCAACGACAACACATATCCAAATCAGATAAAAGCTGGAGAGCAATCCTACGAGATTCATGAGTTTGAGGACATTAAGCCTGAATTTGACTCTTCAGACATTCATTCTGGCATTTATAGTGCAACACCTTATGATGGCCATTCGGATGAGTCAATATCACAAGATAAGTTCCTTTCTATTATTGATGCTATATACACAGAAACTGATATAAACGCTGAAAAGGCGCAGTTGAATGCGCTAAGAACAGGGTTTGTAAGGAATACAACAAAAAGCGGTAAAGGCACAAGTGGTAACTACGAATACGATTGGTGGTGGAAAGAAGATGTCTTATCTTACAAGAAAGTGAAATATGCGTCAAGTGGTGCAAACTTTGAATATGTTGTAAATGTTGGTCTGACACCCGCAACGATTGATTGGGATGACACAATGGACGAACAAGGCAACTATGTTCAGAGTTATTTCAAAGTAACCATCCCTTCATTAGGATTTGACTTATACGCAAGTGCAGCCATTACACAAGAGATGACTATCAATATGCGTAGTGGTGCTTGTATTGGTTGTTCATTCCCCGTAATGGTTGATTGGGATGACTACAAGCGTAATTTCTACGACAAGGACGGTAACTTTGCGCCAACTGGAACGCAACGTAACTTAACAAAATATCCTAATAGTACCAATGCCTCTATAACTCTAATTCTTCAAAAGGAAACAAATACGTTTGGCACTTTGATGCCTAACATATACCAAAAGCCTGCAAGCGGTGATAAGTTCGTTATTCTTGGAATTTCATTACCAACATCATACATTACAACAGCAGAGGGGAAACTTGAAACGGAAATGAAAAAGTACATGCGTGATAATAACGTGTACTACTATGAATATCCGTTGAAATTTGACGAACACTTCCTTATCAGCAATGAGCATATTCTGTCACAAATGAAGCCAAACGTAATTGTGAACTTTGAATATGCCGACGTAGAGCAGTCGTTGTATATAAAGCAAATGTCCATAAAGTACAACGAAAGCCCATTGCCAAAATACGACATAACGCTTACGGATGATGTTGACGTTGTACTTAACAAGATTGGAGAGGCGATTGCCGAATATAGAGGTCAACGTCAATACGAAAATGGTGGTGGTAGTTCCGAAACATTAGATGGCAACAAGTTCCTTAGAAAGGACATTAACGATACTGCAAGCGGCACAATAAGGATGCTGAAAGGCTTGCAAGTTGGTGAACGCTTTGTTACTGGTCTACTTGGAGAAGGTGGCATATTCCGTAAGGATGACGATGGTACTACATACCTTGAATGTGATAGGATGTATGTACGCATGAAAGCCTACTTTGACACTGTTGAGGTGCGTCGGTTCTTGCATAGTGGAGGTAACAGGATTGCATCTGCGGCTGGCATAAAATGTTCCCGCGTGGAATATATAGCATCTAATGGTTTAGCAACACAAAACGTTAGCAAAGCTGTTAAGTTCCGTTGCTATTTCCGTGCGCAAGATAATGGTGTAAGCATAACCAACGACTTTGTTGCAGGCGACCAAGCTTATTGCAAGGAAACCAATGCAAATCTTGGTCAGCATGGCTATTGGAGATTGGTTATTGCAAAATCATCCAATCCAATAAACGGTGAGCATTGGATTGACTTGTCGGCTTCAGATTGTTTAAGTGGTTCTGACATACCTATTGCGCAAGATGACATCATACAACTTGGTAATAGGACAGACAAGACACGTCAGGGTGCTATTGTAGAATATGTTAGTGGCGAAGATGCGCCGTCTTACCAGATATACCAAGGTATTAACACATATTCTCTCGACAACAAGAATTACATTGGTCTTGGATATTCTTCTGAAACAAACAGGGCGTACATGAACGTCTATGGTGATATGTTCGTTGGTGCAAAACCAGATGCTATTACTGGCAAATCACCAACTTACATCAAGTACGTTCAAGATGACGGAACGGAACAACACAATCCAAAGCTAACAATTAAGGGTATTGTTGAAATGCTTTCTCCTGACGACCCAGAAGAAACAACAACACTTGATGATTTTGCAAAAGCTATTACAGGCGACATAGAGTACCTGCAACAGCAAATAGATGGCGAGATTGACACATGGTTCTATGATGGTGTACCAACACTTAACAATTATCCAGCAATCGACTGGACTACGGATAACTTAAAGAAAGAGCATCTTGGCGATTTGTATTACGACAAGTTAAATGGTAATGCCTATCGCTTTATATACGATAAAGACAGCGAAACATATTCTTGGTTACTATTGAGCGATAGTGCTATCTTGGAGGCACTTAGAATCGCAAATGAAGCAAAAGACACAGCTGACAACAAGCGTAGGGTGTTTCTTACTGATGCACAGCACCCGCATCCAACACCGCCTTATGATGAAGGAGACCTTTGGGTAAATGCTGTATGGCCGTCAAGCGGCGAGCATCAAGGAGAAACGTACAACGACGAAATACTTAAATGTATAAAGCCTGTACCAAGAGAAGAAGGTGGAAGTGATGTAACCGAATTCAGTATTGGTGACTGGTCTGCTGCCAATGGGTACAAAACGGCATTATCTGACTTTATCAATAACACATACACATCTTTTGTTACAAACATTCAAACACAAGTAGACCGAAAGGCTCAGACGTGGTATCTTAGTTTTGACCCATCATATTCTTGGGCTGGCAATGAAAAACAACATGTAGGAGACCTTTGGTACTGTACCGACGATATAGAAAATACTGATTATAAAAAGAACACCACATGGATATATCAAGAAACAATTAACCCCGAAACTGGAATAACAACTTATTATTGGGCAAAAGCATCAGTCCCTGATGAGGTGTTCGACAAGATTGACCGCAAGGCTGCAATATACGTAGAATGGAATGCATGGCTTGATTATGACGAAGAAACAGAAAGGGTTATTGCAAACAACCTACAAGTTCGAGACTTACTTATACCAGCACAAGATATTCAAGTAAACGGTGTAGTTTACAAGCAAAACAAAGTATATAGGTGTACTAATAGGAACACGCAGAATCCTGTCTTTGAAGAAATATCTTACACCGACAATTCTGCTTTCAATGGATATATCAACGCCATCCTTAACGGCACGGGTTCAAGCGGTGATGCAGCAACGGTAGCAGCAGCACAAAAAGCCATTAAGGATGCTCTTGGTGGCGGTACTACTGTTGATGGAGGACTGTTACTTACATCTTTGATTGCCATGCGTAAGTACAAGGGTAGTGGCAGCACGACGGACATTGCGAACTACACCACATGGGCTGGTATTAGCGGCTTGCGCAAAGACACCGAAACAGGCTCTGGATGGAAAGGATACGGCATAGCCGCTTGGTACGGTGGTGCAATGGTAGACCATGAGGTATCAACAACCGCCACCGACTATGCTAAATCTTTGTTCCGTTTCGACGGCTCTGGCTACCTTGCAGGCGGCAACATACGGTGGACATCGGACGGAAAGGTCTATCTGTCGAATCTGTACACGGGAAACAACAACCCGATAAGCAACCTCTTCTTCGATGCCTTTGCCATCGGTCTTGACGGAACGGTATCATATATCAACCCGCAGTTCACGTTCAATCGCATGGAGATTGTGCGCAGGACTGGCGTTGGCGACACGATTACCAATTCTTCCGTACTGAACTACGGTGAGATGAAGGCAAGGTTCGTGCCTTTGGATTTCTTCAATGCCCTGTTCTCGGCTTTCTCCGTAGCAAACCCGACAAGTTCTTCTACTCCTATAGACCCGTCTACGTGGACGGCATCTACGGTTATCAACAATCTAAAGATAAAGGTTGGTACTTGGACTGAACAATACCTTTCTGCATTGGGGAACAATCCAAATGCATCTGGTGGCGGTGGTATATCTGACCTTAGTGCCGTTCTGAACGAATTGAACTCAAAGGATGATTTGAGTACTGGTGTTCTCGTTCGAAATGGCCTTAACAATTGGAGTTGGATGCCGTACAACACAGGTACAAGCGGCATTGACGTGAATGCCATGTGGGTTGCTCTTGGAGGAACAAGCAGCAATCAAAAGATAGACAACTCGCACTTGTCACTCAAGAGCCTTACCTTCAAGGCTGGGGCATCTGACACAAGCGGAGTTGCGTACTCTCCTACTGACGATGCGGATAAGACAATTACGTTCGATGCGGCAGCTAATAGCGGAATAAGCGTCACAAAAGATAACAACGGCACATTTACCATCGGGTACACGATGCCAGACGTGACTCTTGGCCAAATAACCGACACAGACACAACATACACACGGTTTGTCGTAGATGCAAAAGGAAGGATTGTAAAAGCTGACAAGCCAACAACGCTTGCAAAGTACGGTATCACCGATGCTGTTGGAAGCGCGACAAAATGGTGGGGACAGTCCATTCAGACAGTAAACAACGAGAAAGTTGTCAAAGGCAATATGACTGATGTTGGGACTATTTCTGCAAGTGATGACATCACTATAACAAAAACTGGGAACAATATAGCCGTAAAGCTCATTGGAGACTCTTATGGTTTTGGTCTGCATCTTGGTAGTGGGGGTACAAACAGAGGTATATACGACTTTACTTCTGGTATCAACAAGTGGCTTTTGTACTTTAACGCAAGCAACACCATATTAAATTATGGGAACGTAGGAATAGGAACAAGCGAACCTGCCTGCAAGCTACACGTATCTGGCACGGGTTGTGTTACAGGTGGTCTTATTGTCGGTGCATATACACAACAGAACCACATGTTATATGTAGCAGGGTCTGGTCTTATAAAGAACAACTTAACAATAAGTAATCCAGACAACACTACGACTGGTGCATTCATTAAGATTGGTGGCTTGTTTCTTGTGTATGACCAAGCCAACAATGCAATCAAAGTTTCTGGAAGCTCCAATCTTAGCGAAAACACCACAGCCAACCTCTATGCTACAGGAGCCGTAAGCGCTTTAGGTTCTCAAAGTAGTGGTGGGCAAGACACTTTTAATGCCGACTTGATGTGGCAAGAGCTTAGTGGTAGTCCGTCAAACAAAGTAATAAGCAACACACATCTTAGCCTTGGTTCTCTGACCATCCAAAGTGGAAACAATTCGCAAACGTGGACTCCCACATCTGGTAGTGCGACAATCACCGTAAACTCTGGCCTTGATACTACTGCTGGCGATGCAAGATACCTCAAGCTTGACGGTTCGAACACCATGACTGGCGTGCTGAACGTGAAGGCAGGTCAGTACAATGACGGCTATAGCGGTGGCGCGCTCAACATGAACAACTCGAACATATTCAATGTCAACGGAATCTTCACGTCGGATGCGGCAAATAGCCCGTCGGAAGGGTACAATTTCTACCGAGACGCATCGCACGTCGATTCGTTCTGGATATACAATGGGGAAATTCATTTCACGCCAAACAGGGAACTCGGAACCGACGGGACGAGCTACACCGTCTTACACACCAACAACGTCCCGAAGTACGCAGCCGGTTTGTCTGTGTACGCTGGTACTGAAATCACAAGCGGAGGGAGCTTCGACAACGTTCTTAATGCTGGAACGTATTACGTCCAAAATGGCACGATCTACGATTCCCTGGGCGGTTCTAAGCCGTCTACCGATGGAAACCAACGCTTGTGGCACATTGTAAACACAGGAACAGATGGCGACCTGACATACCAGTGGTCAACACAAGTACTTCTTTCTCCAAACTCGGCACGATGGTTCACAAGAAGCCATGATCAAAACTCTTTTGGCGCATGGAAAGAGTTTGCGTTTACTGATAGCACTGTCTCGAAAGCCAAGCAACTCGACGATACGGTGACACGCAAGTTCTGGGGTCAGACTTACTGGCAGAACGGGAAACCTGTAAGTTCAGATGTCACTGGAGCACTAAGCGGAAGCGGAGACATCACAATAACAAAGACTGCGAACAACATAGCCGTAAAGCTTGTAGGAGGCTCTTATCAATTTGGGCTGCATCTTGGTGGTGGTGGAACAAACAGAGGGTTGTTCGATTTTACTTCTGGCATCAATAATTGGCTTCTGTACTTCAACGCGAGCAATACCATATTGAATTATGGGAACGTAGGCATAGGGACGGACTCTCCATCCGGCAAGCTGCATGTTCTTGGCAACGCACCAGACGGCAATTCGCCCATTTGCAGAATCGTGGACAACGGCACTTTTAGGGAGGCGAGAATGATATGGGCTCTGAGGCCGAATATGACCGCAGGGCAGTTGGGTGAGATTTCAGTTGGAAAGGCGCAAGGCCGCTATAACCTCGGACAGCTTGCATACAAGCATGTGGCCGACAGCTCCGCAAACAACTTCATATCGCTCGGCATATACGGCATAGGTGCAGGTTTGGCAGTATATGGGAATAGTACAGTATATATTGGCGGGGCACCAGACACAGCTCCGACGCATAGGCTGTATGTCAACGGAAGCACATACACGACGTTGGTTGACTTCGGAAACGGCATAACGCTGCAGAAGGTTACGGAGAACGGTGTGACGAGCCTGAAGTGTACGGGGAACTTCTATGCGACAGGCGCCGTGTCGGCACTCGGGAGCAACACTGGCGGCAGCGGCGGCGGTGTCGTAGACCTTCACAAGCCACTTAGCAGCATATATGAACAAATCCAAGAAGACCCGACAAGCAACAACTCCATCCTTGTCTATAGTGGCGGACGGTGGGGGTATAGCGTTCTGAATTTGTCTTCATACCTTACATCGTCAAGTATAAAGTCGCTTACCATACAAGGGAACGGCACAAGCGCCGTGACGTTCAATCCCGCCGGGGCGACCTCGCCTACGCTGAACATCAAAGGAGGCGACGGAGTGACGGTCACGGCAAGTTCAAACACCATCACGATAAATGGCAGCGGCAACTTCAAAAGCCTCACCTTCAAGGCTGGCAGTAGCGATGTGCTTAGCTACACGCCGTCAGATGCAAAGACGCTGACGTTTGCAAAAGACGGCGACTTGTCTATAAACTCTGCAAACAACACCATCACATATTCCTACACCCTGCCAACGGCGACAAGCTCTGCTAAAGGCGGTGTGAAGATTGGCGGCAACCTTTCCATGAATGGCGAAGTGCTAAGCGTTGGCAGCAATGTAGCGCTCCTTGGTACGGCACAGACTTTCACCGCAAATCACAAATTCAACGACCAGTGTTGGACGCTTCAGGGTGTTGAGACAAACGGCAAAGACATCATACGCAACATACAAAGCAACTTCAACGAAACAAAGTTGTATGAGACAAACGGCTCGACGTTGGCTTATGACACTGCCATAACGAATGCCATAGAGTTCATGTGGTACGACCATTACTGGAGGATAGGAAACGTAAGGAAAGACACGGATACGTATGGTTTCTCCATTGCGCACAAGGAGGGCAACGGGAATCTCTACGATGTGTTCCGCATAACAAAAGATGGCGGATTCCAGTCGATGGGCAGCTCCTATAATGCGGGTTCGCTGAAGGTGTCTGGCCATGTCGCAATCAACAACCCTATAGAAGATGATTACAATCTATATGTAGACGGCAATGTCCGTGCGACGCAAGTCTCATGGTTCCCATCATTGGAGCTTTCAGACACAACACCATATATTGATTTCCATGTAGGGAAATCTACCGCCGACTACACACCACGTATCATCGCAAGGTCAGAAACGGTCAGCGACAATACTGTGTACTACCTCTCATTGGTATCAAAGAACGGTGCCAACACAACAGAACAATGGACAGGTCTTAGAGTTGGTGAAGGTTATGCGAACAGCTATATACAGATTGGCGGTGCGAAGCTCATCTGGGATGGCTCTGCTTTGAAGTGCGACAAGGACTTCTACTCCACTGGTGCTGTAAGTGCCTTGGGGAGCAATACAAGCAGCGGTGGCGGTGGAATATCGGATATTTCGGTTTCCGCAAGTCTTAGTGGAACGCGTTTGACCATTAACGTAAGTGGGCAAACTGGCTCCGTAGACCTTAGTTCTATTAGCGGCACAAGCGGCGACTACATTCCTTTGTCGGGTTCTGATGCGATTACAGGCGACTTGAAACCTGCATCTGGATATGACGAATTAGACCTTGGAAATAGTGCAAACAAATGGCGGCAGATTCATGGCAAAGAGTTTGTAGGAGAAACAGTTTCCCTGCTTGAAAACAAAATTGAATTAAACTTTAGGGCGACACAGCATGACAATTTCGGTTGTAAGGTTGGATATAGGACTTATGGTGACGAAGCACTTGTTTTTGCAAACAAAAATGCGTCAACAAGCTTTATTTTCTATACTGGTAGCGAACTTATAACAGACGAAAACAATACATACAGCGGAGGCAGTTATGGGACACCTGCTTTGCAAATAAAAGAAAACAGCGTCTACATAAATAGACCAATTATAAACGGTGTATCTCCTTCTTATGAACTATACGTTAATGGAAGAAGTTATGCAGATGAAGTTTGGATTGGAAATTATCAGGACAATCGTGATGTATATTTAAAAAGATATAATACACAAGGAGGAGGTATCTTAGACATCATGGCACCTCAAGGCGCAAGGCTTAATGCAACCACAACTGTTACCTCTGATATGAGGTTGAAAAATATCGTTTCGTTTGTCGACAATCTTACTGTTGAAGGTGTTGCCATGGCTCCAATATTTAACTTTAAATGGAAGGATAGGCCAAAAGGATTTACCAGTGTTGGTACATCTGCGCAATATTGGCAAAGCACATTACCAAATGTTGTAATAGATTTGGACAATATACTTTCACTCGACTACGGTGCAACAGCCCTTGCCTCTGCGGTCATCACCGCCCGCAAGGTTGTAAACCACGAACTGCGAATCAAGCAGCTTGAGCAAGAGAACGAAATACTTAGAAAGAAAATAGAAGAACTAAAAGCAGCATAGGATTATGAGTTACGCAAACGGAAGAATTTACGTCGACACGTCGACAGACCCTGATACTGGTGTCAGCATCTACGACGTTCAGCGTGCGCTGTCTACGAGTAGAAAGGACTTGGGCGAGCTGTGTACGCACGACAATATCAATATGTGGGCAAGGTACAAGCCTGAGACACCTGTAACTGGGCTTGTGACGTATGGCGTTCAACCAATTACGCTTCAGCAGCGCACTTTAAACAGTTATAGTATCCAAGCATTACAAAATCAACAATACGGCAATCTATCATCGCTTGTTTCTGATTTGCGTAATGGGAATGCAAGGAATCCATTCACGTATATTAAACCAACAGGAGGGGCAAGTTCTCCTTACAGATTGACGGATTTTGAAAACTATTGGCATGGTGCTCCGTGCCCAATTACTTTTCCGTACAATCCGACAGACAAACTTGCCGTTACAAACACTGGTGCTTTGCAGTTGTATTACTATGTCAGCGAGCAGGGTTCTGCATACGGATTAGGACTGGCTGATTTGAGATTACAAAACGATTCAGAAGACCTGTCAACTAAATACTTTGGCATTCTTATTTATAATGCAAATAATTATTATGCAGGCACGCAAAGCTCCCCAATGGGGCGCGGTAGTGCGGAAGGGCTTGATGTAACGTTGACAGGAGTATCACAAACGCCTGCAAAATACACAATTGTTCCATTCTTTGCTACACGACCAATAGCAAATCAGAGTTCTTCTTTTGTGGGTTCAATATACCCAATGATATTTGCAAAAGGCGAGATACAAACAGCATCTGAGGCTCAGTACATACTTATCTCTACATGGGGATTCGTATGGGATAACGATATGCAAACCATCCATTTCAAATATTCGGTTGTCAACCGCACAAGCGGGGCGTACACCTTCAATACAGAAACGTATGGTGCAAGCACATCGTACATTGAAGTGGGCTATCAAGGTCAGGCATTATATCAGCGTTGGCCAGTTCGGATTAACGTATCAGTCCCAGCAGGTGGAACGGTAGAGAATACGGTTGACATCGCGTCGAATCTGTACGCAGCACAAGCAGATATGATTCGCAATGGTGACTCAAAGGTCTATATCCGTGCGGCTCAGTTTAACGGACAATACACATACAACGATATCATTCAAATATGGGAACCAGAATAACAACTTTTTAAACAAGTGCAATTATGAAAGGTATAATTAGTTTTATCATGCTTTGCTGCTACGCATTGGGTAGCATTGGCGGTTTTGGCTATTCGTTATACAACAAGAACTACGTGATAGCCGCCGCAGTTGCAGTACTTGCCTATATGGCTTGGCCACAGGCAAAGGAATATTACAGAAAAGGTCTTGAACCAAATGAATAGGCAATTCACATAATATTAACAACTTTAATTTTTACAACTATGGGTACATTTACAATTACAAGTTCAATATTGAACAACGGTTACGATTTCAAGAACGAAAGTGTAGTGGTGCAGGGAACTTATTCTAAGGATGCAACAACTGACACATTACAGAATGTTTCTGGACAAGTCCACGAGCTTGCAGTAGGTGGCAGTGGTGCGTACATCGGCAATTTCAGCGGCTATATGCGCGATGGCGAGATGAAATATGCCATATCGGAAATGTCTCGCAAGGATGCAAATAAGGTATGGGATGCTATCGACGAAATCGAGCTGAACATCATTGGTTCTAACAACGGAGAGGAGTAAGCACTATGGAGAAGCAGACCATCAAGACTGAGAAGGTGCTTAATGCATATCGCGTGCTTTCAACTGCAAAGTACTCCAAGATGGCTGACGAGGATAAAATCAAGGTGTGGCGGATAGCTCGCACCTTGAAACCCGTCGCCGACAAGTTTGACGATGATTCAAAGGATGCGGCTGAGAAATTCAAGCCATCCGAGGACTTTGATGAAAAGCTGCAAAAGGCTCAGGAGTACGAGCGCACCATTAGGAACACCGAAAAGGATTCCGAAGAGCGTGCGGTAGAGTACGGAAAGTTCGTGGGCGAGTTCAACGCCTATCAAAAGCTGGTGAACGATGCCGTCAAGGAGTTTGCCAACAAAGAGGTCGAGGTAGAGTTTGAAAAGCTTTCCGAAGACGCTTTTGGCAAGCTGATGGCATCTAATGAGTGGACGATGGAGCAGACGATGGAAATCGGAATGCTCATTGTGTAAAGTAAAGACAACGTAACAATATCATAGGCATGAATGAACAGGTTTCAAAAAGGATATATAAAGGCACAGAACTAAAATTTTTCCTTGATATACAATGTGCTGGGTTTTCTATGGCAGAGGACGATTTTAAAGTCATCGTAAAAGGTAAGGAGCGTGTCGAAATCGAAAAGAAAGACATGGCCTTGACGGGCGAAGGAAAATATCTTTTCACGGTAGACACTGGCATTCTTGGCTCTGGTGAATATTGGCTTACGGTCATTGCATATGTTCCCGACGAGGACTTTGATGACGGAATACGAACAGAAGTTCAAAAGATACAACTATGCAAGGTGACATTATAACACAGGGTGGTTATTGTGGCATAAGTGGTTGCACCACTGTTACCGTTTCCCACGTAGGGGGCGGTAACATGGTTGCATCCGTCGAAAAGATTAGCGACTCTGCGGATGTTACGATAACGCCAAAGGACAATATGGGGCTTGACGTATCGTTTGGTCTTGTCTGTAAGCCAACACAAGGTGCTTGGGAATATCTCTATGTGAACGAAGGTGAGCTATTGCTTATCGACGGTGAACAAGTTATGGTTTTGCGTAAACCGAAAAACATATAAGATTATGGCATATCACTTACCAAAATACGGCGACCAAGTTAAAGATGATTTGGATGCGGTTGAAAACAAAACCATATATCCAGACGCTTCAAAACATGAAAAAGGTCTTATGACGGAGGAGCATGTTCAGAAACTTGATGACTTGCAAAGCGAAGTTGAAGACAACAACGAAACGCTTACCGAATATGAGATTATGATGATTTGCATGTGATTAATCAATTCAATTATTAACAATTAAAATTTCAACTATTATGGCAGTACTAACAGATGACAAGAAGCTTAACGGTAGAGGGTTGAGGGTTTTGTGGAATCTCATCAAAGGCATTATCCCAAGCAATACAAGCGACTTGACAAACGACTCTAATTTTGTAGCGGATGCGTCATACGTACACACCGACAACAACTACACGACGGAGGAAAAGACAAAGCTTGGTGGCATTGGTGCCGGAGCACAAGCGAACGTCATTGAGACTATAAAAGTAAACAATGTCGATGTTACGGTCACAAACAAAAGTGTGAACATTCCTGTTCCAACAGACAACGCTTCTTTGGCTAATGGTGCAGGATACCAAACCGCAACCGACGTGAACAATGCGATTGATTCGAAGATGCAGGCTTACATCAAGCCGAAGGGTTCGCTTTTGTTTGCAAATCTTCCGACTCCGTCATCTTCGAATCTTGGATGGATGTGGAACATGTCGGACGCTTTCACAATCGACAATAGGTTTGTTGAATATGAGTCTGGTGTTACAAATACATATCCAAAAGGAACTAACGTTTATGTTGTAGAGGCAACTCCAGCTGTGGATGAAACGCCTGCAACGTATCTTTTCGATGTCTATTCTGGCCTTATTGACCTTAGTGGCTATGCTACTCAGGAAGATGTCGAAACACTCTCTCAAGCCGAAATTGAGTCTATATGTTCGTAACCGTTTGCGGTTACTGTATATAACAAAAAATATTTTTGATTATGCCAGTACAAACGAACGATAAAAAACTTGACGGAGCAGGTCTTAGCTTGGTGTGGGCGCGAATGAAAGCGTTCGCATCAAGCATCTTTGTGGGATATTTGAATCCGTCTGATGGCAAGTTTTACGAAACAAGAGAGCCGATTATTGTAGAGGAAGAAATAACAGGATATACGTACAGTGGAGAAATAGCTGGCAAGTCAAAAGCCATCTATATTGAGCTTTCTACAGAAAGAGTGTATAGATACATCGACAATAGTTATAGTGAGATTGGTCGGTGGTATGACCTTGCTGCTCCGTCTGTGGAAGGACAGGGTGGAAGCAACGGATTAATGTCTGCTGTTGACAAAGAAAAGTTAAACAACCTGCCTGCATGGTCGCTGGCGGAGAACAAGCCGAGCTACGGATATTCAGAAATAGGATATGATGTCGCTACCGCTGCCGACAACGAGAACACGGCGGGCATCGTCACCATCGACGGCACGAAACCACTGACGGTGCTTACGCTGACTGGCGATGTATCGTCGTTAGACCTCGCATCCGGGAAGACTCCAGAGGCAGGCCATTCGGCGCACGTCATCATGTATTCTGCAAGCGCGTGCAACGTGTCGATAGCGCATGACGCGACGGTGCGTGTATGCCCGAAGGGAAGCGAGGGCATGTCAATCTTCATTGTCGCAGGGGGATATGCCGAGGTGGACTTCCTCAACGCTGGCGGCAAGATTTTCGTAAGGGGTGTGTAACGTTTAAAGAAGGAGAATAGTCATGGAGACATATATCAGGAAGAGCATAGCGGGGTACTTCGCACAGTTCCCCGAAGAGATAGATCCTACCTATTGGCAGGGTTGGATAGGAACGACCTACGAGGACTTTGAGCGCGACATGTGGATTCACTTGTCTGCCGAGCAGGTGGCGTTCTATCATGAACATCCGTATGCAACTATCAAGGAGATAATCGCCATGTCGCTTGAGCCGGAGACGCTTGAAGAGGCGAAGGCGAGGAAGATAGATGAGATAAAGGAATACGACTTGTCCGATGCGGTGGACAGCTTCGACGTGACGGTTGGCGGGATGACCATGTCGCACTGGCTGACACCCGACGAGCGTGCGAACTACAAGAACTCTGTGGACTCTGCAGAGATTGTAGGACGCGAGGAGGTGCATCCGATGTTCAACGGTGTAACGCTGACCATCCCGACAAAGACGGCGAAGCTGTACCTTGCGCAGATCCAGCTCTATGCCGACGGCTGCTGGATGGTGACGGAAGGGCACAAGGCGGCGGTGAATGCGCTTGAGAGCATAGAGGCCGTGGATGCCTACGACTTCCGCACAGGCTATCCCGAAAGGCTCTCGTTCACACTCTAATGAAAGGAGGACGCTATGAACGAGAGAAGAAGGATATTGGATGATGGCAGCGGTGGAAATGTTGTAACTTTGCGTGTGACCACCACCGACGGCTCGACGAACGTCGGCATAGAGATGGTGGTGACAAACGGCAATAGGGTCTATCCCGTTACCACCGACTCGCAAGGAAAAGTGGAGATGACGGGGCTTTCCGGCGGTTGCACCATCGACTGCGAGACGCACGAGATAAGCGTGTACGAGTTCATCGCCACGGGCACGATGACGGTGGACATATCGGCATACGTCAACTCTTTCCCCGTAGGTGAGACAAGGTCGTTCAACTACACTGGTGCTGTGAGTGAGGTGCAGCTGATTCCCGGGTCGTACAAGCTACAGGTATGGGGAGCGCAGGGAGGAGCTTACTCGTCGTACACTGGCGGCAAGGGCGGCTATTCGGAAGGAGTACTCACGCTTTTGCAGGCCTTGAAGGTATATGTCTTCGTTGGCGGTCAGGGCGGTCGCTCCGGCAACGGAGGATGGAACGGTGGCGGCGGCACAAGCGGCAGCGCATCGTATTCAAGCGGAGGCACAAGTGGCAGCTCCTACATGGCTTGCGGCGGCGGAGGTACTGACATAGCACTTGTTACATCAAGCATGGCGTACTCCTCGTACAGGACGAACAGAAGTTCGGAGTCGTTGTTGTCACGAATCATCGTGGCTGGAGGCGGAAGTGGTGGTGCATACACGACAAGGAGCGTAACGACGAGCAGCACTTCTTGGGAAACTCTTGGCACTTATAGCATCATAGGTCATTGGATTAATGCTGCTGGTACACACACATTTGCATCAAATAGTCCCAAGAATTTGTTGGTTGCTGGTAATACGTATCGCATTTCATGGAATATCCCAAGTGTCATTCAAATAACGGTGGCTGGTGTCGGTGATTGGTCGGTAAGTGGAACGTCAAGCACGCATTATTGTTCGACAAGCAGCACCGATACGATTTCAGTACGTTCCACAGACAATACATTGGAGAATGACCCGTCTTATTATTTGAAGGTTGAGAAACAAGTGACAACCTCCTCCACCTCCAATACCTCCGACTACGCCTACGGCTATGTCGGCGGCGGTACGGAAGGAGGATGCTATTCTTCGACTTATGCTGGAAAGCAGAATGCGGCTGGCACAAACGGTGCGTTCGGACTCGGCGCAAACCAGACTACCACCAACTACAGACACTGTGCTGCATGCGGCGGTGGTGGCTGGTACGGCGGTGGCGGTGGTCTATATTCAGACTCGTCCAAGACCTACGTCAAATACTCTGGCGGTGGCTCAGGCTTCGTGAACATCGCAGCGAATGCCTCGTATAGGCCAAGCGGATATACGGGGATAGAACTTGACAGTGGCACGACATACGCAGGCGGCACTTATTTCCCGAACACCACAAACACTGGCACTGAATACGGGCATTCTGGCAACGGCTATGCAAAGATAACAAGACTCGACCCGGCAACGATTGAGCCTCTGACGTTTGACATACTTGAAGACGGAACGATAGGCTGGAAGAACACGGGCGGCTCATACACGAGGACTATCGAGTACAGCAAGAACGGCGGCGCATGGACATCCATCACGTCGACGACATCGGGCGTTACGTTCGCCGTCTCCGAGGGTGATGTCGTGCGGTTCCGTGGAAACAACGCCTACTACAGTCAGGGTGCGTCGTACTACAACTGCTTCACGTCCACCTGCCGCTTCAATGTGAGAGGGAACGTCATGTCGTTGATAGACGTTGCATCGACAAGTCTGTCGACTTCATACACCCTTGGGCATCTGTTCTACAACAACACGAAGCTCGTGGATGCGTCGGGGATGATGCTCCCTGCGACGACGCTGTCTTCGTACTGCTACCAGTATATGTTCTACGGATGTACGGGCATGACCAAGGCTCCAGAGGTGTTGCCGGCAATGACATTGCAAACTTATTGCTACCAGTACATGTTCTATAACTGTACGTCGCTTACGGAGGCTCCAGAGCTCCCTGCACAGACGCTGACATCGTACTGCTACAACTACATGTTCTATAATTGCAGCTCACTCAACTACATCAAGGCTATGTTCACGACTACTCCGAGTACGTCGTACACAAATAGTTGGGTGTATGGTGTTGCGGCAAGCGGAACGTTCGTCAAGAGCACAAGCGCAACATGGACGACCACCGGCACAAGCGGCATCCCAAGCGGATGGACTGTAGAAACAAGCACTTAGGCGTATAACATTTGTGAAAAAAGACTTTAAGAAATAGGTGTAAACAAAATGGTTTGCACCTATTTTTTATGCAAAAAAATTGTTGGATTGTTTATTTTGCTAACGTAAATCGTTGTGTGATAATGCGTTAGCAAAAAGCAAATGGACTTAAAAAAGTTCTATTAGGATTTAGTTTGTGTTCATCGTAACTTTGCAACCGTAACGTTACAAAGTGAGTAATAACTAAAAGTTTAACAAATTAAATCTTACATAGGATATGGCAGAGATTTACCAGTTGCCAGACGGCAACAACAACAACGGAGGATTTGGTAACATACCATTCTCTATCCCTATCGGTGGCTTCGGTATGGGTGGCGGTCTTTTTGGCGGCAATTACGGCATGAATGGGATTGCTGACTTATTTGGACTTGCTATCATTGCTTCAATGTTCGGCTGGAACAATGGCGGATTTGGCAATGGAGGCTTTGGCGGAGGAAATGGAGCAGCGGGCTTTATTTCTAATCAACTCAACAATGATTCGTGGCATGAGCTTCTTATGAATGCCGTCACCAATCAGGGTGAAGCTTCCCGCACGGCCATTCAGACTCTAAGTACCATGCTTGGTCAGGATTTCAACCTTGTAAATGCAGGCATTCAGTCGGCTCAGAACACCCTGAATCAGATTTCCAACACGCTTGGTATGTCTACATTGCAGATGATTAACGCTGTACAGTCTGGTGATGCCGCTATTACAAGCACATTGCAGAACTGTTGCTGTCAGACGCAGAAGCAGATTATGGAACAGGGCTATCAATCGCAGATTGCCACCCTCAATCAAACCAATCAACTCGGCTCGCAGGCAGACCGCAACACAAATTCATTGCTGAATGCAATCAACGCACAAACCGTAGCTATGAACGACCAGTTCTGCGCAGCCCGTGAGCGTGACATGCAGGCAAAGATTGACACGCAGGCAGACATCATCACACAGCTTCGCGGTCAAATTGACAACGCAAACCAGACCGCACAGATTACTGGTTACGTTAATTCGCTGATTGCTCCATTGCAGGCAAAGGTTACGGAGATTGCAGACAAGCAACTTCCAACCGTACCCGTTCAATGGCCGCAGATTCAGGCCGTGAACACCACACCTTACATGGGTGGTTGGAATGGTTTCTATGGCAACGGCTTTGGTGGTAACATCGTATTCTAACAATGTAAGGTATAGGAGGTGAAAGCATGAATTGTAATGCAAACATAACAATCAATGCAGGTGGTCAGCCTTACATTGCGAACACACAAGTTACCGTAGGTACGGAGGCCGTGAACATTGCGCTTGGATGGCGGCGCATTCAGCCTATTGGTTATTTTACCGTTAGGATGGAGAATGCAATACCGTCAGACGCGACTACCACGTTGCCTATCACATTAACGCTTAACGGCATCACAAGGCCACTAACGCTACCTAATGGTACTGCTGTGACCGTTGCCGACATTCTTAACGTGAGCGTTATGGAGATATTTAACGACAAGTGGAACAACATCCTTGCGCTTATGTCAAGGACTATTGTGTAAACCAAGTGATTAACAACAAAAAGTAATTAACAATGGATTTCAATGGACTCACGAACGGGATGCCGTTCTATGTATTAAGGAAGAGTGATAAACCTTATCTTGAGGTTGGTGTTGTAAAGTCTAAGTCTCAGCCGAGGGCGCAATACCCTACGCAGACTCCAAATATCGGCATAGGCTTGCAGATGCAGCAGGTGGTTGACATTATTGCTACCATCAACGGCAAGGATGAAACGTTTCAGAACCTACCTCTCAATGTCGAGATTGCCCAGAAAGGCAACGACACGTTTAGCGGTAGCCGTGAAGCGATGCTTCAAGCCGTAGATGCGATGTTGCAGACATCAAAGAAAGCAATAGAGCAAGTTCCGTATCACAAGAGTGTCATAGCTGAAAGTGAGAAGATGCTTGAGGTGTTGAATCCGCAATATGCCGAGAACAAGCAGAATGCGAGGGTTATCCAAACCTTGAAAGAGAAGCAGGCCGCACAGGAGCAACAGCTTTCCGAACTGAAAGCACAGAACACGGAGATGCTGAACATTCTTCGCCAGCTTAACGGTTCTCCGTCCGTGAGTACCATTAATCCTTAAAACAAGGTTAGATTATGGGATATATTATTCTGAATACAGACCGTGACGACGAAATGGAGGGCTTGCGCTCTCAGATGCGTCGCAACTACCGTAGTGGCAACTATCGCAACTATGGTGGTTCAAGTGCCACGATGCGTGAACACTACTACAAGAAAGGTTATGAACATGCCATTGAGGACATGGCCGACGAAGAAATGGAAATGCGTCGCCGTAGAGACCAGATGGGCAGATTTATCTAAGTTTAATTAGGGGGAGGGCTTGTCCCTTTCCCTTTTTCAATAACAACTAAAAAGGAAAGGAAAGAATATGGAAATGTATATATACAAAAGCGAGGAAGAGGAGATTTACAATAGTAAATACCACTGCCACATGAACAAGAAACTAGCAGAATGGGCAATTTCTTGTATGCGCAAAGAAAGCCCGACAAGTGGCGAGCTTGAACAGATTAAGAAAAAGACCATCGAGGAATTTGATACGTTCTTAAAAGACAACAAGCTGAACATTCCAGACGAGTCTTACTATGATGCGTATTATCTTTGGCACATGTGCTATGCCGACTATCAGAAATCATTGGAGGATGATAAGCACCGTGCCGCATACATCGAGGAAACGATATGCGACCCAGATTGTGAGCCTACAGCCGTGCTTGCATGTTTCAAGGCGAAGATGGATGTTATGCGTGTACCGATTTATTGGGAACGGTTTTTCTGATTGATGCCTATGGAAAGTACATATCTTGATGTAGATTCCCGTTGGGGTGTTTTGGTTTGCTATGACTATGACACGTTGGATTTTGATGAGATATGGGCGATATGCAGAAGTCTTGGTATGTCCGACAAAAGCATAAATAAGGCTTTGCGTATTCTTTCCATGTACAACACTGGTATGACCGTATCTGACGAAAACATTCGCATGAGTGTAATATTCATCAGTAAGGCTACAAGTTCAAGTGAGTGGTGGAATACCGCTATTCACGAAATCAAGCATTGTGCGGATGCAATCATCAAGTATTACGACGTAGAATGGGATGGTGAGGATGCAGCATACCTTACTGGCTACCTTACAAAACAATTGGTTGAAAACGTTTCAGAACCATGTTATTAACAATAAAAAAGGAATTATGGAAAGAGAAAAGCTTTTAGAAGAGTACAAGGTTACGCTTGAAAGCCTTGTATCAAAGACGGAGTTTATTTATAGTGAAGAGTTTTATAAACTCGACGAGCTTGAAAAGCAAAAGTACAACAAGGATAAGATGACAACTGAGGCACACCTTAGCACGCTATGCGAATTGCTATGGGGTAAGAAGATGCAATTTGACAACGGTCTTGGAAGTATGTTTGCGCTTGGTCTTTTAAGTTCAATGTTTGGTGGTGGTTGGGGTAGTTCTAATGTAGACTACCTAAAGAAAGCACTTGACGAGGACGAAAAGAAAAAAGAAGAACAAGTGTATATGGTTCCCGAAAAGTAAATAAAGCCGTTCTAAGCCTTTTTAATGTCAAGGTGGCATAGTTGTAGGAAGGGCGCAAGAAAACCCGCCAAATCGCCTTAAAATGCGAAAATAAGCGGGTTTTAATTGTTTTGTTAAAGTTCTCTTATCATCTCTATCTCGTTTTCATCGCGTGAAAGTTCTTTAAACCCAAGACGCTCATACCATTCCTTTAGCCAGATATTCTTCGCATCAACGTGCAGGCGGGCAAATGTCATATTATGGTCACGACAGACATTGATAGCATACTGTATCATTACCCATCCAATACCTTTCTTTCTTTCAGAAGAAAGAACTGACAAGTCGCAGATGTAGCCAGTCTTTGGAAACGTCTTTTCATCAAACTTAACGCAAACTATTGCAGTACCATCGTCTTTAACTATATCAACACTTTCACCCCAAAACCATCGGTTGATGTGAAAGAATACATCATCGTATTTCAATTCCATAAAGTGTTATAGTTTAATAGGTTGTGGATAATATCTTTGTTCTTCTTCACTCCAGCGGTATTCTTGGCCGCAGTGAGGACATTTTGCACCCAGCCCAACGTAGCAGTCAAATTCTCTATTACATGAGGTACATAACGCAGGGTACTTCGGGCTAATCTGGACAAAATGTTTTGAAAACCCACCATCACCTGTTTCAAGCGCACCTTGGTCTGCAAGTGCTTTCAATAGACTGACCACATCTTTAACAGAACTTGACTCCAAATCGTCAATACGAGTTTTCAACAAATTGTTAAGAATCTGAACTGTCTCTTGTCCAGAAAACCTAAAGTCTTTAAGGTTTAATGCGTCCGCTTGTACTTGTGCCCTATACGATTCGTCCAACAAATCCCTTAATTGCGTTATGCTTTGTTGGGAAAGCATATTATCAGCATCCTTTGTCTTTGTCGAGAGATACGCTTCTTCATCTTCCGTGCCAATAACTTTTTTGAACTCACTTATGTCGTAAGCAAGCGCAAATGCGTTTTGTGGAGATTCTCCTAAGACCACCATCAATGTAAATATGTAGTCTTTTTCGTTTATGACAACGCCCCTTGTGTGCATTGTCGAAACTGCTTCCAAATATCCTACCATATCTTAATCTTTAAATTTTGGTTCGTATCTATAAAGTGCATCATACACTTCTTTTGTTATTTTTCCATCCTTAAAATAGGCATCAGCGACTTCTCTGACATAAGCAACTTTGCCTTGCTTATATGCTTCAAACGCTTCTTTAATTGTATCAAAATGACCTAAATTGTAGGTCTTATTGTGCTTTGTAATAAATGCTATGTATTTTCCTTTGGGCGTAATTGATAAACCCTTCCCAAAACGACCACTTTTTCTATGGCGCGTTATAATCATTGCATTTATTTCGCTTGGTATCATACAGCATGTATCTGGTGAATAAACCTTATTACCACAAACAAGTAAATCCTTGTCGATTACATACCCATCAACATAGTTATCTTTGAACCAACCAAGAAAATTTGAGAATAATAACCATTCGTCACAAGTCTTACATTCTTTATATGTTGGATGTGATTCTTGGTACTTCTTGTAATAACATCGCTGTAACATGTTGTACCAAGCATTATATGCCTTATTTGTTATATCATCTACGTTACTTGCAAAATCAACGTCTAAAGTAGCGACACCAAAAATAAGTTTCCTTTTACCAAACTGAGGTTTTTGTTTTGCCCAACAATTAGGGCAATTGCACCCGTTTAGATGGACGTTAGGTTTACACCAAAACACTTCACCACAACGATTACATTTGATTGGTACTTTTGTTTTGTTGTTTACATACTCTTTGATAAGTGAATAATCGTACTTGTCACCATGAACTTTTCTTGCATCTGCAATAAACTCTTCAAGAGTCTTTCTTCTTGTACTTGCCATACTTTTCCAATGTTTAAAAACTCCGATGGAATTGGAAAACGTGGAAGAGCCATCGGAACACTCTTGTCATTGGGACATGACCCCCAACTATCCACGTTGCAAAGTTACTAATTTATTTTGAATCTACAAAATTTAATCATTAAAAAGTTCTGGTTGTTTACTATCTCTTACTTCAATGTCCTTGACCTCAACAATCGTAAACTCTATGCGAGGATTGTTCTTGTCTATATACTTGTTGGCAACAATCTTTACACAGTTTCGGTCATTCTTGATAGCCTTGCAAGTCTGTAAACAGTCAAGTAACCCTTTTAGCGAGTTATCGAGGTCAGGTTGGTTTGACTGGAAATACACGTTGGCATAGAGTTCAAAGAATCCTTGAATGTTGCGGTTGCGGTAGCCGCATTGCAAGTAGAATTTCTTTTCAAATTCTTTCATCGCAGATGTCTTAGCCAATGAGCCGTGACCGTTTAAGGTTATAATCTTGTACTGATTACTCTTTGACGGTATGCTTCCGTATATCACTACTTCGTGTTTCATTTCAACACTCCAGAAAACTTTGTTTCCTTAATACCAACCAAATCCATATCCTCAAGCCCTTGCTTCATGTATTGTTCAATGGCTTGGTGTGCCTCTTTCATATCGTGTGCAAACAGGGCTACGGAATACTTGATGTCTTTTGTTTCTTCCGTTTCCATATCAACAAAATGGTCAACTATCTGTGCAACGTAAATCTTACACGTATCATCGTTGAAAGGTTTTTCGTTGACGATTTCTTTTAGCTTGCTACGCTTGATGGTTACTACGTCAATGCCCGTCAGTCCGCTACCATAGTCGTAACCAATCTGTTCTGCGTCGGCAAACGACTCTGCATGTTCAAGGATAAGGTTTTCTTTTTTGTTACGGTCATTGCCATTCTTGTCAACTTCCGTAAATGCAATTGTAATCTCGTACATGATTATTCTCTTTTAATATTTAATTCAACATTCTTTGGTACTGTGATTGTAATTGGAATATTAGGCTCAATAACCATTGAGTTTTGAATCTTGATAATGTGTTTCAATATCGCCCATCGCTTGTTCCATATCGGTTGCTCGTTTATGAACCTGCACATTCTATTTACTCCTGTTGCAACACCAATCTTCGTAAATTCCTTCCCATACAAGTCTTTTGTCGTTTTGCCTATTTGTTCGTAGGTTTCTCCAGTCATATACCTATAGGCATACCAATATAAAGCCCTTGCGTGTGCGACATCGTGGTCTTTTGTGTCAGAAAACATACGTTCCTTATCAATGTCGCATAACGAAGAAACAACGTCTGCAATATAGAACCTTATGCGATGGTTGTAATTGCGTAGTGCCTCTTGGACACTTTGCATCATCAAGCGTTCGTTTGCCTCAAGGTTGCTCCTAATTTCCTCTGTTTCCATTTGACTTTCTGGATTCGTTTATACTATTGATGATTGTTTGTTCCGACAGCGGCAATCTTTCAACGAAAAGGTTTAGGCGTTGCTTTTTATTTCCAAAGACCTTATCCCAAACACCAGTGATGGAGTATCTGAATCGCATGAAAGCGAATTCGCCTTTGTATGCAACAGCATTGCCGTCAAGTTGTTTTTTCAAATAAGCCTCAAAGTGAGGTTTTGCATCACGTTCATGATATGCCTGTGATTCAAAATCGTATTCAAGAACTTTCTTTCGTCTTAGCCAAAGGTAGTTTTCTCCTTCGTCTTTAAAGTATATGGCGGTGATGCCACCTTGAAGGTTTATGCCCTCAATGGTAAGACCGCCGCCATAAGTTCCGTCCTTTTTGCGTTCGACATAACCGTTTATGTAATCATCAATCATATCGCTATTGGATTAGCATTGGCATACATAATGAAAGATATTCGTCCCGTGTAAGTTCAAATGCGGAGAAGAACACGCCAGCACGACTTGGGGCTGACAATTCTATCACAACGTTATCATCGTTTATGTTGCGGAGTGTGTCTATAAGCACAGAACCTTTAAAACCAATCTTCAAATCTGCATCACAGTCGCATGTCACCGTTTCGCTTGCGGACTTGCTAAAGTCGATGTCCTTTGCACTTACCGTAACCTGTCCTTGTGTGAAGTCAAGTTCTACAAGATTGCTCATATCGTTTGCCATTGGAATAACACGTTTCAAGGCGTTGAGCAGTTCGTTTTTGTCTGCCGTTATTGTTATTTGGTTATCTTTTGGTATAACGGATTCGTAGTTAGGATATTTGAATTCAAGAAGTCTTGCCGACAGTTTGAAATCCCTGTTGTTGATAGATATTGCCTTTTCGTTGAAAGAAACCTTTACGTCGCCATCTATTGCGCTTAAAATCGTCATAAGGACGTTTGACGGCTTTTTTGGAAGGGTAAAGTTAGGAACTGTACCGTCATCATCCCTTGTGACTGTCTTGTCCTTGTAGCGTGCAAGCTTGTGTCCGTCGGATGTGGCGCACGTCATTCCATCTGGGAAAAAGTCGAAATGGATACCATTCATCACTGGTCGCAGTTCGTCGTTGGCAGTGGCAAATCCCGTAAGCTCAATGGCTTTCAAAACCTTTTTGCCGTCGATGATAAAATCCTTTGAGTCCGTTGTGTCCATGTTTGCCAACGGGTATTCATTGGCATCTTCATACGGCATTGTAAACTTTCCGTTGCCATAGTCGCATGTGATTGTGTGTGCATCTTCATCAAGTAACAGCGTAACAAGCACGTCACTAAGGTTGTCAACGGCTTTAAGGAAATCGGCTGACGAAACACAGAAACGCACATTTTCGTCACAGCTAACAATTGGGCATTTCAACGAAAGCCATTGTTCCGAATCGCTTGCCGTGATAAGAATCACGTCTTCTTTCGACTCCACCAAGAAGTCCCCAAGAATCGGCAATGCATTCTTGGAATTGATTACTTTCGCTGCCATTTTAAGACGTGCAGCCAAATCTTTAGAATTACATTCAATTTTCATAAATAAATACGTTTTCGTGAATAACTAAAAGTTTGAATTTGTACCCCAACTCAGAATCGAACTGAGACATACGGAACCAAAATCCGTTGCGCTTCCGTTACGCTATTGGGGAGTCTTAAAACCTCCTACCGCTTTCACAAGTGTCGGAGGAAAAACATCATAATAATATAACCTATTTATTAACCAAAAACAATTTCATTTGCAAAGATATGAATAAGTTTGGAATATACCAAATTTTTTGTTGTAATTTACAAATTGTTAAGTTTTGCAAAGCTTTGAAGAGCTGGCGATGGTTCTATTTTCTTTTTTTTAAGCCATTTGAATGTGTGCTTAATAATCGTCATAAGCCTATTAATAAGCCTTTGTTGCGAAAAGTTCTTTTGTGCAAGCATTGTGTTTGATTCTTGCAGTCTTTTGATACGTTTCTGCATTTTCCAATACTCGTTATACATACGTCTATAGTCTTTGACGATGTACATCAGATTCTGTTCCTCTGGAATCAATGGCGGCTCTACATAAGCCTTTCCTTCTTCGTCGTATAACATAATCTTTATAATTTATATGGTTTAAATCCGTATCTTTCTTCTATAAGATTGTTCAACCACGCTGGCCATTCACCATCATGTGCATTTGTGTAGTCTTTCAATTCTTTTGTGTATTCTTGTATGAGCAACACAAAATCTTTGTCTGGTACTTCACCACCACGTATATGATAGAGTTCTTGCAGGTGTTCAAGTTCTGTTCTCAAACGCGGACACATTACAGTTCTTTCGTCGCCTCCCTGTAAGCCCACAAACGCCATTACTCTTGCTCCTATATCCATTGGCACAATCTCTAAGTCCATTTGCCTACAAGCGGCATACATCGCTTTTCTAAAGTCTTCCATATTACTTCACCTCAGTTATTATGTTTCTATATTCTACAAAATAACAATCTACGCTTTCAAGTTTACCTTTCTTGTTGTGCTTGTGGTTACGGTAACGCATCTGTGTACCGTCAAGATATAGTTGCATATTACGCTTGCTTGCCGTTATCAAATCCCATTCTGCTTTGATATATACCCAATCATCGCCTTTTGGTTTCGGACTATAGTTTAATATATTATCAATAATACCACGAGCACCTTTTAACGCTCCCATATAGTACGCACCATAGTACATTAAGTTTTTCAAGTTTATTTTAATGTCTTTTTCTACCGCCATACGTCTTTCAAGAATGTCTTGTGCTTGACGTATTATTTTGTCCTCTTGTTCCTTAGTCATTGTTCCAACCTAATATGTCGTGAATATAATCTACATGTTTTCTATAATTGATAGACGCTTGATGTTGTTCCTGTCTGTGTCGCTTTTCTATTTCAAACAAGCGGTGGCGTTCACGTTGCTCGGACTTTGCATCACGCTTTGCCTTTTCTTGCATATATATAGTGTTGCGCAAGTCTTTGTCATCAAGCAGTTCTGACATAAGTTTTTTGTTCTTTGCAAGAATATCCTTGATTATTTCCTGACAAACAAATCCTTCATGCTGCATAATGCAACGCTTAAATTCTTCGTTATCAACAAGGAATACGTGCCGTTTTTCTTCTGTCATTTCAAGAACATCCTTAACCTTTAGTTCTATTCGCATACCTCGTAATATTCTTTTAAGTTTACACCAAGTTCTTTTGCCTTTTCTTCCATTTGCTTTATTGTTTTATATGGGTCGCAATGAATACCTTTGTGGCATGAATGACAAAGGCATTGCATATTGCGTTCATCCATAGCAAACTGCGGGAATCTGTGTAGAGGTAAGATGTGGTGTAACTCATTTTGTTCCCAAGCAAGTTCCTTGCCGCATATCTCGCATTTATGTCCGCTACGTTCATAACAATGCTTGCGAAAGTCTTTGCGATTGAAAGTGCTGTCTAAATCATCGCGCTTGTTTCTACGCTTTAATCGTATGTTCTTTGTGATATACAATCGCCAGTTGCCTAACTGAAACATCTTGTACCACGTTGACCGATTTTCGATTCTCTTTTGTCTTCTTAGTCTGTCTTTGACCGTTTTTTGACGCGTAATCCAGACGTTGCTGTTGTTGATAACGATGTCATTCATAATCGTATTTTTATCAAATTTAATATACATACACTAAATCCTTTATTCCCTTACACACCCAACCACACTTATTAGCGGCGGTATGGTTTTTAAGGGATTGACTAAGAATTAGGTTATTCACCCCAATTTTAGCCAAGCCATTGCAGAACTTCCGTCCCTTACACACCCAATTTGGTCTTCTTTTTCGTTTACGTCAAATACTGTTCGGTGGATTTTATTTGTAAGTCGCCCGTTGTGAGGATTGCGCACAGAGCGGGACTTTTGAACCTGACCATGTAGATGACGCATCTGCAATGACTTAAATTTCGGTGCTTTTTGTCTTTTGGATTTTGCTTGCTCTTTAGTGGCAACGGATGGAACTATTTGCAAAAGTCGTAAAAACGACGAATCCCTGCAACCTTATAGGGAAGAACGGGTATGCAGGGACTTTGGTGTCGTTTATATGAACTTGTACCTTTGTATCAACATGTCTGCAATCACTTCTTCCCTAATGATTACGTTTGCAAAGGTACATATAAAGTTTATATATTCCAAATTATTTTGCACTTTTTAAGAAAATATTTAGAATAATGTAGGTTGTTTCACTTCTTCAAGCACACTTTTTCTTGTGTAATACATTGATTGTGCCATGCTAAACATGTCGGGGTTGATATTCTTTTGTATTGCATCGCAAGCATCCACATAGAAACGTTTGCTTATCTCCATGCCGTATGCTTTGCGCCCCAAATTAGCCGCAGCAATTAGCGTAGAACCGCTTCCAGCGCACGGGTCGATAACAACATCATCTGGGTCTGTGAAAAGCCCTACAAGCCGCTGTAAAAGCGCAATAGGCTTTTGTGTTTCGTGTATGCGTTCCATACCCAAGTCACGTACCCAATCCATGCAGTTAAAAATCATTTGACCATTGTTGTTGAACTTTGGTAATTTGTCACGATACAGTATCAATCCATACTCACAGTTGCCAACAACTTTCATATTAGCCTTTAAGACTTGTGCAGAATAATTCTTACGAAACACAAGATTGATGTAGTGCTTAAAACCATACCGCTTTGCAAGTTCAATAAGGTAGAATTGCTGCATAAACTCACAGAACACTATCATGCAAGGAGACGTAGATTTTGTGCGCCCCTCACGTTCTTTTGGCTCTGGCTTTAGCATTTGTGCGGCAAAGTGCATAAACTCAGCAGGCTTAAAATTTTCATCCGTAACAAAGAATGTTTCGCCAGCCTTGTCTGATTCTCCGTTTTTGTTGTCGCCGTCAATATACCATGAAGGGTTACTTCCATAAGCCTTATCTCCCAACGAGTAAGGTATGTCGGTAAGGATAAGTTGTGCCTTTGGAATGCCGTAACGTTTGAAGTCTTGAAAGGAACTATTAAATAATCCTACACGATTGTTGAGCATTCTAAATTCTGGATTCTCAACTACTTTTACGTCTTTTGTTGTCAGTTTCATTATAGTTCAGTTTTAGAAAAGTAGATTTTTGTATTCAAATTCGCAGTAAACATCATACCAATTCCGAATGTTTCGGCTGCAACCTTTTCAAGAAAAGCCCCTTTACTGTTTTCAAAGCCACTTAGCATATATATCTTGTCGCATCTTGACAAAAGCCACAAGTCGTAAATCAACGTCAGCTTGTAGCCAAGCAACTTGTAAATCCAGAGAAACCTGCAAGGCAAAGCCTTTGTCGGGTTGCAAACCTTGTAACCTTGTTGACGCAAAAGTTTTTCTGCGTCAGCAAATTGTGTCAAATAATCTTTGCGGTCACGTCCTGATATTGCGCCGCTTAGATAGATTTTCTCTTTTTTCATAATTCTTATTGTTTTCGTGAAATAATTTTTATTCCTTTGTAGCAAAAGAAGCCACATATTAGTATGTTTGCAATGCAAATTGCATAAATGTATTCTGTGTATAGTTCGATAGATGATAAATATTCTTTTTCTTTAAGTTGCAAAAATAGATATAAAAGTGAAAGCTTATTCCAAAAGCACGTTTGTACTGCTATACTCATTATAAGTAACGCAAATAACGTAACTAAATCATATTCAAAATAATTGCCAACAAACCACGAAATAGGTGTATTGGGTATAATGTACCCACTCCACTCAACAAAATCGCTTGTAGCCAACGAAAACATCGTTTCTGAATAAGATATAAGTATTATACCACATAAAACAAAAGGTAACATCTTGCCCATATTAACAAGTATAACCCTTGTTCTATAAACGATGTTCATTTTCTACGTATTTTTAATTTTAAAGTTGCTGCGTTATTTGCTGGTGGTCTACCTTGTATTCTTGGCAACGTATCACGTCTAAGGGTATCGTTCTGTACGCTATCCTTTTTCTGTATGCGGGCTTTCTGTGTAATCCGCACTCTGCGCTTGACTTTACGTTTTCTTTTCTTTGGTTGTTGTGCCATAACTTAACTGTTTTTTAAAAAGGATGGTGGCTTGTAAATGGCCTCATGTAAACCACCACCACCCAGCACATGAGAATTTCGCCAATCCAAAGTGTCAGTGACTATGGGATGACTTGCGGTACGTCTACCGCCGTATTGCGGAGGGTGAGGGATTCAAACCCCCGATACGTTTCCGTATGCCACGTTAGCAGTGTGGTGCTTTCGGTCACTCAGCCAACCCTCCAAAAATAGCCTACTACATTTCGCAACGCCTCGGCTAAAAAAATTGTTAGATTTTTCAATAAATAAAGGAACCTACTGACTTTCACAAGTTTTCGGCTGACAATTAGTATTAATCAAAAAAAACACACTATAAATATGAATATGACTATTTCTTATTTTTGAAACCATAACTAAAATGGATTTGTTTTGTTTTTATATTCCTCGATAGTATCTTCAAAGTCTTTTTTGAGCTTTATAAGCCTTTCTTGTTCTTCGTTTGTCAGCCTTGGGCAACCTTTGTGCCAAGATGGGAAATTTGGTATGGACTGATTGTATTCGTTTGCAAACAACGTGTAGTCATACCATTGTAGCAATTCATGCCAGTCACTAAGATTGTTGTCAACGGCATACTTAATAACATTTGTAAAGTCAAAGTAGTAGTCGCCAACACATGCAATAGTTCCTACATCACCAGCAACCCAAGCGTCCTTTTCGTATGGCATTTCATACGCATCACAGAATGCTTTCAAGTACTCTTCGCATACGTCGTTGTACTTTTTGTTCAAAAGCTCTCTATGTGCCTTGTTCATACTGTTTCACATTTAACAAGTAAACCAATCATTGAGCCGCGTTTGAATTGCTTGGATTCAAGTTTGTTTGCCTTTACCATGTTATACACAGTCTGCTTTGACTTGCCAAGTATTTTTGCATACTCGCTGACGCTAATCCAATTGTAATCGTTCTCGTTCATCTGTTATCTCCGCTTCCTCCAATCTTGCCGCGCTTTTGACGTGACGATAATTTTTCGTAGTTCATTTCTGCAATATCCTGTAACGTATATCCAAGGTCGTTTGCAAGAGTGGCGCAATACCACATTACATCAGACAACTCAAGTGCTATCGCTTTACGTCTTTCCTCGTCAAACACTTGTTCGTTGTCACGAAGAACTTTTTTAACCTTGTCTGCAACCTCTCCTGCTTCGCCAGTCAATCCAAGTGTAGGATATATTATTTTCTTGTCCTCTGGGTAAATTGCAGTTTCAAGCGCACGTTGCTGATATTCGTTCAATCCTTTAATTTCCACCATTCATCTGCGCCTCCATCGCATCGTTCTGTTCTTGTTCCTGAATAGCCTCGATTTCTTCTTGCATAACCTGTTCGTCGGTCTTTTTGGGGAACAGCACACGTTCTTCCAAATTGCTTGTAAACTCATTGATGTTATCAACGACTTTTTGGATAAACTGCTTGTTCGTCATATCCTCTGTCTTTTCGCTAAGAAGAATGGCGTTACGTGCGATGTTGTGCATGTAATCTTCGTAGACCAAGAATGACTCAACCTCCGTTTCCCCAATGCCGTACAAAGGCTGGAAGATATTGAACAAGAACCATTCGTAGTAAACGACAATGTTATACTCTGATTTATCTTCTTTTTCCTTCAGAACCTCTATCAAGCGTTGATATGAATATCCGACAAAATTATCATCCTTATCCTTTATGGTTATCTCTTCAAGTGTATGTTTGTCGCTTGCAATCTCAATGACGCGCTTTGTGTACAGGTATGGTCTGCTTACGCCAGCACTTGTTATGTTGGAATAAACGTGACGGTGGTAGTTCGTTTCAATAACACAGCCATCAGCATCGGCAACAAGCCTGACACCTTTATCGCTAAAGAAGATACTTATTGTGTCTTTTGTCTTTGGCACAAACACAATAGCATTTTCAAGACGCTTTTGTAATTGTGCGTTTGTAAGTTTTTTCTTTTGTTCCATAAACTTTATTCGTTGTTTGTTGATTCGAAATGTTTGATACGAGCCTCTATCTGTGTTATACAATTACCAATTGATGCCTTTGGATAGTTTTTCTCAACGTCTTTAAGTATTGCCACCTGTGCCCGTAGTTTATGTATTTCCCAATTCATGTGTCACTTGTGCTTTTTCTGTGACATATAGATGTTGTAAAGGCGCATTTTGATTGTATCGTCGTTTGTTGGCACTTTACCTTTTTTGATGCCGTTGCGCTGGTTATATTGCTTGAGCCATGCAATAGCCTCGTCGCGGTTGTGTATCTCGTCAAAAATCCATTCAGGTAGCTTGTTTGCGTTTTCAACCGCCTCGTCAACGACACCCTTGTTTTCAAGTTCGTTTGCTTCTGCGACAAGTTGTTCTGCACGCTTCTTTGACTCGGTATCAAGGTCTGCGTTAGTTGTGTCGTTATCCATATACGATGGAACAACGAACACTTTCTCAATGCTTGTGAAAGGCTCAATACCGAATACTTTCTTGATGCGTGGCTCTTTGTCTGTTTCTTTGTCAAAGGTACAAACAGCATAAGCCATGCGCCCTAACGAAAGACCTACAACGGCGACACCATCTTTAAACGAGTCTTGTTGATTCCATTCTTTTTTGGGTATGCTTGGAATGTTCAGATAAGCAATAACCTCTTTTTCAAATTCTACCATATTCTAAATACGTTTGATTAAACTTTGGTGCAAAGATAATGTAATCTTTGGAATATTCCAAATCATTTAACTTATTTTACATAAAACTTTTCTTTCATGTGGTCAATCATTGCTTGCCCCTCTGGTGTTGGTTTGCCGTTTTTATGTGGAACAAGTATGGATAGAGACGGGATAATTTTCACCCATCTCCATCCGTTTTTTATTTTTTTTGCCTCCATCTTGTTTGCCTTTTTTGCAGCGGCCACATCCGCTTCTGTTGCATTTTGGCTTTCGTGAATCCAATTAGTACTCATAATCAAAAAACAATTTCTATTGTAACGCCATCTTCAAAGATAATATTCGAATCCACTGGAGCAGGAACAAAGTTCTCGGAGTTGCCGTCAATGTCGTAAAGCAACACGTTAGACGGTCTGCCTGCAATTGGAAGAAGGTCTGCGCTAAGAAGGTTTCGCCCACGTACTGTTACATCACCATTTGCCATGCTAACACCATCTATTCGGTATTCATCTCCGTTCTGCAAGACTACACCGCCTCTCATGTAAGTAATATGGCCTGTTCTATTGTAGCATCCCTTCCAACCATAGTAGACACCCTTAATGTCGGGGTTTGCCAACACTAAACACAACTCACCGTTCAATGTTGCCGTTCTACCACTATGATTGTGCATAACGATATTAATATGGCAGTCACAAGTAGGAATAGGTTCTGGCTGTGGTGTAGGGTTGTCAATCCACTCTTTGATGCTTCTTAACCCGTCTTGCATGCCTTCCATTGCACCAATAGTTGATACTGCAATAGTACCAAAGATTCTGCCATAGATGACATCCGAAAGCCAATGGTAGCGGCCAATGTAGCGGTTGGCTGAATATTCAAAAGCATTGTGTACCCACTCGTTGAGCTTATCAGGGCACATTTCGCCGAGAATAAGAGCCATAGCCACAATCTGTGCGGAATGGCCTGAAACATAGCTCTTGGGAGAATCGGCAGCAAAGCCGTCTTCATTTGCCCACTTCTCTTTTTCAGCGTCCGAGTCAGCAACCATGCATGCTATTGAAATGTTAAACAATTCGTTTTCTCTTGCACCGTGAATCGGGTTTCTTTCACCGCCTTCTTTTGTCGGCGCACTACCAGGCCTGCAACGGCCATAGTTGGGGTCTTGCGTAGGCATGCGTAATTTGTCAGCCACCTCAAGCCCTCTCTTGAGTGTTAGTTCTTGTGGCGTTTCTTGGCCGTCACAGTTGTATCTTATGATACCCGACAAATCTCCAAAAGCACCATATATTACAAGCGGCGACAATGCGCACTGTTGAAACACGAAACGAGGATAGCCATCTACTATCGGCAACTTTCCATTTTCATCAAGAACGAGTTGCACATGCTTTGGCTCTCCGAACATATATTGATATGTGCATGGCGGTGTGGCCATGACGTTAATAAGGCGGTTTTGTTTTTCTATCGGATAAGAATCCCAAACGGCAAGCGGTGTCTGCGCCATCATATTGTAATTGTTGACAACATAATCATAGGCAAGCTCATCCATAACATAGTTACCCGTCTCGTGGCTGAACTGCGCTTCGGCTTGTCCTTGCTGCCAAGGATAGGGCTGTTCGTTGACGATGGTATCTGGTACGCGTGGGGCTGGCGCAGACGGAAGGAAAAGTGACGTATTCACAGTCCAACCGATTTTTTCGGTATGAAATCCGATGCGCCAGCCGTTTTCGTCACGCAGTTCAGTGTACTCGTAGCCTAAATCATCCCAACAAGAAGCTGGTATCATCTGCCCGCCAAGCTCTTCACGCCATTTATCCCATCTTGCTTCGTCAACTTCGTTACCTGCTGTGTAGGCGAACAGCTTACCTGCGATGATGCGAGCGATGTATGGGTTCGCCTTGAAGGTATGGCCACCAAAAAGAGGGAACTCCTTACCACCACCAATCTCGTATGCCAACTTATAAAACTCCGTCTGTGTGTTGGTATGCTCACCATACGTCGGACAGATGCGTGCAAGATACATTGCCATCAGCCACGCTTGCATGGCATTATAGGATATGCCAAGTGTAGAGTCATCTTTGCCATAGAAGTCGCACACGTCTGGATAATTGTTTGGTGTAAAATATCCTTGTTCGTTTGTTTCCCACTCCTTTGTTGCCACTCCATAAACCCATTGTAGATGCCCGAAGATGTCCATGCCTTCCGAAACGAGTTTGTGACCAGTGTCAAAAAGAACTTGGTTGAACTTGTACAACATTTCAAGAAACATTTGTTGTTCATCCGTTTCTTGTTCTTCGCTTGGTGGTGTTTGTGGTGTAGGCGTATCGTTGTTTTCGTTTGTCTTCGCTTCTATAACGATGCTTTCGCCAGCGTCAAGCGTAATTTTATTTCCGTCTACTTTCATAATATGTTGTTTATACTTTCTACTATCTTATCTTTATCTTGAACGTATAATCTTTGGTTTGTGCATTTCCTAATAAACCCGCAGTGCCCTGCGGTATCAATCCTTTTTGTGTACCGCAGGCACTGTTTCTTTACTGGGCACTGTACGCCCATGCAGAAAATATCGTTTTTACACATTTCTTGCATAATATAGCGACCTAAGTTTTGATAAGACATCCGTAGGCTCACCGCTTATCATACAACATGGGCAAAAGAGCATTCCGTTGTGAGTAAACCAAAGTTCGTGGTCATACTCTGTAACTTGGAACATAAGCTCTGCACGTTTCCTAACATTCTTTTCGTGCGCCTCGTTTCTTTTGTCTTTTAACGAGTTTATAATTCTTTTAAAAGCATTCATATTGTTTTACTCTAAAAAATTTTTAAACACGCCATCTTTTCTTACAAAGGAAAGTACTGGAACTTTATAATATAACCTACCGTTATGTCTGAACGGTGCTATGGTGTCTTGAAGAAAAAGTGATTTGTATTTTTCGTCAACAAGCACCAAGTGTTTCGGGAACTTTAATTCCCTTTCAATTCCACTATGTGAGTGTAAGCTATTAAACTTGTCGTTCATTATTTACCCTCCTTTTTGTCTGTTACATCGTCGGCACTATCGAAATCTTTGAACTTTGCAGCCACATCAACGGCTTTCTGCTCATCAACACCGTTTTGCGGGTTGTCTATATAATCAACCTCTACTGCATCAATTTCCTCGACGCTTTCCATTTGTGTAAAATCACCTTTTGCAACACCTTGGTCAAACTTGATGGCTCGCTGCATTTCCACGGAAAGGATTCCGTACTTTGAAAGCAAGAGTTTAAGAACTGTCTTGAGGCACATAGCGTCAGGGTCGGAAGTCCATACGCCGTTATTAAACGATTTACTATAACGCTTTCCATGTGCAAGAGCCTCTTCTTTTGTCATGTAGAAATACTTCTCGTAACCTCCAACAGTTCTAAAATATGCCATAAACCCAACAACCTCATCGCTTTCACGCTTTGATGCGTCAAATTCATATTCATCCTTGAACGGGTCGTACTTTACCAATTCACCTTTATGTACGATAGCGTTTGTGACACGCTCATACTGACCGCTACGGATTGCGAGTTGTAGTAATCCTTTGGTCATAATCTGGAACTGTGCTTGTTTTCCATAAGGAACGATTGCTGCAAATCCAAGGTTAGGCTGAATTGGCAAGTCTAAAGATGCTGCCACCATTGCACTTGAATACACCGTTGCTGGTTCTGCATTCTGCAAAAGTTTATTGTTGTTTACTACGGACAGGACGCTTGTTACGAAACCCTGTGCCTTTTGCCCTAACATTGCACGAAGGTTTGTCATGCAAGTTTCGTTGTTAAAATACCCACGAAGGGCTACTACATTATTGTTTGCCATAATCTTATTATTTTAATTCGTTGATAAATGATTCTTTCATCTCCTGTAGTGCGTTGATAAGATTTGTTATCTGTGATATATGATTAAAATACAAACATGCGTATTCTTCACCATGTTTATCACATAAATGTATATGCCGCAAAGTTGGCAACACATCAAGCCGTTCTTGATACCCGATTTCTACTGGAATACATGTTTCTTTTTCCATATTCTATTTTTTTATTCTAATCTGGACGCTACCTTTGCGTTTAACCACCTTTTCAAAGCCGCTAACTAGCTTTTGATACAAGCGTGGGTGTTTGTTGGCATAGTCCTCTAAAAACCGCTTAGAATCAAATTGGTGGCTTTCGCTTGCGTCAACACGGGTAATACCCCAATTTTCGTTTTTGATGCTTTTGATGTTGTGTGAAAGCATAAAGTCGTACAATCGTGCCTTGAACTCTTCAACCTTTGACTCGCGCTCTTTAATCTCGGCAAGGACGTTGGTGATTGTATCAAATTCCTGTTTGACGTTTTCAGGAAGATATATACTATCAATCTCGTCACCTTCGTAATAACCTTCAAACGTCTCCAAGAAATCGCTTACAATATCCATTGCCTTTGCAAGTTCGTAGACTTTTGTGTTTCCGAATCTAAGTTGTTTCAAAGAAAGTCTTTTAACGTCGAACTCTTGCTTTTGCGAAAGGTCAAGTCCGTAAGTGTTGTAGTGAGCCAAGAACAGCCTGGCTTTCCATTCAGAGCCAAGTTCTTTTGCCTTCTCGTTTGCAATATACCAATGGTGATAAAGTTGGCATTCGTATTCACGTCTTACTTGCACCGTTGTATATCGTGATGCTTTTACCTCATACACATATAGTATCTTTTTTTTGTAGTCATAACGCACAATATCTGGGTGTGTTATACATCGGACATTGTCGCGTGAATATTTCACGCTTACCCATAAAGGGTTGCTTACATATCCGTTACCAGCCTCGCTAAGATACCCGAATAACGCCTGTTCAATCTCGTCACCGAATCTTACGGCATCCGTATAAGGGATTTCCTTTTGCTCTGCAAGCCCCTTACACACGGCCATGCGACTGTATGCGGACTTTGGAACACTACCTAATGTCGCAATTTGCTGCAACATTTTAGCGTCTGAACTACCAAGGCAATTAAGTCTTGTTTGCCTGATGTCTTGTTTGTAATCTAATTCTTCCATACTCTTTTGTTTTGTGAATTTATTAATCTGATTTTGTCTTTACGACGAAACATTCATGGGCATTAATAGCGTTTACTCTCACCGCTTTTCCGTTTACCTCGTCAGGGAAAGATGTGATGAATCCAAATATCACGACAACGTTTCCCGTGTGCGCTTTCACTTTGCGAAGATAATCTATAACTGGCCTGCGAAAACACATAATATGTAGTACTTGGTCTTGGTTATTTTCCGTACTGTTTTGTGTCTGTCGAGCCTGTAGTTCAAGTGAGAAGTATATATACGCCTCACCATTTTTTGTCTTACCTTCTTTGAACGCACCGCCTATTTTTCCTACGAGCGTCAACTGATTTCTATCTGCCATATAATTATTTTTGTTTGTGGCGCAAGCAAGAATCGAACTTGCGAAACCCCTGTGTAGAACAAGGGGCGTGTACCGCCCGCCATTGCGCCGTGTTACCCTACCGCTGTAGGGTTAAAAAGTTTTCCTTATTAAAAATCCTTTAAAACATGAAGAACCTTCACAGGCTTATTTGAATTGGTGACGCAACACGTAAAAGACCCTTGCAAGTAGTGTCACAAGTATTATCGGTCAAGCAATGCCATGCCACACGCGCATACGGCTGGGGAATGCTTGCACTTGGTTTACACAATCTTAAAAATGTATGCGCCACCATATTGTTTCAACAATTCAAAGAATCACGTTGCAAAGTTACTAATAAACTTTTAATATTCCAAATGTGTGTAACAAAGTTTAAGTTAATAAAATATAACTCATTTTGTTTTCCACACCCACAGCGCAAAAGCCGTGGATATAATAATCCAGATAATCGTTTGTGTACTCATACTCATTCCTCCTTTTCTTTAGGAAAATCACAATCCAGCCAGAATTTTACATCAGGAATATTCCAACCACCTTTGTCATAAGTCTTATTCTCAAATGTCTCAATGTTGCCAGTAGTAAGGCTCTTGCCAATATACTTTCCCTTGTATGGTCTATGTGCAAATGATACAGCATATTCAGAGCCCTCCATAGGGTAATTCTGTGTGAGCACTATGACTTCCTTGTCTATTTCTGGAAGATAGTCCCCATCAGCAGGTTTCCAAATGTCATCAGGCTCTTTCTCCACTTTATCAATGTAGTCAAGAACTTGACTTAGTGTCTCGGATTGTGAGTAAAGCTGTATACGTTCAATCTCTTTCCTGATTTTCTGTACTTTGTCTGTCATACTATCCTCCTTTTTGTGCTTTAAGTTGTTCCTCTTTTACTGTAAGCATTAAGTTGCGGCAACCTTCTATTTCATCGTGACTAAGATTAGTATTTATTGCAAGCCAATCGCAACCTTCTGCTATAATTGTATGTAGCATCAAGTCCACTTCTTTCACTTCAAGGATGTCAATGTCATTTAATAATACTTCCAAAGCATTTGCTCTTCTATCATCACCATTAGCATAACCTTTATTGTAGGTTTCTATGCGTTCTTTTATCTCCGCTACTAAAGCGGATTTGTCTATTAAATGTGCCATAATTCTATTATTTAATTTCTTCACATAGTCTGTTCTGCATAATTACCATAGGGTCTATATCAAGAACCTCGCCTATTTTCTTGGCAAGTGACACTGTAATTTTTCTATTACCGATAATGAGGTTAGACAAATTAGGTTGTGACATATCAATCTTTTGTGCAAGTTCTTCTATTCCTATATGCCTATATTGCATAATGGCTTCTATGAGTTTACCTGTTTTCATAACTAACCTTTTAACATTTTCAATAATTCTTCTGCCTTATTCTTATCTTCGAATCCCTTGATATCAACCCACTTGTCAGTAAAGAATCCCTCTTCAAGTTTCTGTACAAAGTAGCCGTCATGAGGAATACAACCACCATTGGTATAACAAGGGTATCTATGTTCAATTCTATACTTTGTCATACCTTACTCTCCATATAATCTTCAAAATCATTACACATATCACCTCCAAAGAATGCTTCTAACTTTTCTCCTGTAGGATTATGCATATAATCTCTATAATGATTCTTTAACCATGTACAAGCTTTCTCAATAAAGACATCGGTACGGGTATATTCAATCTCATTATCATAAGACCTTTCTGTCATACCCCAAGCCAAGTCAAGGCTTACATCAATATAAATCTTCTCTGGTGCGTTTGCTTTCATAACTTTACTGCTATATCTGATATTTTACTTGTTTCAATTCTTAAACAGTGTTTATAATAGCTGTTTGCAATATATTCCTCACAGGATTTTCTATTTGTAGTCCAACAAGTCTCTGGGGTTGTTGACTGATACTGGTCTGTGCAGACAACTCTGTATATTTCTGTAATTGTATATGTCATATTTTACTCTCCTTTCATATATGTTTTGAAATCTTCAATAGTTTCATCATTAACAATACCTGCTATATAACCTATTCCATCATGAATGTTTTGTCTATAAGATTTTAAAAATTCACAAGCCCTCTCAATAAAGATATCGTTAGCTTTCTTGACCGCTTCAATGGCAACATCATACTCTACAAACTCCCCATTCTCACTATATTCAGTATCACCTCCAATAGATTCTGTAGTCTGTCTTAGTTGATACAAGAAATCAATAGGGTCTGAGCAGGTATCCGACAAATATTTTGCTTTCAAGTCCATAACCTTATTCTTTTAGTTTCTTTAATGCTTTTTGCAATTCTATCAGTTGTTTTCCATTAAGAGTACCTTTACCAAGGACATTGATAGCAGTGTCTATTGCTACCATCTGCTCCTCAGTTGGCTTCCACCTGTTCTGGGGTTTAACAGACAATTTACCATCAAGGTATTTCCTGAAACTGCCTATCAAGGTATCAGTGCCAACATCAGCCAAGTTGCTGATATACTCATCAAGCCACTCTTCAAGTTTTTCTAATATTCTTTCTTTCTCTTCTGCAATGGCATCAGCTCTTCCTTTTTCATATTCAGTTTGGAGGAGTTCTTTCATTTCCTCATCGGTAGGCTTCTGCTCTACAAGTTCATATTTATCTTGGTCTTCTATAAAGATATAAGACCCATAAAATCTATAATGCTCGTCATCTATCCCTATTATTTCTTTAACAGTGTTAGCAATAGGTGTGTCATCATCTGGCATTCTATATTCTGGTTTTAGGTATATCTTATCCCCAATCTTAAACTTTGGTTCAACCTTATCAATATGTTTTTGTTCATTAAAACATTTTGCAACAGCAATATCCATAGCCTCTTGTTGAGTTAAGTCATCAATGGATTTCTTCTTACTTTGCTTTTCAAGCCAAGCAATATATTTTTCACATTGCGGAAATCCTGCAAGTCTTGACTTAACAAACTCAATAAGTTCTTTCCTTATCCTCTCATCATCTGGCTCTGCAAGTTCTGGGAAAATATCATCAAGAATACCTTGTTTATCTTCAGACATTCCACTTTTATCTTTCCATATTCTTGCTCTTTCAAGAGCCTGCTCATATTTATTTTTGTAATCCATAATCATTAGTCTAAAATTTGAAATGAAACACCTAATTTACCCTCAACAACTTCTGCGCCATCAAAAGAAATAATGATTATCATATTAGGATGACCATTTTTTTGCAACCACTCATTTAGTGGCTTTGCAAGTTTTTCAAATTCTTCTTTGTTCATAAATCTTAAAATTAATTGTTTCTATCTACGATTTCTTCTATACTAACAACACTACATTTTGGTACTACATTGATTCCACACCATTGCAACGGATTGTAGCCTTTACTTAGTGCAACAATATAGGCTTCATCAGTTTCTTTAACAAGAAAGCCACATGAGATAATGCTACAGCAAGTATCCTCAATATCTTCTTCAAGAACCCATCCGTGAATTTGTCGGCTGTCAATCCATTTTATGATTACTTTCTTATCTTTATCCATAATCACAACAAATTTAATTCATGTAATTTCAATACCATTTCATAACAAGCCTCAATAGGCTCCTCCATTGTTATGTCTGGTAGTTTAGTATTAACCCCACAACCTATTTTATCATACCAAATACTAAAAGTATTTGCATCTATGTCAATCCTTAAAGCATTATAGTCTTTAAGGTATTTAGGAATAACTTTAAGCAGAGCAGTCAAGCTCCAACAAGGTAATTGATTACAAATTTCAGAACCAAATATTCTATTATAGGCTTCCTTATCAATGGCAATAACATCATTTTCTGTATTATCACCACTTAAATGATATTTTCCATCTATACCAACATGGATTCCATGATGCACTTTGTCTGCGCTTTCAAATGGTAGGAATCCTATTAATTTTTTGGACTGTTCTATATCAGTATAACTTTTCATAATTTATTGTTTTCTTTTAACCAAACTATCATTTCAAACATTGCATCAATAATAGTGTCTCCATTAGTTATTTGTTTAAATTTATCCTTCTTCATGTTCTCTATACAATTTGGCATATAACTGCAATGCCATCCTTTGCCATTAAGATTAGGATAAATATTTAAATCAATTCCCCTTTCAAACTCAAATAAATAAGGAGGTAAAAGTTTTGAAAGTGCATCAGAACTCCAAGCAGGAATTGCCCAATCTTCCATATCATAATAATCAGATATTAAACCTACTGTTGGTGTTCTCCTTTTCTCTGGTTCTGCCATATCCCAAAACGTATCAGCAGTGTTAATATCAATCCCTAACTCTACAAGTTTCTTGGATTGTTCTAAACTTGTGCAAATCTTATTCATTTATTATATTCCTTTCTTTTTTCTTCCATTAGAAATCATATATAGTTCATATTCTTCATCAGTGTGTATTGGATGCTTTTTATTAAAAGCTATGGTAAGCTTGCAGCCTTCAATATCACCAGTGCCATAGTAGGCACAACCATAACAATCAGCAGACATTTTTAAATTACACTTACACATTTTTCAATGTCTACCTCTTTCACTTCAAGGTTTTCAACGTAATCTTCTGCTATCATAATTTATGTTTTTTATTTAATAACAATATTTAAATTTTGCTTCACATCCATATCGTTCTTTAAATTCTTTTCGAGTCATAATTTCAACACGATTAGGACCTAAAAAATAGCAATAAACACTATCATAATGCGCTACACGAATTTTCTTTAGTACATAGAATATATATAATCGTTTCAAATAACGTATAAACGGACTTATTATCGTTATCCACAATAAAAAGGAAATAACTATAGCCCCTACAGTTATACAAATACCTACCACTAATCTCATATCATCCCCTAATTTAATTATGTATTCTTTCAGGCGCTTCAACTGAATTTATACATTTCTTCTTCTTGTATATCAAAGATAAAATGTTCTATTCTACGTGACATTATAAATAGTTCGTGTTCAAGTAGATTTGTTTT
>Ga0310697_10000409_pt1 | contig 59611 bp, 68 predicted proteins | sample 172DNAGHGlowgp2_FD_203883 | JGI IMG/M metagenome (GOLD analysis project Ga0310697, IMG submission 203883) | Sheep rumen microbial communities from Palmerston North, Manawatu-Wanganui, New Zealand - 1728 DNA GHGlow gp2 (v2) (version 2) | ecosystem: Host-associated > Mammals > Digestive system >...
TATTAACGCACTTACCTCAACAGGTTCTCCGTTGCTTTCAATCGCTTTATTCAATTTTACTAAATCCATGATGTTATTGTTTTGTTAAATTATTAATTGTGAAAGTTTCTGTGTCTAATTCATACGCACATGCATTGTCCAGCATTTTGCAGTTTCTGAACTCAATGGGCTTACCATATATTATTTTATCGTCTTTATCTTTAAACGCTTGTAATGTATGGCCGAAAACTTGTCTTACCTTGTATATCGCATGTTGCTGTGCATTTTCATCCAACATGTTTGCGCTATCCCAATAAGTTTCAGTAATATTCGCCCAAATACATGAACCAAACGGGTCCCATCCGCCGCGTGTTGAGGAAATCATAAATAAATTAAGTAGCCCTTCTTTTGAATTTAATAAGGAATTTAAATCTGTGCATAATTCATTTAAATCTAATTCTTTTGTGTATTTTTCATCAAAAACATAATCTATCCATGCACTAAGACACCCTGCATGTGTGAATAACACATTATCTTCAACGTGTGCTATTTTGAATAAATCCTTGTGTTCAGCAAACATTGAAGCAATTTTGTCATGATGTTCTCTTGAATGTCTGCAGTGCCAATGACTGAGTTTATAGTATTCAACGCTACTGTAGGGATGGTCATGGTTTCCCAAAAGCATTACAACTTTTTCTCTGTTTTGAGAAACAAACGAAAGAATATTATTGAAGTTTTCAATGGCTTCAACAACACTTATGCCTTCAAAATCGTAAGGGTCAAGATAATCTCCAAGGAAAATCACCCTGTCGTATTGGTCTATGTTTTTACATGGTTCGCGCCAAAATTGTCTGCCATGTATGTCGGGTAGCACTAAAAGTTTCATATCTTTTTTATTGACAAATATACTACATTATTTTCTCAAAACAAAGCCAATATCATATTTTTTATTTGTGTGCATGTAATATTCGTATTCTGATACCTCTATACGTTTAATTCTGACAACGTACTTGGTGTCAAATACGCTGTCAGACTTAACTTCTGTAACTACTTCTATAGGCTTAAATGCCTTTGATGTGTTTGGTGGCTTTTGTTTCCAATCCTTTACAAATACAACATATAAAGCCGTTATGAGAAGTAATGTACATAAGACTGTTTTATTTAGTCTCTTTCTCATCAATCAACATGTCAAGAAGAAGGTCGGCATGGTTGAAAGCCCATTTGTAATTGGTGAACTCCTCAAGTGGAATCCATTTCACCTCATCAACTTCATCTTTTTCGCCGGATGGTTTGTCATAAACATAACCCTCAATATCATCAATCTCAGCCATGTAGCGCAACGTTACGTTTCCATGGTTACAGTAAGCGGGTTCGGTTTCTACGTGTACGAGTTCAAAAATATCGGGGTCTAACCTGATTCCGCATTCCTCGTAAATTTCACGTGCCACACATTCTTGACCATTCTCGTTCTGCTCCTTGTATCCGCAAGGCATACACCAATATCCCTGATAATCTGGGCAACCCTTACCCCGTTTGTTGGCAAGAATAAGCGTCTGTTTCTTACCGTCAACAATTGCCTTAGACTTAACAATTCCACATCCACACGCATAACATGAAAGAAACACTTCCCTTCCTTTGTGTTTGCCTTCGGTGATGATAACCGACTCATTCTTTGGTACAACATAAAGTTCATGTGCCTTGATATACTTGTGAACCTCTTGGTTCAAAAACTTGCGCCTGAAGGTCTCAGAGCCGTTTCTGATTTGAGTAGAATGCAGATTCTTAAGGGTGCGAGAAACAGGATGTAGTTCACCTTGCACGAGACCGTAAGAGAAACCCATTTTTTCAATTTCATCACTAATTGGTGTTTTATAAATTCCATGAAAATAATGGGTGTCAAAAACAACATAGAAGTAGTGTGTAAGTTTATCTGCGTTAATCCATGTCGGCATTTCGTTCAAAGTCTCAACGGTGGTAAGAACGATGAAATCACCATACCGTTTTGAAATTTCAGCCAATGACATCCATGCCGGTACACGTTCAAGTCCTGTTTCAACCGAAATGTCATTTTCAAGTGTATCAATGATTACCTTTCCTTGTGCAATCTCACCTGCAAAAGCAAGTTTCAGCATTTCAACGCGCATTGAAAAAGGTGTTGAGGTTTCTTTGAACACGTTATGATATGCGGGTACAATTACGACTGTATCAACATAACGATAATTTAATGCGTCTCTAACAAAGAGTTCATGTCCACGATGAACAGGGTCAAAAGACCCCATAAAAATTCCGTATTTTGCCATTACTTAATCATTTTTTCAGTGCTATCATATAATGCACCATCAATCCCAATAAACAAAGGCCTTGGTACTCTCTTATACCATGTTTTTTCGTGCAGTTTAAGCACGTTTCCTACATTCTCGGTTTCTTCACCCCAAACAACTTTGTCAACCTGTTCGTAGGTATCAAGTCCAAACTGCTCAAGGTCACATCCAACACCATTTCCATCTGTTGGGTTCAACGCCCTAGACATCCTGATTGCCTCTCTCTGTGCGGGAGTGAACACGTTTTCATTCTCAATCATCCAATCGGCAAATGCGAAGATTGTTGACTTGTCCATGCCGCGTAGTACACCGATATCACCATCATCACCATGAATTGTGAAGAACCCGGTAAAGTGTTCAGTCATGTTGTCGGTGTCAAGCACGATTCCCTCTGTGAGTGATGCAATGTGATATAATGAAATCATACGTAAACGCGCTTTTACGTTTCCACAAGCAATCTTTGTCACGTCATAATAACCAAGTAACCCAAGGAACATAAGTGTTTCTCCATATAATTTGTCGATGTTTCCAACCGCAAACGAACTGCAGAATGAGTTCCCAACCATTGTCGCAGCATTGTTCTCCTCGTTCTCGTTAGAACCAGAAGGAAGTGAAACACCAATCAGAGGGATATTAAGTCTGCTTGAAACCCTGTTTGCGATTGCCGCTGTTAATGTTGAATCAATACCCCCACTAATGCCAAGAACCATTGACTTGATTTTTGACTTCTTACAATAATCATACAATCCATTTACAAGATTGTCATAAATTTCTTTAAAATTCTGTTCCATTTTAAGCGATATTTAAATGTAATTCATTTTTAGCAATTTCAAACTTAGTGCTGTTACCCATATGTTTACCAAGGTCATCAGAAATCTTAATAACATCTTCCCAAGGGTCTTTGGGGGACATTCTGCAACGAGTAAGTTTCATTACAATATTAGCAGCCTTATATCCATCAATACCTGGGTCACAAGTCAGATGAGTTCCAATACCTGCTGAAATATTAATACGACCATTGAAATATTCACTGATTTCCTTCCACTTGTCCATTGTGAGTGCATTGCTGAATACGATAGTTTTAGTCTTAGGGTCAATACCAAGTTCTTTATACCTCTTGATAATCATATTACCAATCTTGTATTCATCACCACTATCCTGACGCATACCATCAAACAACTTAGCTTGTTTAAGTGTTAGGGTGTGCAAGAAACTTTCGGTTGTATAGGTGTCAATCAAGGCAATACCAAGGTTTCCGTCATATACGTCAACCCAATCTTCAAGTGACAGGTAATTAGCACGTTGGAAACCAAATACACCCGCGTGGAACATAATCCACTCGTGGGCCATAGTCCCAATAGGTTTAACATCATACTTCATTGCAAAGAAAACATTGCTTGTACCGCTACAGCAAGTAGGACAAGTCTTGAAAAGGATTTCCAAAACCTTATCATGGACATCATTGTTAAAACAACGTCTTGTGCCGAAGTCAGCAAATTTAAGATTGTTCTCAAGTGCAAACATTGCCTTTTTAAGTGCAATTTTCTCCACATCCTTCATAAGGCACTTATAACGATGTTGATTGCGTACCGTTGAAACAATCTTCAAGATAGGAACCTCATACATTGTTACGCGGTACATTTTATCGGTTACTTCAATATGAAGTTTTCCTTTATCATCAAGAGTTACTTTAACCTTATTACAGTCAAACCTGAATTGACGAAGCCACTCCCAGTACATTTCGGGGATGTAATAGACATTACGACAAGCCCATTCAAACTCAGCATCAGTTAACTTAAGACTACTTAAAGCACAAATTGCCCTACGAATTTCATCAACTTCATCCTTAGTCCAAGTTTCACCTGAACGGTCAGTAAAAGTAAATGTTCCTTCTGCCAGCGGGTACAATTTCATATATGCATAACTCATACTGAACTTGTATAAATCATTGTCTAAGATACTTTGGCAAATGCCCAAAACTTGAATATCCATATTTTTAAAATTTATATTGGTTAAATTTTTCTTATGTTTATCTTCTAAGGCTTGTGATTGGTACTACAAAATGCATTATTGGATGGTGAAACATTACTATGGCACGTCCTCCGCCTAATGCTTTTATTGTTCCCCTAACTGGTTCAACGAAGAACGGGTCAATGCAGGTTATTTCGTCTCCTATTTTCATATTGTACCATTCATTTAATGATGCAAAGATAATGTCAATTTTTCAATTCGCCAAATTTTAGGCGTTAATAATTGTTAAATTGTTTTCCTTAATGAAATTATTAAAGGTTGTTCCGTCATCGATGTCTGCAATGCCATCACGGAATACCTTGATGTTCTCAGCACCAACAACTTTAATCAGGTCTGCAATACTATCTTTAACACAATAGTCACCAGCAAAACCACATACAACAAATTGGTCATTGTACACCGTCAACGTGTCTGTTGATGACTTCAGAATGGTTGCATATCCAACTTTGCGCGAATTTGCAAATGCGGTATAATCCATCACATCAGGCTTCTCGCCCTTCTTGAGGAACTTGTATTCGACCTTATTCTTTTCACACGCTTCAATCAATTCGGCCAAAACCTTTTGCCCTTCAGTGCCTTGCATGCAGTGGTTGGGCCAAGGGCCTCCGTTTGCTTTCAATGAACAATGGTCTGTGGGATGATTGTCCATCGTGAAAATAACTTTTACAATGTCACGACGATGTTTCTCGATGAAATCTATAATTTTCTTAACACACTCTTCTGCTCCATGTACATAGAGCGAACCGTCTTTGTGCGCAAAATCATACTGCGCATCTACCACTACTAAATTATAATACATAATATTGACGTTTATTGTATTTTATTATTATACGATTTTTCTTTATTTCTTAATCTGAGTTCGTATTCATTCTCTTCTGTGAAGAAATATGTTTTGTTCTTTTCAAGTAACTTATAATACACGTCAGAAGTTTCCTCTGTATAAACATTATTTCCAATTGGTGAAGTCGGATTTTCCAAATTCCAAAACATGAACTTGACATGGTTGTTAACCCTTTTATGATGGTGCACCATTGGGATTGTCGTTTGGCCACAACGCATAAAACTTGTGGTGGTGTATTGTGTGGTGTCCTGCCACTTGTCAAGGACGTAAACTCTATAATTTACGGGTGTCCTGTCAACGCATCCAGTATTGATTAGCATCATTCCACCAAGCAGTAACACGTACGCCAATGCAACAAATAATATCAGTAACCCTTTTTGTAATTTGTAACTCATAGTAATTCTATCTTTTTGTATTTTTGTTGTTTAAAATCATAATATTCAAATGATAGCGAAGAATCTGTTCCACCCATCCATTTATTGTACGCAATTGAATCGCATAACTCGTCAGCAGTGAAGACAACATTTTTTACGTCTGTAATTCCATGTTCATAAAAGAACTGTATAACAGACATCATCAATTCTTCGTGTAATTTTTTAAACTCGTCCATATCAATGTTTTGATTTTTACGCTGCAAAATTACTACGATTATTTCGATTGGGGAAATTTTTTTTACTAAAAAATGTTAAAGAGACTGATAATTTTTGTTTTTTCGCACTATTTATATCTTGCACAAAGTTATGGGGAAGCGTTTCACCCCACTTCCCCGTCAGCCCATTTTCTCGGTAGCGAAATTCCTTGCAAAAACTACTAGATAAACGGTGCAAAAAATATCTTCTTAAAAATATAAATTCGTTTAATATTGGTCATTCCATATACCTTATATAAATATCTATAAAGGTCGGTAATGACCTTAATTTTATTAATATTTTTTAACTTTATTTTTTTGGCCAAACCAATTTTTTGACGTACTTTTGCACCAAGATTTTTTAATGATTTGAATATGAGAACAAAAGTATTTGAAAGTAAAGACACGAACGTTAAGAAGTTTGTTTTTGAGTGGAGAGAAGAAGACGGTGAAGTAAAAGGAATCGCCGAATCTGTTCTTTATCGTTACGGTGAATATAAGAAGAGAACCGTAATCTGCTGTTCAGTGATGAGCGGATGTCCTGTTGGCTGCACGTTCTGCGGAACGGGAAAATTCTTTGTGCGTAACCTAACAACAGATGAAATTTGCACACAAGTTGATGAGGTTCTTAAGACCATTGACTGCAAGACTGATGAGATTGAAAAATTCCAGATTATGTTCATGTCAATGGGTGAACCCATGTTGAACACTCAGTGGCTTATTAACGCAATCTTACGGCTTAACGATAAATACCCAAATGCGCAATTGCTTGTCAGCACATCTGCACCTGAGCCAATGATTTCTGGTTTGTCCGACTTCATTAGATTGTCCATGTCAATTGATAAGGTTGGTCTACAATTCTCTGTGCATGAAAGCACTGATGAGGCAAGGGCTAAGTTAATTCCAACAAACACATGCACATTGAGGCAAATGTCGCTTATGGGCGAGTTGTGGGCTTCTTTTGTTGGACGTAAACCATTCTTCAACTATTGCGTACATGAAGGTAATTGCAGTGCCGAAGATGCAAAACGTTTGGCTAAGACATTTAACCCTGATGTATGGGAGTGTACGTTATCTGTTATTTGTGAAAAAGATGAAACCGTTGCCAACAGTATCGAACGTCAGTTGGATATCATCAATGGTTTCAAGAAACTCATGGAAGATGAGGGTTTCCACCTAAGGGTATTCAATCCCGCTGGCCAGGACGATATCGGTGGAGGTTGCGGTCAGTTATGGTATTTCCAAAAATGGCTTGGAGACCAAAAGAAAAAATCTTGATAACTATAAAGCGGTTTACCACTGTAACACAAGAGAAGCGTTCATTTTCTGACGCTTCTCTAAATATATTTTCATGATTAAATCGTATGTATCGGTTTGATTATTACCAGCCAAAACTTTCATCGTAGTCATATGGGTCTTCAAATTCAACGGGGCTTGGTTTTGGCGTTAATGCATCAATTATATCTGGCGTACATTCATACCCAAGTACTTGTTGTCCAAAATCACGAATTACATCTTCTAACGGAACTTTCAGGTTTCCGTAACAATTTTTATACTTATCGGAGAATTTCCTGAAAGCGGACTTCAGTTTATCCATGTCTTGACGCTTATATGTCTTATAGTTAGCGTCAATAGTACTTGGTTTAATTTTACGAGTTTGATTCATGTATCCGAAGTGTACAGGACTTTTATCATTAAATTTTACACCAAGGTCTTTTGTATCAACCCTATCATGTATGTCTTTCATTGTATCCCAATCACCGCGTTCATGTGCCCTACCCATTAAACGGCCTAACATGAACTGTCCTCTTTTGGTATCAGCGATTTCGTTCACCATGTTTCCGTTGGTATAGTCATTCAATGCTGCATCAAATATTTGTTCAGCTTCTTCTGGGTCTAAAACGTCATGGAAAGCGGGATACCATTCATAGAAATCAATGATACCGTCTGACATTTCGATTGCCTCCATAGCATCTTGATAGTATTCACTTTCTTTATCAACATATTCAAACAGTCTGTTCATTGTTTCCCTAACAATAACCCTTATATCGTTTTCTGAAAAATTCATACTCTCCCCCATATCTTTCTTTTTCTTGTTTTTCCAAGCGTTGCGCTTAACATATCTTAGGTTTTCTGCACGATTGTCATTGTAATCACCGTTGATGTGTTCAACAGAATAAGAACCGATATCACCTTCAGGTGGTTCAAGCCAAGCGTCTGCAACTAACGTATGAATTGGTGGAGTTGTTTTTAACCAATTTCCACTGTCATCCATAGAATCAAGATGGAATTGCCTTGCACTTCTTGTTGGAGCATCATAACCAGTTGAAATCTTGCTTTTCATCGGGTCTGAGAAATCAATGGTTCTTATACGACCCATGTTTGAAATTTCATGGGTTTTTTGGTAATCGGTTGTTCCACCGAAGTAGCGTCCTGCGTTTTTGATTGGTCTCCACTGTTCACCAGCATCGGCAAATTCTTGTTCTGCTTTAAGAAACGCCTCATTTTCACGTCTTACGAGTTCAAGGTATTCTTCATCACTCATGCCTTCAGGTCTGCCTTTTACTTTCTTTGCCTTTGTCTTTTTAAGGATTTGTGGTCTATAAACAAACCTGTTGTTGGCTTGGTCATACGGGTAGTCAGACGGGCTTCCCCCGTACATTTTTGCCAACATTGCAGAACCTTTAGCAGGTGGATATGGGAGCGTGAAATACGTACCCTTTTTAATTGGTTCTTCAAGCAAAAAGGTTCTGATGTTCTCGTTGATTATTTTATCAATGCTTTTCATTTTGTTTATTCCCTTTCCAATGTCCAATCCCATTCTCCACTTTCAACTTGTGAAATTAGTCTTTGTGAAATGTATTTCCTGAAATTAACAGGTATAGGTGATTTGTTTTCTCTGTCAGTACCAAATTCTCTATATTTTCTAAAACAAAGTTGTTGGTATTTTTTCATGATTGAAGAATTTGTTAGGCGTACCAAGTCTAATTGTTCACCGCGTTTAAACCTTTTAACAAGGGCACGTGCTAATTGTGTAAGCATTTCATAGCAATCCCTGTCATTGTCGGTGCATAAAATGACATCATACATATCTGACGGATAGCCGTATGCTCCATTCTCATCAAATTCAATTGAATTGATATTTTGAATGGCTTCCATTACCATTCTGTGTATGTCGCTTTCTGTAAGTCTTATGATTTTCTTCATGATAATCTACATTTTTATATAAATAGTTTATAGCACACAAAAAACCACCAAAACCGTTATGGTTAAGGTGGTTTATATTTCTTGTTTAAAGGTGTTATTGCTGTCTGTTTGCTAGTTCGTTTCTTAAACGTTGGGTACTTACACAACCCAAATCATATAAACCCTGTCCAGCAAGTTTAACAACAGTGTCTTCATTGACCTTGACACCTTTTTGACTCACACTTTCGCATATTCTTCTATTCTCTCTTTCATCCTGAAGAATCCTGACCTGATTACTCTTTAGTCCAAGGTCTCGGTCTCTTTTCATACGTTTTGAAGATATTTGGTTCATCTTATGAATAACGTAGTCGCGGTCAATGACATGCCACTTGATGTCTTCAAAATATTTCTTTGGGTATTTTCCGACATGATACTTACTGAAGTAATAACTTGCGTTCTGTTCTTGGTCTCTTCTGATGTCGAACTGCCAATGCAGCATCATTCTCATCCATTTGTTGATACGGTCTTCTGTTGTTCCAACATATCTCCCTGTTTTCGTCTTTTCTTGCTCTTTCATCTCGTAGTATATTAAAACGTTCTTTTTAAATTTTCGTTGCAAATATACTACACATTATTAAAAAACAAAACAATTTACAGTTAAAAGATGTTAATTATTTGTTCATCAATGTATTTCTTCTTTTGTTGTAATCCCAACCGTATCTGTTGTTTACTTCATAAGCCTCTTTCTCTCCGCTTGAATTGTAATATTCTTGTTCTCGTTCCTCGAAAGTGCCGTTTTTTTTAAGTATTTCTTCTTCATCTTTGATGAAATCCTCGACGGTATAACCTTGCGTTATATAATTATACAGTTCAAAAAAGAGGGTTCTTTCGGGAGAATTTTTGGGCGATTTACTATATAATTCAAAACATTCCTCTTTTGAAATTCCGATGTATTTTTTCGCCATCTCAATGTTCTTGAGGATTTCATTTCGTATATGTTCATGCGTTTGTGGATTAGGGCAAGGACTTCCACCGGTCCATAATTCAAGATGCTGTATTTCGTGTTGTATCTCATGCTGTAGTGTCATTTCTGCACTTCTTTTCACAAAGTCTAACGGTAGATTTCTTTTGAACCTGTTATCCCACCAAACAATTTCTTTCGGTAGTGTTATACTTCCACCACTTGAATATGCATATCCGTCGCTTGAACCGTTTTTCCAAACAATTTTTACATTTCTTAATTCAGGATACCATTTATAAAGGTCTTCATCATCCCAAATGTCTTGAAGTGTGTTTATCTGTTCAAACGGCGTTTGTTTTACCGTTCCGTCAACGCCTTCGTATTTCCAATTTCCGTCATAGCCAATCTCCCATCCTGTTGTTTGTTTTATCTTGAGTGGCTCCTCATTGTTTTGGCGCATTGTCTTTGCGTTTTGAAGTGCTAAATATAGTTCGCTATTTTGGCCAAGATTAGCAAGTCCCCTTTCACCACGAAAAGACTCGTTTAGGCATGCTTTTACCATAAGCATCCTGACCTGTTCCTCTGTTACAATTACGGTTTTCTTTGGTTCTGGTATTTTTGTAAAAAGCCTCATTGTTCCTCAATCCCTAACGTTTTATTAAGAGGAACTTCATTCATAAGTGCCTCACGATATTTGTTTACATAACTTCTGACAAAGTTGTCACCACCATTGTATTTAATCCAATCATCAAAACTTAATGAAACGTAATCGTCTATTGATGGCTTATACACACGTAAAGTTTTTGATGCGTCATACTCCTTTTTTAGTTCATCCATTGCCATATCATAGAGATATTGGAAAAAATCAGGGTCTTTATAAATAACCTGTTTGTTTATATTACGATGGTTCGCCTCTTTCATTTCAGTTTTAAGTACTAATGATGAAGGTTTTATTTCCTGAACCGGGTTTGGTTTGAATACAAACCAATCCTTCTTGTTAAAACTGAACTCCCAAAATGTGTTGAGCATATGTCCACTGCTTTCAGAACCTTGTTTGAATGATTCTGATGTTATCGTTCTCCAATAAACAGTTCTTGCATTCCTTGCTGCAGCACCATTTACAATATCAATTGCTTTTCTGAAATCCTTGTCCCCGTTAAACAGGTCTTTTGTGCATTTTATTTGGTCAGTTCCAAATGTCTTTATCTTGTAAAACATGAACTTGTTGTCAGAAACAACGATGTCATTTCCGTTCGTTGTGAAATTGATTCCGTTCCAGTCAACAGTTGACGGTTGGGATAATTGGTCATTGGACGCGTGACCACCGTTATCGGTGAACATTGGATGTCCAAGATTTCTATTTACCACCGATTTACTGTTAATTGGACTTGTGCTGTTGTCGTATTTTGAAGCCTCGTTTACGTATCTTCGTATTGTTTCAGTTATTATACGGTCTAAATAACTCATTACAAACTTTTTTTTAATAAATATTGTTGATGGTGATAAAACGGTTTTAAATCCGATATTTATATATAAAATATATAACGAATTATGAACACAGGCAACAATTACGCAAATATGTTAAGTTCATACGGATTTAACGACAAAGACTACTTTGAAACCTATCCAGAGGAAAGAAGAAATTGGAGAAAAGCCATCAAACAACACGTTGATGATGCGATGGGTATTGATGATGAACAGATTAAAGAAGGTGACAATATGACAGAAAGGCTGAAAAATGTTACAGGTGTCAGTGACGAAGATTTGGCTAATGGAAACAACCTTTCTAAGAAACTTGCCGACTCTGAAGAACGTATTGAGGACGCAATTTCAGATACTGAAACAAACGTTAAGAGTTATGTTACACTTATCGCTGGTGTTACTGAACAACAGGCAAGAAGCGGAAATACTATTTCTAAGAAGATTGCTGATGTGAAAGAGACTGTTGACGAAATTAATTCTCATATCGGATGGAGTACCCAACAAAATAAGACCATTACAACAAGACTTGCAGAAATCAAAAGTGATACCGCTTCATTGTTAGGTAAATTACCAGATAGTGTATACCACAACTATCTCTAATAATCAATTAATTGCACCGAAAGAAAATGGAATACTACACTTACGGATATCCAAACGACGTGCCACTTATCACACGTGATTGCTGTGGAGGTATTGACGGTGCTGACATAGAGAAAGCCGTGACAAATGTCATGATGAACTTCATGCCTTCAATCAACAACAATTTCGGTGACGTGCATACACACATTGATGAGGCTAAGGATGAGATACTTGCAAAAGATTGTGGTTGCGGAGGTGGAAGCGGATGTGATGATTGTTGTATTTGTCTTGCTACCAAATGTGACCTAAATCAGGCGGTAAATAAGATAAATGAACATATTGACAGTAAATTCAATGAGATAGACTTTATCTCCCAATTCAGTGATTTGAACCAGCAAATTGCAACTTTAATAAACGGATAAACAGATAAAAACCATGGCAGAAAACACAGATAAGATTACAATAAACAAAAGCAACCCGTTTGAATGGGGTGTAAGGGAAGAATGTAAATTTATTTCGATTCCAACACAGAGAAACGCCACTTATAATGAACCTGCGAAAGAAGTTTTCACGGGAAACGAAGTGACAAGTTTCTATTTCAACGGACAAGCACCAACCCCACAAATCAAACACGTATGCGGTATTGAGTGCCCAAATGCTGAAGGTTGCGCGGGAAACGACCCTGAACCAGAGCCTTAATATATGTAGAGTTTTGAAAAGTTATCAAAAGAGCATTGGTTTATTCCTTTGCTCTTTGTTTTTTATGCAAAATGTAGTATATTTGCAAAAAATATTTTATTATGATAGTATTTAACAAATATGTAAATTCAAGAGATTACACTTGGTACGACAGCAGTAATGTCATTTATAGTGAATGCATTGACACAAACCAAGCGTTTAAGACCGTAAAACTCGTTTTTAAGGGTGGTAGACAGTATATTTACCACAATGTTGACCCTACTGATTATTTGATGTTCAGAAACGCCGAATCAAATGGTAAGGCGTTTTCAACATACATCAAAAAGTATGAATGTCAGCGTTTGCCTGATATATCAATTGAAGAACTTGATGAAAAAAGAAAGGGTTTTGAAGAAGATAACAGAGTGACTGAGGAAGCGTTTACAAATCTTTCTTACCTTCTTGAGATGAACCCAAACTCTAAAGAAATCAGACTGTCACTAAATGGTAATGTTATTTTTGAAGGTGTTGAAGATAAGGTGAACATTATGCGTTTGTTAAAGTGTATGTCAATAAATTATCAATTTAAAGAAATGGAGGAAACAATAGATGATGGACAAGAGCAAAGTGAAAGTGGAAGTCAGAAAACTGACGGATTGGAATGAAGTACTGAATGCAGCAAGATTTACCGTCAATAAAGGTGACTTAGAAAAAGAACCGTCGCACGAATTTAAAACAGGTATCCTTACGGCAGAACACAGTCCAATCAGGTCACTTATTTTTGTCATTACATTATATAATGTTCCGACATGGGTTTCTCAGCATATTGCACGACATGATAAATTTGCGGGGCACACAATGAGAGAAGGTGAGGGTGATGACCACTTTGTTGCAACACAAAGAAGCGATAGAACAGGTATTGATAGAAGTGAACTGTCTCAAGAGGAATTAGTTGACCACAGGATTTTGCTCAATGCGCAAGATATGATTAACATTTCGAAAAAGAGACTTTGTAATTGCGCATCGCCAGAGACACGTTTTGTTTGGCAAAAGGTTAAAGAAGAGGTTGGCAAAATTGAACCAGAACTTGCATCAAGAATGGTCAGGGAATGTGTTTATCGCGGTTTCTGTCCTGAGATTTCTCGTTGTGGCTTCAGTAATACACAAAACTATAATGATGAATTGTTTAATTATCGTATAGGAAGATATAATGGCTAAGAAAATAGATTACGGTTTTACACCGTCTGAATATCAGGAAAAGATTTTTGACTTTGTTCGCAAGGGTACGGGTAATGGTGTTATTAGGGCTTGTGCAGGTGCAGGTAAAACCTTAACTATCATTACTTCAATGAGACTTGTTCCAAAGTCAAAGAAATGTCTTTTCATAGCATTTAACAAAAGTATCGTTGAGGAACTTACTAAAAAACTTGAGGACTATCCGAATTGTCATGTTAGAACACTTCATAGTCTTGGTTATGCAATTCTCAGACGAAACTTCGGTAATGACATTGAAATTGATGAGTATAAGTACAAGGTTTATCTTAAAAAGAATCTTGCTGACTTGTCAGGAATAGACGAGGATGTTCAAATTACGCCTAAACAGGTAGAGGAATACACATCAAGCATTGTGGCACTTATTGATTTCGCACGTTTCAATAATGCTCAAAGTATCAAGGAGATTAAAATGGTTGCGTTAAATTATGATATACCAGTTTCATTTGACGAATGTGAGGTTGCTCTAAAATGTCTCGAATGGGGAAAGGAAAATCATAACATTATAGATTATACCGACATGATTTGGCTTCCATGTGAATTATCATTAAAGCCACTTGGTTTGCAGTATGATTGGATTTTCTTCGACGAGGCGCAAGATGCTTCTCTGATTTCAATACAACTGTTTATGAAGTGCTTTAAACGCGGAACAAGGTTTATTGCCGTTGGTGATAGCAATCAAGCAATCAACTTTTTTGCAGGTTCATCACCTGAGGCATTTGACTTCCTTTGCAATTACCAAAACACAACAGTATTCAGTTTGCCAATAACCTATAGGTGCGCAAAATCAATCACAAAGTTTGCAAATACACTTGTGAAAGATATGCTTCCACGTGAAAATGCACCAGAGGGTGAAATTGTTAGTAATGTACACGTTAGAGACATCAAAGAGGGTGATATGGTTTTATCGAGGTCAAAAACGCCTTTACTTAAACTATACACACGTTTGCTAAGACGTGGCGTAAACTGTTATATTAAAGGACAAGACATAGGAACTAACCTGATTAAACTAATTGAGGATATCGACACAAACGAGTTATATCCAAACCTTGACCATGACGGATTGTTTATAAGGTTATACGATAAACTATTCAAAGAAAGAGATAAACTAATGTTAAAGCGTGGTCTTGACCTAACAGATGCAACACTTTCTGCACCAATTATGAATTTCTACGATTCAATAAATTCACTCTCCATTCTAGCTGAACATTGTCCTAATAAGAAAACACTAATTAAAAAAATTCAAGATATTTTCAGAGATGAATCAGATGGGGTTTGTCTTTCAACTATTCATAAGGCAAAAGGACTTGAAGCAGAAAACGTCTACATATTGTGCCATTCGTCAATGCCCTCGAAACTTGCACATCACGATTGGGAAAAAATTCAAGAACGCAATCTTATGTATGTCGCGTATACGCGCCCGAAGTTAAAATTGGGATTTGTGGATGAAAATGAAGTAAAACCAAGTGGAAGTCTTGTTGAGCCATCGGCAATTATGACTGAATTAACAAATGCAGAATACGCAATATCAAAAATAACAGGCCGTGAAATTTCACAGTCACCAGGCTATTCAGAACTTGCCAAATTTAAAGTAAAGACAATTCAGAAAATTGATGATACGAAACCCGAAGAGAATGTTAGGGAAATAAATAAGACTGAAAAGACTAATAAGAAGAATAAGTTTAATCTTTTTGAAAGTCTTGCATCATTCCTTGAAAAAGACGATGGCAATATGGAACGTTTGAAAAAGTTTCTCGAAGAATAAGGCAATGATATAGATGTTGACCCAAATATCTAATGAATGCAGTCCAAATAGGGCTGCATTTTATCTTTATGTCCATATTTATTGATAAATCTATTGCGTAATATGAAATATTTAAAGAAATTTGAAACTCATGCCGGATATGAGGCATATAAGAACAGTCAGGACTATCTGACACCCAATGTATCATACTGTGTTGACCTAAATGAGGTACATTTCGAGAAATACGTTAGGGACTATTCTAAGGAATACTTCACCATTGAGGCCCTTGAAGACGGTAACGTTTATTTTAAATATCAAGAATGGAGTCCAATTGAGACACAACGCTATATGGAATACTCAAAAGATGGTGGCGAGACTTGGGTAAGGACAACCAATGTGGCTAATGAGGAAGTTGTTATGACTATACCGATGACTGCTGGTGAAACGGCACTTGTCAGAGGCGATAATGATACATTTGCTTCGTACGATGAAAGTGAAGATGCGTATTATAACCCATTCTTTTATTCGGACATGGAGTTCAGCGTTTATGGAAATATTATGTCACTTATACACGGGGATGATTTCATTGGCGAAACAACAGTTACGGACTACATGTTTTTCTCGCTGTTTTATGATTTGTATGGTGACGATTTAGGAGGCACACCCCTCGAATGTTTAATTATAAATGCCGAAAACCTGATACTACCTGCTACAACATTGGCTGATGGATGCTACGAAAGAATGTTCAATGGTTGCACGTCTTTGGCTACTGCGCCTGAGTTACCTGCTACAACATTAACAATCGGTTGCTACAGTACTATGTTCTATAATTGTACTTCATTAACCACTGCGCCTGAGTTACCCGCTACAACATTGTCAGAAAGTTGCTACGGCAGTATGTTCGATGGTTGCGCGTCATTAACCACTGCGCCTGAGTTACCCGCTACAACATTGTCAGAAAGTTGCTACAACAGTATGTTCAATGGTTGCGCGTCATTAACCACTGCGCCTGAGTTACCCGCTACAACATTGTCAGAAAGTTGCTACAACAGTATGTTCAATGGTTGCGCGTCATTAACCACTGCGCCTGAGTTACCCGCTACAACATTGGCAAGCTATTGCTACAATGGTATGTTCGATGGTTGCGCGTCATTAACCACTGCGCCTGAGTTACCCGCTACAACATTGGCTGAACGTTGCTACGGTGGTATGTTCAGTGGTTGCACGTCTTTGGCTACTGCGCCTGAGTTACCTGCTACAACATTGGCAAGCGGTTGCTACGGCAGTATGTTCGCCGGTTGCACGGGTTTAACCACTGCGCCTGAGTTACCTGCTACAACATTGGCAAGCGGTTGCTACGGCAGTATGTTCGCCGGTTGCATAAATATGAATTACATTAAGGCAATGTTCACAACAACACCATCAACTTCGTATACAAAGGGTTGGGTTAATAATGTATCATCTTCAGGTACATTTGTCAAGAACAGTGCCGCAACTTGGAATGTAACTGGTAATAATGGTGTTCCTTCAGGTTGGACAGTTCAGACAGCAAACTAATCTATATAAAAACAGAAAAGCACCTTGCGGGAGAAGTCCTTCAGGGTGCTTTTAGCGTATGGGGGCGTGGTATTTTCTACTTTATATGTAAGATGTTGTTCACCTTATGATTTGGTAATGAAATATGTATCCATCTATATCCGTATTCGTCTATTAACTGACCTACCTTGATTTCTTTCTTGTTAATCATCTCAAGTATAAGGTTGAACAATCTCTTATTTAGTGTTGGTGTGCCCAATGTGATGTCAACTGCTTGACCTAATGCGTGTTGTGAGGTTAAACTTCCCCCTACCGCTTTATTGAGTCTTTGACAACGATAACCAGAAGTTACAGTGATACACTTTCCGTACTTATCCCTAATCGGTTGAAGTATCTGCTGACACAACTTCCTCAGTTCACCCAATTCTTTGACGCTTGGGGTGTTGTCAATCTTCAGCCTTTTTGCTGTTGCTGAGGCAATCATTTCCTCATATGTGAAGTTTTTTGATAGTTTCATGTTGTTGTGTGTGTTTATGTGTTATTTTCTTCTTGGGTCTCCGTTTATCATCCAATCGTAATTGCTTCCAACATCCATACCAGCGTCACGCATTCCTCTTACTGTTGAACGCATTTGTTGTGCCCTTTTTGAACCACTTAATGCCCTCATTGCGTCATTTCCATGTTTATGTTGTGTTGTATGATATGGTGTATCATATACGTTAAGATTTTCATCGGGCCAAAACATTTTGCCGTTCATCATTTGCATTTCAGGATAAGAAGGCTCTGTCATGCTTCTCCAATCAGCGTCCATTTCACTTTCCCTTGATTCTTCAACGTTTGTAAAACCAGCTTGTTTTTTCAAGAGTTTGATTTGGTCTTGTATTGGCTTAATATTTTCACCGGCTTCTTCGGCTTTATCAATTTCCCTGCGTAATCTTGCTATTTCCTGTCTAATCCTTTTAACCCTTGGGCTTTCTGGTGGTTTTTGCTCCTTTTCCCATGCGGCTTTAACTTGACCCGTATCAACTTCCTCGCCTAATACTTTTCTTACGCTTTCTCTGACAATATTACGTATGCGAGATTCATTTTTCTCATGTTCATCCCATAATTTATCCATTTCTTGTTGACGTTTATGACCTAATGGTGATACATCATTTGACAAATCATAAACGTTGTTGTTTCCTCCGTAATTTGGAGAATACATATCCGGCATGGAATTCATCAACCCAAAGTTTCTATTGTTAACGTCAGACCAATCACATCCCATCTGTATTGCCCTTTCTACTTTATCGGATAGTGCTTCCTTAACGCATCTTTTAATTAATTTATGTAAGTCGCTTTCTGTTAATTTTATTGTCCTTTTCATAAAGTTTCTTTGTTTTTTTTTTATATAAATAGTATCAAGAATTATTCAAAATCCTCATGTTTTGGTGGACGATTGTGGTGTTCGTATTTTTCGCTCCAAGCCTTTGTTAAACCTGCTGTTGCAAACAATGAGGCAACTGAACCTATGTAAGCAGCCATACCGGTAAGGTCTGTTGCTATTGTATGAAGGAAAATTGCTTCAATTGACAGTGTAAATACGGGCACAAGTAACAATAGGCAACCAATAAATGTGACAACCACAAGGAAAAAACTTTTCGAACTTATACCACTATTACTTTTAACAAGTGAATTTAGCCAATTTATAAATTTCATGTGTTACGTGTGTGTATATGTGTTATTTAACGTCTTGTTCTTCCGTTTCTGTTCCCACTAGTATGCGGTCTTCCTCCTCCATTATTTGAAGGTCTTGACGGTCTTGAAAAATCATGATTTTTGTGTGGTTTTGGTGCAGGAACACCACTGCAGTTAGGCCTTGGTCTGTGTGGTCTTTCGTGATAATAATAGTGATAACGAGCGGGTGGATATGTATAATAATGGCCGTAATAATAATAGTACGGAGTTCCTTCACGTATTATTACTGTATACGTGGGCGTGTCATCATATACTTCTTCAACTGTTTCGCATGATGTTACGAATAACATTGAAAGTATCAAACCTGCTATAATAAGTACCCTTTTCATTGCGATTTATGGTTTTTAAACTTTATTAGAACTATTTATTATAAATATCTTAAATTAACTGATAATGTATAACAATATACCTGACACAAATACCATAGGTGGGTTTAATTATTCATGGGATTTTGACCGTGATGAATATGAAGATTGGCTTCTTGATGAAGAAATGGAGGACTCACCAGAAGCATATAAAGAATATATTGAAAATAATGTAACATTCACTTGCGAATACGTTGACCACGAGACCCTTCATAGTACAGGTGAATATGCTGATTTCTCATACGAAGACCTTATTGATGAATATGGTGAAAGAGTTGCAAAATCAATATTATCAGACCTTGAGAGTGGAACAAAAGAAGGTTTCATGGATAAAATGGATTTATTCGATGAAGATTTTGATGTTAATGACCCGTATGAACTTGCAAATGCAGCAATGAAGATATTGCCGAACGGTGAATATTTTAAAGATGCAAGAGGTTTTATACTTGCTAATGGTGTAGTCGTTTATACGGATGCAGAACATAATGAATGCGGAATGATTCCAGGTGTAAACGGAACATTTCACTTCATAAGGTTAGGGAATATTCGTGTATTGCCAAACGGAATTGATATCGGAAAAGAACCAACACGTGAACAAAAGAATACATTAGCACGGGTAATAAGTTCATATTCTGAGGACAGACTTTATGTTGATTTCATGACGAATAATAGCGAGTACGGCGTAACCTATACATTTTATGGTGATGCTGATTGGAGAACTGTTCTTAACGAGATTGACCGATATTTCAGAGAGGGTATAAAACCACAAGACAGGGTTTTTGAATGCAGACAAATGAAGAAGTTGAATAAACTTAACGAGTCTAAGTTGCGTAACATGATTATTGGCATCGTTGAACAAGTCATTGATGAAAAAATCGAAATTAAACCAGAAAACAAGGGCAAGTTTACAGCAACAAAGAAAAGAACGGGAAAATCCACAGAAGAACTTACACATTCAAAAAATCCACTGACAAGGAAGAGGGCCATATTTGCACAAAACGTAAAGAAGTGGAATCACAAGAAATAAACCAACTATTTATAAGAAAACATTGAATTGATATGAAGAGAAGAATAAGATTAACAGAATCAGACCTACACAAAATCATAATGCAAGTCATAAACGAATCTGGTGATTTCACTAAAGATGGCGCATTGTTTTATCAAGGCGGAGAAAATCACGATAAATTTTTGAAAAAAAGGGCATCGTGGATTGGACAACAATATGAGAAAAACAAAGGAAATGAGAATTATAAAATATCTGATAGTGGGTTATCTGACGGAGAAAAAGAACGCAAACATTCTAACAATATGATGCGGTCAAACGGTTGGATGGGCAATTGGGATTCCACGCACGGCGCACCAAAAACAGAAAAGATTGCCAAGATATTGACCGGGCCGTTAAGAGATTTATCAGACGTTTTGGGTGACGAATTAGAAAATGTAATAAATCTTACAGATGACGAAAAAACTTTCTTCTGGGATATCTATAATAGGCTTAAGGATATAGTTGAAGAATTAGACGATTATGACCGTAACTATGAAAGACCAACGTAATAAATTATAGAACTATAAAAATAAAGCAATGATATAGCTGTTGGCCCAACTTTTAATGAAATGCAGTCAGATTATATGTGTTTTTAATCTTATGTTACGTAATTAAAACATATCAGATAAGCGTTCAGTTATGGACGCTTTCTTTGTATTAATATTGATATTCGGATGAACTATTTTTATTATTTATAAAAATGTTAATTTCAAGAGAATGGTAATGAAAAACAACCTAACACCTGAACTTAAGAAGGTTTTCAAATATATACAGGACAAACTAACAACGGATTATCCCACAAAAGTAATTGGAATTGAGTATTTTGTGGTAGGTGTGCTCGATAACGAGAAATGCACCGCATATCAGATAATTGATAAGACCATGTTAAGTAACGGAAAGTCCTCACTTAAAAATGACTTAACTTCACATCTCAAGCAAGAAACAGAAAACACAATTAATACAGAAGGCTTTGTCCCCAAATTTGATGATGTTTATGACAAATATCTTGAAAACCTCATGGGTAACAGTAAAAACAAGATAAATTCAGCGCAACTTTTATTAGAAATACTTAAAAACAATAGGCCATTGAGAAATACGTTCTCACTTCTTGGCGTTAATATGGGACAGTTGAATAACGCTTTATCTTCATTAAACTCTGAGACAGCGAAAGGGACACAAAAAAAACATAAAAGAGGTTTTGAATATAAGGTTCACAGTCTTACTGATGAGTATATCCCACAACTTTATGAAATGTCCAATGAATCTGCCATTAATTTTATAGGAAACAAAAGCGCAATACAGTCTGTTTTTGTTGCTTTCTCAAAATTCGATTGCAATAACGCTTTATTGCTTGGCGAACGCGGTGTGGGTAAAACAGCAATTGTTAAGCAGGTGGCACAAATGATTTATCATGGAGAAGCACCATTATCTTACAGAAATCACATAGTTGTTAATTTTAAGGACGGACTTCACAACCTTATGCAACATTTCAATGAGATTTTGACTGATGCTCAAGAACGTGGTTGTTACATTTTCTTTGTTCCTGATATAGATTTGCTAATTTATGACGGAAGCCCGTATGTTGATATGGTAAAGCAATTGCTGACAAATAAAGCAATTTGCGTACTGGCTACGGCAATAGAGGAACGTTATAATAGGGTTGATGCTGATAAACATTTTCCAAAGTTGTTTAAAAAGATAAAAATTGAAGAAAAAACAGAGGAAGAAACAGTTGAAATTCTAAAAGAAAACAAGGAGTTATATGAGATTTACCATGACGTGAAATATGACGATAACATAATAAACGAATGTGTAAAACTCACAAAAAAATATATTCCAGATGCTGTATTGCCGCAAACAGCAATAGACGTTTTTGATGAAGTCGGAGCGTTTGTTGACCTTAAACGAAAAGAAGATACAGTTTTGATTGAATTAAAGGCAACATTGGCTGAGATACAAGAAGCAAAAGAACATGCAGCGGTTGAACACGACGAAGAATCATATAAATCATTTTCAGAAGACGAAGTAAGCGTTTCGTCGGAAATTGAAAAAAGAAAAAAAGAGTTGTCTTTCAGTAACACACAACAAGAAATTGGTATCGAAGACCTTCATGAAATAATAGAAAACATAAGTTCTGTGCCTGTATCGGACATAAAAACCGAGGAACGCGAAAGACTACTTACGTTGGAAAAACATATAAAAGAAAAGGTTATCGGCCAAGATGAAGCGGTTTCAGAAGTTGTAAAGACAGTAAAACGCCAAAGGGTTGGATTAGGAAAACAAGGAAAACCGTCTGTTATGATGTTTGTTGGAAACAGTGGTACTGGTAAGACATACCTTTCAAAAGTATTGTCTAAAGAACTTTTCGGTGACGAGAAATCGTTTGTAAGAATTGACATGAGTGAATACAATGACAAAACAAGTGTGAACAAAATTTACGGTTCATCTGCTGGCTATGTCGGTTATGAAAACGGTGGTATCCTTACTGAGGCTGTAAAGAAACACAGCCATTGTGTCTTGCTTCTTGACGAGATTGAAAAGGCTGCTGACGAGGTGCATGATGTATTCCTGCAGTTGTTTGACGAAGGTAGGCTTACGGATAACAAAGGTGTGACAGTTGATTTCAGTAATTGTATTATCATCATGACATCAAACATTGGAACTAAGGAGGCTTTACTCAGAGGAAATGGTGTTGGTTTCAACAAGAACGAGAAAATGGGACGTGACATAATCAATGCAGAAATAAGCAAACGGTTCAAACCTGAGTTCGTTAACAGGATTGACAATATCATCATGTTTAACACACTTACTAATGAAGACATCAAGAAAATCATTCGCGTTGAACTTAATGAATTAGAAAAACGCGTCAATAACATTGGTCATACATTTAACAATACCTTTATTGATGATGCAACCGATTATATTTTCACACAGGTTGAAAAAGAGAACGGAACAAAGAATTACGGAGCAAGACCCGTTGTTAGGCTGATAAGAAACATCATAGAGAACAAATTGACAGATTTGATAATCATTAACGACCTGAAAGAACATTGTTTCGGTTTTGATGAAGTGGTATAATTTTCGTGTTTAATTGCTATTTATAAGAAAAACACTTGAATATGAAGAGGACAATTAGACTTAGTGAAAGTGACTTACATAGAATGATTAGTGAAAGTGTAAAAAGGATACTACGTGAACATTATATGGATTACCCAAGAAATGACGAACAACTTGCTTCTACAATTGACGATGCTAAACGTTTTCTAAGGGATTATGGAAATTATTATGAAAATTATCCAGGACCATATGTAACAATTACTAATGGGGATTCTATTGAGGGTATAGCAAGACATACAAATTATATGTATAATGCCTTAAAATATCAAGATTGTCAAGACAAAGAACTTATGGGGGCATTGAAATCTTTTTTAGATTATCTTGATTCAAAAGAAACAATATAGACAAATAGCAAGAATGACGGACATATTTGCCTGTCATTTCTGTTTTTATAGGCTATTTATAAGAAAAACATTGAATTGATTATGAGAAGAACAATTAGACTTAGCGAAAACGACCTACATAGAGTAATTAAGGAATCTGTAAAAAGAATAATAAATGAAGCAGGTCATTTATATTGGATAGATGATGAAGGAACACCGCACACAAACTCAAAAGAAACATGGCATGGAGTTCCTGGCGCCATTTTTGTTTCACACGGAGAATGGTCAGACCCAGAAATTATATATAAGGGCAAATCCATAAATTATAACGATGCTGAAGATGGACTTTATTACTCCTATAAATCAGATGTTGAAGATAGAAACTTTAAAGGTTCTTTTGACGAATGGGTTTCGGCACAAGACCCAAGATACTTGGCAAGTTTCTTAGATGATTACATTATGGATTAATCCACTTGGAACAGTTTAACTCACTATTTTAACGTTCCAATAGCGGACAATTTGAAATAATAACAAGAATGACGGACTTGATTGCCCGTCATTTCTGTTTTTATGCATAGACCTCTATTTTCCGATTAGTTGGTTAAACACTTTCATAACCTTTCTTACATAACCGTTTGTACCCTTTATTGAGTACCTTGGGCCTCCGTTCCAAATTCTCAATGCTTTCTCTATATCGTGTTCTGGATTGTATCTGTTTTGATAAACATTAAACATTTCAATTGATTTTTCTTTACTGTACCTGTCAGTCATCTTAAATTTGTTTTTACTGACTTCATTACAATCCTCTACACAAATTGGGGAAATTTGTAAATAACCTACGTGATTGCCGTTCTTGGCATTTGGATTACCACCTGATTCTACTGCGCTAATTGCACATATTAAAGTTTCCCATCTTGTGTCTGCACCATTGTCAATTTCTTGTGTGAATACATTCAATGCACAGACTGCGAAAGTTAGTGTTAATACTGCTTTAATTAGTGTTCTTCTTTTCATTCTAAAAATTTTGCTATTATTTAATAAAGTTCACCGGAAGCATTCCATTGGGCTTTATTTCATCGTCAAACCAATATTGTAAAACAGCCTTCAAGAATTTCTTCCTGTCGTTTTCGTCTTTAAACATTACCTGAATTTCAGGTAGTGAGTCTAACATACCTACAAGTTCATCAATATTAAGAGGTTTTAATATTTGTCCTTCTCTATCTGCTATTGCAAACGCCTTAATCTCAGTTCCGAAACCATTGGCATCAATATCATCCGTTTTCGTCTTTATTATCCTGTTTTTTTTAAGAAGTTCAATTACCCTTAAAACCTTTTCCTTTGCGGGTACAAGACTCTCAGTAAGTATCTCAGAAACTATATCTTCCTGAGTTTTCTCGTTTATTATAATAACTTTTTTATTCTTCATAACAAATCATTTTCCCTTAAAATATAATTAGGGATTAAACTAAACTTTTGCAAATGTACTACTTTTTATCCTAAAAACCAAAAGAATTACAAATTTTAACATTTTGCAAAACTATTTATAAGAAAATAATTTAAGAGAATATGAGCGATATTTATAACACTTTTCCATATTACGGATATGGTACAGAAGATGGTTCTTCTTATTACAAGAAACCGCAGCCAATGGATGGTGAAGCCGTAGAAAATGCCATTGATGAAAAAATAAGCGACCTTGTTGGTAATGCTCCAACCGAACTTGACACAATCGAGGAACTTGCTGCAGCGGTTCAGTCTGGAAGTGGGGATGCTTCTGACATTTATGCTAAAATTGACGAAGTTGAATCTAAAATTCCTACAACCGTAGAACAACTTAGTGATTCTGCTAATTATGCTAAGGTTTCTGATGTTCCAACCAGTCTTGAAGGTCTTGACAACAGCGAGACAAAATATCAGTCTGAGGATGAGGTTTCCGCTACTGTTCAAGAGGCAGTTGAGAATCTGTTTGCTTCTGTTGAATATGATGATAACACAAAGAAAATTATCTTCAAAAATTCAGATGGAACACAAGTTGGTGAAGTTGACGCAACTGATTTTATCAAAGACGGTATGGTAAGCGGAGCAACGATTGAAAACGGTAAACTTATCATTACCTTTAATGAAGAAAGTGGAAGTGAAGATGTAGAACTTGACCTGACAGACATTTTCAACCCAAGCAACTATTATACCACAACCGAGTGTGACAATATGTATCAACCTAAGGGTGATTATACTACATTAGCAGAGGTTGAAGCCGAGGGTTACACCAAGTTTGACGGTGATTATGAAAGCCTTACAAATAAACCCGTAATCCCTACAGTACCAGAAAACGTTAGCGAGTTTAACAATGATGCCAATTATACCACATTAGAAGAAGTTGCAGGTGAGGGTTATAGCAAATTCGACGGTGATTATGAAAGTCTTGAAAACAAGCCTGTAATTCCTACTGTTCCTGAGAATGTTAGCGAATTTACTAACGATGCAAATTATACTACATTAGAGGAAGTGGCAAATGAGGGTTACACCAAGTTTGACGGAGATTACGAAAATCTTACGAATAAGCCTGTAATTCCTACCGTGCCAGAAAACGTTAGTGAGTTCAACAATGATGCTGACTACACCACACTACAGGCTGTTGCGGCTGAAGGCTACACCAAGTTCGATGGTGATTATGAAAGCCTTACGAATAAACCTGTAATTCCTGCTGTTCCTGAGAATGTTAGTGAATTTAACAATGATGCTAACTATACTACATTAGAAGAGGTTGCTAACGAGGGTTATAGCAAGTTTGACGGTGACTATGAAAACCTTACCAACAAACCTGTAATTCCTACTGTACCGAGTAGTGTAAGTGCATTTGAAAACGACGCAAATTATACCACATTAGAGGAAGTTGCAGGTGAGGGTTATAGTAAGTTTGACGGCGATTATGAAAACCTTACAAATAAGCCCGTAATCCCTGTAGTTCCTGAGAACGTTAGTGAATTTACTAATGATGCAGGTTATCTTGACAAGAACACTGCCGATGGATATTATCAGCCAATCGGAAATTATCTGAACGAGAACGCTCTTAACGATTACTATACGGCAACATATATCAATGAAGTATTTGTTGATGAACAAGATATGCAACACGCACTTGAAAGTTATGCTACAGAGTCAGATATTGCAAGCACGGTTCATGACCTTGTTGTAAGGCTTAACAAACTTGAAGCACAGAATGAAGTCCTTGTTGAAAAAGGAACTGATAGTGCTGAAGATATTGCAGGTATGGAAAATACCGATACCGAGGATGTCGTTCTCGCAACCGATAGTGCAATTGAGGCATTGGCAACACCTATGACATTCAAAAGCGTCACAATCGTTGGTGGAGAGGTAGGAAATGACACCGTTATCAATACAATAGCTAACGATACCGTTGATATCAATGGACTTACCGTTAGTGGTGGTTATCCAAAAGACGCACAAGGTAATAGGACTGAAAATGGTAAAATCAAGTTTGCTACAAATGAAATCACTATCAATAATTTGAATATTGAACCGGGTTGCACTGCATACAACGTATTTGAAGGTTCACAGGATATGACTTCTGCTCACAGTATTGATAAGTTTACAGCAAAGAATGTGGTTGTTAATGATACTGACTTGGAACACAATGTATTCAATATCTATCAATTGAACCACAATGCTGAGGTGCTTATTGAAAATTGCTCATTCAATCTGAATGTTGCTAACAGCAATGTTTTGCGCATGAGTAACATAACCAATGCAGAAAATGTTACCGTTACCTTCAGAAATATTGACCTGACTTATGAGAATAAACCTTATACTGATGCTGATGCTGAGTGGGCAGGTCTTGTAATTTATCAGGCTTACGGAAATGACTTGGCATTTGCTGGTGATACAAGTAAGATTAGCACTTGGACATTTAACTTCATTAACTGCCGTTACAACGGTGAAGTTCTTACTGATAATGAGTTTGGAACCATCAAGCAGTTGATGTACCAATATAAGGTTAATAACCAAGGTTGCGAAGAGCCTACGGTATTTAACATTAACGTATCAGCCGAGTAATTTAATAAACACTAATATTTCAAACGGGCATCAATCATGGTGTCCGTTTGTTGTTTTTTTGCTATTTATATATAAAAGTGTAAATATGAAAAAGATTATTAGACTTACCGAAAACGATATACACAACTTAGTCAGAGAAACAGTTGAGGCCATATTGAATGAAACTTCTGATGACCGTCTGAGACAATTTGCAGAACAAATTAAAGGTGGGTATGTACCGAGTGGTTGTACAGAGATGGATGTCGACACTTTAATTCGGCGAGGTTGGGTATCTGTACGAGATGTGTCATATACATATGATGGAGATATGCCACGCTTCTTTTAATTCTTTGGTGATGTAGTTCATTGGATTTTAAGTGTATTCATTACATTCCATAGAAAAATATCAATGTTATTGGGTGTATCATTATAAATGATGTGTTCGAAATCAAAATCGTCTGCTGTTAAAGAGTTTTCAGAAGGATGATTTGATTTTATGTTATAATCTTCCATTACGATGTAATAGACTTCACCGCCTATACTTTCAATGGCGAGTTTTTCGTTTGGAAACCTAACATCTGCAATAACAACAGGTTTTCCTTCTTCTACAAGTTTTGTTATTTTTTCAATGGTATGTTTTATATGCCATTGTGGGTCATATTCACGCAATATGTCAGTACCAAGAAACTGAAGTAGTCCCCTAACGCTTGTTATTTCTTTTGAAAGTGCCTTTTCTTTTATAAAATCTTCTGGTACATCTGTAAGTTCTGATATGCGGTGACAATTTTCTGAATTAAATTCAAAACATATTTCTTTTTCGTTGTTCTTGAAATAATCCAATTCGTCAACATTTTTCATGTTTAGAAGTTTAATGCAGATTTCTTTAAGTTTGTCGGCCATCTCCACATAAACATAGCCATAATGGTCTCTTAGACAGTGTGAAGCCAATCCCTTTCCTGAACGCATTTTACCCGCAAAACCTATAATTTTTTTCATTCGTCTATAAATTTATCTGCTGTTTTTTCGATTGTATTCAGGTCTTTAAGGATATTTGCAAGTTTTGCGGTATCTTTCGGATAAATCTTGTTGTCTTTCACGATATTTCTGTCAAAAGATACTTGGGTTATCTTTGGTTCGTGGATAATCCTTTTAATTCCACAGGCCTTTAATGTTTCTTCGTCAGGTAAAAGATGGTCTCTTATATTGTCAAAAACATAGGACTTTGCTGTTGCTCTATTTTCTTTTACAAGGTCTCTAAGCGTTTTTTCTTTTCCATCAATTATAGTGTCTAATGTAATTGCATTGTCAAAATATACATCCATATTATTATTATTTTTTGGCAAATATACTACATTTTTTAGATAAAAACAAAGAAAAACCTGATTTGCACCAGATTTTTCCTTATTTTATTACTATTTAGAATAGGTTGTCACACCTAATGTAGTAGATGAGCGAAGACAGAAGCCTTGCACATTAAGGTGTTAGGCAACCTTTTTTCTTTTAAGGATACTATCAACGTATTTTCTGTCTATTGTAATGTTTTCACCCCTTTTCCCTGACATCTCAAAACAAAGGTTGTTAAGTATCTTCTCAATGATACCACGCAAACCTCTTGCACCGATTTTCAATGACAATGCCATTTCTGCAATGGACTCAATCGCCCCATCCGTGAAATGTATGTCATTGTTATCCATTTGGAAAAGTTTTTGATACTGCTTTATAATGCAGTTCTTAGGTTCTTTAATAATGCGTATCAAATCTTCCTTTGTGAGGTCATTAGTGTATGTTACAACAGGAAAACGGCCAAGGAGTTCGGGGATAATTCCAAATGATTTGATGTCTTCTTGCATTACATTGGAGAGAATATTCTCTTCTTCGACATTTTCTGATGTTCCTTGGTTGAAACCACACGTTCTTGTGTTAAGTCTTCGTTCAATGATTTTCTCAATACCCTCAAAAGAACCCATACCGATGAATAGGATGTTGCTCGTGTCTACATAAAGCAATTCCTGTTCTGGGTGTTTTCTTCCTCCGTTTGGCGGAACTCCGATAATCCCACCTTCTACAATTTTTAAAAGTCCCTGTTGGACACCCTCTCCACTCACGTCTCGTGTGATAGATGGATTGTCACCCTTTCTTCCAATCTTATCAATTTCGTCCAGAATAATAATGCCTTCTTGTGCTCTATTAATGTCCATGTCGGCTTCACGCAACAAACCGACAATAATATTTTCTACGTCATCACCAACATAACCCGCTTGAGTTAATTTTGTGGTATCTGCAATGTAGCAAGGTATATTAAGGTGTTTGGCAATCTGTTTCAGCATGTATGTTTTTCCTGTACCTGTTTTTCCGAGTAGAAGTATGTTTGACTTGTCAAGTGTGATATTCATGTTTTCTTGAAACTCCTCGTCACCTTCAATCTTGTAATCCATTAATGACAGTTTAGGCATGTTTGCTAATTGTTCTTCAGTTATTTCCACACCCGTTTTCTTGTTCACAATCTTGTATTTTCCAGGAAAAGCCTTATAAACATTCCAAAGTACTCTTCTCTGATGGTTGCATATAGCAACGGATAACGTCTTTTTGGCTTCATCTTGGCCAATGACGTATTCATTAAGCATGTCATATACTTCCTTTGGACTATAAATCTTTCTTGGATTAGGCATTTCCTCTTGTGTACTGTTCTTTTTCTTTGCCATATATTTTATCTGTTTATGTTTTATCGGTGCAAAAGTACTGTAATATTTCGTAACCAACAAATTTTTTACATATTTATTTTTGTTAAAAAACATTAAAAATAAGTTATGTATTTGACTGAATGGTATTTTCCCGACAACTTTGAAAGTATGCCCGACCCGATAAAACTGTATCATGGAACAAGAATGGATTTCATGGACAGGATTGTTGAAACAGGTGTGATTTCTGCAAGTCTTGGTGGTCAACACGGGGAGACTTATGGCGTTAATTGGTTTACTATCAATAGTGAACCGTCATTTGGTACGGGAACATGTTTTTCAATTGAAGTACCTAAGGCAGAGTTTGAGAATGGTTTATTTAGTTTTGAGAACAATTCTGAGGTAACAGCAAAACAACGTGAATTGCCTATTGAAAAATACAATATGAGAATAGAGGAACTTGACGGGTTTCCAACATCATATTTTGTGAAGATGTTCAAGAAATGCGGAAGTGACATATGGGAATTTGAAAATACCATGTGTGGGCTTGAAGGAATAAGAAGCCATACACATGACGCTGGTTTCCAACTTTCAATGCCTTCCATACGTTATATTTTGGAACAGGAATTTGGTAAAGGAATAACAAAACCTTATTACGATTTTATGAACGAAAGCATTAAAAGAAAAAAGTTAAACGAGTGGTTGGATGAGGTTGAGGCAGAAGATTTGAACCTTGATTCATTCAAAGTGAGGGACGGATTGCAGCCCGACATATGGATTAACGGAAAGATAAACTCAGAGGTTAGAAAACACCTACTTGAAATCGCACACGACTTCTATGACAGTCTTGAAATAAAATGGTCAAGACCGCTTGATGTGCTTATCACAGGGTCACTTGCAAATTACAATTGGTCTGAATATTCTGATATTGACCTTCATTTGGTTTTGAATTTCTCAGAAGTTTATGACGATACAGAACTGCTTGAAGATTATTTCAAGGCAAAAAAGGACTTATGGAATAATGACCATGAAAACCTGAAAATATATGGTTTCCCCGTTGAGGTCTATATGGAGGACACTGCAGACCCACCAAAATCAGCAGGTAAATTCTCATTGCTCAAAAACGAATGGATTGAGAAGCCAAAAGACCTGAGCGATGCAAAACTAAATGAGGATTTCATAAAAAGCGAAGCGGCAAAGATTATGACCAAAATTGATGATTTGGGCGAATCCGAAGAAGACCCAAAGTCTATATATAATAAATGTGACCGTCTTTTCGAGTACATGAAAGACATAAGAAAGAAAGGACTTGAGACTGAGGCGGCTGAAATGAGTTCAGGAAACATCATATGGAAGGTCATAAGGCGCGAGGGGTATATTGACAAACTCGTTGACATTATGATTGGGGCATACGATAAAATAAACACAATAGGTTGAAATTATCGACTTTTATAACTATTTATAATTAAAATAACTATAGTTACACATTTAATGATATGAGTAAGAATTTAGAAAATGAAATAAAAACCATGCAGCGTCTTATCAATTATGGTACAGACAACAAGGTTAATGAGAACAAAACCAATGGTACTGTGGTAGAGTATCAAACCAAGGCTGCTGACGGTAAAACCTATGGCATTATTCGCGAATGCAACAAATTCTACATCAAGGTAGCCCCTAAAAAAGATACCGAAGTGCTTGCCGAGGATTTTGACTATATTGGCGGTTTCAACAACAAAAAGTTCAATGAGTATGGAACTTATACCATGGCTTCAAAACAACTTGACCTGAAACTCAAGAGCATCAACGAGGCTTGCAATTCAAAAATTGAAACAAGTCAATTCAATAAACAAGAATCTGCTGAATGGCAAATTAACGAGACTAAGGAAATGCGTCAAGATATCGACAGATTCTATGAACTGATGAATAACGTGAGCACAATCCTTAAAGAGGACACCGCAAAGCACACAATTCCTGAAGCACCTGGCAAAGCAGATGTTTCTGATAAGGACGTAAGTACTCCTTTTGAAGTTCCCGCAACCGCAGATGGTCACAAGGAAGTAAACTCAAAAGAAGTGAACCACGAAAAGAGTGGTATTCCTTATGACAACCAACCTAAGGTTGATATGCAGTCAGACAAAATGCCACAAATCCCAGGTGAAAACGGTAATCCTTATGACAAGAAACCAATCTTTGGCCCTGGACACAAACTTAAAGCACAGGATGCTGTAGCAGATAAAAACCCAAGCGGGGGTAAGGTTACACACGTTAATGAGAGTGGTAGAACAGTTAAACTTACAGAAGAGCAAGTACTTGCTTGGAGTAGGAATAAGGATTACATGGATAAATCGCATGGAACTGAGATTGGCCATAGTGGAGACCCGTTTGATGAAGAAGTTCATCCTGAAAAGGAAAATGACAGAAACATCAATACCGAGTATCATGTTAATGAGGAAGTTGCTGCACATATAACTGACAATCAGAATAAACCATCACCAGGTACTGGCGATGCGAGAAGTAAAACTGAACCATTTGATGACAAAGTAGACACAGTCTATGAAATGACTCTAAATGATGATGAACAAATGCTGACTGATGATTATGACATCGAGCTTGATTTGGATGACGAACCAGAAGAAGTAATCGGAACTGACCCAATTCTAAGTGACCCGAATTTCGGACATGAAACAATCGACACCTTGTTTGATGATGACGATTTTGATGATGACCCATATCCGTATGAAAGCAGAAGACATGGTGGACGTAGAGTGAATGAAGAAATTGTTCTTCATGATTTCGGAAAACACCCTGCTTATCAGAAACAGGTTATGACACTGCCGCCTAACAAGGAGATTGACCGTTGGGGACGCGACTGGAATGATGATTCCACTAAGGGTGATGAACCTTATGGACGCAAGATTGGCGATTCAGCACCATATACAGAAAAGGTTGTTGATATGATTACTGATGCTGTTATGGCGCGTTTCACTAAAAAAAAAGCCTAAGTGAGAAGAAGGTTTTAAAAGTCCCGAAAAGGTATCCTTCAATGCCAATGGATACATTTGAAGAGCCGCCAATGGACGGGGGCTTTGATGATGGAATGATGGATGGCGGAGGAATGGGTGAGGGAGACCCAAACATGCCTGTTATGGATGATGGTTCAATGCCAATGGGTGGCGGTATGCAGAATCCGTTTGATAGCAACTTTGACCCAGGTGTAGAAGCCAATGAGGAAGAAGACCCTAAAAGATTCATACAGCAGTTAGCGGGTAAATTATCCCAAACATTACTCCAATACAATAAGAGTTTGCCACAGCCTGATACTGATTTAGGGAAATATGTAGCGGGTATGGTAGTCAAACAGGCGATTGAAGGTATGTCGCAGGAGGATAAAACGGATGTGCTTAACAAAATTAATAATGATGAGCAACCCCAAGAACCGCAAGGTGACGAAATGCCACAACAAGACATGCCAATGGATAATGGAGAGATGGGCGGAATGCCACCGATGGATAATAGTGGTGGTCAACAAATGGAATCGGTTGAAAGACCGGGACTTGAAAGAAAAGACCCCGATGAAATTGAACCAATGAAGAAAAGGTCAAGGAAATCTTACAAAACTTCTCCATTTATTTCAAAATTCTAATAATGCCATAACAAAAACAGGAACCACGATAACCTCGTGGTTTTTGTTGTTTTAACACTATTTATTGTAAAAACACATATTATTATGGGTAGAGTATTTAAACTAACAGAAGAACAATACAGAAAAGCATTGGAAGAACAGGTTGTTGATAGTCTAGGAAACATATCAACCACAGGCAAACCTAAACAGGTTATTCCTGTTGAGAAAACAAACACAAACTCATTGGATAATAGTTTTAAGACAGCTCAATCTAAACTAAAAAATCCAAACGACCCAGATACACAATTTGTAATCGTGGACAAAACAAACAATGGGTTAAATACGGAATCTTATGTTATATCAAGAAGTGAACTTTCCGAACGAAGAAGAAAAATTATTGAAGAAAATACAAAGATGTATTCAGTTGATGAATTTCTAAACATGATTAACAAATAATGGAACAACTGCCAAAACATATACTTAAAGCCTTGAGAAACAATAAAACTTCTCTTGGTGAACATCCCGCTTTTCCACCAGAAGATGAGGAAAAATTCGTTATACATGTATTAACAAAGCATTATAACGAATTACTCGAAGAAGTTGGAAGCGGTGATGTGGGTTTACTTAAAAAAGAGTTAAGTAAACTTCTTTCAGAATGTCTTAAGCATGAAAAAAACTGTCATGATGCATTGGAAAAACTGGCCGGTCAAGTTGTAACTGAATTGCTTAATATACCAACGGACACCGTTGATATAAGGACTTCATTAACAACCGAAATTGACACCTCGAACCAAAGGATGTTTCCTGAAACCACAGAGGATTATTCATTTGACAACATTAAGGATATGAATAATCTAACTGATGAAATTTATAAGAGAAGATTGCTTAATAGTCTTATTGCCGGCACCGCAATGCATTATGCTAACGATATTGCTTCTTATATTCAGGAACTGTTTAAGATAGACCCTGATTTACCAATGCTTTATCGTAAAATTTTAAGCATAAATAATCTGTTGCTTTATGTTGATACCGATTCAATTGACAGTAAGGATAGCACTGAAGGTGGTACGGTTGACGTAACATTAACTTCTCAGGATGAAATGCCAATAATTGATGCTAAAGCAATATTGTTTCCGATTTTGATTGAAGAAACAATTAAGGGTGTGCTTGAACTTGTAATTTCACAAGGTTTGCCTCAAGACCATGAAAAGGCAAAATATGTCATGCAGAAAGCCGATTTTAAACTTGCTGAAGTGTGGGATTTAAGACTTGGTTTGCCTTTGAGTGAACGAATTTTCAATATTATCGATGAGGATGTTGAGCCTACATTCCTGTTTATGGAATTATCGAAAATGAGAGTTCATGATTTCAATGAGGCAATGCAGGAGGTTTTTGCAGGTACAAAATATGGAAAAGAGTTCATAAATACACTTGTGTCAAAGATTAATCGTAAAAAGCGGCTTGATGACTTTGAAGATTATATCCAAATAAAGAACAGCAAATACCCATTGGATGATGATTATTTCCATGGTGATGAAATACTAAACTTTAATTAACTTTTATATGAACATTCACGAGGAATATTTTAAATGTCTTCAGGATAAGACAAGAAAATACTTTATAGAGAACTATCTTTCGACCTTTAATGCGGATGAAAGAAAGGAGGTTCCGTTTAAGTTATTCCCAAGACAAATTGAGTTACTTAAAAGTTTCGTGAACTACTCAAACACCGTTGCTGTTAAACACCGTCAGGCTGGTATCACAACGGTGGCAAGCGCATGGGTTACAGGACAATGTGTATTTGCTTCGAAAAAATCACCTGAAACCGTTCTTTGTATTGGTAACAAGTTGGACATTTCACAACAGTTGCTTGAAAAGATGGGTGTTTTCCTTGACCAAGTGCCAAGATGGTTTTGGGGTAATGACTATTGGTCTCCTGACCCAAACAGCCCCAAAAACAAAAAATCAATCTATAAAGCAAGAAACAAGCAGTATATTGAACTTTTTAATGGATGTAGGATATACGCACGTTCTTCTGGTGAAAATGCTGCCCGTGGTATCTCCGCTGTGTCTATCCTTATATTCGACGAGGCCGCATTTATTCAGAACGGGTTATCGGTTTACGCACAGGCTGTTGCCGCAACCGCATCTGTTAGGGACGCAAAAATCCTTATGATTTCAACTCCAAACGGAAAAGACCAATTATATTACAGAACTTATTCAAAAGCAATTAAGAAAGAAAATAACTATCATTCAGTTGAGTTCAAATGGTTTCAGGACTTGCGTTATAACAGAAACCTGAAGTGGTATAAGAGAAACAAGGAAACAGGACAAATTGAGTGGTTTTATGAAAAAGTACTTGATAGACTTGGTAATATCGAATACAACGAAGAGCATTGGAGAAAAATGGAGCAAGACGGGTGGACACCAACTTCACCATGGTTCGAGGATATGTGTAAAACTTTCAACGGTGACGAGATTAAAATTGCTCAGGAGTTGGAGGTTTCATTCCTTGGTTCTTCGGACAACGTTATTGCGCCTGAAGTTATAGAAATGCAACTTAAAATGAATGTCCGTGTTCTTCCCGATGATTGGAATTTACGTGATGAGTTTGTAAAGGAAACTTGGATTTGGAAAGACCCAATACCTGGACATAGGTACATATGTGCCGTTGACCCTTCTTCGGGTGCAGCAGACGATAGAACCGCTATTGAAATATTTGATGTTGACGCTATTGATGATAATGGATTTCCTTGTGTTGACCAAGTTCTAGAATACTATGGTAAAAAAACTGGCGATGAAATAGGTGAAATGGTTTCGCTATATGCGATGACATATAATGAGGCGTTGGTTGTTGTTGAGTGTATTGGCGGTTACGGAGATGCTACGGTTCTTACACTTCAAAGATTGAACTATCCAAATCTTTATTACGAACAGCCAAGTCTTAAAAGTTATACCATTGAACGTGCGTATTCAAAATTTAATCTTAAACCAGGTGACCAGTTGCCTGGCTTTAGAAATAATGCTTTACGCACACAAATGATTCAGTCATTCATAACAGTAGTTAAAGAAAACGTCTTTAAAATACGTTCAATGCGTGTTATCAATGAAATGGAGACGTGGATTTACAAAAACGGAAGACCTGACCATATGGACGGATGTCACGATGACTCACTTACATGTTTGTCAATGGGTATATTCATAATGAACTTTTTCTTACTTAAAAATGAAAAAGATAAATCAAAAGACATGTCTATTGTTAAGTCATGGTACGTAAATAACACACGAAACTCAAACCTCCCAAAACATCAGTTGGAAAATTCGATAAACATGGCAATGGAAAGAAAAATGCCATTCTTCAGTAGTAGGCAGATTGAGAAAGAGGAAGCAAGAAGAATAAATGCAATGATATTGCTTGGTGGTTTCAGAAAGCGTTGAAAACATGGGAGAAAAAGATTAACATTATAAAAACGAATAATAAAAATGGCTAAAAATAAACCTACAATATTTCAAAAACTAAGTTATGTTGTTGGCGGAAATTCCGGTCTTACAAATCTTAGGAATAATGTCAATGTTTATGACTTGAAAGATAGTGATGTTCTTTTTAAAACAAAAGACCGTGCTGAGTACGAGCGCAAGTCTCTTGAATTGAAACAACAGAAACTTCTCGCAAACCAATGGAGGAGGGCGCAGTTGGATTTGAATAACAAATCCCTGGCCGGACTTAATGAGGTCAAGATGATGTATCGTGATGCTGACCTTATGGATACTTTTCCTGAAATCGGTGCAGCACTTGATATAGTTTCAGAAGAAGCGACTTATATAAAAAACCAAGGTTTCATGGTTAATGTTTCCTCAAAATCCGAACGAATTAAGTCTATCCTTCAAGACCTTCTTGTTAATAGGCTTATGATTAACACGATGCTACCAATGATTTGTCGAAGCATGTGTAAGTACGGAAATAATTTCATGCTTTTGAATGTCACGTCTGACAATGGAATAATTGGATGGAAACAATTGCCTGTTTATGAGATTGAACGTTATGAAAATGGTATGGAGAACCCGTATGTTGGTGGATTTGCTTCGATTACAGCAAACACTGAAGAAAAAAAGTTTGACACAACGAAGTTTCTTTGGGTAGAACAAACAACATATACCACATACCCTAATTGGCAGATAGCGCATTTCAGACTATTATACGATTCATTATTCTTGCCATATGGCGTAAGTTTCTTGCATAAGGCAAGAAGGCATTTCAGAATGTTGTCAATGATGGAGGACATGATGCTTATTTATCGTCTTGAACGCTCAATTGAAAGGCGTGTGTTTAAAATTAATGTGGGTGCAATTGATGAAGCCGATGTACCTGCATATGTTCAAGAAATTGCAAACAACTTCAAAAGAACACCAGTCATTGACCCGCAAACAGGGCAACTAGACTTAAGAAAAAACCTTTTGAATGTTTCTGAGGACTTCTTTATTCCCGTGCGTGATGAAAATGCCGCAAATCCTATTGATACGTTACAGGGTGCTCAAAATATGACAGCAATGGACGATATTAAGTTTGTGCAAGATAAGGTTATGACAGCATTAAGAGTGCCTAAATCATTCTTGAACTTTGAAGAAGCACAAGGTGATGGCAAAAATCTTTCACTTATGGACGTAAGGTTTACGAGAACCGTAAACCGTATCCAACAGGCATTGCTTATGGAACTTAACAAAATTTGTGTGATTCACCTTTACTTGCTAGGTTTTAAAGATGACCTTATGAATTTTTCACTTACGATGAACAACCCTTCTTCTCAGGCAGAAATGCTTGAAATTGAAAACATGGCAAAGAAAGTTACAACGGCAAAAGATGCTATGACGGATGGTGGAAATGGAATACCGCTAATGTCAGCAACTAGGGCTTGGAAGGAAATCATGGGATGGTCGGATAAGGAAATACAGGATAACCTTGAAGAATTGCGTCTTGAACGTGCTCTTGCCGCAGAACTTGAAAAGACAGAACAAATTATTAAGCGAACAAAAATATTTGACCCAGTTGATAACATCTATGGAGAAATCGGAGCAGAATATGGCGACTCTGCAGGTGGTGAAGAGGGTGGCCCAGAAGGCGGAGGTGGAGGAGGCTTCGCTGGTGGCGGCGGTGCTTTTGACCCAGGTATGGACGATACAGCGGGTGATGATATGGGTGCTGAGGGTGAAATGGACATGAATGACGCAGTTGGCGAAGAAGAAGCAATGGGTGGAACGCCACCTGAGGGTGGTGATGAAGAACAACCACCAATGGGTGAAACTCAGATGAAGCGAATGCTTAAAAACATGCTGAATGAACAAAAAACAATCAACAGTGGCAGAAAACGTAAAACACCAAAAAGCGGATTTGCTGATTTGTTATTGAAAAAGATAACAGAAGAAAAACGTGCAGAAGAAAAAAAGACAGAAAATATTCCAATTCTTAACAATAATTTCCTCATCAACGAAGATTTAAACAACATAGCAAAAGAACTTGACAATATTACAAGTAATGATGAGAAATAAACTATTTATAGTTAAATAAAGATAAACTAATGTGAATAAAATGGCATTTAACGAAAAATATGAACAAATACGTCATCAGATTAACGTGCTTACGCAACAAGCATTAAAAAAACTTCAAGACGAAGACTATAACGGTTTCAAGAACGATTGGGAAGAAGCAAATAGACTGAAGTTGAATCTTGACGGATATATGTCAAGTGAAAATGGCATTATGGAGATGAAATACGGACAAAACCTAAATATGGGTATTATTATGGATGTCATTCTTGAAAATATGTCCAAAGTGGTAAATGAAGGCAACAAGAGAAAAGCGAGACAAATTGGTAATATTGTTAATGAAATCAAAAATGATAAGGTGTTGTTTGAACAATTCAAGGTTTATAATTGTTTTACCAATAAGGATACATGGTCAGGTGTTAATCCGGAATATTCAGAAAAATATGTTAACGAGGTTGCTTCTTCAATTAAGCCAATGAGTCTGAAAGAAGCGAAGTCGCATAACAGAAAACTTATTGAAATGATTATAAAAGGTGGGCTTGATGAGAATATCGCAATTGATGATGAGACAATTAACCTGTATGAATCAATTGAGTGCATTTTATTTAAGAGGAACATTTTTTCGGAGTTGAAGCAACTTACAGAGGCTAAGGAACAAATTTCAGAATATCTTCGTGAACATGTAATTACAGAGAAAAAAGAAACCACTGATTTTAACGCAAAACTTTCTGAATTGTCTGAAAAATATGATAAAGAACTTAACGATGATGAAAAACAACTTATTGAAAAAGTTCAAAATTGTCAAGATAAAGAACAGATGTTTAACGACTATAAAGCAAAAACCATTAGTACGCTTTCAGAAAGCATGAAAAAGTATGAAGGAAACGATAAAGCAGAACTTCAGGAGGTAATTAATAACATTAACGAAAAGAAATTCAACGAAAAAACAATACTTGTTGATTTAGCAGAAATGATTGAGGTTATGAATGTGATGAAAGATTAAGCCTTAAAAAACTTAGGTATCAATAAAATGCGGTCAAATAAGGCTGCATTTTATTTGTTTATAATATATTTATAAGAAAAAAGATAAAAAATTATGTCCACAATACATAAACTTGAACAGTTGAACGAAATAAAGGCAGGTCAAACGGGTTTTGGTCTGCTTATTGAGAATGATGGACACATTATAGGCCACAAAGACACAATTCTTCAAATCAAGGAAGATATTGCACACCATGACAAGTTCGTCATTCCTGATGATTTCATCGTTTCTGCTGTTTTTCAGAAATACGGTGTTAAGAATGCTAACGGAAGAATTTATCCAGAAGCAATCCTAAAACGTGAGGTACAAAAGTATCTTGAAAACCAAATTGCAATGCATACATCTGTAAGTGCGTTAGACCATCCAAGTTCTTCAAGTCTTTCTGGTCATGATGTTGCCCATAGGATTCTTGACCTTAGATGGGAGGGTCATACACTTGTCGGCGAAATGAAATTACATTTATCACCAGGTTACAAACGTTACGGTGTGATATCAACAAGCGGTGATAAAGTTGCCAATATGATACTTGATGATATTCGTGTAGGTGTTTCTTCAAGAGCAGTAGGGAGTGTTGAAGATAAGTTCGGAACACTTATGGTCGGTGATGACCTTGAATTAATCTGTTTCGATAACGTTCTTGAGCCAAGTACACCTAACGCATGGTGTGCAACTGACCCCAAAGAACTTCAACAGTACATTGAGAGTGATAATTCAAGAACGGGAGAGGAATTAAACGAGAAGATATTGAAGATAAAAAATATATTATTATGAGAAATTTATATATAAATGAAAACACAATAAGAAAGGCTTTTAAAGAGTCCATTAGAAGGTTACTGAGAGAGTCTGATAGTGAAGAACGGATTGCATATGAGAACTTAATAAAAGCAATTGAGGATATGCAAGATATTCTCTCTACTGAATATGATGGCCCTGACGCGACTAATTGTTATGAACTTTTAATGAACGTTGAGGATGAATTACGGAATTTTTTCAGTGATGAAGATACAGGAAAACTTAAATGGCTTCCTGCTGGGTATGGATATGACGCATTAGCATAATTTTTTTCATTTTTAATGCCCTAATAACTTAAAATACTTAACTTTTGGAAAATTAACTATATTTATATTTAAAATAAAGTCTTGAAAAAATAAGTCTAACATGGCAAAAAATATTAGAAGTAACTATATCAAGAACCTCATGGTTGACAAAGAGGCCATGGACGCAACACTGCGTGAATCAACGAAAGACGCATTAAAAGACATCGTTGATGAATCAGTTAATAAAAATTTGCGTGCCATGATTACTGAAGCCGAGGATGAATATGACGAGGAAGAGGTCAATCCCGAAAAGGAACTTGAGACTGCTTCAACTGACAGTAAGGACGAAGAAGGAAAGGGCGATAACCCATTCGGCGGAGACGATGCAGAAGGTGGAGAGGGCGATGAAAAGCCATCCGAAACAGAAGCTGGTAACGAAGGCGAAAGTGGTGCCGATGAAGGTGCTGATTCCGATGGAGAAGACGGTGCCGGAGATGAAGTCTGGGATTCAATTGAACAGTACAAGGACATGGACGGTGAATACGACCTAACAGGTATGGGAAGTGAAGACGTTGTCAAGGTTCTGCGTGTTATGAAGCCTGAGGATGGCATTCGTGTCGTTAAGAACGGTGACGAGATTACGCTGACAGATGATAATGCGGACACTGAATATATCATCCAAATTGAGGCCGATGAGCCAGAAGAAGATAACTTTGAGTATGAACTTGAGGTTGGTGACGATATGGAGGAATCTTACAGTCACATTAATGAATATGATAGTCACGTTGGTTATGATGCCCATTGGGGACAGAACAAAACCGCTATGACTACACCTCCTAACGATGAACCTGCTAATCCGAAGAGCACTTACTCAATGGATGCGGGTGTACCAAAGGGAACTGAACAGCCTTGGGCTGGTAAGGGAAAAGATGACCCATTTACCCAAAAGGTTAACGAGGGTGATTGTTGCGAAGGTGATGAATGTGAAATTGAAGAGGCAATCTCAGTTGTACAGGACGGACCAAATTTCCGCAATAATACTAAGGCAAATGCCAATAATAACCCAAAGGGAAAAGACCCAAGGGCTGGTAGTAAAATGCCGGATGGGTATGTTCATCCAACAACCAAAAACCCAACTGATGTTACATCCGAAAAATTGTTAAGAAAAGCTAACATCATCTTCAATGAGAACAAGCAACTCAAAGAAATCGCAGAACAAATCAAGGAACGTCTTCAAGAGGCTTGCACAATTAACGCCAGTCTTGGTAAAATCATCAAACTTATTACCGAGAACACAACAACAAGGGACGAGAAAATTGATATAGTTAATCGCTTCAATGACGTTAAGTCAATCAATGAAAGCAATCAATTGTATGAGACAATTTCAAGGGAACTGAAAAATGCACATCCAATCAACAACGTGAATAATGTTATTAACGGACAGCAATTAGCAGAATCCAAGAAACAGACAATCGTTGAAACATCAATGTATCAGTCTGATGACTTAAACGAAACGATTGATTTCATGAAGAGACTTGACAAAATTAAAAAGTAAAAATAAAAATTAGAAAGGTTTTTTAAACATATATTATGAGAGAACTTTTAACATCAGGTGCAGTAGGTAATATTGAACTTAATGCACAAAAGAAAATCCGCCAAGATATCCAGGAGCGTTGGCAAAAGCTTCACCTCGTGGATGGTCTGCAGGGTCACATTCAGGAAACTGTTGCTACCCTGTATGAAAATCAGGCAAAGCACCTCATCAGTGAGGCAACAACAGCAGACAACTCAGGTTCATTCGAAACCGTTGTATTCCCTCTGATTCGTCGTATCTTCAGCAAACTTCTTGCAAACGATATCGTATCAGTACAGGCTATGAACCTTCCTATTGGTAAACTGTTCTTCATCAAGCCCGTCACCTCTGAGAGGAAGTGGGAATTTGATGACCCAGAAAAACTTACTGATGGCGACAAGGGTTCACACGTTGGTCTTATGGGCTATACCCGCCGCAATCGTCACCAGAATGGCGACCCATTTGAGGCAAAGAACCCTGACACCCGTTTCGGTGAGGGAACTAACTACATCAACGACAAAGTTGATGCCGACGGTTTACATATCGAACGCAACAGTGGAGACCGCACTTGGAAGAATTACAGCCGTTACAGTTTACCTGACGAGGTTGTAGAACCAGTTCAAATGAGCGAGTACGACACTCTTCCTATGGTTACTACCTATATGAAGAAATCTCTGTACGACCTGTTCTATGAGGACTTCCTGTTCGACAACTCTAAGGGTAAAGTGCATATCAAGGTTGGTAATGCAAAGGTCGTTACTCTTATGCCTGACGGAAGCGCATACGAACTTGCTGACTTCTCAGAAGAAGGAAAGAAAAAACTTGTAAATGCTTACGACGGTTCAATTAGTTCACTGATGCTTGAGGTAACAGGTTTCAGTTCATTCAATGCAGGTCGTTTGACTGGTCCTGACGGAAACGAAATGGACACAGAGGCATTCCTTGCTTCAATGAAGGTTATCGTTAATAACGAAATCGATGGTGGTGATGAGTTCACTTCTTTCAGAGCAGGTGAATCAATCCACTTCCGCGTTGTTACTCAGAAGTACGGTGCTGGTATGGTTGACTATGACAGTCCTTGCGACGCACAAGGTAAAATGTACATCGAACTTGACCTTACCAAGCCTGTAAAGGAAGCAGGTAAGACTGTTCTTGGTTACATTGGTATCGACCCTGAGGCTATCACTGAAGACTTTAAGCCTGACGAGATGTTCACAATCGCATGGGCACAGTACGACTCACTTGAGTTGGAAACCGAAATGGGTGAAGTATCATTCCAGCTTACTTCAGTTACCGTTTCTGTTGAGGAAAGAAAACTTCGTGCAACCTGGTCACCTGAGTTAGCACAAGACGTTGCTGCTTTCCACAACATCGACGCTGAGGCTGAGTTAACCGCAATCCTTTCTGAGCAGATTGCTGCTGAGATTGACCGTGAAATCCTTCGCGACCTTCGTAAGGCTGCTCCTTGGCAAGCACGTTGGGACTACAACGGATGGCAGCGTATGGCTGTTCCTTCAACCAACTACACCCAGAAAGACTGGAATCAGACCTTAATGACTAAAATCAACATGATTTCAGCACAAATCCAGAAGTCAACACTTCGTGGTGGTGCAAACTTCATCGTTGTTTCAGCCGAGATTTCAGCAGTTCTGAATGACCTTGAATACTTCCACGTAACTGACGCTTCAGCAGAAAGCGACCAGTACAACATGGGTATCGAGAAGATTGGTTCACTGCAAGGACGCTATCAGGTTATCGTTGACCCATATGCACCTTATTGGTCATTAATCATGGGACACCACGGAACCTCTCTGCTTGATACAGGTTACATCTATGCACCATATATTCCTATGGCACTGACACCAACCATGTATAATCCATTTAACTTTGCACCAGTAAAGGGTATCTGCACCCGTTACGCTAAGAAGTTGGTTAACAACCGCTACTATGGTGCAATCGTTTGTGACGGTCTTGTACATTGGGACATCAATGAACTGCGTTAATCTGATTTTCAGACGGTTAAATCAAAATTCAATGGGATTGCCTTTTGGTTGTCCCATTGATTTTTTTGTGTTCTTTCGTATATTTATTATAAAAAGACAGCAGGATTTATGGACTTAATCAATGAAAATAAAACATATCAACATATAGTTAGACTTAATGAAAAGTTAGAACATCCATATGGACGTTTGAATGAAAACTATAAAAACCGTATTCAGGTTACACGTGACCAAATTATAGATATACTTAACAAAACAAACGATAACATAAAACAGACACGCGGAAAAATAGCAAGTGTCACATATGTTAAGGCCGCTAAGGTTTACAAAACAAAAAAGACATGGCGTTCTGATGATGTGCAAAGCGTATTAAACAAATATAAGGATAAACACGGTGAAACGGATTGGTATAGACAGTTGGATAAGTTTAATAAAAACGACGAGGAAAAGAAAAACCCATTAGCAACCAATGCAATTGTTGTTACACAGCGTTATATTTTCCATTGGAAAAGTCCTGAAATATATAAATCGGAATATGGTCAGAAATATGCAGAGCCACTTAGTCGATTAAGGCAACAATACGGCATAGGAATCGAAAGTGACGGAAAATTGGGTGATAATCACAACCAAAGACGTATGAGTGACTATGGTATGCAGTTTAATCAGACTGAGAACCCGTCAATTGATTTTGATATGTCAGTCATGGATTTTACAGGCAAAGCGTATTTTGCAAATGAAGATGGTACACTTAAGAAAAATGGTGTAGATTTTCTTGAAATACCTTATGATGTTATCAAAAGCATGTCAACAAAGCGTGATAAATTTGCACCTGAGGCTGAAGCAAAAAGAGTTTTAAGGCCAGAAGAACTTGAAGCATATACAAGGGCAAGAAAAGAAATAGTATCAACGTTCAGCCCGATGAACCTTAAATTTGACCAAATCCTGTGTATTGCTGCTTGGGATGGTGAGGAATCATACTTCTATATCAATGATAAACTAACTACACCGATTGTTGAAAAGGGTGAAGTGTTGGTTGATAGGCCTCAGATGATTCAACTTGCACAAGAGCAACTTGATGAAACGTTCGATGGAATTAATAATTTTGCAAGCGAAAACACACATAGTGTTAATTAGAGAATTATGCAAAGAAATATAATAAATGAGAGTGAGTGGAATTACCATTTTGGAGATAACCATAATGGAGAGCCGTATTATTCCGATAATAAAAAACAAATGTATGGTCGTGACACGGGACATTTTGGAAGTGGAACGTATTTTTCAACATATAAATTAAATCCACATGAAAGGGGTGGACATGATGACATGTATCAGTCCGAAAAGACAAACTCTGACCCACACTTTATACAGATTAAAGACGGTCTTTATCGCGTTGATTTTGATTTGTATAAAAATCTTTACCGTGTTACTTCAACACATCATGGTGATGTTCTATATTCGATGTTGAAAAATGTAAATGCTTTCTATAATAGAATATCAAGTATTCATGGTTTTAACCAACATGAAGCTGATTACGATAACGCTTTACTTTATCAAAAAATACAAAGAAATGCAAAAGCATTAAATCTTAAATGTCCGTCTTATTATGAATTGACAAGAATGGCTCAGAACCATACAGGCAATCAATCCTTTTCTACTTTATTCATGGAATATAACGGATATAACGGTGTTAATGTTAGTGGCATAGACTATTATGACAACACAACGCATGGCTCTGTGATTTACGACCTGTCAAAAGTTAATACCGACATGGAGCAGGTTTCACCTAATTCTTTATACACATCTGATAAAAGTGGTCATACTTCTAAAACCGTATTTGGACTTAATGACGATGAGATGAATGCAGGAACGGGGCAAAATTCAGTCTTTTGGGCAAATAAACTTAATGACATGCCGTTACCTAAAGCAATGCGTGTATTAAAGAATAATATTGAATACGGTGACATTCTTGATGGATATCATTTAAAGAACATGAACCCAACATTACAATCACGATACTTAAAACTTTTATATACACGTTATTCTTCTGGATATTCTGACAGGTGGGGTAACGATTGTGGCTATAAGATATTTTACTATGATTCTAACGATAAGAATGCTTATATAGAAACAATAATAAAAAATAACGCTTTTTATTGGGTTAACTACAAGCCAAAACAATACGATAAACCTTATACCGGATTTACATTTATTGCTAATCATTTATTTTGGGACATACCTTATGATGCAGATGAGTTGCAAGAAAAAGTGAAAATCATAGATAGGCTTAAAGCATTTCTTACAAGAGATTTGACAAAATATGAAACTCAGTTTATTGAGTCTAACACAACTGAAACAGAATTCGATGAAGCCATAAACAGAAGTGAAGAACTAAAAAAAGTAAAATCACTAATGGAAAGGGTTGAAAACGTTAAAACTGAGGAAAGGCTTGGTCTTTTAATATAGTGATTGCGCAATGAAGGTATTAGTTATATACTTCTGTTACGTCATTCACTATATCAAATTCAATCATGTCTCTATGGAACACTTCTTCCATATCATATTTAATTTTTAGGTCGATATAATATCTTGATGGTATTAAATCATTTGTATCAATCAGGAAATAATTGGTATTATATCCACGTTCTACTTTGGAATAGTCAATAACGTCAAGTTCCCTAACCCCGTCTTTTGTGTAAAGGCGGTATTCTATATTATCAACAGCATACATTTTATTTGACGTATAAGGTACTTTACAGTCAACTATGACCTTTCTTATGTCTCCACGTCTAATCTTCTCCTGATGGTCAATTCCACTAATATATGGACTAAATTTCTGTGTTGATTCGGTATAGTTTGCTGAAGGCAAACCAAATGAATAATACCCATTACTATTTTTTACAACAAAACTGAGTTCAACTTCTGGAAAAGTTTTTCCTTTGTATTTGATATTACTCCAAATATCGTATAACATTGTGTTTTCTTCGTATTCACCAGAATTTAGTTCAACTTCAACGTAATAAGCACCCCTTGTGGTCTGTTTTGCTTCATAGGTTTGACCATTAATTTCTGCTATTGGCATTTCATCAAGGTTTACAGATTCTCCACCAATATTTGCGTAAAAATACAACTTGTTTTTCTTGTCAAGATAGAAAGCCAACCTATCATCGCTTATATGGTCATCATAAGTTGTTTCAACGAATGGTTCATAAAAAGAGTTAGTATGCTGTGTAAAAAAGCCAACGTATTGTGAAACGTCGGTTGTTGTTTCTTCAAAAGCGGGTGAGAATGCTATACCAATGCCATTGTTGCAAAGTTCACCCGTTATGAATTTATTAACAGTTTCAGTGATATCAAATTCAATTGGCTCATTGCCTTTATCAAAATGTTGATAACCTATAATAATGCTTGATTGATTTCCGTTCAAAGAAGTGAATTTATCAAGTTCTTGTGATAATTTATCAGTAGAATATATACCTTCTTCGTCCCATGCGCAATAATTCCTGTACTTATACCAAGTTGATGCATCGTCTGAGATGCCCCTTCCGTGTTTATTGTATAAGTCTTGCACATAATCAAAACCACGTCCACCGTCCCAATTCTTTGGTAGTAAAAAGAAAATCAAGTCAAACGACACAGCCCTTAGTTTATGCTTACTGTATTCGCTATCAAACGTATAGCAATTTATTCTTCTATCATTTACAGAGGCAGCATTTGTCATTTTGAGTACGTGCTTTAATTTAGTCATGTCGGGATAAATTTTGTCCTCAACACGTTTCTTGATTTTTGATATATCAAAATATATAAGCCCTCTTGTAAGCATTACTCCATAGTTTAGTTCCATTACGGGATTTAGCGCAAGGTTCACATTTGAATCCTTTACTATTGTGTTGCTTTTTGAAATATATGTTTTGGTGTTTATTGCCATGTTACAATCTTTTTATAATAAATAGTTTGAATAATTTGTTAAAAAGGGTTAAATTCATATATATGAGCAAGCGAGGATATGTATATTTAATTTGCGACCCATCTACCGATTTATTTAAAATCGGGGTAACTACAGGTAAGTTGGAAAACAGGTTGAAAAAACTTCAGACAGGAAATGGAACTGAACTTCATCTTGTTGATTTCTACGAAACAGAACAACCATTCAAAATTGAAAAAATGATGCATAATCATTTCTATAGTAAAAAAGAATTGAATGAGTGGTTCGGCCTTAATAGTGACGATATACACTCATTCAAAGAATTATGTGAAAGTAAAGAGCAAATTATAGAGTCATTAAAGGATAACCCATTCTTTAATTGATTTTAATTGATTTTGAAAGCATCTCATCAAGATTGGTCTCAAGTAGTTTTCTGTCTGACTCTACACATACTGGCGGGTCCATTGGAAATGGATGTGTATGTGTTGTAAAGATTCTTACAAGGCCATATAGAAAATCAACTAAAACATCGCCATACGGTAGTGGATGTGCATTTTGAAAAACATTTTGTAATTCTTCATCACTTATAAGTTGCTTTTTGTCGGCGAGTTTAAAATATGTTGGCGAGTCATGCGAAAGCAGGTTTATCCTGTCTGCGACAATATTGATAAGGCTTGAAAAGTCTTTTTTCTTCTCGTCCTTCATTTTTTGATATCTCATCTGTATATATGCCGGATTTTTTCTGTTGTAATGTAGTCGTTCGACGATTTTTCTATTGTTTGGGTCTTTTTTAAATCCACATCTTAATCTTACTTCGTTGCTTTTAAGAACAAGGTCTGTATTTTCTCTACCCTGTAACACTATATCATCACGGTCAGGTACTGTTCCTTCGTTTTCGGGGTCCATGTCTGGATTTTGAAGTGGTTCGCCCATGGTTCCCTGAAACATGTTTCTTGAGGAAAAATGATATGGGTCATATTCAAGCAAGTATTGCTGAGATATTATTGGCCCAATAAAAAAGCGGTTTCCTTTTGGTGCTTTTGGGTCTTCTAAAATAATAATGACACATTCACCAACCTTGGGGTTGATATGTAAATGTTTAGGTAGCAGTGGAAACGCCCACGGCCAATCTTCATTAAGTGGGTCTTCAAATAGGTCGACAGATGGTATTTTTGCTTTAATTCTTAAACCCGCCTGTGTATCTTCAACATATTCTACTTTAGAGAAATAAAAGTTGGTTGGTATATTTTCCTGTGTCATTGTTTTATTCCCTTTCTTTTATTTAATTCTTCTTCTATTTTCTGATATTGTTCAGAAAGTTGTAGCATTGTCATGTAACTTTCATAACATTCACCTTTTTTTAATTCGTATTGTTCGTGTAATGTTACCTGTTCTTTTTCTAATTCTTCTATGGTCATTAATTCAATATCCATAACATTTGACTTTATCCGTTTATTCCATCAGTTGTAATAGGCTGCATATTAATTGCAGTTCCAACAACTTCACCTGTTGGTGTAACAACACCTGTAACCTGTAGGTTGTATTCACCTGGTGCGGCTGTAACTTTAACGAAACCGTTATTTTTTATTTCTTTTACAAGTTCTTCACATATTATCTTCACAAACCCATTAATTTTATTTGGTGAGCCATCACAGTTTACTCCTGTTTCAATACCAACCTCTGGTAATCTCTGTATTATTGCACTTGTCAATGCAATTGCTGATAGCCCTGGCCGGTGTTTTGCTTCGCATACCATTAGAATTGCGGGTATAACAGGAAATGCAGGTCTTATGGCATTGAAGGCCTTATTTATTCCGTTTGCTATTTGTTCAATCCAACCCATAATTTAATCTTATTAACAATTTTTATTTGTTTCTGCATCTTCTGTATCATCCTGCAAAATATCGGCATAGTCAATGTTGTTGACATCGAATTCACTGTAACGGTCTTTGCCCCACAATTTAAAGCATTCTATGCATTTCTTCAACAAATCTTTGTAATAAAGGATTTGTTCTATTGACATTTTTTGGCCAATTTCTTCAGCAAGATATCCTACAAGTTTATATAGTTTTTCAACAAGTTTCTGTATTAAAGCATCCCTGACTGCCCTTATGATTGCTGCTATCATTTGTTTGTGCATTTCCATGAATGCAGCCAAATCAAAATTGGTTTCACTTCCAAGCATCTGAAGGTTAATTCCAAGCAATAAGTATAGTTTTGGCGATACAACAGCACTTGTTATGACATAGGCAAGATTAGAAAGTAGATTCTCAATAAAGTTCATTTGGGCGTTAAAATTAACTTTATCATTTATTTCATAATCTGCCGTTGAAATCGTTTTACTTATGTCAGTTAGTGCGCCTGATATTACAGTGCTTATTTGTTCTTTCGAGGAATCTGGATTAATCTCATTTAATTTTTTTAATAAAGAATTTGCATCAATATGTGTGTCGCTATTCAGTTCTCCGTTTTCGCTTAATAAACCAGCTCTAATTAGTTCTGATTTTTGAACCATTGCATTAAACTCTTCATTTGAGAATGTGAAGAAACAGTCATTAACAACGATATCATCAGTTTCATTAATCATCTTGACCATTTTCTGTATTTCATTCTTTATAAAGAGTTGTTCGTAAGACAGATTCAGGTCAATTGACAGGCATGCCGTTAACGCGTCTATAAGTTGAGCAGCAACAACTTTCGAATCAAAAAGTTTAAGCGACATTATATAGTCGGTATTGAATTCAATGATGGTTCTTCTGTAATAGTAATTCTGTTCGATTGTCCTATATCTAACGCTGTCGTTAAAACGCATGTATTGATACAGGTTTTTCTGAACAGACTGTTTTTCTTCATTTGCCTGAGATATCTGAACTTTAATTTCGTTTATCTCTAATTCAGTTCTCTCTTTAATCTCATTGAACTCTTCCATCATTGCTTTGCCTTCAGAGGCATCAGTTTTTCCCTTTACAACATCATCTTTTGTCTTCTCTTCGTATTCTTTTATTATATTGTCCAGAAAAGTTTGTTTTTCATACAATTTTGATTTCAAATCCTCAATCTGACGTTCAATTTCTTCTAACTCCCCTTTCCAAGCATTTATCTGGATGTTATTCCAAGGTGCTGTATTTCCAATAAAGACATGAATACAATTATTGTATGGTGTTTTAAGATTATAATCACTATGTCCTTCTGCATCCTTTATGCTGCTTCCTCTTTCGTTAAATTCAAGAGTTAAAATTCCAGCGGATTGATTACATTTATTCTTGTCTTGATTATAGAATGAAGCATCATCATCGTCTGGTAATTCTTTTTGTGTCGTATAATCACCTCTACCCCAAACAGAATCACCGAATGTGGCCTGTATCTCAGGTACGCCTGTCCATACCTCTCGTCCGATTGATATGTTTTTGACATACCAAAGGAAAGCGTTAAAATCACCGGCTCTTTTAAGTTCGGATGGGTACTCAAGTTTATCGCAACCAAAATAAAAATATTTTCCTGGGTTAAGATTAAAACTTCCTATTTTTGGTGCAAGTGGTGAATAATTCAAAATACCTAATATATCAACTTCTTCAAGATTAAATGTAAATCCATTCAGAAGAACCTCATCGCTTATAAGTGGATTTAACGTACATGAAATCAAATTTTTGAAGTTTGTAATAAGCACAGTCTTTACCGCAATCTCAATTGCAGGCAATTCAAGCACAATAATGTCTGATATTACTTGGATAAACTTATCATAGCCCATTGTGCTTTTGAATAAATCCATAAGGAAATCAAATGGATTAAACGATGTGTTGTAAGACAAATTGGTATTACCCTCATCAAATTCAGGAAACTTGTTGAGGATTGTCAAGGCTGCGTCTATCGTGGCTATTGCTTCGCTTTTTATTTTTTTTATGTCTGCCATTACCTAATGGTATACTCCTCTTTTTTATTTTCTTGCTCTGTGTTATTATCAAGACTATTTGCCTTTGCAATCAATTCGTCCCAATCGCCAGGAATTTCACTCTCATTAAAGGTTTTGCTTACATTACCCTGATATTTGATTACTTCTGACATGAGTTTTGCTATGTCCAATTTAATGTTAATTGCCTTTCCTTTATTCGCGATATAATCATTCATCGCCTTTGCGTATTTGGTTTTGGCATCCATGATTTCTTCATTTAATCTAATTGAATTGGACAGTTTATTCATTTCAGTTTGTATCTGTTCGATGTTTTGACAAGCTTCATTGTACAATTCCTGCAATAAATCTTCAAGACGTGCAGGGTTGTTTAATTTTATCTTTATTTTTTTAAGTTGTACCATAATTAAAGTAGTTGTTATACAATAATAATTACTCTTCAATCATTTTTTGCTTTTGAAAGAAGTACAGATTTTTGTATTTTTTCATAGCCTCCCTTACTTCTTTTGATGATAACATGGTAAACTCTCTGATAAAGTAATAAACAGACGTTTTGTTGAATTTTCTTGTTTCTATTCTTGTGAATATTTCTTCCCAGTTGGTGAGTATCTCCAATAGTGCATAACCTACATTTTTTTCATTTTCGGTCATTTTATCGGGATATTCATCACTTACCATAAATGTTATCTCATCTATGGTTTTGTTAATTAAGTCATAATACAACTGTGTGTCCTCGTTATCGTCCGTTTGCCTCATATCTTGTTTGGCACCATCGAACACTGTATCATAAGAAAGAACATTTTCTGTACGTTTCATGTCTTGTGTTCGTTTTAATAAAAGATAACGTTTGCACACAGTTCCACAATAGGAATATGCTTTATAACCCTTTGTAAAATCAAAGTTTTGCACTTTTGTCATAAGGAAGGACATAGTGTCATAAAACGTATCATCAAAACTTTCAGATGGAGTATAGAGTCCATACCTTCTACTTATGGACTCTATCATCTTTGTGAATGCGGGAAAAAGTTTCTCTTTGAAAATTTTGTTTCTAAAATTTTGGTCTGTACTCTGTATATATTGTTTAAATGCTTCTTCTTCTTCCTCATAGAAATAACCCGTACGTTTTTCGGGATTAGGTTTTCTACCCCTCTTTTTGGGTTTTTTCTCTTCATTGTTGGAAACCATATTTGATTGCTTTTCTTCAAGACAATCAATTTCAGTTGTTTTTTTGTCTTTTACCGTTTCGGGCATTATGTTAAAAAATGGTTATGTCATTATTTAACGGCCTCTTCTTTTATGTTTTCAATGCCTTTTTCTCTATCTTCTTTGTATGTGCATTCTCTTAACGCAAGGTTAAACCATTTGTTTTGGTCTTCTTCGCTTAATTCGTTTGTATAAGTTTCTGTAAGACTTCCTTTTCGTCCAAGCGCATGAACATATCCCTCTTTTGGAACGACCATCGCCTTAAGTCCAAGTTTTGTCATTCTTAAAAGTAATTCATAATTGAAGGCCACTTTAATAGATGGTTTATATTTTCCAACTGAAATAAAGTCTTTCGTGTTGAATATTCCACCCGTTACATTAAATAGCGCACACTTTTCAAGACGCATGAAGTTGATTATACCAAGTTCGTCATTATCATTTTCATCTGATGTGATAAACATTGGTGAAATTGCCATAGTGTTACCGTATTGCCATCTGTCAAAGTTTCCATCATGGAAAAGATTGATTGGTAAAAATGCGCTAATACTTTCATTTCCGAGATAATACTTTTTCGCATTGAAAAACCATTTAGGTGTGTATGCATCATCAAACTCAAGAATCGAGAAAAAATCTGTCTTAACATGGTCAACACCAAAATTAATTTGTGAACAATAGTCGGTTTTTCCATCATTCTTTATTGGGACAATCTCAATTTTGTCTTTGAACATTGTCCCCATGTCATTCACTATATTGGTGTTTTCGACTTCTTTTGAATACACAATAAGACATCTAAGAGTACCGTCAGTGTAGTTCTTCTGTGCTTCAACAACACTTTCTATTGCTTCTGTAAGTAATTCTTCAACAATTTGGTCATACTGATGTACCGGAATTATAATATCTATGTCTTTCATTATTCTTCTGTTTTGATTTTATTTTCGACGTTTTTCTTGATTGATTCAAATTCCTCTTTTCTCTTTTCGAAGATTTCTTCAATGATGTCTTTAACGGTGTGTTTCCATCTTTCATATGAGTATTTCTTCACGGTTTTATCCATGTCGGAATAAATTTCTTCGGGAAGTTCGTCTCTCATCCAAGAGCCAATTACTTTTGCAAGAATATCAGGAATATCATTAATGTCATTATACCAAATTCCGTTGTCGGCAATTTCGTTATTCTGTGTCATCATCCATTCTGGAATACTCTCAGGTAATTTACCGATTACAATATTGCCACAAGCCATTGCGTCTAACGCGCTATATCCAAATTGTGTTTCTGGGTCATACCATACTGTGATACATCCCTCTTTCAGAAATTCGGCATATTTTTCGGTTGGCAGATTCTTTAATGTTCTGAAAGTGACAAACTGCATTGCCGGATATTTCCAATAAAAAGTTTTAATAATATGTTCAATGTAACTACTTTTTGGAGCGGCAATGTTAACAATAAGTTTCTTTGCCTTTACAGGTGGACACATATTTTCTTGGATATATGGATTTAGTGTTCTTGTTTTCACATATGGAAAAACAGATTCAATAAGTGCTCCTTGTCTGTCTGTTGATACGATGGCATTCGTAATACCATAATTCATCCATTGGTCTCCAAACGGGATAAAGTCACAAATATACCTGAAATTCTGAAGGATTACATATCTTTTACAGGGAATGCTTTTGTTAAAGGTTTCCCTCATAAGACTTGAAAATACTTCTGGAATAAATAGGAAATCTGACGGTGAGACCATCCATTTATTATCGGCAATATTCATATGTTCGATTGATGAATATTCCTCTCCAAGCCAATTGCCTACACCTTCGAAAATTTTTGAAGGGTCTATCGGTTTTCCAAGCCTAGTCAGTCTATCAATTTCAGATTTTGAATACTCGTTATTTAGTTGATATAACATACAGACTTTATAACCGAGTTCCTTTAGGGTTTTTGCCATTTGGTAAACATAAAGTGTATTACTGTTTGGAATATTTTTACTATCGCTAACAAAGAAGAAAAGTGTATTTTCCTTTGCATTAAGATTGTTTATAGCATCTTCAATCCTTTTTAAAACCGTTATTTCTTTTTCGTTGTTCATTTCTTATCTATTTGTGTCTTTATTCTTCTTTAACTAAAATTCCATATTTAGTGAGTGTGTTAAAGGCAATTTTTTGTTCCATTGTCAATTCCTCAGAGTCTCTTATGTCACACAATTCACCGTCTGTCGTATAACCTTTTGTAAGTGAATCAACTAAGTTCCCGATTAATGTAAATCGTATGTTGTGGAAAAATTCATTTCCACTACCAGTGCCTTTTGTTTCTACGATTTCTTTCGACATAAGGTTCATTTCACCTTCTTCACCTTCCAAACTTTCTCCGTATGTTTCAGTGATTGCTGAATTTGTAAGTCTTTCATTGGGTTTGATATCTGCTATAAATTCAACATATCTTTCAAGGTCAATATAATATTTTCCACCCAACATATTAATCGTTAACATGTTTTCCTTCTACGATTTTTCTGATTATTTCTTCTCTGTCGTTTATTACTTCCATCATTGAATTAAACGAGTAGATTTTTCCTTTTCCTTTGTTTTCAATTTCCTTGTTATAAGATTTATTAATCTTTATCACAAACTTACCTTCTGGTATGTTTTCCAAATAAACGGGATTTGCTGTAATCAGAATATCGCATCTCTCCCATACTGTTTGTGAATCAACAGGGAAATAAATCTCCCTTATCCGTGCCCCGAATGTTGATAAAAAAAGAAGTGTTGCCTGTATTGACATGTTCGCTTCAAACGGACTTACAAGCATAATTTCTGGTATATCATCCTTGTCAAAATCCCTCATATAGTTCTGTACCCAATCATTGAACCTGTACGGAAGCATTTTGTCGACAGATTCGGCTCTTCCAAATATTTCAAACGCATTGTCGATGTATTTGAACTTTTTATATGCTTCTTCGTTTTCAAAAGGAAAAACTTCGCAAAAGTTAAGTGTATTGATGTCTTCATCGGCGATGTCAAAATAAGGGTCAATAAATTTCTGATACTGCAATTTAAATTGCCTTGTGTAATCACGTAAGACATCATTTATGTCAATCGCTATCTTCATGATATTACTCCAAAAAACATTTTATTTCGTTTCCATACATGTCAAACACTGCAAGTCTTGGATAAGCGTTTTCAAGGTCATATTTAGCACCGCACTTTGGGCATTCATATTTAGCATGTTTTTCAAGAGTGAAAGCATTAAACAATGAGGGCATTTTGGATATAATTTCTTCTCCACATTCAGGGCAATAAGCCTTGATTACTTTTAAATTTACTTGAACAGGTGTTAATTTTCCCTTTTCTTTTAACTCTTTGTCAGTTAACGGGATGAATTTCTGTTGAAACGCTTTAAGTAAATCTTCATCACTTTTTCTGTATGTATCGAGTTCTTTTTTATAAACTTCCAACTGTTCCTCTGTTAGTCGTGGTTTATTGCCTTCAGCAGTCTTCGGTAATTCGTAATTTTCATTCTGTTTGTCAAGTTCAAATTGTTTTTTGTATTCTTCTAATATATCCATAACTTATTGTTTCTTTATATTATTAAGATATAGTTTTTTATTACTGTTTTCAACCAAAATTTCTTTATCTTTTTTGATTTCTTCTATTATTTCTTTAAGGCGTATGACTTTTTTGCTCATCTTTGTTTAGTTTTTCAAGTTCATTTAAGTGTTTTTCAAGACAGTTTTTGCAAAGTTTTTTACCAAATGTGCTTTCTGAAATCTGCAGGTCGAAAAATTCAGTGACATTTGCCTCGTTTGTTTCATCACTTGGGTCTAAATTATCAATGTCTTTCGGACAATATTTAACTTCTTTTCCGCATTCTTCACAAACATATATTTTGTCCTCTGTGTCTGGGGTTAGATTATGTACAACTGTCTTTTTTTCCTTATTTTTGTACTTGTTGGCCATTTCTTCATTATAGAATTGGTCAGTTCTGTCTTGTCCATTCACAACAATATCGGCAAGATATTTTATGACATAGTGACCGTCATATTCAGTTATACCCCTCAACTCTTTTACTTTAAAGGTATATAAAAGCATGTCAACTACTTTGTATGCATGATTTGTTGTAAATGATACAATGTTGATATCAAGAACGTCACTTCTCACACCGTCATTCATTACCTTTTCGATTTCTTTTACGAACCCTTTTGATTTCAAGTCCATTTCATGTGGATACTTTGAAACATAAAACTCAATTATAGCGGTTTTGCCTTTTGTTTTTTCTTTAACAACAATGCGTTTCGTATATTCTTCCAGTCTATATCTTGGCATGAAGCCAAACTCACGTTCAATTTTAATCCAATATTCTGTTTTCTTTCCTCTGCTACCTACACGTTCAAGACTTTCTTCCACGGTTTCAACCAACGGGAAATTGTTTTGTATTGTAATTACATCTAATCCATCACTATCATCGTAATAGATGAACTTTGTATCCTGTTTTTCAAGTTCATCTTTTTTCATTGCAAGTGTAGGTGAAAATACCTCATATGTTTGTGCTTCCCTATCTACGGCATATGTTCTGTATCTGAGTTCTTTAACTTCTTGTGTTTCTTTTCCGGCTAATAACGCTGTTGATACCCTCTTGTCATGTACCTCCTGATTTATGGTTACACCAGCAGAAACATTAACACCTGGTGCCTTTAACGTTTCTTCTTCTGTTATTTTCATTGCACCGAAAAGACCGTACCATAATTCTTTTATCTTCTTTTTTATTCCACTCATTTTTTGTATGCTAAAAATCTTTCCATTATTGTATCTTGAATTACTTTCTCTACGTTACACGTATCTTCATAAAGTCTCTGATATTCTTGCACAGACGGATGAAGTTGTCTTGATTTTGCATATGACTCTTTTATTTTTCCAATTGTATCATAAAAATGACAAAGTTCAATTGTTTCACATTTGCTCATTTCTTCTATTAATCCTTCAAACATAACTTTTTTACATAAATGTATAAATAAAAATAAACAATGTCAATAAAAAAAACGGCAAGACCATAAAAAGTCTTACCGTGCCGTAGAAAGGAGTTATCAGCCCATGAAAAACAAGTATTTTTTCAGAAGCGTGGCGTAATGAGGTCTTAGTCCTTATGAACCGTGTATTAGCGGTACGCCTCTAACAAGTTTCGGAGTGTGGTGGTGAAGTATAGTAGCCACCATTCTTCTAT